>Ga0209624_10000299_pt1 | contig 44147 bp, 46 predicted proteins | sample JacPinW_OM2H0_O1_FD_188565 | JGI IMG/M metagenome (GOLD analysis project Ga0209624, IMG submission 188565) | Forest soil microbial communities from Algoma, Ontario, Canada - Jack Pine, Ontario site 1_JW_OM2H0_O1 (SPAdes) (version 2) | ecosystem: Environmental > Terrestrial > Soil > Boreal...
GGCATCTTAACGCTGGCAGTTACACGGGCATCGAGAGCGTCAGCGGCCTCACGGGGGCTGATGCCGGTGATTACACCTTCGCCGGTGTGACGGGCAACTACACCGTCGGGCAGCTGGCGCTGACAGTTACCAGTGAGTCGGCGGGCAACAAAGTCTATAACGGCAGCACGGCCGCCACCCTGACGGGCGGAACTCTGGTAGGCGTCTTCAGCGGCGACACCGTGACATTGACCCAAGCGGGCAGCTTCGCATCGAAGACTGTCGGCACCGGCATCGCCGTCACGGCGAGCGATAGTCTCGGAGGTGTCAGCGCCGCCAACTACACGTTGACCGAGCCGCTGAGCCTGTTCGCGAACATCACGCCGGCGACGCTGACGTACACCGCGGCAGCGGCAACCTTCACTGCCGGACAGACCCCGTCAGGCCTATCCGGCACATTGAGCGGATTCGTGTTGGCCGACAACCAGGCCAATGCCACCGCTGGCATCTTGGTTTGGACCACGACCGCGGCAGCCGGCAGTCCGCCCGGGCACTACGCCATCGACGGCGGCGGTCTGACGGCCACGAACTACGTGTTCGTCGAGGCACCAGGCGATGCCACTGCGCTGACATTGCAAAGCGGCAGTTCGCCGGTGATTCCGCCAGTGATTCCGCCCGTGACTCCGCCAGTGATCCCGCCGGTGATTCCGCCGTTATCGGGCCCCGATGCGGCGACGTTGGGTCAGGCCCAGATTGCGGCGGGCACGCTCGAGGCCGAGCTGCTCTCCTCGCAGACGAGCATCCAAGTGGCGCTGCTGGTCCTCAACCCGGACGTCGCCATGGCGCAAAGCTTGGAGTCCGACCACGGAGTCAACTGCGCGGACGTTCCCGGCAACGGCATCGTCATGGATAACAGAGCAGTTATCAACGCGATGGTCCCTTCTTTGCGGATCGTGTGCGGCGGGGTGAAGCTGCCGGACAACGTGGTCGACGTGAATGCACGCTAAGAGGCTGCGCACCAGAGAGCCGCTGATGCCGGCGCTGGCTATGCTTTTCCTGCCTCTGGAGGTTCACGCTGCCGAGCCGGTCGTACCTGGTGCAGGTTCGATCCTGCAACAGACGCAGCCGGTCATGCCGCCCGCGCCATCTGCCACCGGAACGGGACTCGCCATCGAACAGCCAGAGGGTGGCACACTGCCGCCGAGTGCGCCCTTTCTGGTCAAGGCCATTCAACTGTCGGGCAACGCCGCATTCGATACCCCGACCCTGCACGCCCTGATTGCAGAGGCGGAAGGCAAAAGCCTCACGCTGCCGCAATTAGGTCGAGTCGCCGCCCGAATCACCGATTACTACCACAGCCACGGCTACCCGCTGGGTCGCGCGATCATCCCGGCCCAGACCATTAAGGACGGCAGGGTGCGCATCGTAATCATCGAAGCGCGCTACGGTCAGATCGCTCTCGATAATCGCAGCCGCGTGGTCGATCCCCTGCTGCAGGCGACCCTTGCTCCGCTGCAAAGTGGGCAGGCAATCAGCGACGCTCCGCTCAATCACGCGCTGTTGCTGTTGTCCGATATCCCGGGCGTCGCCGTCGTCCCGACGTTGAAGCCGGGCGAGACGGTCGGCACCTCGGACTTGCAGGTGCAGACGGACCCCACAGCGGCCCTGACCGGCAACGCGGCGCTGGATAATGACGGTAACCGCTATACCGGCAGAGCACGACTGGGCGGTACGGTGAGCGCCATCGATCCTATGCAGCACGGCGACACGCTGAGCCTCTCGGGCCTGACTTCGGGCGACATGGACTACGGCAGCCTCAGTTATGACTCGCTGTTGAACGGTGAGGGCACCCGCCTGGGCGGCGCCTACTCGGCACTGCATTACATCCTGGGCGATACCCTCGCGCCGCTCGATGGCCACGGCAGCGCGGAGGTCGAGAGCCTCTGGGTCAAGCAGCCGTTCGTGCGCACGCCGACGATCAATCTATATGGCCAGCTCCAATACGATCACAAGCAGCTCGACGATGCGATCGGCGCGAGTGATCTGCACACCGACCGGCATCTGGACAATGGAACGGCGAGCCTGGCCGGGGATGTGCGCGATAGGCTGTTCTCCGGCGGCATCAATACCTGGAGCCTGGACTGGACCTCAGGACGCGTCGGCTTTGACGATGCGAGTGCGCAGCTCGCCGATGCGGCCACAGCCAACACACGGGGCAGATTCTCGCTGTGGAATGTCAATTTGTCCCGCCTGCAACACGTGAGCGCAAGTGACGCGCTGTATGTTGCGATATCGGGCCAATGGAGCAACGCCAATCTGGATCCTGCGGAGAAGATGATTGCGGGCGGCGCCTACACGGTGCGCGCCTATGACATGGGTGCGCTGTCGGCCGATACTGGAATTCTTACGAGCGCCGAATGGCGCCACGATCTGGGCGTACTCTGGCACGGACGTATACAGGCTGTAGGCTTTGTCGACCGCGAGCACGTGACGATCAACCATACCGCCTGGGTGGCGGGACCCAACAGCGCAACCTTGAGTGGTGCGGGGCTCGGACTCAACTGGAGCTGGTCAGGTCAGTGGAACGCCAGAGCCTGCATTGCTGCGCCGCTGGGATCGACACCAACGTTGATAGGAACCAACAACTCGGCGCGCCTGTGGCTAGCGCTCAGCAAGCGATTCTAGAAGACTCCTATCTCTTTGGCGGATAATACCGGGACCCTAACGCCGGACGGTGTCGTGTCCATCATCGGAGCGATAGCCACCGATGGGACGCCAGGCCCCGTTGGTCCACCGACGTCATCTCATGGGCGCATCGCGTCCGTCGTCATGCGTAGCGCCTCGAGCAGGTGCTATTCGGCCTGCAGCTTTTCTCTATGTACGTTAGCGCACAGACGGTGACGGCACGGAGAGTTACTCGATGAGGGGAGCGGCGTACGAAGGGCCTAATCCATATAAAATGGCACAAGCGTGCTGAGCTGATTTCGACTCATCTCCGTGAGGTCGCTTACCAGCCGAGCGCGTAACGTGGCAACGTACACTTCGCCATCCAAGGAGAGTTACCGTGAAACTGAAAGCCCTGATGGCCATCGCTACTCTGATGATGTCTGCCGTTGTGGCAAGCGCCCCTTCTTTCGCCGCCACCAAGGCGCAGATTGATGCGAGGTCCGTCAGGGCGCTCGCGCATTTCCTCGCGCTCAACCCAAAGAATAAGGAGCTGGCCGACAAGGCGGTGGGCATACTGGTCTTTGGGCGAGTGACGAAGGGCGGTGCCGGTGTCGCTGGTGAGTTTGGCGAGGGCGCCCTGCGAGTCACGGGTGCAACGGTCGCTTACTACAGTATAACGTCCGCCTCCGTCGGTCTTACGCTCGGCGTCGCCAGGCACAGCGAAGTCATCCTGTTCATGACGCAGGAGTCTCTGGACAAGTTCAGAAAGAGCGAGGATTGGTCCGTCGGCGCGGATACGTCCTTCGCCCTCGTGTCGAAGGGCGCTGGCGGTCAATATGACAGCGCAACGCTGAATAAGCCGATACTGGGCTTCATCTTCGGCGAAAAGGGTCTGATCGGGGACCTGTCCTTCGAAGGCTCGAAGATTACGAAGATCAAGACCTCAGATTAAGGATCGCGGGCTGGTGCGCGGTGTCGCGCACCTCTATGCCACTTTCGATTCCGACTCGTTCGCGAGGACGTTCTAGTAAGGAGAAGTAAGATGCTCTACACGATTGCAGTCATTCTGATTGTCCTTTGGCTTCTCGGTCTTGTCAGCTCCTACACCATGGGCGGCTTCATTCACGTCCTCCTGGTGATCGCGCTCGTGGTGATCGTGATTCAAGTGATTCAAGGTCGACGCGGATAACGACCCTGTGCCCGTGGTGGGGATCCGTGGTCGAGGAATCGATGGCACCTTCCTTGCGGGTGCCTCGCGCAGGCCAGGAAGGCCAAGCGACAGAATCGCGGGCTGAGCGGTGGCGCGCATCATTCGTGCGGTGCGCCGATAGCGCTGATCAAATGGGCGAGGAGCGACATGAGCTACGTCGATAGCAATCTCTTGCCGGGAGAGCAGGTTACGTTTCGCACCCACCTTTCACTGATTATCTTCACGGTGCCGGTGGCTGTCGCTGTGCTTGCGGTGATTTTTTATTTGATCGGTCCGGGGACGCGGCTCATTGGCCACATCTTTTTACTTGGCGCGCTTGCGGTCGGGGCCGTGAAATACCTCGACTACGCCACCTCGGAGTTCGCCGTCACGAACAAGCGGATCATCATCAAGGTCGGCTTTCTGAAGCGGCGGACGCTCGAAATGCAGGTACAAAAGGTCGAGACGGTAGCGGTGAACCAGGGCATCGGTGCGCGGATTTTTGGCTATGGGGACATCGTTGTCACCGGAACCGGTGGAACCAAGGAAGCCTTTGGGCACGTCAGCGCACCGTTGAAACTGCGTCACGCGGTACAAGCCGCATCGGTTTGACATAAGCGTCGACCGGGTAGAGCGGGCTTGTGTACGCAACCGCACAGATCGCCCACGGCCGCCCAGCTTATAGTCAGCACGTCGTCGGGCTGCATGACCCCCTCTGCAGCGCCGGCTGACGCGAGCGAGACACTCGAAACAGTGAGGGATTTTGGTCGTGAAGGAACGGACCACCCATCCTGGCAAGTTCCCGCCACTCGGCCGACGACCAGGCCTGAACGTTGCGCCACCGCACAACGCAACCGCGAGCGGGATACGGATCCACGAAGAACCTCATAGGCGATCGCCAAGGCGGCACGCGCGTGTTCTACCCAGCGACGCCGGCGCCTTTCCTTCAGCTTGCGCAGCCGCGTACCAGCGCCGTCAGAGGACCAATTAGTGATGTTTCGCTCGCACCCGAGTGAGCCGCATCGGTCATGTCCCAAGCATCGCCAACAAGTGAGGCTGCCATGAAAGAGCTGTTGCCGGTGATCTACGCTATGGCGGTGTTTCTGGTGCTGCCACTCGGGGCGCTTGGCATTGTGGTGCTTACCGTCAAGGTGTTCCGCCGATGACGAGGGTTCTAGTCACTCCCTTTTCACCATAAATTCACTGAGTTACATAGACACTCGCCATGCTCTCCGGCCTGCAGCAACGCTAGGACAGCGCAGCACGCCGCATCGGGCTCGAGACATTCGCCGACACGACGCGGGCTGCGGAGAGGCATCTCGCCCGCTCCAACCTTGTTCGCGCGTGCTTACCGTCAGGTATTCGATCGCTTCCGACATCGGCGGCCTGCCGTAGAGGGCGTCAGGAAAGGCCTGGCTCGAAGCGGCCTGCGCGCTCGCAATCGGGGCGCCGGCTTGACGAGGGACATGCACCGGCGTCGAATGATCGCATGGACATTGACAGAGCCATGAAGAATCCCGCCAGTGTTTTTGACACGCCGGAGGCATTGAGTGCATCGACGGAGCTAACTGCTGAGCAGAAGCTCGCGATCCTGTTGCAGTGGAAAGACCAGTTGCTGCAGCTACAAGCTGCAGACGACGAGGGCATGCGCAGAAGCGAAGGGGCTGCGGGCATTACGACCGACGTTTTGGGGCATGTGACCAGTGTTCTTTCTCGAATCGATGCTGACTTGAAACGGACGTCTGAGTTCCGCTGAGCATCCCGGTCAGATGCGCTTCGGGAAAGTCTTGGCCCATCGCGGGGTTGTTCATTCGGCGGTGTGCTGCAAAGAGGCGTAGGCTACAAGACGTGAACCAAAACCAAGGGGGAGGAAAATGAGACCTTTTATTCTTCTTCTTACCCTCCTGCCTTTTGCAGTGTCCGCCCAAGAGGTACAGATCGACTTCACCGGTCTTACGGAAGCCGATCAGCCGTACACGGTGCAGTTTGATGTCAATACCGCCAGCGGGGATCAGTTCATCGCGGATAACCGCGGATGTCTCGAAAACGCGGTGGCCTCTGGTCTCGCCGTGTCGAATCTCAGCATTAACGGCAAATTCCACCCTGCTGCGACCGCCAGCCTGGGACTCATATCCCTTAGTTCAGCTTGCACAGATAACGCCTATGACAACGTGATCGTCATCGGCAAAACCGTTCCCTTCCCCTTCAACATGGATTTTGCTTCCAGCGTCATCCCCCCGAGCAACTCTATCGCTCAGATCCTGCTCGAGACCTACAATCGGCTCGACCCGAGTGGCTTTGGCGACGGGAGAGTGGAGGGCGTGCCAGCCGATATCACGCAGATGAGCGCAACGATCGTGCCAGAACCGGGAATCTTAGCGCTTTTGCTATTGGGGACTGTCTTCATCGCCTTCGCTAAACGCCGCTCGACTTCGCAGATCGGCATCGCTACCTGAGAAAGGGCCGCCACTCGGCGGCGGCCCTCTCAAGGACGGAAACCCCGTGCGCGGCTAGAAGAAGCCGTGCCAAGACGGGAAGTCGAAGAAGTCGAACAGGTCGTTCAGTGCAGGGCTGTTCACCGGCGCATAGGAGCCCGCCGGCTGTACCGGGTTCGGGAAGTTATCGCGGCTACGCTGCGTCACCGGCGGCAGGCGCCAGTTGCGCTCGATGAACTTGAGGATCGAGACATGGTCCGCGTACTGATGGGAGATGTACCCGGAAGCGCGCAAGGGCAGGTACTGCGGATTTGCCACGACGATCAGCGGGATGCGCGTGCCGTCGCCGAAAAAGTCGAGCGGCTGCACATAGCCTGAGTCGTAGTAGCCACCCCCCTCGTCCTCGGTGATGAGGATTACGGTGTCCTTGGTGTACCTCGGCGAGGCCTCGACCTGGTCGACGATGTTCTTCACGAAGCCCTCGAACAGGTCCAGCTTCGAGGAGGACGGATGGCCGTCCACGTAGCCGCTGGGCTTGACGAAGGAAACCGCGGGCAGCGTGCCGTTGGTGATATCCGCATACAGGTTCGCCGTATCCTGGATATGCGCCGCGACCTGCGCCGGGTTCGACATGATGGAGGTGTCGTACTGGAACGGGTTGCAGATGTTGCAGTACTCGTCCGCGTTCGGGCCATTGGTGCCGTAGTTCAGCTGATAGGGGTCATTGACGTAATTGTTCCACTGGTCGCCGTAATATTTCCACGAGACATTGGCGTTGTTGAGGTCGTCGCCGATGCTGGGCGTGGAGGAGGGCGGCACGGTGAACGGCGTGTTGGATGGGTTTTGGTCCGTGTAAGCGTTGTTGCCGTTGCCGAACCAGCCCGGGTTGTAGTTGTTCAGCAGATAGTAGTGGCCGGGCTCGCAGCGCGGATTGATGTTGAGCTTGGCGAGGTAGGCGACGATCGGTCCTACGCCGGGCTGGTTGGGATCGGAGCAGTTGCTGTAAGAGCCACCGCCGTAGATGATCGGTAACCCGTTAGACTGAGTTTTGTCCCACTCACTCATCGGGTATCCGGAATTGTAGTCCTCGCCGTAGCCGTCCTGCTTGTACCAGTTGTTGGTGCCCTGAGCGGGGTTCGGATTCTCGATCTGGTCGATCGTTCCCGGTCCGCCGTAGCCGGCGGGATTGGTGGTAACAGCGACGTTATGCGGCGGTATCTGCGGATTGCCATTGCCGTCGCTGAACCAGATCGCGTCGGCGTGACCCAACATGATGTGGTTGGCGCCGGTGCCGCCGTTGACGGACTGATGGAAGTTGTCGCTCATGGCGTAGGTATCCGCCAGGCTCCTGAAGTAGGGTACATCGCCTTGCTGGACGTTGTAGAAACCTAAGGCACTGGAGCCTTCGCCCGTGGTGGTCGGCACCGAGTCATACAGTGCGTACTCGTTGGCGGTCCACTGTGCGGCCGTCGGCGGGTCGGTGGCGGAATACCCGGTGGGATACTGGAAGTACTCGCTGAAGGAGGGGCCGTAGTAGCTCTGGGCGTACTTGCCCTGAGTCAGGCCGTTGGTGCCGGCGCCGACGGTGACCTCTACCCAGGAGAACAGCTTGCCATCGCAGCCTGAAGGGTTGTCCCACGAGGCATGCTCGAGATTGCAGTTGAGCTGTTGCCACATCTGGTAGAAGCGGTGCACCGGGCTTGCGCTGTAGTCCGTGTACACGAGGCTGTAGCCGGGCGTGGCCGAATGGGTGCCATTGGTCAGCTGAAACGGGCCGGCCGGCAGGTTGTCGAAATTGGCAATGCGCAAGTCCGGCGTGTAGCTGTATTGGCCCGTGCCGCCGGAAGCCAGTGACTCGTAATAGCTCAATCCATTGGCGTCGGAAGCGTTCGGCAGACCGTTCTCGCTCACCCTGGCGCATGCCACAGGGTCGAGGTATTTGGTGCTGGTCTTACCATTCACGGTGGTGGTGCCGCAGGCAACCGTGGTATACGGCGCGCTCGGCGTGAAGTAGCCGTCCGCCCCGGAGGGGCCGCCCGCCTCTGGCGCGGGGAGCTGGTTGGCGGGGAATTCCTGCTTGGGCGGGCTCAGCAGGAAGCTGTCCTGGCTCCCCAGATCCGCAGCCGAGAGCTGTTGGGCCTTACGGAAGTTAGGTCCCGGGATGGCGTTCTTGTTGGCATCCAGCTGGATGATGCCCTCGCTCAGCAGGTTGTTGACCGTCTGGCCTGGCCTGGGTACGTAGGTGGCGAACACGTGGTCGAAGCTGCGGTTCTCACCGATGATCACGATGACGTGTTTGATCGGCGTCGCAGTGAAAGCGCTACTGTCGCTGCCGCCGGGTGCGGGGACCGGGCCCGCAGCCAGGACCTGACCCACGGACATCTGCAGCACGGCCAGCGATGCTGCCCCCACGCGCAAGCCGTGCAGGCCATGAGACACAAACCCTTTGATCTTCATACAACCTCCCTTGATGTCGTAAGGCCATCTCGCACCAGACTGCGAAGCCGAGCGTAGAGAGGTTGTATTTCAGAAAATTGATCGTTATATGACCTGCGCCTTCAGCCGGGCTTGGGCAGCGATGCGCACGGCGTCGCGTGTTGACTGAAGCGAGGGGATCAAGGCGCGGACTCCAGCGGTGCGGTAGCGGGGCGTAGCGCTGCCGCTACGCGCGGCGTGCTTGCGGGGTCAATGCGAACGGTACCCATCGTGCCGATTCCGCCCGAATTGCGTCACTTGGCGACCTGAATCCGCTCGCACACTGCTGCGCAAGGATCAGGAGGGCGGCGCTATGGTTTCCGACGATCTGCGGATCTGGCTGAATCACTTCGAATATCACGCCGAGCATCCCCGGCACGTTCCGTCGGGTTTTCCCGATCATCTAACCGATGAGGAGCAGCGGCTCATCGCCAGCTCGATTGCAACCTTTCAGCTGGGCGAGCAGTCGGAGGGAGCGACGCTGCTGCGGGCCGCACAGCGCTTCGCGCACACGCACCAGCTACCCCCGTTGGTGCGCATCGTAGAGTTGTTCATTCGCGAGGAGCAACGTCACGCGACGCTGCTGCGGCGGTTCATGGAGGATCACCGGATTGCGCTCAAGAGTGGCCATTGGAGCGATTGCATATTTCGCCGCGCACGGCGACTTGCAGGTCTCGAACTCTACCTGCATGTGCTCATCTGCGCCGAACTGATCGGCAAGGTCTACTACCGTGCGCTCGAAGCCGCCACCGGTTGCCAGCGGCTCAAGGTTCTTTGCCGGATTCTCGTTTGCGAGGAGCTCGCGCATGTCGGCTTCGAGTCCCAGCTGCTGCTGGCGCTGCGGGCGTCCCGGCTTGCCCCGGTGCGGGCGCTCATGCGGCTGGGGCACCGGATCTTCATCGCTGGCGCTGCGGGTGCCGTATGGTTGACGCACCGCGCGGTGTTGCGTCGTGCCGGATACAACCTGCGAAGCTTCCTCGCTAGCTGCCTGGCCCAGCACGACTTCTATCTCGCGCCGCCGAGCGCCTCGAGGATTCGAGTCCCTCCCTTTCCGCCAATCTGAGTAGATCGCTCCGATAAACCTCAGGCGCATGTCCGGCCGCTGAGGACCATCCTATGATAGCGGGCATCCTGCTTACAGGCGGCGTACCGATCCGGCCATGGTTAACCGATGACATTACTCGCGACCCTGGGGATCGATCTGCCGATCATTCAAGCCCCGATGGCCGGGGTGTCTTCGCCGGCGATGGCTGCGGCGGTATCCAACGCCGGCGCGCTTGGCTCGATCGGCGTGGGCGCGACCGACGCCGCCGGGGCGCGCGCAATGATGGCGGCATTTCGCGAGCGCTGCGCGCGTCCCCTGAACGTCAATGTCTTCTGCCACCGGCCGGCTGACGTCGAAAGCCCGCGCGCCGCCGCCTGGCTCGAACACCTGCGCCCGCACTTCGAGCGGTTCGGCGTGCCAGCGCCGCCCGGCCTGAAGGAGCCCTACCGAAGTTTCGTGACAGACGATGCGATGTTGGCAGCGCTGCTGGCGGACAAGCCGCGCATCGTCAGCTTTCACTTCGGACTGCCTCCCGCTGAGCGGGTGCAGGCACTGCGCGAAGCTGGCATCGTACTGCTCGCCTCCGCGACCAGCGTCGCCGAGGGTCGCGCGCTCGTGAATGCCGGTGTGCATGCAGTCGTAGCGCAAGGGTATGAGGCGGGTGGTCATCGTGGCGTATTCGATCCCGACGCCGACGATGACTGTCTCGGAACCATGGCGCTCACGCGTCTGCTGGTGCGCGAGCTCGACGTTCCGGTCATCGCGGCCGGCGGCATCATGGACGGCGCGGGCATCGCCGCGGCACTGCGCCTGGGCGCGGGTGCCGCGCAACTCGGTACGGCTTTCATCGCCTGCCCGGAATCGGTTGCCGATGCGGGTTTCCGTGCGGCCCTCGCCAGCGATGCGGCCAACCACACTGTCATGACGCGTGCCATCTCCGGGCGGCCCGCACGCTGTCTGCGCAATCGGTTCACGGTGCTGGGCGCGAACGTTTCGCCGCAGCAGATTCCCGCGTATCCCGTTGCGTATGATGCAGGCAAGGCCCTGCATGCCGCCGCCAAGGCGGCGCACGAGGCCGGATACGGTGCACATTGGGCGGGGCAGGGCGCGCCGCTCGCGAGGAGTCTTCCGGCCGCGGAGCTGGTGGCCGCTCTGGCGGCGGAGCTAAGAGAGGTCTGAGCGCCAGCAGGGGCGCAGCTCTCGCGCTGACGAGCAGAGGATCAGGGCGTTCCTCGAGATGTTCTAACCCACGCCGGGTGTCGGTTGCTGCTCGAGCCGCTGTCGAAATAGTTTTTGCAGGCTATTGGTCGACTGGTGCTGTCGGCACAGCACGAAGAGTTTGGCCGTGCGGCCGAGCCGTGCCCGCAAGGTGGTCGGCTCCCCGCAGATCTCACACTCACGCGGCGGCCCACGGCGCTCGAGCCACAGGTCGGTCTCGCGATCGAGTTGGTATTGCAGATGATGAGCCAGTGCCTCTTCCGATGAGCTGTGGCCCGGACACGCGAGCGCGCAGTAGCCGGTACGCCGGGTACCCTGGCGCTCGATCACTACCGTGAACCATTTGCCGGCGTCCGCACCGACTTCGCACTGGCGCGCGGTAAACGTAAACATCGTGGCGCTCAAACGCCTGGCTCCGCGGTTCGCGGCCGCGCCGCCGCCTGCGCCGCGCGGGTGCGCTGCTCCTCGCGCACCTGTGCGAGCGTGAGTCCGGTGCCCAGCGCGATGACACCGAGCACAGGATGCCGCGGATCGCCGGGCAGGCGCAGGGCGTGGACCTTTTCCCACGCCCGGATGCGCACCTCCGGCGGGTTGAGATCGGAGCGCTGTTCCGCCAGCTCCAACCGCCGCTGTTGGGCGCGTTCGTGCTCTTCGAGCGCCAGGCGCTCGGCATGAGTCCGGATGAGCTCGGTCGCAGGGCGCAGCACGGAATTCTTGGCTTCGTTCATGGGGACGACTCTTTAGGCAGGTGCCGTGGTGTCAGCTGGTTGGCGGCCGGGAAACAGGGTCATGCGGTTGCGGGTGAATGTCGAGCGCCACCGCCAGTCCGAGACGGCCGAGCAACGCCAGCGATCGCGCCGACAGCTCCAGCCGGAAGTCCTCGCGCGCGAACAGGCTCACGTGCAGCTCCGCAACGCCGCCTTCGGCGTCCAGTCGCTCGAGGAAACCTTGCGAGCGGCGCAGGTGCGCCAGGGTCTGCAGCAGGACACTCTCCACCGACACGCGCGAGGATGAGTGCTGCGGCTCCTCCATCAGGCGTCCCATCCAGTAGCTCTCGCGGTAGACGCCCCCGAGCGCCGCACCGCCCGGATCGCGCCGCACATCGCCGACCTTCCAGGTGTGCTGCGGCTGGATACCGAGCGTCTGCGTGATCGCGGACGGATCGATGCTGGGATGGCGCAGGCGCAGCGAAATGGTGAACTCGTATTCGCTCATGGAACCGCCCCAGGCCGGGGATGCCGCGCTGCGCCCCGGTCGCCGCGATGCGCGGCCGGATGCGTACAGGCGTCAGTAGCGGCGTGGGCCGCGGTTGCCGCCGCCGCCCGAGCGCTCGCGGTCCTGAGCCTCGCTGACCTTCAGGGAGCGACCGTCGAAGTCGGTGCCGTTCAGGGCCTGCATGGCGCGCGATGCGTCGGCATTGGACATCTCCACGAAGCCGAACCCGCGCGGCCGACCGGTGTCACGATCGGTGATGAGCGACACCTTTTCGACGGTACCGTGCTTGGAAAACAGGGCGTGCACGGCCTCATCGGTCGCGGTGAAGGGCAGATTGCCTACATAGAGTTTGGTCACTGACGAGTACTCACGAATAGATGAAAACACCGACAGGTGAGGCCTGCCTCCTGGCTCGTCAAGCTTACGAGGGTGAGAGACTGGTCGCAGCAGAGCGCGCTAGCGCATCGCGGCCAGGGCAGACAAGCCGAAAGTGTTACGAGCCTCGGACAGATTACCGCTTTTCCTGCAGTGCTGCTGCACTTTCCAGCCGGTACGCGACGTTCAGGTCGTGCGCCAATACGTCGCGGCCACTGCGTAGTTGAGACGCAACTGGCAAGGTTGCTTGCCGGCGAGATCCCGGGCGCGCCGGCCCGAGCACTCCAGCGCCCCTTCGGCGCGCTGCGTCGGGGCAGCCAGCGCCGCCTGCACCGCACTGGTGAGATCGAACTGTCCGTCACAGTCCGCATAAGGGCAGGGGAATTCAAAGTACGCCCTGGCCGGCGGGTGCAGCACGTGCGCCTCCGACGCGGGGGTGCTCGAGCCGGTACTCTCGAAGATCAACTCGAGGCGCAGTTGCTGGAGTGCGGGGAAGGCCACCCGCAGTGCAGGTGCGGCGGCACGCTCGCGGCGCAAGCGCTCGCGGCGCTCCTGGCGTGCGGCGGCCGGGCTGACCAGCGCGAGCTTCATGGTTCAGTGCCGGATGATGTTGGATTACCCGGAGCACCGGGCACTTCCGCCGCGGCCGGGGTCGTGGCTGCATTTTCCTCCGCAGGGTTCACACGCGCTGACCGGCGTTGCTGCTTTTCCTGCTGGCGCGCCTTCCTGGCGAGCTCCTTCTGTTTACGCGCCTGATGGTAGTTCTTGGCCACATGCTCTCCGATGTCCTGAATCCATTTGACTGTACTCCGAATCTGGCGATCGCGGCGGGAAAGATGCGGCGATCAGCGCCGGCGCGCCGGCGACAAGTTCTTGAAATTACAGGTTGCCTTAGGCGAGCTGCGCGCAAAAGTCGCGCAGCGCCGCGCTCACCTCCTGCGGGCAGTCGACCGGCGTGAAATGACCGCCTGGCAGCAGCACGAGCGGCGCATCCAGCAGAGCGGCGAGCGGGCGCGCCACCGTGTCGACAGCGAGGTAGCGGTCGTCCCGACCCCAAAGTACCAGGGCGGGTACGCGGCTTGCGCGCAGCGATTCACCGATATGCCGGGTTTGCGCCGGATCGAGGTCACGCGCGGCGCGAATCAACCGCTCACCGCCCTCGGCCCCCGAATACGCGCCGAGAAGCGCTCGCATGCGTTCCGATCTTCCCAGGCGCCGTTGCAGCACCGGACACAGCCGGTGCGCGTCGGCGAGTGGCCAGCTGCGGATGCTCTCGACGGCGTCCATCGCCCATTCGTCTGCGTAGACGCCGTCGAGAACCGCCAGAGCGCGAACGCGCGCTGGCGCGGCGCTGACCATGAGCTGCGCCGCCGCGGATCCCACGTCATGGGCCACCAGGATCACGCGCTCGATCGCGAGCACATCGAGCAGCTCCCACATCCAGCGCGCCTGGCTCGCCATGTCGATGCGCAGCCCCGCCGCTGCGGTCGATGAGCCATAGCCGACCAGATCGGGAGCGATGACGCGATAGCCGCCCTGCACGAGCGCGGGTGCCACCTGCTCCCACAGCTGACGCGTGGCCGGAAAGCCATGCAGCAGCAACAGCGGAATGCCCGAACCGGTGTCGTCCAGGCAAATTTCGACATCGGTCAGGCGGACATTCACAGACACGCCCGCGATCTCCAGCGGCGATCGCCATACCGATCAGCGCACCTCATCGGTCCGCGCCGCTGCGCCGCCGCGCTTTCAGCAGCACATCCACCGCCTCCGGCCGGTCATCCCAGTAGTCGAGCCGGATTCTGCCGTCCGGCAGTTCACTCACCGTCGCCGGGGCTGCACTGAACGTGCAGTACCAGCCGGACGGCAGCACCACCGCATTGCGCGGCCGTCCGAGACTGCGATCGAATACCAGCTCGTCGCCCTCCAGGCGGTAGCTCGCCGGCGCCGTGTACGTTTCCATGATTCGCAGCCGCAGCGTCTCGCCGCGCTTGAGCGCCGGGAACGGGATCACCACCACGCGCGCCGTGGCCGGCACCGGCTCGCCGACGTTGAGCTTCGCGGCGAGCAGCTCCGCTCCGCTCATCTGCTGCACCTGCAGCGGCTCGCCGGTGTCGAGAATGCTCGCGGCCGGATTGCTGGCCACGCTGCCGGTGCGCACCATGTTGGCATAGGCGTTCACTCCGGGGCGGGTTTCGGTGTAATCGTGGTAGAGCGTGAACGCATGGGTCTCGGGAGGCTGCAGGAAGTAGACGATCTCCCGGTCCTCGTGGGCGCGCTCGGCGAGTCGCTCCTCCTCCGTCGGTCCTGCGAAAGGCGACTCCCAGCTGCGCACGCTCGTCGGCGGATGCGGCGCGGCCCCGCTGCCGCTGCGCGCATCGGGCGCCGCGCGCAGCACCAGCGGCGCTTCGCCGGCCCCGGCATGCAGGAAGCTGACGGCAATGCGCCCGTCGTCGCCGGTGAGGATCTGCGCCGGCACGCTCAATCCCACTACCTCGTAGCCCGGCGGCAGCACTACTTTGTTGCGCTTCACGCCGAGCGGCCGGTCGAAAACGATGATCTTGCCGTCCACGAAGTAGCTCTTGGCGTCGCGATAGGTCTTGACGATGATCAGGCGCGCCTGACCGTGTGGCGGCACCGGCCGCGCCAGCGTGACGCGGATGTAGCTCGTCGCCTCATCGGCATCGGGCATCAGCGGGTCCTGGCGTGCCACGGCCCCGCTCACCACCTCGAACCGCAGCGGTGTGCCGCGCATCGCGTCGTAGACATGCTCGTCGCTCGCGACACTGCCCTTGCGGATGGGGTTGTAGAAGAACCTCGCCCCCGCGGTCGTCGCCGTGACCTCGTAGCTGATCCTGAAGCTGGCCGAAGCCGGCTCCAGCAGCTCGTAGCGGGTGTATTCATCCGCCTCGGTCTGGGTCACCGGCGCAGGGAAGTACGGTCCGTCGGGGTTGTCCGCGGCAGGCTGCGCGCCCGGCGCCAAGCCAGAGGCCACGCAGGTACAGATCGCAAACGCCAACGCCTTCATTGCTGCCCCGTCAGGTCCGCCATTGCTGCTGTGCACCGGTGCGCCGTGCCCGGCCGTGCTGATTGTGCGGTCGACGTCGGGCGCGGGACAACTCGTGTAAGCTTTGCCTCACAAGACCTTCAGGATCGGCGGACGGCTTCATCCGCCAGCATGCGCTAACCTGACCGCCTGCGTGTTGTAAAAAAGGATGTTATGCCATGCGAAGTTGCATACGGATCGGCCGGGCGCTGTTGCTGCTGATGGGGCTCGCGACGATGATGTCGGCGTGCGTCGTCGAGCCGCGTGAGGGCTATTGGGATCGTGATCACAACCGCTGGTATCACAACCACGGATGGGTGGGCTGCGGCGACCGCGACGAGCATTGCCACTGAGGAACCTGCCCGATTCCGGGTACCGCCGTGCCGCGGACGAGTGCGTCCGGCACGGTGGGAACCCGAGCGCAACGCTCCCGGGGTGCTGTGAGACGGGCAGGCTGTGCCTGGATGCTCGGCGCCGCCGTGGGCCTGTGCGCCTGCGCGCAGCAGCCGGTCGCCGCTATCGGCAACGGTCGCTATGCATTGATCGCGGTCTCACCATCCGGCGGTTACGCCGGAAGCCACGAGGAAGCAATCGAGAGGGCGAACGACTTCTGCGGCAGGCTCCACCAGCAGGCCGTCATCGACCGATTCAACGACCAGCCGCAACTCGGTCCGCAGGGCGAGCACACCAGCAGCGTGGTGTTCATGTGCGCGGCGCCGCGGGCGCTGCGCTTCTAGTGCACGGGGCGTAAATGGCTTCTGATTGGCTCTGTCCCATGACGGTAAGCCGGCAGCGGGGACGTGCGCATGGCTAGCGTCAAGCTCAGCACCGGGCTGGCCGCAAGCGGCGCACCGCCCCTCACCGCCAACCAGCAGCACGACGACGCGCTGCAGCGCGCCTTGCTGGCGGCAATACTGGAATCTGCCGACGATGCCATCATCCACCAGACGCTCCAGGGCCAGATCCTCTCGTGGAGCGCTGGCGCAGAGCGCATCTTCGGCTACCGTGCGGAAGAGGCGGTCGGCCGGTCGATCACCCTCGTGATCCCGCCCGAGCTGCAGGCGCACGAGCAGCTGCTACTGGCTAAAGTGCAGCGCGGCGAGCGGATCGATCATATCGAGACCATCCGTGTCGCGAAGGACGGCCGGCGCATGGAGGTTTCCCTGAGCGTCTCGCCGGTGCGCGATAGCGCCGGCAGCATCGTCGGCGCTCTGAAAGTGCTGCGCAATATCGACGCGGAGAAGGGCGTCGTGCGCCTGCGCGCGCAGCTCGGGGCCATCGTGGAATCCTCCGACGATGCCATCGTCGGCAAGACGCTCGAGGGCATCATCCAGTCGTGGAACGGCGGCGCGTCGCGCATCTTCGGCTACAGCGCCGCGGAAGCGGTAGGCAAGCCGATCCTGCTGATCGTGCCGCCGGAGCTGCACGCGGAGGAGCAGCAGATCCTGCGTCGGCTGCGCAATGGCGAGCGCATCGAGCATTTCGACACCATCCGCCTTACCAAGGACGGCCGGCGCATCCCCATCTCGCTCAGCGTTTCACCGGTGCGCGATGCGCGCGGCGTGATCATCGGCGCCGCCAAGATCGCGCGCGATATCTCCAACCGCCGGCGGGCCGAGCAGGCCTTGCGTGCGAGCGAGGAGCGGTTGCGCCAGGCCGACCGACGCAAGGACGAGTTCCTGGCGCTGCTCGCTCACGAGCTGCGCAACCCGCTCGCGCCGATCCGCTACGCGCTGGCGACGGTGCGCAAGCTCGGGCACTCCTGCGAGCAGCAGCAGCGTGCCGAAGAGGTCATCGAGCGCCAGGTGGCGCACATGAGCCGCCTGCTGGACGATCTGCTCGACGCATCGCGCATCACCCGCGGCATGCTCGGACTGCAGAAGGGGCGCACCGAGCTGACGACAGTGCTCGGCACCGCCATCGAGGCGGCGCGGCCCGTCCTGGACGCGAAGCGTCACGCTCTGGCGCTCGATCTGCCCAGCCAGGCGGTGCGCCTCGAGGCCGATGCGGTGCGCCTCGCTCAGGTGTTTTCCAACCTGCTGATCAACGCCGGCAAGTACACCGACCCTGGTGGTCGTATCACGCTGCGTGCCCGGCAGGAGAGCGAGGAACTGGTGGTGTCGGTGCGCGACAACGGTATCGGTATCGCGGCGGACATGATGCCGCGCCTGTTCACGCTGTTCTCGCAAGCACACGGCGCGCTGGCGCGCTGCGAAGGCGGCCTCGGAGTGGGACTGGCGCTGGTGCGCGGCATCGTCACGCTGCACGGCGGCAGCGTCGAGGCCCATAGTGAGGGAGTCGGCCATGGCAGCGAGTTTGTGGTGAGGCTGCCGCTCGGTACGCCGGCGGTGTCGGTGGGCGAGGGCTCACCACCGCTGGCGCCTGCGCTGCCGGGCGTGGGGCTGAAGGTGTTGATCGTCGATGACAACCAGGACGCCGCCAACACCTGCGCGGCATTCCTCGAGCTCTGCGGCCATCACGTGCAGACGGCGTATACGGGAGGCGAGGCACTCAAGCTCGCGGAGGTGTTTCATCCGCACGTGGTGCTGCTCGATATCGGCCTGCCGGACGTCAGCGGTTACGAGCTGGCGAAGGACATGCAGCGCGTGCTCGCCGGCCGCAACGCCGTCCTGATCGCCGTCACCGGCTGGGGTCAGGAGCAGGACAAGCGTCGCGCCCTGGCCGCCGGCTTCGAGTACCACCTGACGAAGCCCATTGAGGCAGAGGCAGTGGAATCGCTGTTGCGTTCACTCGGCAACGCGCTGTCTGCCGCGCCGGCGGGCCCGTCCTGATGAGCGCGTTGCCAGGCTGAATCTTCCCCGGGCGCGCTGCGCCGGCCCGTTAGCCTGCGGCGAGAAACTTCGCCAGCGGCCCCCAGTAGTGCACGCGCCAGCCGTAGGCCAGGCTCTTGCCCTGGCCCTGGGGAAAGCCACGATGGTCGAGCACCAGCCGGCAGCCGCTTCCTGCGGCAGCCAGCGAGAAGCGCACCACCGAGTAGTCGCCCGCCGGCCAGCTGCCCGCGCGCCACGCCTGTACCAGGTGCTGATCCGGAACCATATCGAGATTGCGCCCGGTGATGTAGCCGCCGAACAGCGTGAACGCACTGCCCGGCTCGCTGCCGATGGCCGTGGCCTGCGCGCCGGGAGCGGTGACCAGGCTGAGGCCGTCGCTCAGGCGCGTCACGGCATCGAATGCGCGGGCATCGGTCAGGGCCGCGTACAGCCGCTGGCAGCTGGCCGTGAAGCTCACTTCCTGGTGAATCGCCTCGGCCGAATGCGACAGACCCTCGCTGTGCGCGGCGGCGGCAGATGTGGCGCCTGCCAGCGTGGCACCACCGGGAACGGCGAGCAGGCCGGGCAGCAGGGCGAGTCCGCAGGCGAGCGTGCGGCGCGAAACGACGGTGACAGGCATGAGGCGGGCTCCTTGTGTGGCGGATGTTGCGGTGCATCGCCATTGCCAGTGGCGTCTCTTAAGTTTAACATTTGTGTTTAATATTGTCTTGTTGACAGGAGAATGCAGTTGTCAGGCACGGCCCGCAGGCACGAGGCGCGCGACGCGCGGCTCGATGCGATTTTCCAGGCGCTCGGCGACCGCACGCGGCGCTCGCTGCTGGCGCGCCTGGCGCGGCGGCCGGCCATGATTACCGAGTTGGCCGCACCGTTCGCCATGTCGCTGCCGGCGGTGTCGCGCCACATCCGCGTGCTGGAGGGCGCCGGGCTCGTCGCGCGCACCGTCGATGGGCGCGTGCACCGCTGCGCGCTGCAGGCCGCGCCGCTGCGCACGGCGGTGGGCTGGCTGCAGCACTACCGGCGCTTCTGGGAAGACAACCTGGAATCGCTGGCGCGTTATGCCGAGCGTCGCTGATGGTGCTCGTCGTCAGCAGGTTGATCCGCGCCACGCCCGAGCGGCTTTTCGATGCATGGACAAGTGCGGCCGAGCTGGTGAAGTGGTGGGGACCGGAGGCGGTCACCTGTGTAGGCGCCGAGGTTGACCTGCGGGTCGGCGGCAGCTATCGCATCGGCAATCGCTTCCCCGACGGCACGGTACTGTGGATCGCCGGCGAGTTCGAGCTGATCGAACGGCCGCAGCGGCTCGCCTACACCTGGCGCATCGAGCCGGCGCAGGGCGCCGACGAGCGCGTGCTGGTGACTTTCACCGCACGCGGCGCCGACACCGAGGTCAGCGTCAGGCACGAGCGCATCGGCGATGAGGCCAGGCGCCGGCGGCACGAGCAGGGCTGGCATGGGTGCCTCGCGGGGCTGGCGCAATACGCGCACAACGGTTAGCTTGGCCGCACAACGCCAAGGGCGCAGAGCGCGAGCCGCAAGCTTCAAGCCGCAACGCGCCCGCTACCGAGGGAGCCCCAGCCGTGAGAAAGCCGTCGCCCGGTGCGCTGCTGCTCGCCGTGATTCCGTTTGTCGCCATGTGCTTCTCGGTAGCGCTGTGGGATCGCATCGAGCCGATGGTGTTCGGACTGCCCTTCAATCTCTTCTGGCTGATCGCCTGGATCGTGTTGAGCTCCGGGTGCATGTGGCTGGCGTATCGCCTGGAATGCGCGCGGGCGACAGCAACTGAGCGCGCCCCATGAGCCCGGCGGCCGTCTGCCTGGCCACGATCTTCGCCATCGTCGCCGTCGGCACAACCGTGGGGTTCCTCGCCGGGGTGCGCCGGCGCATGGACCTCGAGCAGTGGACGGTCGGCGGTCGCGGCTTCGGCGTGGCGCTGGTGTTCCTGCTGATGGCAGGCGAGGTGTACACGACGTTCGCGTTTCTCGGAGCGAGCGGCTGGGCGTATTCGCGCGGCGGCCCGACGTTGTATGTGCTCGCCTATCTGACACTCGCCTACGTGGTGTCGTTCTTCATCCTGCCGCAGATCTGGGAGGCGGGGCGCCGGCACGGCATGCAGACGCAATCCGACTTCTTTCTGGCGCGCTACGGCAACCCGTGGCTGGCCGGCTGCGTGTGCATCGTGGGCATCGTCTGCTTCGTGCCGTACCTGCAGCTGCAGATCACCGGCGTCGGCCTGATCGTCTCGATTGCCAGCTACGACGGCATCGCGCCCGGCCCGGCGATGGCGGTGGCAGTGGCGCTGCTGGTGGCATTCGTAAGCGTCAACGGCGTGCGCGCCGTCGCCTGGGTGAGCATCGTCAAGGACGTGCTGATGGTGCTCGCCGCGCTCGCCATCGGTATCGGGGTGCCGCTGATCCACTTTGGCGGCATCGGCCCGATGTTCCAGGCGCTGGCACACGCACACCCGGCGCACCTCACGATGCCCGGAGCGACCCGTAATCTCGGCCACGCGTGGTTCATCTCGACCGTGCTGCTCACCTCGCTGGGTTTCTACATGTGGCCGCATGCCTTCGCGGCTGCCTTCACCGCCAGAAGCGCCGATACCCTGCGGCGCAACGCGGTGGTGATGCCGCTCTACACCCTGACACTGGCGTTCATCTTCTTCGCCGGCTTTGCGGCGGTGCTGGTGGTGCCGGGCCTGGCCAACGGCGATCTGGCGCTGCTCACCGTGGTGCGCCAGAGCTTTCCGCCATGGTTCCTGGGCGTGGTCGGCGGGGCCGGGGCGCTCACGGCAATGGTGCCGGCGAGCATCTTCCTGCTCACCGCCGCCACGTTGTTCGCCAAGAATCTCTATCGCCCGCTGTTCGCTCCCGCCATGAGCGATGCGCAGGTCGCACGGCTGGCGCGCGCCATGGTGGTGGTGCTCGGACTCATCAGCCTGTGCCTGGCGCTGCTCAGCTCCACGACGCTGGTGTCGCTGCTGCTGACCGGCTACGCCGGTGTGACGCAGTTCTTCCCCGGCGTGGTGCTGGGCCTGTACTGGCCGCGCGTCAGCGCGCGCGCCGTGTTTGCCGGCCTGCTCGCCGGCGTCGGCGGCGCGGTGTTTCTCATGACCACCCACCGTGACCCGCTGTTCGGGCTGAGCGCCGGCTTCCTGGCGCTGTGCCTCAACTTCCTCATCGTGGTGCTGCTCAGTCTCGTCATGCCGGCGGTGAGCCGCGACCCCTCGCAGCGACCCGGTACGCTGGCCTGGGCCGCGGACGCATGATAGATAAGGAGTCATCGCCATGAAGCTGATCGAGCCGATCGTCGCGGAAACCGCGGTGCTGCAGAGCCTGCGGCGCGATATCCATGCGCACCCCGAGCTCGGTTTCGAGGAGGCGCGCACCGCGGATCTCATCGCGCGCGCACTGGGCGAGTGGGGCATCCCGGTGCATCGCGGGCTGGGCAAGACGGGTGTCGTCGGCATCGTGAGTAACGGCAGCGCCGCGCGCGCGGTCGGGCTGCGTGCCGACATGGACGCGCTGCCGGTCAGCGAGCACAACACCTTCGCCCACGCGAGCGTGCACCCCGGCAAGATGCACGCCTGCGGCCACGACGGCCACACGGCGATGCTGCTGGCCGCCGCCCGCCATCTGTCCAGGCAGCGTGATTTCGACGGCACCATTTATCTGGTGTTTCAACCGGCCGAGGAAGGCGGCGGCGGTGCGCGCGAGATGATCCGCGACGGGCTGTTCGAACGCTTTCCCATGGAGGCGATGTTCGGCATACATAACTGGCCGGGCCTGGCGGCGGGCCAGTTCGCGATCGCCCCGGGGCCGGTGTTTGCCTCCAGCAACGACTTCCGCATCGTCATCCGGGGCCGCGGCGCGCACGCCGCCGCGCCGCATGCCGCCATCGATCCGGTGCCGGTGGCCTGCCAGATGGTGCAGGCGTTCCAGAGCATCATCGCGCGCAACAAGCGCCCCACCGATGCGGCGGTCATCTCGGTCACGATGCTGCGCGCCGGCGAGGCGATCAACGTCGTGCCGGACAGCTGCGAGCTGCAGGGCACGGTGCGCACCTTCAGCGTCGAAGTACTCGACATGATCGAGCAACGCATGCGGCGCGTCGCGGAAGCGACCTGCCAGGCGTTCGAGGCCGGCTGCGAATTCAACTTCCGGCGCAACTACCCGCCCACCATCAACCACCCCGGGGAAACGCAGTTCGTGCGTCAGCTGCTGACCGACCTGGTCGGCGCGTCCAACGTGCAGGACTTCCAGCCGTGGATGGGGGCCGAGGACTTCAGTTTCTTTCTGCTGGAGAAGCCGGGCTGTTATTTCCTGATCGGCAACGGCGACGGCGCGCATCGCAGCGGCGGGCACGGCGCGGGCCCGTGCATGTTGCATAACTCCAGCTACGATTTTAATGACGCCCTGATCCCGCTCGGCGGCTCGATGTGGGTGCGCCTTGCCGAGCGCTGGCTGAGCTCCCCGCCCCCCGCCCGCGCGCCGCTCGCTTAGCGCACCCCGCTACGCGACGCCAACAGCGATTTCTGTGAGCGAGTACCGCCCGCAGGCGGTCATCCGTCGCCGCGCCGGCGCGTTTTCCCCGGATAGCCTCGTGCCTCATGACGGGGGCAACCGCAGGAGCTGCGTCGATGAATCGCCGGTCCGGGGCCTGGATTTGGGGAGTCGTGGCGGTACTGCCGGCACTTGCCGCGCTGTCCGGCGCGCACGCCGATGCGCTGGGCGCCGTGCAGGTGCTGCGGCTCGGCGGCTGCGGCGGGATCGTACCGGCGGCGCCGCCGCTGCGGCACGACGCACGGCTCGATGCGGCCGCCGCGCAGTGGGCCGCGGGAAAACCCCTGGGGGAGGCGGCCGAGAGCCGCGGCTTGCGCGCGGATTCCACGGCCGGTGTGCACGTGAGCGGTGCCGACACCGCGCTGCTCGAGATCCTCAGGCGTGCGGATTGCCGCATCGTGACCGACCGGTCGCTGCGCGAGATCGGGGCTTTCCGCAGCGGTCGCGACAACTGGGTCGTGTTGGCCGCCACCAATGCACTCCCGGCAGGCGGGGCAGCCGCGACACTGGCGCCGTCGCCGACCTGGCCGGCGGCGCGCACCGCGCCACCCGTGGCGCCAACCTCAGCCGCGCGGCCGCAGCCGCCACGTTCGGCGGCGCCGGATTCCGGATCGATGCTGGCGACGCGCGCGCTCGAGCTCGTCAACGACGTACGCGCGCGCGGCACGCGCTGCGGCAGCCGCTCGTTCGCGCCCGCGCCGCCGGTGTCGCTCTCGGGCGCGCTGTCGGGCGTGGCTTTCGGACATGCCATCGACATGGCCGCGCATGATTACTTCGAGCACCAGGACCTGGCCGGGCATTCGCCCGCAGATCGGGTGCGCGCCGTCGGCTACCACGAGAAGCTGGTGGGGGAGAACATCGCCTACGGGCCGGCCTCGGTGGAGGAGGTCGTGCAGGGTTGGCTCGACAGTCCCGGGCACTGCGAAAACCTCATGGATCCGCGCTTCGCGCAGATGGGCATCGCCTCCGCGGCCGGGCAGGCTGCGCGCCGCGGGCTGTTCTGGGTGCAGGTGCTGGCCGAACCGCGCACTTAGCCGCTGCTTTGACAGGCGCGGGTGCTTTGACAGGCGCGGGCTTACCATAGCCTGCGTGCCATCCCGACACTGGAGGACCCGATGGCTGAAACCGCAAAACCACGCCTGGTGGGCTTCAATCACATCGCGCTCGAGGTTGGGGACATCGAGGAAGCCCTGGCATTTTACGGCCGCCTGTTCACGTTCGAACTGCGCAGCAGGAGCGACACCATGGCGTTCATCGATCTGGGCGACCAGTTCATCGCGCTGCAGAAAGGGCGCAACCAACCGCCGGACGATGGCCGTCATTTCGGTCTCGTCGTCGACGATAAGGCGGCGGCCCGCAAGGCGCTCGAGGCAGCGGGCATTCGCCTGCTGGATGGCCCGTTCCTTGACTTCCGCGATCCCTGGGGCAACCGCGTGGAGATAGTCGGTTACGACAACATCCAGTTCACCAAGGCAGCCCACGTGCTGCGCGGCATGGGCCTTGCGCACCTGCCGAAGAACGCGAGCGCGAAAAAGGAACTGGCGCAGAAGGGCATGGCGCCAGAATAGGCCGAGTCAGCTAAGCCGGTGCAGGCGGCGCGCGATGCCAGGCTTGCAGGGTCTGCGCCTCCCGTTGCGGATCCAGACCGGCGCGCAGCTTCCCCTGGCGTTCGGCGGGCAACGTCTGAAACCAGGCGAGCGTATCGCGCACGGTGTCCGCGAGCGGACGCGAGCGCAGTCCCGCTGCCGCCGCGGCGCTCATCGAGGTGAGCGATGCGGCCGCGGTGTCGCCGCTCAGCGGTGCCCAGGGCGGCAGGTCGAGCTCCTCGGCCTTCCAGTGAGCGGCGAGGAATTCCTCCGTCACCCAGGTAGCCTGCGTGCCGGACTGCGGACTCGCCTGCAGGCTGGCGCTGATGAGATCACCCATGGTGAAGGCCCGAGGAGCTGACACTGCGTTGAAGACGCCGTGCGTGCGCGCATCGACGAGCTTCATCATCCACGCGCTGAGATCGCGCACGTCGATGATCTGGATCGGATCGTGCGGGGTGCCGGGCGCGAGCATCTCGCCACCCTTCGAGGCACGCACCGGCCAGTAGGTGAAGCGATCGGAGCGGTCCAGGGGTCCGACGATGTAACCGGGCCTCACGATGGCGATGCGCCCGTTGAAGGCCGTGCTGGAATACTGCTCGCACAGCGCCTTCATCGGTCCGTAGGTGGTGTCGGTAATCTGCTCGACGTCCGGATCGGAGAGCGTGCCGGTCGCGGAATGCTCGTCGTTGGGCCGTGCCAGGCTGGCGTACACCGAGATGCTCGAGATGAACAGGCAATAGCCGACGTTCGGCGCCAGCAGCTGCGCGGACATGCGTACGTATTTGGGGATGAAGCCGGTGTCATCGACCACCACGTCCCACTTGCGGCCGCGTAACGCATCGAGCTGCCCCTGCCGGTCGCCGAGCAGCGTCTCCACGCCCGGCACGCCGTCGGCGGCAGTCTTGCCGCGATTGAAGTGCGTAACCTTCCAGCCACCCCGCAGCGCCTCGCGCGTGAGGTGCGGACCGATGAAGCCCGTGCCGCCGAGAATCAACAGGGTCCTGGCGCGCGTGCCACGGCCGAGTGCCGGCGCGATGGCGCCGCCTGTCGCCAGGCAGATCCCCGACTGCAGCAGCTCGCGACGCGTGGTCATGATGGCTCCGGCACCGCGGCGCTCAGCCGGCCGCCGCCCGCGCGCCGCTGCGTGCGCCGAGGATCTCATCGAGCGCGGCGATGACACCGGCGACCTCGCCCGGGGCGTTGTAATGCAGCAGCGACAGGCGCACGGCGCCGCGCTCGGGATTCACCTGCATGCCCTCGAGCAGCCGCACGGCGTAGAAATTGCCGTTGCCGGCCATGAAGCCGCGCTGCGCCAGCGCCCTGACTAGCGCGTCCGGCTCGACCGCGGTGGTGACGAAGGAGACGGTGGCGGCGCGCTGCTGCGCCACCGCCGGACCGAGCAGCCGCACGTCGCGCCGTGTCGCCAGATACGCGAGCAGCGTCTCGAGCAGCGGCACCTCCGCCGCGCGCAGCAGCGTACGTACCCGCTGCGCGCGCGCCGCAGGTTCGCGCGCGTCACCGCCGTGATGCGCGTCGAGTGCATCGAAGTACTCGGCGATGCCGCGCGCGGCCGCGACCTGCGCATGGTCGGGGCCCGCGGGCACCAGGCGCTTGGAAGGCTCGGGGGCGTTGAAGTAATGCCCCTCGTTGCCGAGGCGCTCCAGCAGCCCGGCGCGCACCACCATCAGGCCCTGGTGCGGGCCGTAGGTCTTGTAGAGGGAGAACAGGTACACATCCGCGCCGAGCGCGGCGACGTCCGGCAGACCGTGCGGTGCCCAGGCGACGCCGTCGACCACCGTCAGGACCCCGGCACGGCGGGCGCGCGCGGCGATGCTGGCGATAGGGTTGATGTGGGCGACGACGTTCGAGGCGTGCGGCAAGGTGAGCAGGCGCGTGCGCTCGCTGATGAGCCGATCGAGCTGCGATTCATCCAGCATGCCGCTCGCCGGGTCGACCCGCCATTCGCGCACCGTGATGCCGTGCGCCGCCAGGCGCCGCCACGCGCCGCTGTTGGCCTCGTGATCCTGGTTGGTGACGATGATCTCGTCGCCGGCCTTGAGCAGCGCGCGAAACGCCTGCGCCAGCACATAGGTGTTCTGCGAGGTGGACGGACCGAAGTGCACCTCCTGCGGCGTGACGCCCAGGTATTCCGCGAGACGCACCCGTGAGGCGTCCATCCACTCACCCGCCTCGGTCGAGGCGGGGAAGGCGTAATACGGCTGCACCTTCAGCCGGCGGTAGTACTCGCCGAGACGGCTGATGACCGGCGCGCACGCATAAGAGCCGCCGGCGTTCTCGAAGAACGCCTGCCCGGCGAGCGACTCCTGCGCGAACGCCGGGAACTGGCGGCGCACGAAAGCGAGATCGAATGGCATGGTTCCCCGAGCGCTAAGGCGCGCGCAACGGCGCGCCGAGGTAGCAGCCGAACTCCTCGACGAAGTTCACCGAGACGCGTGCGTGCACGCGTCCCTGGCGGTCGAGAAACTCCGCGGCGTCATCGAGCGGCACGATCGCACCGTGCCACACGTTGGGATGGAGGTACAGTCCGCGCCGGCCGTCGCACCAGAAGCTGACGAATTTGCCGGGCGTCACGTCATCGCCCGGCAGCGCCAGCGGCACCACGAAGGCGTGGCCGTGCAGCGGATAGAAGAGCTGGCCGCCGTCCGGATGGTAGTTGGCGCGCCAGATGAGCGCGCGCTCGCGCCGCCGGCCGCTGCCCTCGGCCGCAGCCTCCTCCGGCCAGTTGCTCCAGCCGAACAGGTAGCTGTCGCCCACCGCGTTGTTGCGCGCGAACAGCGTCTCGCCCTTCCAGGAGAACTCGAACAGCCCCTCCGCGACTGCGCCCTGATCACCGGTACGCGGGTCGATCGGACGCCATCCCTGCGCCGGCCAGGGCACGATCTCGATGCGGAAAGCCTGCGGGTCATCGACCAGGCAGCCGTAACCGGCGAGCGATTCGTCGCTCGCCCGCACCAGCGGCGTGTCGTGCACGCGGCGCACCCCGGTCGAGGGCGTGTAGGCGATCTGCCCGGGATCGATGTCCATGCCGGCATTATGCATTTTGTGCGGTACCGAAGCGCAGCGCGCGCGCTTCAGCACGCCAGCCGGTCGATCAGCTGCGCGTACTCCTCGAGCGGCGCGGTCGCCAGTCCCGCCACCTTGCCCTGATCATCCCACTGCCGCACCTGCACGGCGTCGCGCCAATAGCGCTCGCGCTCGAACTGCGCCAGCTCGTGCGCCGCCATGGGGCCGCCCTGCAGTTTGAGCGTGTGCACAGAGGCGGCACTCAGGTGCGCGAAGTAGCCGGCATCGGTCGCGCACAGGTAGCGCTTGGCCGGCACGTGCAGCCGCACCGGCTCGCAGATCTCCGCGCCGAAAGCGCGCGCGAGCCAGCGGGCGCCGAGCCGCTCGTGGTGCGCATCGACGCGCCAGTCCTCGATCAGCTCCGGTACCGCCTCCAGCAGGTGACCGATGTCGTGCAGCAGTGCCGCGAGCACCAGCGGCGGCGCGGCACCTGCCGCCTGCGCGAAATGTGCGGCCTGCAGCCCATGCTCGGTCATGGAGACCGGCTCGCCGTAGTAGGCCTGCGCGCCGCGCGCGCGGTAGATCGCGATGATGTCCGCGGCGAGACTCATACTGAGCTGGCATGCCGGGTGCGCGCCGCGCGCGTGTTGATGAGATGCAGCACGCCGGCGCACAGCGTCGCCAGCGCGCTCACCCCGGCAAGCGTCACGAACACCCCGTCCCAGCCGAACGCGACCGCGAGGCGCGCCACGCTGTCACCGGCGAGCACACCGCCGAGATAGCCGATTCCGTCGATGATGCCCGAGGAGGCAGCGCTCGCCTGCTTGCCGCCGAAATCCAGCGCGAACGCGCCGCCGAGATAGGAGTAGGGGCCGAGCACGCAGAACGCCACCACGCCGATCATGACGATGGGAAACAGCGCATGCGAGACGCCCGCTCGCACCGTCATGAGCACCAGCAGCGCCGCGACGCTGCCGGCGAGGCCCAGGAACATGAGCAGCGAGCGCCCGGTCAGCCCGAGCCGATCGCTCAACCAGCCGGCGATCAGCACCGAGACCACGCCCACGCCCGGAAATACGGCGCTCAGGCCGGCGGAATCGCTCATGCTGTAGCCGAGATGGTCGCGCAGGTACACCGGCGTCCAGGTATTGAACGTCTCGCGGATTATCGTGCAGGCGAACGACAGCAGGCAAACCAGCAGGAACGCGCGGCTGCGCAGCAGCGGCGCGAGCAGCGCAGCGACGCTCGCCGGCCGCGAATGCGTTGCGGCGAACAGGTTGAGCGGATTGGGCTGCGCCTCGGAGTGCCCTTCGGCGACTCGCGACTCGCGCAACAGCCACAGGTTCGCCAGCAGCATCGCCCCGGCGACGATGGCGGCGAACAGGAACAGCGCGCGCCAGCCGTAGCCGCGCTCGATGAGCATGCTCATCTGCTGGCGTGCCAGCGCGTCGCCGACCAGGTAGCTGATGCTGAGGATGCCGATGATCGAGCCGTAGGAGGAATAGTCGAACCAGCGGGACGACACCTTGATGAGCCCCGCCCAGCCGACCGACTGCGTCAGGCGGTTGCCGACCCAGGCGAGGGTGAATACCGGCAGCGTGCCGCCGGCGGCAAACATCAAGGTGAACAGCGTCGCGCCGCCGACGCCGATGAGAAAGTTGCGCCGCCCTCCCCAGTAGTCGCCGAGCCCGGTGAGGAACAGCTTGCCCAGAGCGTACGCCAGCACGCCGAGCGAGCTGATCGTGCCGATGTGGATGAGCGCCTGGCCGTGGCTGACGCCGTGCCTGCCCAGCTCTTCCACCAGCAGCGGCGTGGCGACCGACAGGTCGGCGCGGCAGTAGTAACAGGCGGCGTAGCCGCCGAACAGCAGCAGGATGGTCCTGGTCTGGCCGAAGCGCAGGGAGCGGTGCGGCGCGTCTGCCATGCGACGGATACTAGCGGACTTGGGCGGCGCGAATCACTCCGTGGGCAGGAAGGCGCGCCTGCGTTCTGCGCACCAGGTGCGCAGACGCAGGCGATAAGTCACCGCGCGTTTACCAGCGCTGCCAGTAACCGCCGTGGACCACCACCACCGGGGGGGCGATCACCGCCGCGCCGACATAGCCGCGCGGGGGGCCGACCGGGGCGACGACGCAGCCGGCGAGCACCGCGGCGAGACCGAGCGCCAGAGCCAACTTGACAATGCCACGCATATTCCTCTCCTCGAGTTCAATCCACCTGCAGTAAAGAACGCATGGCGGGAGCGGCGGCTGACAGCAGGTCGCGGGGCGTGGGTCGTTCAGCTTTCGTTAAGGTCGCGGCCGCTTAGGTATCATCCGTACCCATGAGCACGTTCCGGCAGCAGCTGCGCAATAATTCAGTCGCTCTCATCAGTCTCGTCGTGGCGCTCAGCAGTCTCGGCTATAACACTTGGCGCAACGAGCACACCGAGTACAACCGCAATACGCGCACCGCGACCTTCGAGCTGCTCGGCAAGCTCGCGGAGCTCGAGCGGGTGGTGTTCCTGGCGCAGTACGATCGCGACCCCACTGGCGGCAATCCCCGCACCGGCTGGAGCTACGTGCTGGTGATCCGCGATCTCGCGGCCGTGGTGCCCGCGCCGGTGCCGGCGCGCGCGGCGGAGCTGCAGAAGACCTGGAGCGAGAACTGGGAAGGCCTCGGCAAGGACGAGGAGAGCAGCGTCAACCGGATCGACGACGCGATCGGGCGATTGCGCGGCGCCGCGCTCGCGACGCTGCAGTCGCTGCACTAAAGACCAGGGGAGCACGCACATGATCACGCTGTATCACCGCGTCAAGAGCCGCGCCACGCGCTTCATCTTCCTGCTGGAGGAGCTCGAGGCTCCGTACCAGATCCACAGCGTCAGCATCCGCAGTCGTGATGGCAGCGGCGCGGTGGATCCTGCCAATCCGCACCCGCACGGCAAGGTGCCGGCGATCAGCGACGACGGCGTGGTGGTGTTCGAGTCGCCGGCGATCGCGCTGTACCTGACGGACAAGTTCCCGAAGAACCGCCTCGGCCCGCTCGTGGGTGATCCGGCGCGCGGCCCGTACCTGTCATGGCTGGCGTATTACACCGGCGTGTTCGAGCCGGCAATCATGTCGAAGTTCATGAAGGTCGAGGTGCCGCGCGGCACCGCCGGCTGGGTGGCGGTGGAGGAAGTGTTGCCGGTGCTGCTGCAGCAACTGTCGCCCGGACCATACCTGCTCGGCGCGCAGTTCTCGGCTGCCGACGTGCTGTACGGCACGAGCTTTGCGATGTTTGCCGGCAGCCCGCTGTTGCCCAAGTCCGCGCTCATCGACGACTACGTGCAGCGCATCGTGACGCGGCCGGCTTACGCGCGCGCCATGGCGCGCGAGGCAGCCTGAGGCGCCGGCGCTCTCACGCGCCGCGCCGCCACGTCCGAAAATGGCTACTCTTGCGCGGCCGCCGCGCGTATCGTGGCCGCCATGCAGACCATATCCGGGCTCGATACCGAGGCACTCAATCGCGCGCGCATCAGCCGCGATGCGCGCTTCGACGGCAAGTTCTTCATCGCCGTGACCTCGACCGGCATCTACTGCCGGCCGATCTGCCCCTCGCGTTATGCCAAGCGGTCCAACGTGCGGTTCTTCGGCAGCCCGGCGGCCGCGGAGGCCGCGGGGTTCCGGCCGTGCCTGCGTTGCCGCCCGGAGGCCGCGCCGGGTACGCCTGCCTGGCTCGGCACCAAGGCGGTGGTGCGCCGCGCGCTGCGCCTGATCAACGAGGGAGCGCTCGACGAGGATTCGGTCGAGACGCTCGCCGCGCGGCTGGGCATCGGACCGCGCCACCTGCTGCGGCTGTTCGCCCGGCACGTCGGGGCCTCGCCGATCGCGGTCGCGCAGACGCGGCGGCTGCACTTCGCCGTGTGCCTGCTCGAGGAGACCAACCTGCCGATCACCCAGATCGCGATGGCCGCCGGCTTCGGCAGCTGCCGGCGCTTCAACGATGCGTTTCGCCACACCTATCGGCGCGCCCCGCGCGAGCTGCGCCGGGTGCGGCGGCACGGCGCGAGCGGCGAGCGCACGGAGGAAGTGGTGCTGCGGCTGGCCTACCGGCCGCCTTACGACTGGGCACACATGCGCGATTTCCTCGCGGCGCGCGCGGTCGGCGGAGTCGAGCGGGTCGACGCGCAAGGCTATGCGCGCACCCTGGTGTGCGAGGGTGGTCACGCGCTGGTGCGCCTCGACGCGCTGCCCGGCGAGGATGCGCTCGAGCTGCGCGTGACGGGCGCGCCCGCGGCCGCGCTGCTGCAGTTGTCGTCCGCCGCGCGACGGGTGTTCGACCTGGCGGCGGACCCGCAGCGCATCGGCATCGAGCTGGCTACCGATCCGCTCATCGGGCCGCTGGTGCGGCTGCGGCCCGGTCTGCGCATTCCCGGCGCCTGGGAGCCGTTCGAGTGCGCGGTGCGTGCCGTACTCGGACAGCAGGTGAGCGTCGCGGCCGGCCGCACGTTCGCGACGCGGCTGGCGGCGCAGGCGGGGACCGTGCTGCGCGTCGCCGCCGACGGCCTCACTCACCTGTTTCCGACTGCCGCGCAGGTCGCGGCCGCGAACCTCGACGGGCTCGGGATGACGCGCTCGCGTGCCGCGACGCTGCACGCGCTGGCGCGCGCCGTAACCGAGCGACGCATCGATTTCAGTGCCGCCCCCGAGACGGTGATCGCAGCGCTCACGGCGCTGCCGGGCATCGGCCCCTGGACCGCGCAGTACGTGGCGTTGCGGGCGCTCGGCGAGCCCGACGCCCTGCCGGCCGGCGACCTGGTGCTGCGCCGCATGGCCGCGGGCGCCGAGCGCCCGCTGGGCGCGCGCGAGCTGGAGACGCGCGCCCGCGCCTGGCAACCCTGGCGCAGCTACGCGGTGATGCACCTGTGGCGCGCCGCCGCGGACGCCGGCAGCCGCGCGCGCCGCGTCCGAAACAAGCCGGTCGCCGCGAGCGCGGCGGCGTAACATCACGATCTGCATGCGAACGGAGAGCTCCATGATGTACTGGTACCAGACCGACTCACCGGTGGGCCCGCTGCTGCTGGCCGGCAGCGCGGACGCGCTGACGCACCTGTACTTCCACGCGGACTCGCGCGCACCACGTCCGGCGGCCGACTGGCGCCGCGACGCGGCACCGTTTGCCGCGGCGCTCCGGCAGCTCGAGGAGTACTTCGCCGGCACGCGCCGCAGCTTCTCGCTGGCGCTCGCCCCGCGCGGCACGCCGTTCCAGCTGAGCGTGTGGCGCGCTCTGCAGGCGATTCCCTATGGCGAGACCCTCTCCTACGGGGAGCTGGCGCGGCGGATCGAGCTGCCCGCCGCGGCGCGCGCGGTCGGGCTCGCGAACGGCGCCAACCCCTTGCCGATCATCGTCCCGTGCCACCGCGTCATCGGCGCTGATGGCTCGCTGACCGGCTTCGGCGGGGGGCTGCCGATCAAGCGCGCGTTGCTGGCGCTCGAGGGCGCAGCCTGCGTCGCGGATCTGTTCGATGCCGCGCCGGTACGCGCCTGGCCGGTCGACAATGCGCGCCGCGTCGCGCGTGGCGCCTGAGCGCAGCGGCGCGTCCTGCGCGGCGCAGCTGCCACATTTTCCGGGAATACACATGAAACCGAGCATGCTGGGCGCGTGCGCCGCATCGCTGCTGCTGGCGGCCGTCGCGGCGGCGGCCGACAGCGGCGCCTCCGCGGCGCGCAGTTACGTCGACCACGCAGTTCCTGCCGGGGCGCAGCCGCTACCCTTCAGCGACGCGGTTCGCAGCGGCGACACGCTGTACCTGGCCGGCCACCTGGGACTCGATCCGCACACGGGCGATGCCGCCGCCGACAGCGGCGCGGAGGCGCGCCTCGTCATGGAGGCGGTGAAGCACACCGTGGAGGCGGGCGGCCTGCAGATGGACGATCTGGTGTCGGTGACGGTGTATTGCACCGACCTGCGCCTCTACGACGCGTTCAACAGCGTCTACCGCGGCTACTTTCACGGACATTATCCGGCACGCGCCTTCATCGGCGTGGCACAGCTGGTGCGCGGCGCGCACTTCGAGGTGAGCGGCATCGCTGTCGCCGGCACGCACCCGGTGCAGCGCTGATGCCCGGCACACGGTCCGCACGCACATGAACCGGCGCGAGTTTTCCCAGGTGCTGGGTGCTGCGGCCGCCGGTGCGGCACTCGCCCCGCTGGCCGCCGCCACCGACACCGTCAGTCCCGCGGCCCGGGCGCTCTACGCGCGCGCGTTGATCCTCGACTGCAATTCCTCGCCGCCGCTCGAAGATCGCCTGCCGCTGCCGCAGGAGGATCTGGACGAGACGCGTGGCAGCGGCATCAGCGTCATCAAGCTGAGCCTCGGCGGCATCAACATGGACCTCGCCCACACGGTCGCGGAGATCGCCCAGATCCAGCAGATCATCGAGACCTATCCCGGTTATTTCACGCAGGTGCGGCTGGCCGACGACATGGCGCGTGCCAAGCGCAGCGGAGTGCTCGGGATCATTCTGTCGTTCGAGAGTGCCGACATGCTCGGCGGGGATGTCGCCTCGTTCGAGGTGTTTCGCGGCCTGGGTGTGCGCGTCATGCAGATGTCGTACAACCGGCGCTCGCCGTTTGCCGCCGGCGTCATGGAGCCCGACGCCGGTGGCCTCACCCCTCTCGGCCGGGATGCCGTGAGGGAGATGAACCGCTTAGGGATCGCGATCGATCTGAGTCACGCCAATGCCGCGACCACCGCGGATGTGCTCGCCGCCTCGGCGCGACCGCCGGTCATGACGCACGCGGGCTGCGCGGCCATACACGAGCATCCGCGCAACAAGAGCGACGCGCAGCTGCGCGCGCTCGCCGACAGGGGCGGCGTGGTCGGCATCTACGACCTGCCGTACCTGACCGCCTCGCCGCGCCAGCCCACGCTCGATGACTACATGGCGCACCTGGAGCACGCTCTGCGCGTCGCCGGCGAGGACCACGTCGGCGTCGGCAGCGACGTCGGCATCAATCCCTTCGATACGAGCGCCAAGGGCATGGCGGAGTTCGCCCGCCAGGTCGAGGTGCGCCGCAAGGCCGGCTTGTCCGCCCCGGAGGAGGATCGCCCCACGTACGTCATCGGGCTGAACCAGCCACGCAGAATCGAGGTCATCGCCGACCGCTTGCTGCGGCGCGGCTATTCCGCGGCGGCCGCCGAGAAGGTCATCGGCGCGAATTTCGTGCGGGTGTTCACCACGATCTGGACGAGCTAGCCGGCACAACCAGCGGCCGATCGGACGGCCAGCCGGGGCGGGCAGGGCGTGCGCCTGCCGCGCCCCGGGCGGCGCGCGGTCAGTGCAGCAGGTTGAGCGTGTTGGTGTTGTCGTCCACAAAGTAGACGCCGTGGGCCGGATCGTACGCCAGCCCGAACAGCGCCCCCGCACCCTCGGGCGAGCCGACGGTGTCGAGCAGCTTCTTGGCGCGCTGTACGCCGCCCGGGGAGATCTCGATGATGTTGCCGTCGCCGCCGTTCACCGTCAGCAGGTCTCCGCCCGGCGTGACGATCAGGCCGAGCGGAGCGTTCAAGCTGCCGCCCGCGGTCAGAGTGCGCCCCGTGCCCGCCGAGGTCGTGCGTCCGAGCGCGTGATCGATGACCGCGATGCGATTGTTGAGGGTATCGGCCACGTACAGCCGCGCGCCGTCGTGATCGCCGCCGCACTCGTCGCCGTCACTGGCGCAACCCGCATGCAGTGCCACTCCGGTCGGCCCAATGACCAGCGCCGCCGAATTAGTCTCCTCCGGGAACCCCGAGGCGATCACGGTGATCGACTCGAGCACCGGCATCGCGGACGTGGAGACCTTGAGATTCAGGCGCGTCACGGTGCCGCCGTCGACCACCGAGCCACCGGCTGCGACCGTGCCATTGAGAACGTTGCTGACGAACAGTTTCGCCTCGTGTTCACCGTCGAAGGCTGCCATGTCCCACGGGCCGTTGATCAGCGAGCCGTAGAAGGTCTCGACCGCATTGCCGAGGCTGTCGAGGACGATCAGGCACCCCGCGCCGGTGAACACGGTGTTTCCGGCGCCGTTGACGGTGGTGGGCAGACTGCCGACGATCACCCACCCCTGATCGAGTACCACGAGTGCGGTGGTGAGCCCCACGCCGCCCGGGCAGCTGCCGGGAAGTGTCGTGGCGTTGACAGCGGCGAACAGGCTCGTTGTGCCGTCGGGCGCCACGTCGACGATGGTGGAGCCCGTTCCCTGGACGTTGGCGGAGTCGTTGAAATTGCTGACCAGAATATGGCCGGCACGCAGGTTCCCCACGGTCTGCCGCACCTCGGCCACGCCGTAGGGATTGACGTCGCCGTTCCCGGGAACGGTGGAGGCGATGGTGCTGATCGTTTTCAGCGGCGGCAGCAGTGCTTGCTCATCGGCGGCGAGTGCCGCAGCGGCTGCAACCAGCATCGACAAAGCGAGCCACGCGCGGCCGAGCCGGCGGGCATCCCTGATATGGCCCTTCATGTGTTTCCCCTGTTGTTCGAGCGGGCGGTCCGCTGCGGTTACCGGGGTAAGTGGCGCCAAACGCCGCGCAGGTTCTATCCCGCGCGCTAGCGGGGCGTGTCGGCGGCGGTGCCGATGCGGGTGTCGGTGGCGATCCAGTTCACCTCCCAGGTTCTGCCGCCGTCGGTGGAGAAGGACTGCTCGAAATGACACGAGCTGGGAGTGATGTCTGAAATGACGAAGCGCACCAGTACCGCGCGATCAGCAATGGTCTCCTGATCGAAAAACTCGCCACGACCGTCGTGGAATTCGCCGATGGTGGGTTGTGCCAGGGAAGCGGCGCTGCTGTTGGCGAAATTGAGGCTCCACTGATGGGATTGGCGGTTGTACAGGCGCAGCGACAGCGCTTCGATGTGCCCGGATGGCCCGGAAACCTCGAGCTCGAGAAGATTCGCACCGCCGTTCCAGATGCTGCGTACCACCGAGGTCCCGTCGTACTCCACCCAGGTGGTCGAGCCGCTGAGCGGATGCAGCAGGCGCGCGATGTGGGTCTTCCAGCTGCCGAGCTCGAAGTCGAAGTCATGTTGCCCATCCCGCGGCGCGGCGGGCGGCTCCGGCGGTGCCGCACGGGCCACCACCAGGGCGACACCGAGCGCCCAGGGCAGCAGGCCGGCCGCGAGTCGTGGCACGTGCATGGCGTGGGCACTATAGACAGCGCAGCCGACGCTGCGCGCACGACTCGTCGCGCGTACGCCTCAGCCGGGCGTCGCCCGGCGCTCTTCAGCCGGTGGTGTCGCCGAGGGCAGCGAGCAGCAGCCGGGCGAACTGCGGCCCGGTACCGGCTTCCTCGTGCTTGAAGTAGACGTATACGTCGCTGCAGGCGGCGGCGTGCTCGCGGATGACCTGCGCCCAGCGGTGCAGGTCCGTGGGCGTGTAGCCCTCGTCGCGCAGCCGGAAGTAAGCGTAGCCGGCGGTGATCTCCACCGGTGTGGAGAATTTCTCGCTATCGGCGACGCACAGGGCGACGTTGCGTGAGCGCAGCCGTGCAAACACCTCGCCGTCCATCCATGAGGCATGGCGGAACTCGAACGCCGCACACAGCTGCGCCGGCAGCAGCGCCAGGAACTCGTCGAGCACCGCGAGATCCTTGCGAAACCAGGGCGGCAGCTGAAAGAGTATCGCGCCGAGCTTGGCGCCGAGGGTCGCGGCGGTGTCGAGAAAGTACTGCAGCGGCTCGGAGCAGTTGCGCAGCTTGGCGACGTGCGTGATGCGCTTGGGAGCCTTCAGCGTGAGGCGAAAGTCCGCAGGCGTGTCCCGGTCCCAGCCGGCGAGCGTCCTGGTGTTGGGCATGCGGTAGAAGGTGTAGTTGACTTCCACCGTGCTGAACGCCTGCGCGTAGTACGCCAGCATCTTCGCCGCCGGCAGCTTCTGCGGATAGAAGCTGCCCTTCCACTCGGGGTAGTTGTACCCGGAAGTGCCGACCCAGGTTCGCATGGGCACCGCGCCGTCAGCGGCCGTCGCTGCCCACCAGGCGCCGGTACTGCCCGAGGTGCCGGATGGCGTGCTGCGCGAGCCCCATCGATTCGTACAGCCGCGCGAGATTGTAGTGACAGTCGGCGAGATCCGGATCCTGCTCGAGCGCGCTGCGGTATGCCGCGAGCGCCGCGGCCGCATCGCCCAGGTCCTCGAGCAGCACGGCCTGGTTGAACAGCAGCAGCGCATCGGCGCCCACCTGCGCGAGCGCACGGCGGTAGACTTCGGCCGCCTGCTGCCGCCGGCCCTGCTCGTGCAACAGCCGTCCCCAGTTGGTCCAGGCGCCGGCATCCTGCGGATCCTCATCCACCGCACGCTGCCAGATCGCCAGCGCGGCCTGCGGATCGCTGCTCTCGAGCGCGAGCGCCTGTGCGAACCAGTCGTGCGCCGACGCTGCCGGCGCGGCGACCGCAGGCGGCTCGCGATGCTCGACCACCTGCAGCACGCCGTCCTGCACGCTCAGATCGAATCCCAGCAGGTACTGGCCGCTGTCGACCTGGCGGCGGCTCTCGCCATCGCGGACCACGACGTGATCGCCGACCGCGCTGATCGACAGCCCCGACAGTGGCATCGAGTCCGGCAGCTCGCGCCGCAGCCGCTCGAGCGAGCGGTGGATGCGTTGGCGGGGGATCTTGGCATCGATCAGCGCCCGCGCGGTGCGCAGCACGATCAGGTCCTGGAACGAGAAGCGGAATTCGCGGCGCGCACCGCGCGCCGGCTTCACGAAGCCGGCGCGGATGAGATTGCGCGTGGTGTCAGGGGAGAGCCGCAGGACCCGCTCGACGTCCCGCACGCTGTACGAAGGCATCCGCAGCTTCCGGCGGGTGCGGTCTCAGGCCTGACGCTTGCCCGCCTTGCGGCTCACCCGGGCGGGCTCCGCGGCGCGCTTCGGTGCCTTGCGCGGACCCAGGCGGTTCACCTGTTCGCGCGCGCCCTCGGTGCGCTGCAGGCTGGCGCGCAACGCCTCCATGAGATCGATCACCTTGCCATCGCCGGGCGGAGCGGTCTCGGCCACCGAGATCTCCTTGCCCTCGACCTTCTTCTCGATCGCCGCCTCGATGCGCGCGCGTACCTCGTCACGATAGGCTTCCGCGTCGAACTTGTCGGCCGTCTGCTGATCGATGAGCTGCTGCGCGAGCTTCAGTTCCGCCGGCTTTACCTCGGTCTTCGGCACGTCCACCTCGCTGGCGCGGCGCACGTCGGCGGCGTAGTGCAGCTGCTGCATCGCCAGCACGTCGCCGATCGGGCGCAGTATGACGATGTAACCCTTGCCGCGCGCCGCCCAGCGGCCGACGCCGCAGCGTCCGGCCTGGCGCAGCGCCGCGGTGAGCAGCGCGTACGGCTTGGCGGCGCCCTTGTCGGGAGCGAGGTAATAGGTCTTGTCGTAGTAGACCGGGTCGATGGACTCGATCGGCACGAACTCGGAGATCTCCACCGCGTGGCTGCCGACCTCCTCGAGCGCCTTGATCTCCTCCGGCGTGAACTGCACGTACTGGTCCTTGGCGAACTCGTAGCCCTTGACCATCTCGTCGCGCTCCACGACGACGCCTTCCTTCTGACACACGTACTGCTGGCGCAGGCGCGAGCCGTCGGTCTTGTGCAGCAGGTTGAAGGAAATGGTGTTGGCCGACTGCGTCGCCGTAAACAACTTCACGGGGATGGCGACCAGCCCGAACGACACCGTCAGAGAACCTATGGAACGTGCGGCCATGATGAATACCTTAGACGACCGGCGAGGCGGCCGGAAGTGGACTACTTCTCAGGCTTGATACCGAAAGCTTTCGTAAGGCTCTGTTTTCTCTTGAGTACATCATGCCACCGGTCGCCGGTTTTTTCCAACCTGGCGCTGGTGTTCCTGATCGTGAAGTCCAGGGGCTCGGCCGCCTCGAGCTCTTCCCAGCTGAGCGGCATCGACACCGGGGCTCCAGGCACGCCACGTGGCGAATATGCAACATTGAGCGTCTTGCCGCGCACGTTCATGTTGTAGTCGATGAAGATTTTGTCGGTGCGCTTCTCGATCGCCCACTCCATGGTGATCTCCTTCGGGTGGGCGCGCATGACGTGACGGCCGACCGTCTCGCAGATGCGCCGCGCTTCATCGAAGGTCACCGTGCGCTCGATCGGCACGAACACGTGCAGGCCGGTCTTGCCCGAGGTCTTGACGATCGCCTCGAGCGACATTTCGCGCAGCAGCGCGCGCAGCCAGAACGCCACGCGCTTGCCGACGGCGAAGCCCCGCCGGTTGAGCTCAGGCTCGGCGCCCTGGGCTTCCTTGCCGGAATAGATGTAGGGATCGATATCGAACACCAGGTAATCGGGGTAGTTGAGGATCGATGCCTCGAGCGCGGCGAGCGAGCCGGCGTAATCGGTGCTGGCGCCGGCCGCCTCCGGCGCGAGCTGCGCACGCGAGTGCCAGACGTGAAACTCGAGCGTTCCCACCTGACCGAGCCACAGCAGCGTCGGCAGGTTGTTGGCGAGCAGGTAACGCTGCCGCTCGTCCTTGCTCTCGGAGAACACCGTGACCGAGTCGACGAACGGCGGCAGCGTCTGCGCCCAGTGTTTCTGAAAGAAACGCTCACCGCCGATGCCTTCGGGCATGCGGATCATGGTGAGCGGGCGATCGGCGAGGTGCGGCAGCATGAAGCGCGCGACGCTCGCCAGGTAGCGCAGCAAGTCGCGCTTGGTAATAGCCGGCTGGCGCGGCGCAGCGGGCCAGTACACGCGGTCGAGGTTGGTGAGATTGATGCGCGCCTCGCCAACACTCAGGTTGAGGCGGTTGGCGGGGTTTTGCAGCTGCGCGAGTATCGCCGCGACCTCGCTCGCATCAGCGGCTGCCGCTGCGGGGGTGTCGCGCGTGCCGGCGGCTGCCGGTGCGTCGCCGGCGGCGGTACCGCCCTGCGCGTCGGCAGGCGCGCGGATGTCCGCGGCGTCCAGATCATCGCGCAAGCGCACGAACACCGGCGCCCGCAGCAACCCGTCGGGGGTGCGCTCGCCGTAGGCGACTTCGGCGATCAGGCGCGGCGCGAGCCAGGTGGTGGGCCGGTGCAGCGGCGGCTTGGCGGCGAAGGGCGCGGTGGCGCGCTTCAGCCGCGCCGTACGCTTCAACAGCATGGCGATCGTCGCCTCATCGAGTCCCGAGCCCACGTGCCCGGCGTAGCGCAGCGCCTTGCCGTCACGGTAGCCGAGCAGCAGCGCGCCCAGCGGCGCACGCGCCCCCTTGCCGCGCGTGTAGCCGCCGATGAGAAACTCCGCGGTCCGCGTCGCCTTTACTTTCAGCCAGGCGCGCGAGCGCTGCCCGGGCTGGTAGGCACTGTCGAGGCGCTTGGCGACGATCCCCTCGTAGCCGCTCGCGCGCGCGGCCGCATACAGCTGCTCGGCGTTCGCCGCGGTGTGCACCACTTGCACGTGCGCGCCCGGCAGCAGGCACTGCGCGAGGTAGCGGTGACGGTCGCCGTAGGCTGCCGCCCGCAGGTTGAGGCCGGCAAAGTGCAGCAGGTCGAAACACACGAGCACCGCCGGTGTGGCGCGCTGCGCGGCGACGATCTCCGCGGCGCCCTTGAGCTGCGCGCGCTGCTGCAGCGCGTTGAACGAGGGGCGCCCGCCCTCATCGAGCGCCACGATCTCGCCATCGAGCAGCAGCTGCCCGGCCGGCTGTGCGCCGAGCTCCGCGGCGATCTCGGGAAAATACGGCGTCAGGTCGAGCCCGCGCCGCGACTGCAGTCGCGCCTCGCCCGCGGCGACGAAGGCGAGCACCCGGTAGCCGTCGAGCTTGGGCTCATAGCGCCAGGCGGGGTCGCTGCGCGCCTCGCTGCCGGTTTCCGCGAGCATCGGCGCGAGCGTGCGCGGCAAGGCTTCGGGGGGCCCGTATGGCGCGAGCTGCGCCGCCTTGCGCCGGAGCGTCGCGGTGGCGGGCGTGAGTTCCTCGAGACTCAGGCCCGAGAGCACCGAGGCGCTGCGGGCCAGCACATCGTTCGGCTGCGCGAAGCGGTCACGGTGCTTGATGAGCAGCCACTGGTTCGTGGTACGCGTGCGCACCAGCGTGAACGAGCCCTTGAGCTTCTCCCCGCACAGCAGGAAGCTGAGCTTGCCGGCGGCGAGCCCTGCGCGCAGGCGCGTTTGCGCCGCGGCGCGATCGAGGAACGAGTACTGCGCGCCTTCGTCGGGCGAATACACGCCGCAATCCCACACGATGACCTTGCCGGCGCCGTACTGGCGCGCGGGAATGACGCCCTCGAAGGAGGCGTAATCGAAGGGATGATCCTCCACGGCGACCGCCATGCGCTTGTCGTCGGGATCGAGCGACGGGCCCTTGGGCACCGCCCAGGACTTGAGCACCCCGTCGAGCTCGAGCCGAAAGTCGTAGTGCAGGCGCCGCGCGGCATGCTTCTGCACGACGAACAGCAGCGGTCCGCGGCGGCCGGCCACCGCCTGCGGCGGCGGCTCGGGCGTGCGCGTGAAGGTGCGCTTGGCCGCATAGCGCTCCAGCGCGCGGCGGCTCACGAGCGCGCCCCGATCCACGCGGCGGCGGTGTGCAGCAGGGCGCGGCGCACCTCGGCATCCGTGCGGCCGCTGTGCGCGGGCACGTGGAAGGCGTGATCGGCATCCTCCACGAAGCTCAAGGTCGCACGTGCGCCGAGCCGCGCGGCGAGTGCGTCGAGCAGCGCGCGCTCGGCCAGCGCATCGCGCGTGCCCTGCAGGAACAGCATCGGCAGCTGCACCTGCTCGAGATGCTGCGCGCGAGCCTCGCCCGGCTTGCCGGCCGGGTGCAGCGGGAAGCCGAGAAACACCAGGCCGCGCACCCCGGCGAGGGGCGCGAGCGCCTGAGCCTGCGAGCTCATGCGCCCGCCGAAGGAGCGGCCGCCCGCAAACAGCGGCAGCCCCGGGGCGAGCTGCGCGGCCAGCGCGACCGCGGCGCGCACCGTGGCATGGCACACCGGCGGCGGGTCCGGGCGGCGCGCACGCCGCTCCATGTACGGGAACTGGTAGCGCAGCGTGGCCACCGCGAGGCCTGCGAGGATGGTCGCGGCGGCGCTCATGAAAGGGTGATCCATGCCGGCGCCGGCACCGTGCGCCAGCACATAACAGGCGCGCGCCCCGGCGGGCAGCTCCAGCCGGGCGGAGACGCGCAGCGTGTCGTCCACCGTGCAGGTGAGGAGTCTGCCGACTGCTGAGCCGCCGTGTTGCAAGCGCTGCGCCTTGGTGTCGCGCAGCGAATTTAGCAGGCGGCCTGTGCGCCGCGCACGCTGCCCGCCAGCGGCGGACGTGGTGCGCGCACCGCGGCCACCCAGGCGGCGTACGGCGGCAGGCTGACTGGCACGCCGGCATCCGTGTCGGGAATGGCTACCGGGCTCGACAACAGCGTCTTGCAGCGGCTGCCGGCGAGTCCGGCAGCGGCCAGGTCCAGGCGCAGCGACTGCGGGCGCGCCGACATGTTCAATGCCACCACGAAGATGTTGCCGTCGCTCGAGACGCGCGCATAGCTCAGGACCTGCGTATTGTCCGGATCAAGCATGACCATGCGCCCGCTGCGCAGCGCTGCGTAGCGGCTGCGCATGGCGATGAGGTGACGGTGCCAGTTGAGCAGCGAGTCGGGGTCGGCCAGCTCGCTTTGCACATTGATGCGCTCGAAGCCGGGCGGTACCGGCAGCCAGGTGCGCGCGTCGGTGCTGAAGCCCGCCTGGGCATTGGAAGCGTCCCACTGCATCGGCGTGCGCTCGCCGTCGCGGCCCTTCTCGCCGGGCCAGCCGCGGATGCCCATCGGGTCGCGCACGTCCTCGATGCGCTGCGGCGTTGCCGTGCGCTGGCCGATCTCCTCTCCCTGGTACAGCAGCACCGCGGCGCGCGAAGTGAGCAGCAGCGTGGCGATGATGCGGGCGATCTGCGCATCGTGGACCCCGTCGCCGTAGCGGTCCCAGCTGCGCGGGTTGTCGTGGTTGTCGAACACCAGCAGCGGCTGGTGGTCGTGCAGCTCGCTGGCCGCCTCCATCAGGTGGCCGCGAAAGGTGGCGGCATCGAGGCAGTTGCCGAGACCGACCACCGTGTCCATCGGCAGGTGCAGCTCGTTGGCGCGTGCGCCGCCGTACCACGCATCGAGATCCGCGGTGGCCGCCAGCACCGTCTCGCCGATCAACACGCGCTGGCCGGGATAGGTGTCGATCTTGGCGCGCAGCCGGCGGATCACCGCGTGGGTCTCGGGCAGGTTGTCGGTATAGACGTGCTCGAGGGTCGGATCGCCCTGGGCGTTGGTGCCGCCGAGCTCGGGCTCATCGCGCAGCCGCGCATCCTTGACCAGTCCGGTAATGGCATCGAGACGGAAGCCGCAGACGCCGCGGTCGAGCCAGAAGCACATGACGTCGAACATCTCGCGCTCGACGGCGGGATTGCGCCAGTTGAGGTCGGGCTGCTGGGCGTAGTAGCGGTGATAATAAAACTGGTCGACCTGCGGCACGTACTCCCACGCCGAGCCGCCGAACAGGCTCACCCAGTTGTTGGGCGGCAGGCGCCGGCCCGCCGCGTCGGTGCGCCCGTCGCTCCATAGGTAAAAATCGTGGCAGGGGG
>Ga0209624_10000300_pt1 | contig 44126 bp, 37 predicted proteins | sample JacPinW_OM2H0_O1_FD_188565 | JGI IMG/M metagenome (GOLD analysis project Ga0209624, IMG submission 188565) | Forest soil microbial communities from Algoma, Ontario, Canada - Jack Pine, Ontario site 1_JW_OM2H0_O1 (SPAdes) (version 2) | ecosystem: Environmental > Terrestrial > Soil > Boreal...
CTCCGCCAAGATAGACCTTGCGCACGGTCTCATTCGCCATCACTTCCGCAACTGAGCCCTCGGCGATCCGCTCCCCGACATGCATGGCGTAAACGCGGTCGACGAGCGCCGACATGCTTTTCACGTTGTGATCGACGATGAGGACCGCCCGCCCGTCGTCGCGCATTTCGGTAATGAGCTTGGCGAAGGACGCGGTCTCGCGCGCGGTCAGGCCAGCGAACGGCTCGTCGATCAGCACCACTTGCGGATCGCGGGCGATCGCCTTGGCGATCTCGATTTTGCGTAAGTCCGCGAACGGCAGCGTCGCGGGGCGCCGATTAAGCACCCCGGTCAACCCGACGCGCTCGGCGATCGCGCGCGCCTTCGCGTCCGCGGCGGCGCGGGGAAGAAGATCCAGCAATCGATCGGGTAAGAGTCCAAGCAGGATGTTCTCGAGCACCGTCTGCCGATGCAGCGGGCGCGAATGCTGGAACACCATGCCGACGCCAAGCTGAGCAATCCGGTGCGGCGGCCAGCCCGCGACCTCACGGGCATCGACCCGAACCGATCCCCCATCGGGCCGCTCGACGCCGAGGATCGACTTCATCACCGTCGACTTGCCCGATCCATTCGGTCCGATGAGCCCGAGAATTTCTCCGGCGCGAACCGAGAAACTGACGTCCCTCACCGCCGTGAGGCCGCCGAACCGTTTCTGGAGGCCATTGACCTCGAGTCTCGGCGAGGCCGCGCTCATGTCGCCTCCCGCGCACCCTTGACCATGCCAAGCAGCCCGGCCGGGAAGAAGAGAACGACGAAGAGCGCGACCGCGGAGACGATGAAGGTGGCGAGATCGCCCAGCGGTCTCAATGTCTCGCCGAGCGCCACCAGAAACACCGCCCCCAGCACTGCGCCGAGGATGGTGCGCCGGCCGCCGAGCACGGCGCCGATGATCACCTGCACGCCGACGGTGACGTCGATAAACGTCCCGACCGACGCCGTGCCGAGATAGAACGCCATCAGCGCGCCCGCGAGTCCGGAGAAAAACGCGCTGACCAAAAACGCGGCCAGCTTGTGCTTGGTGACGTTGAAGCCGAGCGCGCCGGCCTGCACGGGATCTTGCCCGCTCGCTTGCAGGATGAGTCCGACCGGCGAGCGAGTGAGGCCATAGAGGATCGCGCCGCTCACGGCCATGAAACCAAGCGCGATCCAGTAATTGACCTTGTCGTCGATCGAAATGACATCGGGAATCGTGAGGCCGATCTCTCCACCAGTCAGGCCCGCCGCGACGACCACGAAGTTCTGCAGCATCAGCACAGCGACAAGGGTGGTCAGGCCAAAGTAGGGCCCGCGCACTCGCAATGCGGGCAAAGCCAGCACCAGTCCGCCGAGCATCGATGCAAGCACGCCCGCTGCGATGCAGAGCGCGATTGGAGGCTGGTAGAGATTATCGAGGATGCCAGCGGTATAGGCCCCGAGCCCGATCAAGAACGAAGGACCGAAGTTCACTTCGTTGGCGAAACCGAACAACAAATCCCAGGCCATCGAGAACACGCCAAAATAATAGGCGATGGTGAGCAGACCCAGCACATAGCCCGAGACATAGAACGGCAGCGTCGCGGCGAGGAGGATGACGATCAGGCTGATCAGGACCGGCGGGGAGGCGAGCGCGCGGCGCAACATGGCTAGCGCCGGCCCAGCAAGCCGCGCGGGCGCACATACATCACCGCAACCAGAAGCAGGAGCGCCGGTATGGCGCGATATGCGGGCGAAATAAGATAGGCGGTGAGCGTCTCGAGATAGCCGACGACGTAAGCCGCGATCAGCGAGCCGGAGACGCTGCCAAGTCCGCCCAGGACGACGATCGAGAACGCGCTCGCGGTCAATGGCCCGGCGCTATAAGAGGAGACGCCGAGGAACATGCCGAGCAGCACACCGGCGACGCCGGCGAGCGCGCCGTAGATCGCCCACACTCCGACATAGACGGTTGAGAGCTCAATGCCGAGCAGGGTGACGCCGCGCGGATTCATCGAGGCGGCGAGCACCGCCTTGCCGGCCAGCGTGCGGTTGACGAATAGCCATAGCGCCCCGATCGTCGCCCAGCAGACGAGAGCGGTGAAAATCTCGTTCGCGGGCGTGCGCACCCCGAAGATCGTGACCACCCCATCGACAATCGGCAGCACGGTCTTGGCGTTGTTGGTGAAGAGATAGGCGATCGCCTCCTGGATCATGATGCCCCAGAGCAGCGTCGCGGTGAGGATGAAGATTTCCTTCTCCTCCTCGCGGACGGCACGCGACAATTGCAGCCGCCGGACGATGAGATAGTAGGTCGCCAGCGCCAGCACGAGCGCGACGACGACGCCGCTCAGGGCGCCGAGATAGGCGCCCGCCCCGAAATTTCCCGAGGCGGCCCAGGCTGCGACCGCAGCCGCGACCATGATCGCTCCGTGCGAGAGGTTGAGCACCCCGGTGACGCCGAAAATCAAGGTGAAGCCGGTCGCGCCCAAGGCGTAAAGCGAGGAGATCGCGAAGCCGTCGATCAGGATCTGCCAGAACAGCATCGACCGGTCCCGCCGCCTCCAGCGCTTAGGTTGGAGGGCGGCAGGGTCGCCCGCCGATCAATTGCCGCCCGACGCGATCTTGACGAAGGACGGGAACTCCAGTTTGCCGTTGGCGAGATTCGCCGGCCACATATTGACCTGCTTGCCGTCCTGCCATTGCAGCATCAGGCCGGTGATGAAACCCGGGCCGGTTCTCAGCCCGTGCACATGCGGATCATTCTTCGGCAGGAACTGAACCCGGCCGATCGTGCCGACGTAATCGGTCTTCTCCATCGCGTCGACAAGCTTGTCGCCGTCGTTGCTTCCCGCGCGCTTGATCGCGTCGGCGATGATGTAGACATCATCGTAGGCGGTGTAGCCGGCATAAGAAGGCATATTGCCGTACTTCTTGTTAAACGCATCGACGAACGGCAGCGTCTTGGGCGTGACCGCAACGCCTGGACCCGAGACGCCCTGGTAGATCACACCTTCGGTCGCGCCGTTGGTGTCCTTCCAGAAGGTGGAGTTGGTCGCTTGCGAGGCGATGCCGAACATCGGGATCGGCACCTGCTGGCTCTTCCATTGCACGGTCGGCTGTGTACCCACATGCGACACGCCTGTGATGATTACATCGGGCTTTGAGGCCTCAATCTTATTGAAGATCGGGGTGAAATCGGTGGTGTCGGGCGAGAACCGGATGTGGTCCAGGACTTTAAGCCCGATCTTTGGCAGGCAGGCCTCGTAGCCGGCGTCGAGCGGCCCGGTCCAGGCGGCGTCCTCGCTCATGATCACGGCCGTCTTCATCTTGAGGCCGTCGACCAGCATGTCCTTGGCGGCGTCGCACACCAGGCCCGAGAGCGCGCCCGACGTCAGATAGCCGTGGAACGTATATTTGTTGTGCTCGTAATCCTTGGCGATGTTTTGCGTGATGACGTCGGACGCCGCGCCAGGCGTGATGAAGACGGTCTTGAGGCGTCCGGCCCACGGTTCGAGCGCCAGCACGACCTCGCTGATGTAACTCCCGATCACCGCATTGACGTGATCCTCGTTGACCGCGCGCTGGAACGCGCGAACGGACTCCGCCGAGGACGAATGGTTGTCGTAGGAGACGATCTCGATCTTGCGCCCGTCGACGCCGCCCTTGGCGTTGATCTCGTCGGCGGCGATCTGGGCGGCTTGTGGGATCGAGGAGCCCGCGACCGCCTGGGCCTCCGCGATCACGCCGATCTTGATCGGCGCGGGATCATCGGCCCAAGCCGTTGCGCCAATGGCGAGCGCAAGCGTCGCCGAAGCCGCGCCGAGCGCGAGGCGCAGGACGGCTGAGCGCGACGCAGCGGGTTGATATGGCGTCATCTTATCCTCCCTGGACCGGATTGGCGTCGACCGGCGTGGGGCTTGAGTCATGGCGCCCAAACGCAGCACCTTGACGCTAACGCTGCCGCGTTCGCGCTCCCGATGCAAGCAGATTTCTCCGCGCGTGATCGGAGCGCCGGTCGCGAGTCGCCCCACGCTCCCGATCAGTATAAGTGCTGTCCCGTCGACGCGCGGTCGTCAGAAAACCAACGCTATTGAAAGAGCTTCAGCGCGTTGACCAAAGTCCCGTAAATGCCCCACAGCAGCGGGATGCCGACGAAGCCCCAGGCCAGAACCAAATGGAGGGGAGTCGTGGCGCTGCCGCCGCGGTTATCAAAACTCATATCCATCCCTCAAGCCACCCCGACAAGGTCATCGACCGTCTCGAGGTCCATATGATGGCGATCGTCGACCGCCTTGATCAGGAGATTGGCGATGAAGCCAACGACCAAAAGCCCGGCCATAATGTACATCGTGACATTATAGGCCTGCGCCTTTGGGACCCCGCTGTCGATCTGGTACTGCCGAATATAATTGACCAGAACCGGACCCAGCACGCCCGCCACTGACCATGCCGTGATCAGGAGTCCGTGGATCGCGCCGACGTAGCGTGTGCCAAACATGTCGCGAAGATAGGCCGGCACGGTCGCGAAGCCGCCGCCGTACATGCTCAGAATGATGCCGAAGCAAAGGACGAACAGCGCCAGATTGCCGGCCCCGCCAAAGTACGGCACCAGAGCATAAAGCACGAAACCCAAAGCAAAGAAGATGAAGTAGGTGTTCTTGCGGCCGATGTGATCGGACATTGAGGCCCAAAAGAAGCGTCCCGCCATGTTGAAGATGCTGAGCAGGCCGACGAAACCGCCGGCTGCGGCGGCGGTGACCCGGCCCGGAAACATTTCCTGGCTCATCGCCGAAGCCTGGCCCAACACCCCGATGCCCGCCGTCACGTTCATGCACAGCACGATCCAGATCAGCCAGAACTGGGGCGTCTTCAATGCCTGATAGACGTAGACATCGTTGCTTGTGACGAGTTTCTTGGGCTGGGTCGAGGGCACGAACCCTTCAGGTTTCCAACCCGGCGCCGGCAGCCGCACAATCGCCGCGCCGACCAGCATGAAGCAGGCGTAAACCAACCCCATCACGACAAAACTCTCGGCGACTCCCACATGCGTCGGCGTTGAGAAGACGCTCATGAGCCAAACCGAAAGCGGCGCAGCGATCATGGCCGCGCCGCCGAAGCCCATGATCGCCATGCCGGTCGCCATTCCTGGCCGGTCGGGAAACCACTTGATCAGCGTAGACACCGGCGAAATGTAACCCAGCCCAAGGCCAATGCCGCCGAGCACCCCGTAGCCGAGATAAACAATCCAAAGCTGATGGACCGACACCCCGAATGCGCTGACTAGAAACCCGCCGCCGAAGCACAAAGCCGCGGCGAACATGGCGCGGCGAGGCCCGCCCTCCTCGACCCAGCGGCCGAGCACGGCCGCCGACGCCCCGAGGAAGAAGATGGCGATCGAGAAGATCCACCCTAGGTCGGTCAGCTTCCAGTCGTCGGGGGCGGCCTTTGTAATCCCGATCAGCTTGCTCATCGGCAGATTGAAGACGCTAAACGCATAAGCTTGGCCGATGCATAGATGAATGCACAGGGCCGCGGGCGGAACCATCCAGCGGCTGAAACCGGGTTTGGCGATCGTACGGCTTCGGTCGAGAATAGATAAAAGTCCCATTTGACGTCCCACCCTCGTTTTTTATTTGAGAATTGCCTATCCGCGGCAGTTTGGCAATGGCCGCGGGCTTGTCCGCGCTAGGTATAATTTCCTATTGACTCGACTTTTGCAGCCTTCCCGCGATCGGTATGCCAACCTTGTGCGCAGCATTCACATTCCTGTCATAGCCGCTCGCGATAGAAGAGGCTCGCACGCCCAAGGAGCTCCCATGTCCGCCGCATTCGACGCTCGACTTGGCCCGCACGCCGAAGCGCCGGTCAAACCGCAGCTCCACAAACCGATGGACCCTAGATTTGCGCTCGGCCTCCTCGCTGTCCTGGCTCTCGGGCTATTTTACATGGCGTATTCGATCCGATCGGATATTTCGGCGGCCGGCGGCGGACCGACGACGATACTGCCGTTCATTCTGCTCGGTGTCGCGTTATTGATCGCGCTCGGCTTCGAATTCGTCAACGGCTTTCACGACACCGCGAACGCGGTCGCCACCGTCATCTACACTCACGCCTTGCCGGCGCAGGTTGCGGTCGTGTGGTCGGGGTGTTGGAATCTCCTCGGCGTCCTGGCTTCCACTGGCGCGGTCGCCTTCGGCGTCGTCTCGCTGCTGCCGGTGGAGCTCATTCTTCAGGTCGGCTCGGCCGCGGGCTACGCCATGGTGTTTGCGCTGCTCATTTCCGCGATCATCTGGAATTTGGGCACCTGGTGGATGGGCATTCCTGCGTCGAGTTCGCACACCCTGATCGGGTCGATCGTCGGCGTCGGCGTCGCCAACGCGATCATACGCGGCCAGAATGGCACGGCTGGCGTGGATTGGGATCAGGTCACCAAGGTCGGCGAGGCTTTGCTGTTCTCGCCGCTGTTTGGCTTTTTCCTCTCGGCGATGCTGCTGCTCGCGATGAAAGCTGTCATCCGCGTGCCCGAGCTTTACACCGCCCCTACCACCAACAAGCCGCCATCACCCTGGATCCGCGGATTGCTGATCCTCACCTGCACGCTGGTCTCGTTCTTCCACGGCTCCAATGACGGCCAGAAGGGCATGGGCCTCATCATGTTGATCCTGATCGGCGTCGCGCCGACCGCCTACGCGCTGAACCGCGCGCCGGGCGAAGGGCACGCCGCCCAGTTCGTCACTTCGGCGCACGTTGCTTCGAAGATCGTCGAAGCTCATGGCGCTGGGTACCAGATCATCGGGGATCCCCGCCAGGCGGTGACGGACTACGTTCATGCCCACGTGATCTCCGAAGGCACTTATCCGTCGCTCGCGGTGCTGACCAAGCAGATCAGCGATTCGGTCGAGCAATATGGATCGGTCGCCAAGACCCCGCTCGACAAGGTCCAGAACCTTCGCAACGACATGTATCTCGCCTCGGAAGCTTTCCGCGTCCTGGCGAAGGACAAGGAGAGCGAACTTTCGGCCGAGGACAAGGGACAAATCGGCGACTTCAAGAAGCAGCTCGACGGAGCGACCAAGTTCATCCCGCTATGGGTCAAGATCTGCGTGGCGATCGCGCTCGGTCTCGGCACGATGGTTGGCTGGAAGCGTATCGTCGTCACGGTCGGCGAAAAGATCGGCAAGACCCACCTGACCTACGGCCAGGGTGCGGCGGCCGAACTCGTCGCAGCGGCGACGATCGGCGCAGCCGACGGCTTCGGCTTGCCGGTGTCGACGACGCACGTCCTGTCCTCGGGTGTCGCTGGCACGATGGTCGCCAACGGTTCCGGAATGCAGTGGTCAACGGTCCGCAGCATCGCCCTCGCGTGGGTGCTGACGCTGCCGGCGGCGATGATCATGTCCGGTCTGCTGTACGTGATCTTCCGCCAGATTTTCTGACGGCTTTCGCGCTCGCGGTTTAAACGCTCAACGCTGCCGATTTCGGCGGCGTTGTGGTCTGCGATATCCCTCTGTTCTCCTTCGACGCTGGTCGCCTTGGCGCTCCGTCATTGACAGGACGGAAGTGGGACGACGAAATTCGGGCGTTGTGGTAGGAAACGCGATCCGATAACAGGGCGAAATAGCCGCACGGGGAGTGCAGATGGCCACGATTGACGACATTCTTTCCGCCATCGACTCTGGTCAAAAGGCCGCGCTCGACCGGCTGTTCGCTTTTCTGTCGATCCCGTCGATTTCCGCTGTGCCCGCGCATTTTCCCGATTGCGAGCGCGCCGCCGACTGGCTGGTCACAGAGCTAGCCGATCTCGGATTCGAAGCGACAAAGCGCCCGAGCGCAGGCCGACCGATGGTCGTTGGCCACATCAAGGCCGCGCGCCGCGAGGCGCCAAATGTTCTGTTCTATGGCCATTATGACGTGCAGCCGGTCGACCCGTTGAATCTGTGGCGCAATCCGCCGTTCGATCCGAAGCTCGAAGCCGGTGCGCAGGGCGAACAGATCGTGGCCCGAGGCGCTTGCGACGACAAGGGCCAGCTCATGACCTTTCTTGAGGCCTGCCGCGCCTTTAAGCAATTCGGCGGGCCACCGTGCCATGTGACGGCGCTGTTCGAAGGCGAGGAAGAGACGGGATCGCCTTCGTTGCCCGCGTTTCTCGCCGAGAACGCGAAAGAGCTGAAGGCCGATATCGCGTTGGTCTGCGACACCGGAATGTGGGACCGGTCGACGCCGGCCATTACTATTGCACTGCGCGGGATCGGCAGCGAGGAGGTCGTGCTGACGGGCGCCAATCGGGATCTGCACTCAGGCCTATACGGCGGATTGGCGGTCAACCCGATCCATGTGCTGTCGCGGATCCTTGGCGAGTTGCATGACGATACTGGCGCCGTCGCGATTCCCAACTTCTATGATGGGGTCGAAGAGCTTCCCCAGGAAATCGCGGACCAGTGGCACGAGCTCAATTTCGACGCCGCGGCGTTCCTAGGCGAGGTCGGGCTGACGACGCCGGCCGGCGAGCGCGACCGCTCACCGCTCGAGATTCTCTGGTCGCGGCCGACTTGCGAGGTCAACGGAATTGTCGGCGGCTATACCGGCGAAGGGACCAAGACTGTGCTCCCAGCCAAGGCGAGCGCGAAGATCACGTTCCGGCTCGTCAGTAAGCAGAACCCCGAGCGAGTGGCCCAAGCCTTCCGCGCCTTCGTCACGTCGCGCCTGCCGCCGGACGTGAAGGCGGAATTCATCGGCCATGGCGGTAGCCCGGCCATTTCGCTGCCGATCAAAAACCAGGCGTTGCGGCTCGCCCGCCGGGCGCTGGAGGCCGAATGGGGTAAGCCCGCTGCGCTCATCGGCAGCGGCGGATCGATCCCGATCGTGGGCTCCTTCAAGCGCGAACTCAGTATGGACAGCCTGCTGGTCGGCTTCGCGCTCGACGACGACCGTGTTCACTCGCCCAACGAGAAATACGAACGCGCGTCGTTCCACAAGGGGGCGCGCTCCTGGGCGCGCATCTTGGCTGCTCTCGCTGCGTGACGGAAGAAGAAGTTGGAATGGGGAGAGCGGAGCAATTATTCGAGCGGATTCGCCAGGGTGAGGCTGATGAAATCGAAAATATGATCAACGTTCCGGTCGTTGAGGAGCTTTTTTTAGACTATAAGCGTGCCGCGACCGTATTACCCAGCAATAAATTGCATGAGGACGACCGAAAGAATCTGGCTAAGGCAATATCTGGATTTGGTAATTCCGAGGGCGGATTGATAATCTGGGGTGTAGATTGCAAGCAGGGTCCTGACGGTGATGTTCCGCTATCACCGCCGCAAGGAGTAACGCAGCCGATAGGATTCAAGACGCTGCTAGATAGCGCGGTCGGTGGTCTTACACTGCCTGCTCATCAGGGAGTCGAGAACTTAGCGGCACTTTCTCGTAGCGAGTCAAACGGCTTCGTTGTTACTTATGTTCCAGTTGGCATAAACGTTCCGTTCCAGACATTATTTCCGAAGCAAGAGTTTTACATTCGCGCCGGCTCAAGTTTCCTTCCTACTCCTAGGGCGGTTCTTGCGGGTCTCTTTGGCAGGAGACCGCAACCCGACCTCGGTCTTCAAATTCGAAAGTCAACGTTCGGTAGGAGTGCTCACATAGCACAGGCTGGGTATAACGGATTCGTAGTTGAGCTAAGGTTTATAGTCAGAGGCTTTAACACAGGAAGGGGTATGGCGGATGATATTTTCTTCAATGTCGAGTATGACATTAGGAGAGAGTGGAAATGTCAAATTGTTCCTCTACATCCGTATGATAACATCTGGCCCGATGATTCAAACGGTGTCAACTCTACAACGATTACAATTAGTAAAATTAACTTCCCTCCTGGATCGAATGCTGAGTTCTTTGCTATCGACGTAAATCTTCATGGAGAAATTTCACGCGATTTATCCATACGTATTTCTTGCGGAGCTGCTAACGCTTCAGGCGCAGCCAAAGAGCTGAGATTACCCTCGGATGTATTGACTGAGGCGTATAACCACTACAATACGAAGTACCCAACTGAGCCGTCCAAAAGAGACGGCGATAGGCACGTCAACGAACTATTCGCAAAGTATATGAGCTAGACTTTCGTGACCGGTGGAAGCTCAAATCCCTCTTTACTGTAAGAGTCGAGCGGCATGAGCATCGATCGCCGCCCTCTCCATCGCGACACGTTCCTCAGCGCGCTGAAACACTCGCCCCAGCTCATGGGCATTCTCAACGTGACGCCAGATTCATTCTCCGACGGCGGGCGCCATTCCGACCTCGCCTCAGCCGTCGTGCGCGCCAAGGCGATGGTCGCCGACGGTGCGTCGATCATCGATGTGGGCGGCGAATCGACGAGGCCCGGCCACGTTCCGGTTCCTGAGGACGAGGAGCTGAGGCGCGTGCTTCCGGCGCTTGAGGCTTTGGCCGACCTTGACGCGCCGATTTCCATCGACACCAGCAAGGCGGCGGTCGCGCGCGCGGCCGCACGGCTCGGCGCATGCGTCATCAACGACGTCTGGGGCTTGCAGCGCGATCCGGGCATGGCGGACGCCGTCGCTGAGACGGGCTCGGCGGTTGTCGTCATGCACAACCGCGAGCATGCCGATTCGGCGATCGACATCCTTGATGACGTCGAGCGCTTTTTCGAGCGCTCGCTCAACCTCGCAGCAGGCGCTGGCGTGCCCTTTGGCCGGATCCTGCTCGATCCCGGCGTCGGCTTCGGCAAGACCCGTCAGCAGAACCACGCCTGCATCTGGAATCTCGATCGCTTCCGGCGCTTTGGCGCGCCGATCCTGATTGGACTGTCGCGCAAGTCGTTCATCGGCGGCATCATCGACGCCGAGGTCGATCGGCGTCTCCCCGGCACGCTCGCCGCCGACACGATCGCGCTCATGCGAGGGGCGTCGGTGTTGCGCGTCCATGATGTGGTCGAAAACCGTGCGGCGCTCGCGGTCTTCATGGCGCTTAAGGGCGCCGCCGCGCTCTCGTCCCCGACGGAACCCAAAAGCGATGGAAAAGCCCGCGTCATCCTCGCGCTCGGCGGCAATGTCGGCGACAAGGTCGCAAGCCTGCGCCGGGCGCTGCGCGCGATTGCGAGCGAGCCGGAGATTGAACTGACCGCGGTCTCCCGCTTCTACCGCACGCCGCCCTGGGGCAAGACCGATCAGGATTGGTTCGTCAACGCCTGCGCTCTCGGTCGGACGAGCCTCGAGCCGAAGGCGCTGCTTGAACGCGTCAAGACGCTGGAAGTCGAGCTCGGCCGCGCGCCGGCGGAGCGATGGGGGCCGCGGGTCATCGACATCGATCTCATCGCCTATGACGAGCTTACGCTCAAGACCGAACGGCTGACGCTGCCCCATCCCGAACTGTTCCATCGGGCCTTCGTCCTCACGCCCCTGGCTGAGATCGCGCCCGATCTCGTCATCGCGGGCGTTCGGGTCGGCGAAGCAGCGGCGCGGCTTGGGGCCGAGGCTGGAGAGGCCTTGCCGCTCGATTGACTGGCGCCGGTTCAATTCGCGCTGGCTACGCCTGCCCAAACCCCATTAGACTGGCGCCCGAACGCTTCGCCGGAGCCTATTTCCAGCTCACCAGCCCGCCGATTGGATCAAGACGCCCATGTCCGCCTGGTCACAAACCTTCACCTTTCTCGATGGCGAGTGGCTCGAGGGCAACCAGCCGATCGTGGGGCCGCGCACCCACGCCTTCTGGCTGGGTTCGAGCGTGTTCGACGGCGCGCGCGCCTTCGAGGGTGTGACGCCCGATCTTGACAAGCATTGCGCGCGGCTCAATCGCTCGGCCAAAGCCATGTGCCTCAAGCCGACGATGTCCGTCGAGGCGATGCTCGATCTCACGCGCGACGGGATCGGGAAATTCGCGCCGGGCGCGGAGCTCTATATCCGCCCGATGTACTGGGCAGAGCACAATTCGCCGACGTCCGCGGTCTCGCCCGACGCGGATTCGACCCGCTTCTGCCTGTGCCTCTACGAGGCGCCTCTGCCGCAGCCGACTGGCGTATCAATTACCCGCTCGCCCTATGCCAAGCCGCTCGCCGTCACCATGCCGATCGAGGCCAAGGCGGGCTGCCTCTATCCCAATAACGCGCGGGCGCTCGTGGAAGCCCGGGCGCGCGGTTTCGACAATTGTCTCATGTGCGATATGCTCGGCAATGTTGCGGAGTTGGCGACGGCGAACGTGTTCATGGCCAAGGATGGCCAGGTAATGACGCCAATGGCCAATGGGACGTTCCTCAATGGCGTCACCCGGCAGCGGGTGCTGGCCCTTTTGCGGGAAGACGGCGCGGACGCTCGGGAGGCGACCCTCGGTTTCGCCGATTTCGATCAAGCGGACGAGATCTTCGTCGTCGGCAACTACGGCAAGGTGACGCCGGTCAAGCGCATCGACGGGCGCGATCTGCAGCCGGGGCCCTTCTTCCGCCGAGCGCGCAAGCTCTATTGGGAATTCGCCCACGCGGGCTAGGAAGCTGCGCGAAAGCAGGCATGGGGAGCGATGGCCACTCGTTTGACAATCCGGCTTGATTTCGAGCTCGGCCGCCGCTTGGGCGCAGGCAAGATTGCGCTCCTGGAATCGATCGAGAAGACCGGATCGATCTCGGGGGCCGGCCGCTCCCACCAGATGTCCTATCGGCGCGCCTGGCTGCTGGTCGACGAACTGAACCAGCTGTTCACCGAGCCCGTGGTCTCGGCGCATCATGGCGGGGCAAAAGGCGGCGGCGCGTCGCTTACCGACCAGGGGCGGCGAGTCGTCGCGCTTTACCGTGAAGCAGAAGCCAAGATGCGGGCCGCGGCGCAAGGCGAAATCGAGGCGATCGAGCGTGACCTCGGCGCTGGTAAGACGGCAGGGCCATGAAGACGGAGCACGTCTGAGGCCCCGGACTGTGATCCGGCTCACAGCGGGACCGCCACGCCGCCAATACGCACTGAGGGCTAGGGCGCAAGGTCTGCCGCCGACCGAAGGGAGTCGGCGGACCTGGCCACCTTCAGGGAGGGCGAGCAATGGATAATGCCGAACGCGCGAAGCTCAAAACCCAGTTGCGGCAGCAGGTCGAGGACGAATTCGCTAGGCGGACGCAAGAGCACCGCGCCAAGGTTCACACGATCTCTGCACGACGCCGGTACCGCAAGGCGAACAAGCTGAAGGCCGCGAAGCAGCCTCTGGACTTCCTGGCGATTGGCGACTCATGGTTCGACTATCCCCTCAACGACTACGGAATCCCCTGGCCGAACCAGGACATTGTCGCGAAGTTGCAAACGATGGGAAATCCGCGCCCGATTGCTCTCTCGCGCGCGGTCCATGGCAACCCGATGACCACGACCATGGGGCTGGCCGACCAGACCCAATACGTCAGCGATATCGCCGACTCCTCCCAATGGATCAATGGGAGCCCGGATGCGATTCTCGTCTCGGGAGGGGGCGACGACGTTGTCGGCGACCAGTTCGTCATTTACCTGGACTATTTCGGTGGGGGTCTGTCGAACCGAATCCAGGGCGCCATCGATTCGGTCGAGGCGTCGTATCAGGCGCTATTCGACTTTCGCAATCTCTACGCGCCAGACACGCCGATATTCGGCCATTGCTACGATTATGCGATACCGAACGGCATTGGCGTCTTCTTCCAGGGCCCCTGGCTGCAGCCGCCGCTCAACTTCACACACTATGACTACCCGGACGGACTCACGATCGTTCAGAACGCCATCGATCGCCTCTACGCCATGCTGAACGGCCTCGCGAGCGTGAAGAAGAACAATTACTACCTCGTCGACACGAGGGGCACGCTCACCCGCGATTCGTCGCAGCCGCTCGGATGGGCGAACGAGATCCATCCCTATTCGGCCGGGTTCCTAGCGCTGGCGAACAAGTTCCTCCCGATGCTGCGAAGCGTCTTTTCGGGGCGAATCTGAGCCGACGCCGGGAGCATCCGTGTCCCGAGCGGGGAAGCATGTTCGTCCTCCGCGGGCATCCAGGCTGTATGTGGGCTGGCGGGGCTGATGCTCGCCTGCGGCGCCCGGTCCACTCGCGCGCGCTCATGTTCCCACCCGAGCCTTTGACAGCGCAGGCGCTTTGACCGAAAGAAGCGCGCTATGAAGCCGGTGGTCAAAATCTGCGGTCTTTCCACGGTCGCCGCGTTGGACGCCGCGCTCGACGCTGGCGCGGACATGGTTGGGTTTGTGTTTTTTTCCAAAAGCCCGCGCCATATCGACTGGGCGACCGCGCGCGCGCTCGGACGGCAGGCGAAGGGACGGGCGAAGATCGTCGCGCTCAGCGTCGACGCAGACGACGACACACTGAAGCGTATTGCCGACGCCCTGGCGCCTGACCTCCTACAATTGCACGGGCGCGAGACGCCGGCACGCGTGAAGCAGATCGGCGAGCTATTCGCCCGCCCGACGATGAAGGCGATCGGGGTTGCGGCGCGAGTCGACCTCGCCCAGGCCGAGGCTTACGCGAACGTCGCGGATCTCCTCCTGATCGACGCCAAGCCGCCGAAGGATGCGGTGCTGCCGGGCGGCAATGGCCGCCCGTTCGACTGGGGCCTTACGCGGGATTTTCACGCCCCCGTTCCTTGGCTGCTGTCCGGCGGACTTGAACCCGACACCGTCGCTGCGGCGATCGCGCTGAGCGGCGCGCGCGGCGTCGATGTTTCCTCCGGCGTCGAGAGCGCGCCCGGCGTCAAAGACCCCGCCAAGATCAGGGCCTTTATCGCTGCGGCCCGGCGCGCGTTCGCGCGCGACTCCGTTGGAGTGGGTTGACATGAGCAAGCTCGAGAAGCCCAATTCCTATCGCGAGGGCCCGAACGAGCGCGGCCGTTTTGGCATCTACGGCGGACGCTTTGTCCCCGAGACGCTGATGCCGCTCATTCTCTCGCTCGAGAAGGCCTATGAGGAGGCGAAGGCCGATCCTGCTTTCAGGGCCGAGCTCAATCACCTGCTCAAGCACTATGTCGGGCGCCCGAGCCCGCTCTATTTCGCCGAGCGGCTCACCGAACACCTGGGCGGCGCCAAGATCTACTTCAAGCGCGAGGAGCTCAACCACACCGGCGCCCACAAGATCAATAACGTGATCGGGCAGATCCTGCTCGCCCGCCGCATGGGAAAGAAGCGCATCATCGCCGAAACCGGCGCGGGCCAGCATGGCGTCGCGACCGCGACCGCCTGCGCGCGTTTTGGCCTCGAATGCATCGTCTATATGGGCGCGCTCGATGTCGAGCGGCAGAAGCCGAACGTCTTTCGCATGAAGATGCTGGGCGCGGAAGTCAGGCCCGTTGAGCAGGGCGCGAAGACCCTTAAGGACGCGATGAACGAGGCTTTGCGCGATTGGGTGACCAACGTCCACAACACCTATTATTGCATCGGCACCGTGGCTGGCCCGCATCCCTATCCCGCCATGGTGCGCGACTTCCAGTGCGTGATCGGCGAGGAGACGCGCTCACAGATGCTCGAACTCGAAGGCCGTCTGCCGGACAGCCTGGTCGCCTGTATCGGCGGCGGCTCGAACGCGATCGGCTTGTTTCATCCATTCCTAGACGAGCCGCAGATCGAGATCTTCGGGGTCGAAGCGGCCGGGCATGGGCTCGACGTTCCCGATGGCCACGCTGCCTCGATCAACGGCGGGTGCCCGGGCGTGCTGCACGGCAACCGCACTTATCTGCTGCAAACCGATGACGGTCAGATCCTCGAAGGCCATTCGATCTCCGCCGGGCTCGACTATCCCGGCGTCGGGCCCGAGCACTCGTGGCTGCATGATGTGGGCCGGGTGACCTATCTCGCCGCGACCGACAAGGAGGCGCTTGAGGCCTTCCAGCTCTGCTCGAAGCTCGAAGGCATTATCCCGGCCCTTGAGCCCGCGCACGCGCTGGCCAAAATTATCGAGCTCGCCCCCAAGCGCCCGAAGGACCACCTGATGGTGCTGAACCTGTCGGGCCGCGGCGACAAGGACATCTATTCCGTCGCCGATCATCTGGGTGGGATGTAAAGCTTCTTATTGCGGTACGGGCACGAGCCCCTCGCGCGGCATGACGGTCTTCATTTTTGCGGGGTCGGGCGCGCCGCCAGCGGGTAGCGCCGCAATCTCACGGAAATAGCAACGCCCAAGAACGCCCGCGTCAGGATGCACAGGCAGCTCGCCGCGTCTTGCGTATCGTTGCGGAAGGCGCTGTCGCTGCAGGGCGTCTCCGAGCCTTGGATGGCCGCGCAGCGACCACGCTCTTTCTCGCCCCGCCCAGGAAGAGCGTCGCCGACGGACCGTTGCCTCCGATGCTGGCGCGCCAAGGGCAAGTGCAACTTTATAGAAGGAGTGACGCGGTGTGATGCACGTCACAGCGCTGGGCGTCGATATAGGTAGAAATACCTATGCCTTAGTGGCAAAATTGGTCTGTTAAATTGTCTGGTTCGTGCGTTGAAAAGTAAATCCCTTTCAAAAGGACTGGGCGGCCGGGGATCCACGTTGGATTAAGCGGGCGCGTGAGAGTTTGCCCGCAGTCGGCTTCCTGCAAATAGAGGAAACGACAATGACTGGACTCATCATTCGTCACGGCGGTAGTCCCAACTGGTGGTTGAGCCCAGACATCTGGGTCGCGAACCCGCCGAGCACGAGCGCCTCCCCGGCGGTGGCTAACCCGATCGCAGGACAGACTTACGACGTCTGGGTGCGCATAAAGAACTCAACCGGCGCGTCGATCAGCGGGCCTCCCCCGGCCCTTGCTTGGCTCCTCAATGTCGTTTGGGCGATCCCGTCGGCTGGGTCGATCCCGCTCTCCACTCTGCCTTCCGGCGACGTCCTCAACGAGAGCGCGCTCCTCGATCCCATCGCCGGCGGCGCCTCGGTCGCCATCAAGTGCATGAATCAATGGACGCCAGTCTACGAGAATGGCGGGCACGAGTGCCTCGTCGCCTGGACCAACGCCAGCAACATTGCGTATCCGTTCGCGCCCTCTCTTGAGGGCGACGCTGGGCCAGGGGACAATTGGAGCATAGCCCAGCACAATCTTGGGATCTTGGCGGCCGGGTCGAGTAAGCGGCATCTGATCAGGTACGCCTTCCAGGTCTGCAACGGCGCCGACGAAGAGCGCGGCTTCGTCATTGCGGCGCGACAGGCGCCGCTGGTCGAGATCGAAGCCTTTCTTCCCGGCGTGCCTGGCGGGCGCGCGATCCTCGACAAGCCCAGCAAGGTCGAGCGACTTGGGATCGTCGCCTCCGCCGACCCGAGCGCCGCCGAACTCGAGCAAGCGCGGGCCGAATTGACGGTGAAAATCGCACCCCAGAGCTGCCGTCGATTCACCCTCGGCGGGATGCTGCCCGAGGGCAATGCGCTCATTAACGTCACTCAAAGTCGCGACGAACGGGTGATCGGCGGTCTAAGCGTCCTCGCTATGGCCGAGGAGAAAAGATGAGCGGCCTTCGCGTTTCCTACCGCTGTCGCGTTTGAGTCCCCCCCGACGCGTTAGCTGGCGCGGTCGTGCGTCGCTCGGCCTTCACCTGCCGCACCGCCGCGAGCTGCCCTTTGAGAATGGCCAGCGCGTCCTGTTCTTCGGGTTTCAAATCCCCGAGCTTCACGTGCTTCAGAATGACTTCCAGCGCGTCGCCGATGCGGCCAAGCTGCTTCCCATAGCTGCCGACCCTGTCGAGAAGCTTTCTCTCAAGATCGGATTCGCCCGTGTTCCCGAGATCGATGTTGATGAAGCCGAACTGAGCGCCCTGCTGGTAGAAGCTCATGGGATTGATCGCTTGCCACAGTTGATCGGGTGCGAGGGAAATCTGGAAGGGTGTCGACATGGTGTCTCCTGGCTGATCTGATGGAAGCGGCGCAACGCCCGTAGTCTCGTCGCTCGGCCGACATACGTCCATGCGGCGTTTACGGCGCGCTGATCTCGGCAAGCGCTCGCTGCATCGGCTGGGGGGAGACGACGACGTATCCTCGAAACCGGCGAATCCATCTCGTCGATCAACGCCACTGCGCTCGCGATCAAGAGCGCATCATTTCTCCGGCAGGCCGGCCGCGTCCAGATCGCCGACTTGGGCTTCGACAAGCGAGGGGTCGCTGTAGAATGAGGCCTGGCGCCATTTCTCCTGGGTGAATTTCGGATCGTTCTTTTCCAGCATGAGCTTCACCTGCGCCTTGGCCTCGTCGATCCGCCCGAGGCGGACAAGGTCGATGGCCATGTTGAGCGGAGTGTCGCTACTCATGTCCGCCTGCTTGAACGCGGCGAGCGATTCCTCATGCTTTCCAAGAACGCGAAGCGCCCACCCCCTTTTGTAGCTGATCTCCATCAGGCGGCTGTAGCCGGCGACATCCGCGGCGAGGATGGCGGCGAGCTTCCGTTCCACGAACGTGCCGTCCTTAGCCAACATTATACGCTAATCCGCGTCGAAACACGGCTGTCGAAACTTCTAGTGGATCGAATCAGACACTTCGCACCGTTGGAATGCACCAGAGTGTTACGCCGTACTATTATGATGAAGCCGCGGAACTAAGTCGGCAATGGGGAGAACTGCCTATTGTTGTCCCCTGATCGCGGCGCATCTGTCGGCCAAACTCATCCTGGTCATTGGCCAAGACGCAGCCCAGCGTCGACTCAAATGTCAGAGTTAATCTACCGGCTCACTTGCCCGCTGCGGAACGCTTCCACCGCCTGCATGACCCCGCGCAGTTCGGCCAGACCCTTGAGGCGGCCGATGAACGAATAGCCGGGGTTGACGCGCTTCTTGCCGTCGTCGCCGAGCAAGTGCCCGTGGTCGGGGCGCATCGGAATTTCGGCGTCGGCGCGCCCCTCAGCGCGGCGGCGGTCTTCCTCGGACATGAGCGCCGCGACGAGGCGGACCATGTCGGTTTCGCCGGCAAGATGGTCGGCCTCGAAGAACGAGCCGTCGGGCTCTCGCTTGACGTTGCGCAGGTGTGCGAAATGGATCCTCGGGCCGGACTCCTTCGCCATCGCGACCACATCATTCTGAGAATTCGAGCCGAGCGAGCCGGCGCAGAGCGTCATGCCATTGGCGTCAGACGGAACGGCCGCGAACAGCTGGCGAAAGTCGTCGGCGGTCGACATGACGCGTGGCAGGCCAAAGAGCGGGAACGCAGGGTCGTCGGGATGGATGGCGAGTCGCGCGCCCTCTTCCTCGGCGACGGCGGCGATCTCGCGCACGAACGCGATGAGTTTGGCGCGCAGGTCTTCGACCGTCACGTTTTTGTAGGCTCCCAGCGCGCGCTTGAAACTCTGCCGGTCGTAGGTGAAGTCGCGCGCCGGCAGCCAGTCGATGAGCGTCCGCTCCAGCTCCCCCATTTCGGCCGGTGTCATCGCCTGAAAGCGAGCGCGCGCAGCCGCCATGCGCTCGGGCGTATAGTCGGCCTCGGCGCCGTGACGCCGGAGGATGTAAACGTCATAAGCCGCACAATCGACGGCGTCGAAGCGCAGCGCCGTCCCGCCATTGGCGAGCGGCCAGTTGAGATTGGTCCGCGTCCAGTCGGTGATGGCCATGAAATTGTAGCAGAAGGTCTTCACGCCGACGCGCGCGGCGTTGCGGATCGACTGCTTGTGATTGTCGATCTTGGCGCCATAGGCGCCGCTGCGCGTCTTGATCTCCTCGCCGACGCCAATGCTCTCGATCACCGACCAGACGAGTCCCCCGGCCTCGATCTCGGCCCGGCGCTTCAAGAGCTCGTCTTCGCTCCAGACCTCGCCCCGGTTCATGTGATGCAGCGCGCTGACGACGCCAGCCGCGCCGGCCTGACGGACATTTTCGAGACTGACCGGATCGTCCGGCCCAAACCAGCGCCAGGTCTGCAGCATCGCGTCCTCCCTGCGCGTTTTCTCCCCTCTCCCCGTCATCCCGTCCCCGGACCTGATCCGGGGATTGTCGAGGAATGGGAGACGGGCCGGGGGCGAGGGCTAGATCTTCCGCCCCATCGCCAAAAACTTCTCCGCCCGCGCGTTGCGCAGTTCGTCGGGGCCGAGGTTGTGAAGCGACTTGAGCGCCTCGCTGATCGCACGACCAGCTGAGGCGATGGCTGCAGGCGGATCGCGATGCGCGCCGCCAAGCGGCTCGGGAATGACGCCGTCGATGAGGCCGAACCTGATGAGGTCCTGGGCGGTGATCTTCATCCCCGTCGCCGCCTCCTGCGCACGCGAAGAATCGCGCCAGAGAATCGACGCGGCGGCTTCGGGCGAGGCCACGGTGTAGATCGTGTGTTCGAGCATCAGCACGGTGTTGCAGGCGGCGATGGCGAGCGCGCCGCCCGAGCCTCCCTCGCCGATCACCACGCCGATGTTAGGCACGCCGAGCGAGAGACACGTGTCGATCGAGCGGGCGATCGCCTCAGCCTGGCCGCGCTCCTCGGCTTCGATGCCTGGGAAAGCGCCCGCGGTGTCGATGAGCGAAATCACCGGCAGGCCAAAACGATCGGCAAGCTGCATGAGCCGCGTCGCCTTGCGATAGCCCTCCGGCCGCGCCATGCCGAAATTGTGCCGCACCCGGCTGGCCGTGTCGTCGCCCTTCTCCTGACCTAGGACGCAGACCGATTCGCCCTCAAACCTTCCCAAGCCCCCGACAATCGCTTCGTCCTCGCCGAAATACCGGTCGCCGGCGAGCGCGGTGAACTCGGCGATGAGCCCCTTGACGTAATCGCCGAACCGCGGGCGCCCTTGTGCGCGCGCGACCAGCGTCTTCTGCCAGGGCGTCAGATTGGCGTAGAGATCGACCAGCGCCTTTTCGGCCCGGGCCTCGAGCTTGCTGATTTCCTCAGCGAGCGCCGGCGAATCGCCTTTCTCCGCCACGGCGCGCATTTCATCGAGACGGGCCTCGATATCGGCGACCGGCGTTTCGAAGCTCAGATAGGTGCGCATCCCGTCCTTACGGCGAACCGCACGGGGGGTGGCGCGGCGCGCGGAAACTGGCGACGAGGGGCGGCGAAGTCAAGCTGGCGCCCGAACCGCGCCCACCCTTGCGTCCGAGCGCGTGTTGCGGCATGAACGGCGATTAGTAGGAGTGTAGCTCAATTGGTAGAGCACCGGTCTCCAAAACCGGGGGTTGCGAGTTCGAGTCTCGCCTCTCCTGCCATCGCCTAAGGCGATTGAGCGGGCGTAGTTCAATGGTAGAACGGAAGCTTCCCAAGCTTCATACGAGGGTTCGATTCCCTTCGCCCGCTCCATCCTTCCGCCAAATGACAAGCGCCTGGCGATAAACGCGTCGTCAGTGCGAGCGATAGGGCGTCGAAAGACGTCCTTCCCGACGGGCTATGGCGAAGCAATCCAGGGAAGGTAGGCCCCAACGACTCCTGGATTGCTTCGTCGCTACGCTCCTCGCAATGACGACTTAGCATCTCCAACCTGCACCAGGTCGAGCGCGTCGATCGCCGCCATTCGCTCAGCCTCCGATTGTTTGAGAGCTCGCTCCAATTCCTCGGTGCTGGAGCGGCTTGAGCCCATGAGCACCATCCCGCCGATCGCGAGCGCAAGCGCGGCGATCACGCGTTCCGGCGTGTAACCGACGATGCCGAGCATGAGGCCGGCCAGCAGCGCCGGGCCGAGCACAGCCGAAGCGCGCCCTGCGAATCGCCACCTGCGGCTGCGCTCGATTGCCTCCCGCAGTTCGTCGATCCGAAGCTCGAGCCGCTCGATCTCGTCCATCAGCCCGCTGGCTCCATCCTACTGCGCGGGCGTCTCTTTCCGGTCAGCTTGGCTCAGAACCTCGAGCATCCGGTCGAGGCTGGCCGACGTCAGCCGGATGAGGCCCGTATATGGCGTGCTCAGTTCGAGGATCAGAAAAATCGCGCTGCCAATGGCGATCGCGCCCGCGAGATGCGCGAGGACCGTGATCGCATTCGGCGCCGCGACGATGCCGTTGCCGAGAAACAGCGCCGCAGCCCAGCAAACCACGATGGCCAGCACATAAGGCGGGAACGGATTGGCGAGCTGGCGCGCCATCAGCATATTCGTCTCAGCGAATTTCTTGGCGAGATCCCGCGCCGACGTGAGCAATTGCCGGTGGCGCTCGCTCGGAGGCTGCAGTTTGTCGAAATAGGTGTTCATCCAGTACATGGTCGCCCGAGTCTCCTCGATCGTGTGCGCCTGGGGTCCGTGCTTCACGTCGCCGAAGAAGCGCCTGCGCGCCCGTCCCAGCGCCTCCCTCAGACCCGTGCGCGCGCCTTGCACATCGGCGCCGTATTGTTCGAGGAGAACGTCGAGCTCGATGATCACCGGGCCCAGCGATTGCGCTTCGCTCTGCTGCGTCGTGTAGACCGAGAAGGCGGTGAACACGAGGAGGCCGAGGACGAGGGCGAGCAAAAGTGTGATGAGCCCGACCATCGCGCCGACCGAGCCCTTGGAGGCGGTGAGCACATCCGCCGGCACGGCCCATTGCAGGAGCATACCGACGACGCTTGCGCCGAATGTGATCGTCGCGACGGCGATTGACCGATAAAGAGAACTCATTGCCCCGCTTGCTCCTGGCGCTCTTCGCCTCAGCCCCCAAACAACGGCCTTCTTGGGTCTGGCGCGCGGTCGAGGCGGCAGAGGGCCGCAAGCGTTCTCATAGGGCATGAGCGCATCGGCCGTAAACCTTAGGGCAAGGCGGCGCCGGACATGACGGGACGGGACCGGATTGGCGGAGCACGGTGATTTCTGCGAACACTCGCTGCTGGTCGAGCAGTTTTTTGGGCAAGCTTAAAGCAAGGACGCTGATCATGACCGAAACGTCGTCTTCGCACCCCGCCGCGCGGTGGGCCTATCGCAGCGCCCGCGAACTGGCGCAATCCCTGTTGAAGAAGGAGATCTCGGCGCTTGAACTGACCGACCAGTTCATCGCCCGGATTGAAGCTCTCGACGACGATCTCAACGCCGTGCCGGTGCGCGACTTCGCGCGCGCCCGGGAAGCCGCCAAGGCGGCGGACGCGGCCTTGGCGCGCGGCGAGCGGGCGCCGCTCCTCGGCGTGCCCGTGACGATCAAGGAATCCTATAACATCGCCGGATTGCCGACGACCTGGGGCGCATCCGCGTTCAAGGATTTCGTCGCTGAGGAAGACGCGCTCGCCGTGACGCGCCTTAAGAGCGCCGGCGCCGTCATTCTTGGCAAGACCAACGTGCCCCTCAGCCTCGGCGACTGGCAAAGCTACAACGACATTCACGGCGCAACCAACAACCCTTGGGACAAGACTCGGACGCCGGGCGGCTCCTCGGGCGGATCGGCGGCGGCGCTCGCCGCTGGTTTCGGTCCTTTGTCGCTCGGCTCCGACATCGGCGGCTCGTTGCGCGTTCCGGCGCATTTCTGCGGGGTCTGCGCGCACAAGCCGACCCACGGGCTTGTCGCCTCCCGAGGTCATACGCCGCCTGGCCTGCCCGCCTTGCCCGGAACGGTCGATCTCGCCGTCATTGGGCCGATGGCGCGCTCAGTCGACGACCTTATCTTGTCGCTCGATCTGATCGCCGGACCCGACGAGGCGGCGGAGGGACGCGGCTACCTTTTAAGCCTGCCGTCGGCGCGGCGTGACAAACTCTCGGAGTTCCGCGTTCTTTTCATTGCTGAACATCCGCTCCTGCCGACGTCGGCAGGAGTCGGCGCTCCGCTCGAGCTTTTGTCAAAACAACTCGTCGCCGCCGGCGTTGATGTCAAGCGCGAGACGCGCCTCCTGCCGGATCTGGCGGCCTCCGCTCGGCTTTACGTCAAGCTCCTGAACGCCGTCATGTCGGCGCGTCTGCCGGACAACCGGCATGAGGAAATGCGGGCGGCGGTCGCGAAGATTCCTGCCCACGATCAAAGCTTGACCGCCGAGCTTGCCCGCGGCGGAGTGATGAGCCATCGCGAATGGCTACGGGCCGATTTCGCGCGACAGGGCCTCAAACAGCAATGGGGGGCCCTGTTCCGCGACTTCGACGTCGTCATCTGTCCGCCGGCCGCGACGCAAGCCTTTCAGCACGATCATTCGACGCCTCAGGAAGCGCGGAAGCTTACTGTCGACGGGAAAGAAGTTCCCTATCTTGATCAACTGGCCTGGGCCGAACTAGCAACGAACTGCGGCCTGCCGGCGACGGTCATTCCCCTGCGGGTTGCCGAAGGCCTGCCGAGCGGCGTGCAGATCATCGGCCCTCACCTTGAGGACCGGACGCCGCTCGCCTTCGCCCGCGCGGTCGAGCGCGAGTTCGGCGGCTTCGTAGCCCCACCCGGCTATGCGTCCGGAGGAACCGCCCTGTAGCCCGAAGGGCAGGCGGCCGGCTTCTTGACTCCTCTTCTTCGATAAGAGCGCGGAGCTTTGCGTATCATGACGGAGTCCACATTGAAGGAACTTCCGGCGGCCGGGACGCCGCGCTTCACGACGCTCGCGGCCCATCGGCTGTGGCTCATCGATCAGGCCCGCGCCCTCTTCGACTTCTTCCAGCTTCCTTCCTTCAATCCGGCGGGCGGCTTCTTCTCACTGGATGAGCATGCACGGCCTCTCTCGGCAAAGCCCGGACACAAAGGCGCGAACCGGCAGGTTCACGAGACATCGCGAATGGTCCATTGCTTCGCCATCGCGCATCTGCTCGGGCTGCCGGGCGCCGATCGGGTCGTCGACCATGGGATGGCGTTTCTTTGGTCGCGGACTCGCGACAGCGAAAACGGGGGCTATTTCTGGGGCGTGGACGACGAGAAGCCCACCGATCCGACGAAGCAGGCTTATGGCCACGCCTTCGTCCTGCTCGCAGCATCGTCCGCGATGTGCGTGGGACATCCCGACGCGGCGCGTCTGCTTGCGGACGTGACCCAGGTGATCGAGGAGAAGTTCTGGGACAAGGCAGCCGGGGCAACCAAGGAAGAATACAATCCCGACTGGTCGCCGATGGGGACTTACCGCGGCCAGAACTCCAACATGCATCTGACCGAAGCGCTGATGGCGGCCTACGAGGCGACAGGCGACCGCGGCTATTTCGACAAGGCGGAGAGCATCGCCTCATTGATCATCAATCGCCACGCCCGCAGCGAGGGGTGGCGGGTGGCCGAGCATTTTACCGAGACATGGGAGGTCGACCGCGCCTACCAGGGCGATCCTATGTTCCGACCCAGCGGCACGACGCCCGGCCACGCGCTTGAGTGGAGCCGCCTGCTTGTCCAGCTCTGGGAGCTTGGAGGCCGCAGTAAGGCATGGATGATCGAGGCCGCGACGGGCCTCTTCCGCAAGACGGTGTCCATCGGCTGGGATCGGAACCTTGGCGGCTTCTACTACACGCTCGACTGGAGCGACCGACCGGATCAGGCGGACCGCTTCTGGTGGCCCTGCGCCGAGGGGGTCGGCGCCGCCGCGGCGCTCGGCTCCATCGACTTTGACCCGTTCTATGAGGAATGGTACCGGCGCATCTGGAGCTTCCTCGCAACCCATGTGATCGACGGGACGCATGGCTGGCGCCCCGAGCTCGACAGCGCGCTTCGTCCCGTCTCACGCGTTTTCGAGGGCCGCCCCGACATCTACCACGCCGTCCAGGCCTGCCTCATCCCCCTCTTCCCCGCGGACGGCAGCCTGACCCGGCAGTTGAAGCGCAACGGCCTCAAACTCTAGACGCCCTCGTGGCGCACGCGCCGTCAGCCGAAGACCGCTCTCCACGCCGCCCGTTTGGAGAAGACCGTCCGTTTCGTGGCGGCTCGGCGGCGTCTATTTTAGGCGGCGGTCATTGTTCCGGAACTGCGGCCTTGCGCATGCCTTCGAGAATGGGCTCGAGCTGGGAGAGATACGTCGGGTCGTCGCTCATCGCCGCCCAAGTGGCGTGGAAACGGTTGACGGTGAAAGTCGCGTTGAGAGCGAGACCGGTCTTGGTTACCGAACGGGCCTCATCAAGACGGCCAAGCTGCGCGAGGGCGGCGCCCAACACAAAATAGATATACGGAAAATTTCGGTTGGCCTCGATTGACCGCCGATGCCAGCCGATTGCCTGCTCCCAACAGCTAAGGTGGAGATTCGCGAGGCCCGCCCTGCCCATCCACTTGTAAGCGTCCACATCGCGCGGACTGAGGCGCAGACCCTCCGCAATGTGAGCCTCTGCTTCTTCCGCGCGGCCGATGAAAATCTTACCGAATCCGATATTGGCATGGGCCTCCGCAAGATTTCGATCAAGCTCAAGCGCGCGTTCACTTTGGCGATGCCTTCTGGGGCGCGCTTGGTCCATAGGTAGACAAGTCCTAGCCACATATGGCCGCGCGGATGGTCCGGGACCGACGACAGGGCCTTCATCAATTTCACTTCGGCCGCCGCGAGGGCCGCGGCCGGATCGGTCCCGAAGAGATTGATGCCATCGACCGCATCCGCTCGCGCCGATCCTACAAGCGCATCGACATTGCCGGGGTCAGCAATCAGCGCGCGATCGAAACACCTGTGCGCTTTCGCCACATTCTCAGGGGCGTGCCCCTTATTGATCCAGGCCATGCCCTGAAAATAGAGGTCCATCGAATCGGGGTTCGACGCTTGTTCCGCGCGTCGCGCCTCGGCGGCGGTGAGCTGGGCGTTCAGCGCAAGGGCCAAACGCGCGACGATTTCGTCCTGCATGTCGAAGCGATCGGTGAGCGGCTTGTCGAAGCGCTCGGCCCAGAGATGATTGCCGGTTTCGGCATCGATGAGCTGCACGTTGACGCGCATGCGATTGCCGCCGCGTTGAACGCTGCCCTCGATGACATAGCGGACGTTCAGCTCACGTCCGACTGTCTTCATGTCGAGCTGCTTGCCTTTATAGGCAAACGCCGTATTTCGGGCGATTACGACGCCGCCTCGTATGCGCGACAGATCGGTCGTGAGGCTCTCGGTGACCCCGTCGACAAAATGCTCCTGTTCGGAATCGCCACTCAGATTGGCGAGGGGCAGCACGACCATCGAGAGGCGTGGCGGCTCCAGTTTGTTCGGCAAGGGCGCAGTAGGGTCCAGCGTCGCGTTTTCCGAGCCGGGCTTGAGCACCGCGGCTCTAAGCGGCGCCGCAAATTTATAGCCTTCGCCGGGCACGGTCACGATGACACGCGGCGGCTTTGCGTCGGGCTCGATCTTGCCGCGCAGCCGGCCGACCAGCATGTCGATGCTGCGATCGAAAGGATCGGGCCGCTTCCCACCCAGAGCGTCGAGCAGATATCCGCGGCTCAACACCCGCCCGGGATGACGAATGAACTCGCGCAGAAGCGCAAATTCGCTGCGGGTGAGGGGGATGTCGCCGCCATCCGTGTTGGAGAGCGAGCATCCGTCAAGATCAAGCGTAAAGTCCCCGAACCGGACGGGCACGCCTCGCGGCGGCAATGAGCCTTTGGCCGAAGCGCCGCCGGCGTCATCCGTGAGCTCGGTCTCGGACATGTCGATATCGACCGCCTATGTTGGCGACTGTTACTCGACTGTTACGCCGCCGTTACTGGATTATCAAACGCTCGCATCAGGCGTGTGGAAGAGTGACTGCACGGCCAGTCGGACAGGCGCCGTTCAACGTTAGAAGGAGGAAGGATTATGAAAGCTTTTATTGTCGCGCTCGCATTCGGCGTCGCTTTGCCGGTTTCAGCATTTGCTCAAGACGCGCCGCCATTTTTGAAAGCGATCGAGCCTCAAGAGGCCGTCGGTTCCGCTTGGCAGGAATGGCTGGCGGTCACCAATCCGAAAGGAGCGCTGGACGGGAAAACCAAGGAGTTAATCGGCCTCGCCGTCGGCGCGCAAATTCCTTGCGAATACTGCATCTACGGCCATACGGTAGGGGCCAAGCACGCCGGGGCGACGGACGAGCAGATCAAGGAGGCTATTGCCGTGTCGGGGCTGGTGCGAAAAATGAGCACTGAGTTGAATGGCAATCAGTATGACTTGGCAGCGTTCAAGAAGCAGATCGACGCGGCCTTCGCATCGATGAAGACCGAGTGATTTGAGCTGGCGGCGCGGTGAGTCCGCGGCGTGGTCTCAACTCCAACGCATACGCGCCGCCAACAGGAAAGGCCTCCGGCGGCGGCGCGCAAATTTCCGCTCCTAGCCTGACCCGGCGCGCAAGCGTAGTTTCTTCGTACGACTCCAACAGGTCGTGAATCGATTTAGCACGTCAACCGAACGGCGGATCGGCCAAGTGCGGCGTCCGCCGGCGGACGGCGCGAACTCCGGAACCAGTCGACATTTTATTGCACTAAACAGAAATTGGCGCTATGATGCTCGGCAAATGAGGATGGCGGTGACGAAGCGAGCGGTGGCGCAAGAGGAGCGAAGAGCGGTTTTGACACTTCGTCCACAACCCGGAACGCGAACTGGAGGGGGACAGAAATTTCTTATTTGGATTCGCCGTAACCCATTGAAAAGTCCCGATTCGGACGAATAAAACCAAGCAATTTTGCTTGGATTTGTTTGGTGTGGCTTGGACTGATTTGGTTTTGCTTGGGCGAAACTCGCGCCCAGGTTGAATCCGCGGCTCGGGGGACCGCCGCGGGAAAGCTGGCCCTACTTCACGGCCTCCACGGCCGGCTCTTCGACATTAGCCCGGGCGTGCTTGTGCTCCTCGATGCGCTTGGCCTTGGCGCCCGCCTGCCGGGCCGCTTCGGTCAGCTGATACATCTCCTGATTGTCGTAGTCGTCCGAGGTCCGCAGCGCCTCGTCCGTGTAGTTCCTGGCGTTCGGATCGTGTTCGAGCCTGCGCGTCCATAGGTGAATCTTGGCGAACATCGCCAGGATGCGGGCGTAGGTGACGACCTGCCCGCCCCAGTGGCGGGTGTAAAAGACGAGCGGGTTCTCGAGCGGCATTCCGGGCCTGCGGTCGCGACGGTAGCGGCGCCGGATCATGCCAGTCTCGAGCGGATAGATGTTGTAGAAATGGAAGCTCGCCCAGAACCACGTGAGCAAATAGGCGACCGTGTCCGGGCGCGGGCCGCCGGCGACGGCGCGGCGGATCACCGTCTTGATGTGCTCCGGGGTATAGTAGGTGCGCCAGGCGAGGCGGTAGGCCTCCTGCCATTCCTCACGCGACATGCGCGGGTGGTCGGTCGTGACATGCTCGAGGTCGAACTTGTTCAGGTCGGGGTCGATGTCGACACCCTTCGCCACCGCCTTGGCGTGATCTTCGCTGCCCGGTAGCGGGGTGAGGATCGAGAATTCGAGAATGTCGAGCGGCAGTTCGCGCTGGATGATCTGGATGCGCTGGACGAGCGATTCCTGCGTGTCGTTCGGGAAGCCGATGATATAGCCGCAATAGGTGATGCAGCGGTGCTTGCGCCACTCGAGCAGAAGCTCGCGATAGTCGGAGATGTGGTTCTGCTTCTTCTTCGCCGAGGCCAGATTTTCGGGATCGATGTTCTCGAGCCCGATGAAGACCCGCTTGACGCCGGCCGCCACCGCCTTCTCGATGAAGCGGGGAATCTTGTGGCACGCGGTGTCGACCTGGATGATGAAGCGCGAGTGGATGCCTTCCTGGCGGAGCGCAATCAGGCGATCGAAGATCGATTCCCAATTGCGATTGCGGGCCAGATTGTCATCGGTGATGAAGAAGTAGCGGACGCCGTTCGCGACATTGATCCGCACCAGCGCTTCGATGTCGTCGGCTGAGCGATAGCGTGACTTGCGGCCCTGTACGTTGATGATGGTGCAGAAGGAGCACAGGAACGGACAACCGCGTCCAGCGTCGAAGCTCGAGATCATGCCGAGCGTGCGGCCGACGCGCTCGGGCGGCATGTAGGGGCCGGTGGCGCCCTCCAGCCCCGGGAGATCATGGAGATAGTTGTAGATCGGCTTGAGCGCGCCCGCCGCGGCGTTGCGCAACACTTCGTCGAACCGCCCTTCCGCCTCGCCTGCATAAAGCGAAATGCCGAGGTCGAGCGCCGCCTTCAGCGAATCAGGCGTCTCCGGCAACATGGAGAGGCAGCCCGAAACATGGAAACCGCCGATAACAACCGGCACGCCAGCCGCCCGGAGCGGCCGCGCGCAGTCCATCACGCGCGGGAACTGGTTCGATTGCACGCCGACGAAGCCGACCATGCCGAACCCGCCGTTATCCTGAATTTGGCGGGCGATTTGCTCCGGCCTAACGCGAGTGTTGGTCTCGTCGACGGGAAAGATCTCGATGCTGACGTCCTCGCCAAGGACCTGTTCTTCCATGCATTTTTGCGCGATGCCGAACAGGCAGGCGAGCGAATTTGAGGGCAGGGCGGACTTCCACCACTGGATGATGTAGCCTTCGTCGTCGTAATGCGACGGCTTGACAAGAAACAGCAGAAACCGTCGGCGTGTGGCGATATCCGGCATGTCTCAGCTCCCCGCGAGATTACGGCCGCCCGAATCTGGCCCTGCAGCAGCCGCTTTCGCAACCGCGACCGTTACCAGTCCTCGCCCGAATGCGCAATCGCCGCCTCAGCTTAAGGCCGTGCCGCTTCACTCAGCGCGAAACGGTCACGCGCAAATAGGTCGCGGGAATTACCGTCGCGCCGGCGGCGGTGCTCTTGTTCTGGCTATTGAACAGATCGTCCAGTTCCTTCTTCAGGTCTTCGCTGCGTCCGTTCTTTTCCGCCGCCTCGAACGCATTCATCGTTGGCCCGTAGTAGTTTCTGAAGGCGTCGACCAGCTGCGCCGGCGGCGAGGCGAAGCGGAAAGTGTAAGTGTCCCGGACAAAGGAGATCCTGTCGTTCGGGACTCCGGCAGCGCCAAACCGCTCGATCACATTGCTTTCGATTCCCCAGGTCATGGGGCTCACGAAGCCCTCGGGAGGGGGAGGCGAGTAGGTCGCGCTGATCTTCAAGATTTGCGCCACCAACGTCGGATCGTTTGGGATCCAGTTCCCCATGACGATCCGGCCGCCGGGCCGGGTCACACGGGTCGTTCCCTTGGCGACGTCGAACGGCTTCGGCGCGAACATGGCTCCGAAGATGCTGACGACGAGATCGAAGGCGCCGTCCTTGAGATCGCGCGGGTCTGTGGCGTCGCCTTCCTGAAACTTGCAGTTCGCAAGCCCTGCTCTTTTCGCGCGGCCGTTGCCGGCTTCGACGAGGTTCGCGGCGATATCGACTCCGAGCACGTCTGCGCCGAGTCTGGCTTCCGGCAATGCGGTCGTTCCATCGCCGCAGCCGAGATCGAGGACCTTCATGCCCTTCGTGACGCCGAGTTTCTGGACGAGTTCCTCCCCGCTTTCTCTCATGCTGTCCGCAATGCGGGTGAAGTCACCCTTTTCCCAAAGCGCTTTATTCGGATTCATGAGATCCCCTCCCAGCCGTCCGTCGCGCGGCGATCGATGCGCCTCGCGGAGGGCGCTTATAGCAGAGCCGCCGTGCCGGTGCTCCGGGTAGAAGTATCGGCTTAAGGAGTCTCGCCGTCGGCCCTGACGCGCCGCGCGCGTCTCACGCGCCGATCCGCTTGATGAACCAGTTGAGGATTCGCGACCAGATCTCGTCCTTGCCGATCAGGTCCTCAACCCCGTGTTCAAGGTTGGGATTGTCGTTGACCTCGATGACAACGATCGCGCCGTCGGTTTCCTTGATGTCGACGCCGTAAAGGCCAGGGCCGATCGCGCGCACCGCCTTGAGCGCCGCGTCGATAACACGCGGAGGGGCGTCGCAGATGCCGATCGTCTTCGACCCGCCCTCCCGCGCTCCATTCGGCCCATGCTTGATGATCTGCCAGTGCCCTCGCGCCATTTGGTACTGGCAGACGAACAGCGGCTCGCCGTCGAGCACGCCGACCCGCCAGTCGAATTTGGTCGGCATGAATTTCTGCGCCAATAAGAGGTCAGTGTCCTCGAACAGCTTGTCGGACAGCTTTTTCAGCTCTTCGCCGTTCTCGACCTTGTGCACGCCGCGCGAAAACGAACCGTCCGGAATCTTGACCACCATCGGCCAGCCGAGCAGGCGTTCGGCCTTGAGGAGGTCGTCCTCATCGGCGAGCATCACGGTCGGGGGCACGGGCACGCCATGCGCCTCTAGAAGCTCGTGCAGGTAGACCTTGTTGGTGCAGCGGATCATCGACTGTGGGTCGTCGATGACCGGCATCCCTTCGGTTCGGGCGCGCTGAGCGAAGCGATAGGTGAAATTGTCGATCGAGGTGGTCGCGCGGATGAACAGGGCATCGAATTCGGCCAGTTCCGCGAGCTGCCTCTTGGTGATCAGCTCGACCGCGACCGACTGCTTTTCAGCAATGCGCTGGAAATGCCGGAGCGTCTCGACCGAGGACGGCGGCAGCGCTTCCTGTGGATCGTGCAGCACGGCAAGCGAATAGCGGGCGATCGGGCGACCGCGCGGATTGCGCCAGTCGCGCTGAGTGTGCCGGTGCAGGCTCGTGCGGAAGAATTCCGTCTCTTCCGCTCCGAGCCTTGCCAGCGGGCGGGCGCGCAGCCGGTCGATTCTCCATCGTTTTCCGGGCGTAATGGTGACTTCGATCGCCGGGCAGCGGTACCAGTCGAACAGGAGTCGGCCGAAGGCCTCGAAACGCGGATCCTGAGCGAAGCCGAAGCAGAACAAAAGGTCGAAGGTGGTATTCTCAGTCGCTTGCGCCTTGATCGCCGCCCCGGTCAGCGCCTCCTGCAATTCCGGCAGCGACTGTTCGTAGAGTTTCAATTCGCGTAAGTCGAGCATCGTCTCAACGGTCGGGATCACCCGGTGGCCGCGCGCTTCGGCAAGCAGAGACGCATAATAGCCCTTGGATTGGTAGTTGTAGGAGCGCGACAAATTGATGATCTTCGCCCGCCCGAGCCCCGCGAACAGTTTCGGCCGCGCCAAATAGTCGCCCGTGGTAATGACCTTGTGCGGCGTGTCCGCATTGGGGAAGTCGCGCGCCTGATCGACCAGGATCACCCAGCCATTCATGACGCGCACCATTGAGGCCGTGCGGGCGGTCGCGACGTCTGTTGCATGTGAAGGGTGAAGAGATCCGTGGTTTGGCGCGAGGGGTTCGGCAGTGACCGGCGCGACTCAGTTCCGCGCTTCTGTGCTCCCCTAGCGCGGGCGTGATGCGCCGCGCAACGGTCTAATTCGCTCAGGCGGGAAATTGTTCCCCGTTTCGTGCTGGCGGGCGGGGAGCAAGGACTTCTCGTAACGTAGCGCGGTCGCCCCATCTGCGTAGTAATGTGCGTGCTCGCCGAACTGGCGAAACCCTGAGCCCTCGTAGAGCGCGATCGCCGCGGCGTTGTCGTAGCGCACCTCCAAGGTGAGAGCTTCGCGGCGGTGACGGCGCCCGTAAACCTCCGCGGCCTGCAGCAGCGCCCGGCCGACGCCTCGTCGGGCGAACCGAGCACCGACTGCGAGCGAGTAGATGCGCACAGCGCGCGCCCCCTTGCGCAGCGAGACCAACACGTAACCCGCCAATTCATCGTCGATGGTCGCAGCGATCACGGGCCGATGGGGCGCGCGCAGGAATTCGCGCAACGAGCGGCGCGAAACCCGGTCGCTCTCGAACGACTCGTTCTCAAGCCGGGCAATCGCTTCGAGATCGCGAGGACGAGCTTCGCGAACCAGGACACTCTGACGCCAGTTGCTCATGTTGAAACGATCGGCTCCCCGCTTGCGCCGCCCAGGTGGAACAAGTCTAGCGCGCAACTGGCTCGGCGAGCATGCCGATTGAGGCAACGTCGCTATGCGGCCTGAGGGCGGAAGAGAGGGTGGCGTGGCGCTGTGAAGGCGCTATGACGCGGGGACGCGACGCCCGTTCGGTTGCGACCGAAGCCAGGATGGCGCTTACCCGTTCCCTGAGCGCCGGATCCACTCATCCTCGTCCACCGTCTCGACGCCCAATTCACGCGCCTTGGCGAGTTTCGAGCCGGCGCCAGGTCCGGCCACGACAAGGTTGGTCTTGGCCGAGATCGAGCCCGAAACCTTGGCCCCGAGCCGCTCGGCGACCGCCTTGGCTTCGTCGCGCGTCATTTTTTCCAGCGAGCCGGTGAAGACGATCGTCTGACCGGCGAGCGGGTGGCCGGCGGCGATCGCCTCCATCGGCTCGATCGTCACCTCCTTGACGAGGGCGTCAAGCGCCGCCTCGTTGCGTGGCTCGGCGAAGAAATCGGCAATCGCCTCGGCGACCACCGGCCCGATTCCGCCGACCCCGGACAGTTCCTCGGCGGCGTTTTCGGCTCGTGCGGCGGCGCGTAAGGATTCCCAGTCGCCGAAATGGCGCGCCAGGCGCCGCGCATTGGTCTCGCCGACATGACGGATTCCGAGCGCATAGAGGAAGCGGTTGAGCGGAATCGTCCGCCGCGAGTCGATGGCGCTGAACAGGTTGCGCGCCGAAGTCTCGCCAAACCCCTCCCATTCGCGCAAAGGGGGGTGGCCTTGCCCATCGCGCGCCTTTAGCGTGAAGATATCGGCCGGCGTGCGGATCAAGCCTTCGGTAAAAAAGAGTTCGATCAGCTTTTCGCCTAAGCCCTCGATATCGAAGGCGTTGCGCGACACGAAGTGCTTCAGGCCCTCGACCGCCTGCGCCGGACAAATGAGCGTGCCGGTGCAGCGGCGCACGACGTCCTTTTCCCCCGTCTTCTCGTCGATCTCACGCAAAGCCGCCGACCCGCAGACCGGGCAGGTCTCGGGAAATGCATAGGGTTTCGAGTCCTTAGGCCGCTTGTCGAGGACGACCGCGAGAACTTGCGGGATGACGTCGCCGGCGCGCTGTATCAGAACCGTATCGCCGACGCGCACGTCCTTGCGCTCAATCTCATCCTCGTTGTGCAGCGTGGCGTTGGAGACGACGACGCCGCCAACGGTCACGGGCTTGAGCTTGGCGAGCGGCGTGAGCGCACCGGTCCGGCCGACGTTAATGCCGATCGCCTCGACGATTGTCATCGCTTGTTCGGCCGGAAATTTGTGCGCGACCGCCCAGCGCGGCGACCGGGAGACGAAGCCCAGCCGCTGCTGCAGCGCGAGATCGTTGACCTTGTAGACGACGCCGTCGATGTCATAGCCGAGCGTCGCTCGTTTCTCTTCGATCGACCTGTACTGCGCCAGCATCTCCGCAGCCGAGTGGCAGAGCTTGGTCAGGGGATTGGTCGGCAGGCCGAAGCGGCGCATGGCTTCGATGGCGCCAAACTGGGTCGACGCGAAGGGCTCCCTGACTTCGCCCCAGGCATAGGCGAAAAACTGGAGCGGCCGCTCGGCGGTCATGCGCGGATCGAGCTGGCGCAAGGAGCCTGCGGCGAAATTGCGTGGATTGGCGTAGACCGGCTTGCCCGCGGCCGCCTGGCGCGCATTGAGCGTGGCAAAGTCAGCGTGGCGCATGTAAACCTCGCCGCGCGCCTCGAAAATCTTGGGCGCGCCCTTGAGGCGCTTCGGAATGGCTTCGACAACACGCACGTTCGCGGTCACGTCCTCGCCTTCGTAGCCGTCGCCGCGCGTAGCCGCCTGAGTGAGTTCGCCGTTCTCGTAGCGCAGGCTGCAGGAAAGCCCGTCGATCTTCGCTTCCGCAACGACATCGAGCGGCGCGCTCTCGCTTAAGCCCAGAAAGCGGCGCACCCGGGCGCAGAACTCTTCGGCCTCATCGTCGGCGAAGATGTTGCCGAGCGACAGCATCGGCACCCGGTGGCGGACCTTGGCGAATTTCTCCGACGGGGCTGCGCCCACCTTGCGATTGGCGGAATCCGCGTCGGCAAGGCCAGGAAACGCCTCCTCGAGCGCGGTATAGCGCCGGCGCAGGGCGTCATACTCGGCGTCGGAAATGGTGGGCGCATCCTCGCCGTGGTAGCGGCGATCGTGCTCGGCGATCTCGGCCTGAAGGCGCTCGTGCTCGGCTCGCGCCTTCGCGAGGGTGAGCTTGGGCGCTTTCGGCTCTTTCGTCATGAGCCTCAAGTTAGCGCAGGGCGGATTGCGGTGGAAGGCGACGGGCTTAACCGGGGGCTAACCCGTTTGCCCGATAATTTACGTCGGCGAGACGTCGGTCCGGGGCGACCGTACGTCATGAGATCTCGATCCGCCTGCCCAAAAGCCGAGATCTTCGATGCGCGCCCTGATCGCCATGTTCCTTGCTGCCTTGCTCACCGGGTGCTGCGTCGGCGGCTATCCCCCCATGTGGAGCGCCGACCAGCCTCCCTTCAACGCCTTCCAGGCGGGTATGAAGCTTGCCGTCGGGATGCCGACTGACGTCGCCATCCTTATTGTTGGCTCGAGGCCCATCTCTTCCAAGGCGACGAGCTGCGGGATCGCGGCCGGATACGAGTGGCCATGCGACGTCCTCAAATTCGGCTGTTGCGAGGGCAACCAGCTTGTTGTCTATATCGCGCCGACGCCCGATGGCCGCGGCGCGGTCAACAGCTGGGCCTTGGGCAAAGGTTGATCGCTGCGGCGCTTAACCGGCGGCGGCCGTGTCCACCTCCACCTTCGAGACAAAATCGCCGATGTGCTTGAGGTAGACCGGCACGAGCGCCGCCGCGAAATCGTGGCCCATGCCGGGGACGATGACCAATTCGGCGCCGGGGATGCTCTCGGCGGTGTCCTTGGCCGCGGCCGCGGGGATGACCGGATCGTCGGCGCCGTGCAGGACGAGCGTGGGACACCGCAGCTCTCTCAAGAGCGCGTTGCGAGGCGGGGCGGCGATCAGAGCCGCCGACTGACGGGCGAGGCCCCCTGGGTCGAACGGCGCGCGATCCGTCCGGCGTTCGGCGGTTAAGCGCATCTCGGCTTCGCTTGCGGGAAAGCCCGGGCTGGACAGCGCTTTTTGCACAAGCATGCTCGCGTCAATGAGATCGTCGCGGCTCGAGCTTTTTGGCGGCTGGAACAGCACCGACAGCGTTTCTCGATTCCCGGCCGGCAAGTCCCGCCGTCCGGTTGTGGACATGATAGAGGTGAGACTCTTGGTTCTGTCCGGATGGTTGATCGCGACCAATTGAGCGATCATGCCGCCCATCGAGGCGCCGACGATATGGGCGCGCTCAACGCGAAGCGCGTCCATGAGCCCGACCGCGTCGTCGGCCATATCGTCCAGACTATAGGGAACATCCGGTCGTCTCCCCGCCATGATCTCCGCAAGCAGCGCGCGAGAATCTGGCGCCGCAAGGCTAGCGAAATGCGTCGACTTGCCGACGTCGCGGTTGTCGAACCGCACGACGCGAAAACCCTTCGCAGCCAGTCCTAGGCACAGCGCTTCCGGCCAGAGGATGAGCTGGGCGGCGAAGCCCATGATGAGCAGAATGAGCGGGTCGCCGTCGCGTCCGAAGCTTTCATATTCAATGTCGATTCCGTTGGCTCTGACTTGCGGCATGGCGGACTCCCAACAATCAAATCACTCGGCATGAGAATGGGTCAGCCGCTATGGTCTTAGGGAATAAAGGGCGCCCTTTTCAGCAACTTCTTGGGGAAAAGGTTTGAGGGGCTACGCCCAAAACTCACACGCCCAATCTTATTTGGCCAAGCCGGAGAGAGCTCCAAGAACGAAAATTCCAAGTACCCAACCGACGATCCTTTGGAAATAAAAATAGTAATGCCGCCAGCCAGTACACTCAATTTGATAATGTAGCTCGCGTAGTCTTATTATCGGCAGTAAAGAATCAAATGAATACGCGAATGGATTGATCACACCATAGTCTTGTTTGTATTCACGAGTATCTCGCAAGCTTTTTGTATATTTTGCATCTCGTACACCTTTTGTATATTTAAACAGACGAAAGCGATTGGGCCCCCACATGTACTTACGCCAACCCGACGTAGCTTCAGGTTCTACAGTTCCTTCATTTACGCGTATTTCTTTTTTAGTTGCTCTGGAGAATACGTACGCCCCGAGTGCGCAGAAAAATATCGCCCATAGAATAGCGAGGTATGAATAATAGCCATATCCGATGGTCCAGCGAGAAAATAACATGGAGATAAACACAGGCCAAGAATGCTTGAACTCTTGTCTAGTCTCGATTATTTTGCCCGCATAACCGATCTCCTTCGCGTCAGAACTCTGACCATTCGTCACAAGCAAGTCGTATATGAGTTGATATTCCGCTGGAGAGTACTGAGTCGACCTTAGCCATTGCTTCACGTCTGTTTTGTTGACAGTAAGATCGTTCAAAATATAGTCTGATTGCCTATATTTGTCCGCAGATGACGCGTTACTATCCCACGCGCAGTAAAAAGGTTTTCCAAACGCCTTAAATTTAAAATCAGCAACGATTGTAAGTGATTTATCTTTCTCTTCCTTTGAATTGAGATGATTGAGCCAGGAGATAAGATCAGTAAGCCCGGTCCATTCAAGAATTGTTCTGGCGCTAATAAAGTGATCGTCACTATCCGGCAGAGCGCTCGGCTGCAAGCGTTCTTGGCTTGTGCAAGAATCGACTGTAAGCCGGCTTGGCGGCGAACATTTGCCCCGCCTCCTCATAGCCCGTCGTGCCGTTGATCTGCCCTTTGGATCCTCGGACCTCACACCTATTTCACACATGTTAGGCCAGTTATTAAGCGCCACTCGCACGAGCGCGACCGACGAATGACTTAACACAAGGTTTGTTTTTGGAGTACCGAACGCGAGCAACCATGTCGGCAGCTGCGGGGGTGGCCCACGCGATGGTCCAATTTGAAGGTCTCCCTCCGCATTCGAACCGCTGAAATCGAAGAAGGCCAGTTTTGATCCGAGGAGGTCCACATTTTTCAAAACATGCGCCCCCGTCATTGAAATTCCACATAAATCGGATCGCACAAACTCAACAGATCCCTGGACGTTAGTTCCCTCCATAAAAACCGTGGAACCCTTGCATTGTGAGTCTTCTTTGAGTTTGTTTGGAGAATTAACCTCCAAAAATAAGAACCCGCCGGCCGTGGCAGCAGAGAAATTGACTCCTTTATCCGATATTGTAGACTTTTGAATCAGGACTTGTCCGGTTATCTGAGCGCCTTCAGCATAGATCCAATTTACACTGGTATTCCGAATAGTAAGTTGACCGCCGATTCGAGCCCCTTGTAGGCCGATGGAGGGGGAACCGGTAGTATCGGTGCAAAAGGTGGTCGAGTTTTGCGCGGTCCGAATTGACGCGCCGCCGCCGCTCGCAATGAACGAAGCCGGGTCGAATGATTGGACAGCCGTAGCCGGGTCCGATGGTTGATAGTCTAGTTTATTAATAAATATAGACGCGGTGGTTTGGAGACCTTTAAGACACAGGGTTTTCGACTCCGGTAATGTTCCGGAAATATCAAGATTGTGCGTGGTTGAACTGTAGCTAAAATCCACGTCGCCAAGGAATTGGACGTCCTTGAGCACCAGCGCATTGTTTATGGTGATTTTCGCTAGATTTAAGTCGCCCTTGATATTAGCTCCGGAGATCGAAATGCGATCGTAGCCAGGGGCGTCAAATTCATTTGATTCAACGATGGCCTTGACGAATTCCGCTTTGAGCGTCTTTACACTCTTTACGTCGACTGGAGGGTCCCCTTTCTCCGCCGCTCGATCAGCAAGCTCCTCAGCAAGCTGCGAAAGATCAGCAGTACGGGCCTCGCATAGATGGTTAACGGTGTACTTCTCTTGAGGGTCGGAGGTGCCGCTCGCCAGCCCAGGTTTGAGTTTCGTGAAATAATCTATGCACGCCTCTACATTATACTGATCGGGCTTGACGAGAGGTACCGGGGCAGTGCCTGACCCACCGGTGTCCGCAGCGTCCGCGCAGAACTGAGGAAAAAATATAAGAAACCCCGCAAGGGCCCCTATGGACGTAAATCCCGTCAAGGAACTCTGTAGCCGCCAAGGCCCAGAAATTTGACGACGCATCCGGTCCGCCCCCCCCAAGGCGCCGGCAAGTGCTAATAGAGCATTCGGCCGAAGGACTACCCTTCCTTAGCCGAGAAGAATCATGCTAGCAATTGCCCCCCGAGTTGCAGGCATACACAGGCCCCGATGCTCTAGACCATAGCGCGACGCCGGCCGTGCCGGCCAAAAGCGCTAGTATCAGAAGGACGACGATTCGCATGTTGGGCTCCCGAGAACGCCAAAGGGGACATTGGCATGTCTGCGCCCCCTTTGGCAAGAGATTTGCCACTCCGATCACGCTGAACGACTCGACGTGATCGGTCACATCAAAGCGCATATTGCTTGCAGAGCAATTAACTGGCCGTCGACAGTTACGTTTCGTAACTATAATTAATAGATGACCAATGTGTTTTACGGGCGAGGTCACACCTAAGTGTCCCACCCATCCGCACGCGATCAAATGATCTGTCCGAGACGCGGGAACCGTCGCATCAATCTGATTTTCAGGCGCAGCACCGCAACCTACTTGAGACGGCTGCCGCCACAAACTGGCCGAAGCGCCTGCAGCACCCGCGCGCCCTCATCGGCCGCCTCCTCCGGCGCGACCCATCTGAAGCCCGAGAGCTGATGGCGCGCCCAGGTGAACTGCCGTTTGGCGTAGTGGCGGGTGTCGAGCTTTGAGCGGGCCGCGGCCTCATCGAGGGTGAGCCGGCCTTCGAGATGGGCGATGAGATGCGGAACGCCGTGCGCGCGCATGACCGGCAGAGCCGGATCGAGCCGCCGTTCCGCCAACGCCGCGACCTCGTCGAGCGCGCCCTGCGCGAGCATGACGTCGAAGCGCGCATCGATCCGTTGCCCGAGTTCGGCCCGATCGGGCGCGAGATAGAGGCCCGCCCATGTTCCCGGCGCCAAGACCGGCGCCGCTCGCGCGCCGAGGAACGAGACAAACGGCCGTCCGGCCGAAGCCATGACTTCGAGCGCGCGCAAGATGCGCTGCCGGTCGCTGGGGTTGAGGCGTGCGGCGGTTTCGGGATCGCGCGTCGCCAGCTCGTCGTGCAGTTCCGGCGTGGGGCGACCCTCGGCCTTGTTTCGGATCTCGGCCCGCACCGCTTCGGGGACGGGCGGTATGTCCGACAGGCCCTCGATCAGCGCGCGGAAATAAAGCCCCGTTCCGCCGACGAAAATGACCGGCCGCTCGCCGATATCTGCTAGAGCTTCGCCTGCCGCGCGCGCCCATCGCCCGGCGGAAAAGTTGACCGCGCCGTCGACCGAGCCGAACAGACGGTGAGGCGCAAGCCGCTCCTCATCCGGGGTCGGCCGCGCGGTCAGAATCCTCAGGTCCTTGTAGACCTGCATCGAGTCGGCGTTAACGATCGTCGCGCCGAGCCGCTCCGCGAGCGCAAGCGCCGCCGCCGACTTGCCGCTCGCCGTGGGGCCTGCGATGAGAAGCGCCCGCCTCAATTGTTTGGCTCCCTCTCTGGAAGCGTCATGTCGTCCGTCCTCGTCGCCACGCTCGTCGCTGATCCATCGAAGGCACCGCTCAGCGAAGCAACACTCGACCGCGCCGCGCAAGCCCTTGGCGGCGTCGAGCGTCGTCGCTGGCTCGATGAAGGCGTCGCGGCCGATCTCGTTTTCACCGGAGACCTGAGGGCCAAGCGCGCCGCGCTTGAGGAATCGCTATCGGGCGAGTCGCTCGACATCATCGTCCAGCCGATCGCCCATCGCCGGAAGCGTCTGCTCGTCGCGGACATGGACTCAACGCTGATCGGCCAGGAATGCGTTGACGAACTTGCAGCGGTCGCCGGGGTCGGCGACCGCGTCGCCGCCATCACCGAACGAGCGATGCGGGGCGAGGTCGCGTTCGCACCGGCGTTGCGCGAGCGCGTCGCCCTGCTTGCTGGCATGTCGGAGACTGTGATCCAGGATGTGCTGAAAGACCGCATCACGTTGAACCGCGGCGCGCGCACGCTCGTTCAGACAATGCGAGCGAACGGCGCCTATGTCGCCATCGTCTCCGGCGGGTTTCGCCAATTCACAGGCGCCATCCGCGAGCGGCTCGGCGCCGACGAGGACCGCGCCAACACGCTCGTGATCGAGGAGGGCAAGCTGACGGGCGAGGTCATCGAGCCGATCCTCGGCGAGGGCGCCAAGCGCGGCGCGCTCAAGGAGATCGCCGCGGCCATGGGGGTGGCGCTTGATGACACGCTGGCGGTTGGCGACGGCGCCAACGATCTTCCGATGCTGCAAGCCGCGGGCCTCGGCGTCGCCTACCGCGCCAAGCCCAATGTCGCGGCCGGAGCGGACGCGCGTATCGAGCACACCGATCTTGCCGCGCTGCTCTACGCGCAGGGCTTCGCGCGTAAGGATTTCGTCGCGGGGTAGCGCCGCTCTCCCGCCGGGTGAGGGGCGCTCCCCCTTAGTCACGCTTCAGAACCTCGACCAGCCTGAAGCGCTCACAATAAAGCTCCATATCCGGCGAGAATTCGCTCCGCCGGGTGAAATAATCAGTGTGCGCCTCGCGCCAATCGGCGAGCGTGCGGTCACCTTCACCCTCGTCGTGAGCGAAGGCGGCGTCGATCTCCCCGAACCGCCGCCGCACGACCTCTACGGTCTCCAGGACCGCGCTCGCACGGCCTTGACCGTCCTTTACGATCCAGCGCTTGCCGACCACGACGCCTTTGTCGCCTTCGTTCGCCGACCAGCAGGTCGCGGTCTTTTTGCCGATGAGCACGAGTTCGAGCAGTTCGTCTGCAAGCTCGGGACTGTCGCCGAACGCAAAGCTTTCCAGTTCCGCCATGACTCACCCCCGTATCATCATAACCTTTGTGGGCGCTCGGCTTCCACCCACTCGGCTTGCTGTCGGTCCGGCCCTCATTCGGCCCGCCTTTTGTTGGACGATCCCCCTCGTTCGTGTTAACCGCCTCGTGCTCAATGCGCCTGGCGAAGGCGGCGCGAACGGGACCCCGACTGGTCGCACGGGGCGCAACGAAGGGGAGTTCGGCAATGACCATCGCATCGGTCATAGACGCATCCGAAGCCGTCGATCACGCGGCGCTCGCCGAGACCATGCCGCTCGATGAGTTCGACGTCAGCAATCCCAAACTCTATCAAGAGGATGTATGGCAGCCCTATTTCTGTCGGCTGCGGCGCGAGGCGCCGGTCCACTATTGCAAAGAGAGTCCGCTCGGGCCTTATTGGTCAGTCACCAAGCACAAGGACATCATCGCGCTCGAAGTGGACCATAGGAGGTTCTCGTCCAGCTCGACGCTCGGGGGGATAACTCTGCGCGACCGCCCGCTAGAGCTAGAGCTGCCGATGTTCATCGCCATGGACCCGCCCAAGCATGACGTGCAGCGCAAGGTGGTCCAGCCGATCGTCTCGCCGGACAATCTAGCCAATTTCGAAGGCTTGATCCGCACGCGAGTCCGCGACCTGCTCGACAGCCTGCCGCGCGGCGAAACCTTCAACTGGGTGGACAAGGTCTCGGTCGAACTCACCTGTCAGATGCTGGCGACCCTGTTCGATTTCCCGTTCGAAGACCGGCGCAAGCTGGGCTACTGGTCGGACGTTTCGACAGCCATCCCTTATGAGGGCGGGCTCGTGGAAAGCGAGGAGCAGCGCGAGGAGGTCTTTCGCGAGTGGCTTGGCTATTTCATGAAACTGTGGAACGAGCGCGTCAACTCAGAGCCGCGCCCTGACCTCATCTCGATGTTGGCGCATGGCGAGGCGACGCGCGACATGAGCGCGCGCGAATATCTCGGCAACATCATCCTGCTCACCGTCGGCGGCAACGACACGACGCGTAATTCGATGAGCGGCGGCCTCTTGTTTCTGAGCCAGAATCCGGATGAATTCGCCAAACTGCGCGCCAAGCCCGAACTCGTCGACTCGATGGCGCCGGAGATCATTCGCTACCAGACGCCGCTCGCCTACATGCGCCGCACTGCGCTTGCCGACGTCGAATTCGGCGGCCAGCTGATCCGCAAGGGCGACAAGGTCGCCATGTGGTACATTTCGGGCAACCGCGACGAGGAGGCGATCGAAGAGCCCGACCGGTTCATCATCGACCGTCCCCGCCCGCGCCAGCATCTGTCGTTCGGCTTCGGCATTCACCGCTGCGTCGGCAAGAGCCTGGCCGAAATGCAGTTGAAGATCCTATGGGAGGAAATTCTCGACAGCCTGCCCAGGATCGAGGTCGTCGGCGAGCCGAAGCGGGTATTCTCGGCCTTCGTCCACGGGATCAGCGATTTGCCGGTGCGCATTCCGGGCTGAAGGGCGCTTTTTGGGACAACAAAAATGGCTCTTATAGCGATAGCTGTTGAATGACCTTGGTTCAGGCTGCGTTTCGGAGCCTCTATCGTCATGGCCGGGCTTGTCCCGGCCATCCACGCGGCGCCGTCAATGACGAGTTTGACATCGGCCTCGCCGGCGGCAAACGCTTCTAGGCTGTGGTGACGATTTAACTATTTGAGCCAGATGGCGATAGCGGCGAGTTTGACGAAACCCATGAAGTTGGCGAGCAGTTTGTCGTAGCGTGTGGCGACGCGGCG
>Ga0209624_10000301_pt1 | contig 44108 bp, 40 predicted proteins | sample JacPinW_OM2H0_O1_FD_188565 | JGI IMG/M metagenome (GOLD analysis project Ga0209624, IMG submission 188565) | Forest soil microbial communities from Algoma, Ontario, Canada - Jack Pine, Ontario site 1_JW_OM2H0_O1 (SPAdes) (version 2) | ecosystem: Environmental > Terrestrial > Soil > Boreal...
CTGCATCCGAGATCCAAACCCTGGCCACGCAGCCCGGGAGCGGGCGCGCCGCCTCTCTGACATTCGCTCAGACCACGTCCCTGGGTTTCGACTCAAGGCAACCTTTTCTTTTGTAGGAAAAGATTCAAAGACGGTTGCGGGCACCTACATCGAGATTTGGGTATCGCAGTCCGACCGTGGCGCTTCAAGCCTGCCCCCAAGGACGGAGAGCCCATCCCGGCGGAAATCAGTGCAGGCCATTCACTTCCGGCCGAACGAGCCAATGAAGAAACCGGCTTCCAGATTTTTGTAACTTGCAACTGGCGACCGGACTACCCTCTTTCAAACGCGTGCTTTCTCTCCAACTCCTGCACCGCTTCGCGCCGGATGCTCTCGAATCGCTCGGCATGTCCCAGTAGTCCTTGCGTCGCTTCGGCCCACTCGCCTTCGATCCGCAGCAGTCCCTGCGCCGCCACCAGTCGCGCGGCAATCTCCACCAAATGCGCTGGCGTGGTCTGGAGATACTGCGCCTCGGCCGGATCCCCAATCCACACTTGGGTCCCACCTCCGGCTCCGGACGCCCCTTTTCTCGCGTCGTTGGCGAGAAGTGAGGATTTTCCCAGCTTCGTTTCCCAATACACTTTCCTCTCGATGAACTCCGCCATGGCGTCGTCCGTGGCCTTGCCAAACACCCATTGCTGGCGCTTGAAGTCGTAGTGGCGGCTGGAAAACGGCACCGGCAACAATTTCCCCGACTTTACAAACTCGATTTGACGCCGGTCGACTTCCTTGCGCAGCGCGTTGATTACCGGGGATTCCACGTCCCGCGGCTCCAGCGAGGGCACCACCTCGCGCACCGTCTGCGAAAGATTCACCGCCACCGGCGCATGCAGCCCCTCCGAACCTTCCAGCCGGATGTCCCCATGCAGCACCCAGAAATCCGCCCCGGAGGTCGACGGATGGAAGGGCCACTCCAGCCGTATCGAAAGCGGCAATCCTTTCAGCGTCACCCAGATTTTCCTGCTGGCGTCGGTCTGCGTTTCGTCCGCCGTCCCCCTCGTATCCGGCAACTTGGTCATAAGCCTGCGTTCCTTTTCTCATTCCGCGATTCCGCAACTTCAGAAAAATCGACGAGCACGTTCTAGCCTGCCTTTTTTCGCATCTTCGTTCCCATGCGCAACAATTTGCGTACCGTGCCGGTCGGCAGTTGCTTCATCTGGTCGTGCAACTCCGTCACCGCCTCAAAGAATCCGGCCATTGCCGCGAGTCGCTCCCGTGTGTAATCGGCTCCCGCTTCTTTGGGATCAAGATCGGCCAGGCACCGCCGCAACATCTCTCGCGTGGGATCGATCTCCCGCCGCTTCCTCTGTTCGATCACCAAGCGAAACATCTCCCACACGTCTTTCATCGATTCATAGTGTTCCCGCCGGTCGCCCAACACGTGTACCGCGCGCACGATTCCCCAGGTTTCCAACTCCCGGATCGACGTGCTCACATTCGACCGCGCCACGCTCAGGGTCTCGGCAATCTCCTCGGCAGGCACTGCCTGGGGCGACAGGTAGAGCAGCGCGTGGATCTGCGCCACGGTCCGGTTGATCCCCCACCGCGTCCCCATCTCGCCCCAGTGCAGGATGTATTGCTTCTGTACTCCAGTTAGTTCAGCCATGTCTTGTCTTTCAGTACGGACTGAATATACAGAATGATTCATTTGTCGTCAAGAGCGCAAGGCGACACGATGGGGGCCGGAGAGTGAAGAAATGGAAGAACCTAGTTTCCAGGCAAAGTGGAAGGATCGCTCAAGGCAATGAGCTTTCCAGGCGGATATTCGGCAGGCGTGAGCGGCGTGTCCGGGTCGGGATTTACGATCGTCAGCACCTTGCCGCTGCGAACTCCCCGAATGGTCAGAGCCTGGCTCTCCACCGAGACCACCCGATACTTTTCGTCAAAGATTGCGCCCTTGGTGGCCTTCATAGTCCGGTTGGATGCCGAATCCTTGGACGGAGACTCCGGGTTTGTTGTCATCTGTTCCCTTTCCGGCGGTGGTTCTAAACCTCAGCCAGATCCTCTCCGCGAGGACCATGCTAATCCTTTTTCCTCGTCTCGAACCACCCATTTACAATCTGGAATCTGTTTGTATGAACCCATTCCGCATCGCCGAGTTGCTCGGAATTTTTCTGTCCGTGCCGACCGCGGCCCCAAACAATTGCGCGCGGGGACCTAGTCGCTCCGAATTTCAATCCTCTTGTGATTCCGGGGGGACCAAAGCCAGCGAGGAACCTGCTGTTCTGTCTTCAGCTCAGCTGATAAGTATATCGATGTACATCGATATACTGCTGCGTTGGAACGCTCGCATCAACCTCACTGCCATCCGCAATCCCGAGGAAATGGTCACTCGTCACTTCGGGGAGAGCCTGTTCGCCGCCCGCCACCTGTTCCCTCACGATCCCCGTATAGAAACAGCCGCCCCTGAACCAGGCCGAAGGGGCGGTACGGCCCCGAGCAGCCCGGCTGCTCTCCGCCTCGCCGACGTGGGTTCCGGCGCCGGATTCCCGGGCCTTCCCATCAAACTCTGGGTTCCGCAGATTGCTCTCACCCTGATCGAGTTCAACTACAAGAAGGCCGCTTTTCTGCGCGAAGTGACTCGCGCCCTCACATTGACCGACGTCGATATACGAAACGCACGCGCCGAGGCCGTCGCCCCAAACACATTCGACGTAGTTACTCTTCGCGCCGTCGAGCGCTTCGAATCAGTCCTCCCGGTCGCGGCCGCCCTGGTGGCATCCTCCGGCCGCCTGGCTTTGCTAATCGGCGCCAGCCAGCAAGACCAAGCCCGCGCCAGCCTACCCCAGTTTTGCTGGGGCACAGCTGTTCCTGTACCTGGTTCCCGCGCCAGAATCCTGCTAATCGGGCACAACGCCACTGAGAACGGGAAGGTATCCAACCAGTAATAGTGGTCCAAACCAGCGTAAGAAACATTAAAAATGAGGGTCTTATGGGGCATCCCTTGGGCATTCGTCCCTCTGAGTGGAAGTGACGGGCGGAAAAAACGAATCCAAGCTCGCATAAACAGTTTGGCCTCAGGAACATGAAGGCCTCCCCAGCGGGGCAACGGCAATCACCGGCTCTTAAAACCACCACCAGGAACCTCTTTTGTAACAAGTGGAAGCAATCAAACAAAATCTAGCCTCTATGAACAAGACAACCATCGCGCGCGACGCTAGATCAAGGCAGAAGTGGGAGCCATCTAGGATCTATACCTTCTCGGTGCCTCAATGCTGCATTTGTATTCGGCGATTTCTCCACAGTGTTCCTGCAGGAACACTGTGTCCACTTCCAATTTCGATTTGTGAAACGGATATCACTACGAGGCAAGCTGTCTGCCTTGTTTTGGGGGATTGGCCGCAGGAGACTGCATCTCTTTCCTCCGATGCTCACTCAAGGCAACAGGGCAGCCCACCGGGGATTGAAGGCAGGGGACTCAAACTCTCGGCAAGATCGATGATCCGAATGCGGATGGAACGCTTGTTCCTGCAGGAACACTTCTATCAGTTGCCAATGATAAGTTCGCCAAGCACGATGGCGAATCAAAGATGGCGAATCAAGAGCGGATGTGTGTCGTACAACAAATCACCAACACCGCCAAAGCCAGCTTCAGGCCCCGGCGGGAATCCAAGCGATCAACAGGTCATGAAAGTGTTCCTCCAGGAACACTGGACACGTTTTGCACATAATTCATCATCTTGCACAGAAATGAGCATTGCATTTGAAATGCGAACCGGATTATGCTGCCGGGTAGCTCTGCTTCTCCTGACAATCCCATGGGACGCGTTATCGCTGTTGCCAATCAGAAGGGCGGCGTGGGTAAGACTACGACCGCCATCAATTTAGCCGCGTCCTTTGCGGCTGCCGAAGTGAACACGCTGCTCGTGGATTGTGATCCGCAATCCAATGCCACCAGCGGCTTGGGATTTGCCAAGGATCCAGACCGCATCAGCTCCTATCATCTATTGATCAAAGATGCTTCCGCGGAGGAAGCGTTGCTGACGACGGAACTGGAACAGTTGTGGCTCATTCCGGCGCACAAGAATCTCATTGGTGCCAACCTGGAACTGGTGGACGCCGACGGGCGCGAGTATCGCATGCGCGAGGCGCTCGCGCCTCTGCGGGACCGCTTCCAGTTCGTCGTACTCGACTGTCCTCCAGCGCTGGACCTGCTCACGCTGAACTGCCTGGTCGCGGCCGACGCCGTGCTGATTCCGATGCAGGGAGAATACTTTGCTCTCGAGGGCGTCAGCGAGTTACTCGACACGATCGAGCGGATTCGGGTGGAGCTAAACCCGGATTTGGCGATTGAGGGCGTGGTACTGACGATGTTTGATGACCGCACCAACCTGGCGCAGCAAGTAATGGCTGAACTGAAGAACTATTTTGGCGAAAAGCTTTGCCACACATCTATCCCGCGGAACATACGACTGGCGGAAGCGCCGAGTCATGGGAAAGCGGCTCTGGTGTATGATCCCCGCTCGAAAGGGGCGGAGAGCTATATACGGCTGGCGAAGGAGATTATTGAGAGGCAAGCATCCGGTGTTGGCTCTCAGCCCCCAGCGGAAAGATTACACGCAGAGGCGCACGGGGGAGAATCGGTGGAAGAAATTTCTCCGACGGCCGACGAGATGGACAAGACGGCGTGAACTAAGCACTCCGCGATCAGACGTTAGCCTGAATCTATATCGATCAGCATCGATATATTAGATTGATGGTCATCGATATACAACCACAACCGGGAAGCACCGAGAGCCTTCGGTGCCCAAGAAGGGCGCCTCAGGGTGACAACTGAAGGGGACTACTGATGACAACTGGTGCGGCGGAGAATACGGCGGGGCGGGCGGGCGATAAGGAGAAGGTCGAGAAGCGGCGGGCCTTAGGGCGGGGATTGGAGTCGTTGTTGCCGGGGCCGCGGGCGGTGGTCGGGACGGCGCGACCCGCGGGCGCGCCGACGAGCTCACGTGGGGATGCCACCGCAGGCGAGCTGCGCTCGGCCGGGCGGCCGGGGGCTGCCGTCCCCACACAGGTTCCGAGCTTCGTTCGGAGTGACAAAGGTCATCTCGACGATAAGTCTATTTCGCCGGACGGCGGTGGGCCGCGCGGAGAACCTGTGGCCGGGGCGATTCGAGCCGTCGCCGATGAGGGGTGGGATGCGCGGGCGGGTCGCCCGCGCCCACACGAGCCCGCTTCCCCCGAGTTCCGAGCTACTGGGGGCAACGCCGAGCTGCGCTCGGCTGGACAGCCGGGGGCGACTGGCCCCACATTTTCTGGACCTGATTCTTCCCCAGTGGCGGCTGCTGACGACACCATCACTACTTATGCACATGCGGAGTCGCAAGCACCGACAAACCTTGTCGTCAACCTGGCGATTGCCGATATTGATAAGAATCCTTTTCAGACCCGATCTGTAGGGGATGACGAAAAGCTGGAGGAATTGTCCGATTCGATCAAGGCGAATGGAGTGGTGCAGCCGATCATGGTGCGGCCCGGAGACGAAGAGGGGCGCTACATTTTAGTTCTGGGTGAGCGGCGGCTGCTGGCTTCGAAGAAGGCAGGGAAGACGCACATTCCGGCGCTGCTGCGTCGAGTTTCGCTGCAGCAGGCGGCGGAGATGACCATCATCGAAAACCTGCAGCGCGAGGATTTAAGCGCTCTCGAACAGGCGGAAGCATTTCGCGTGTTGAGTAAGGAATTTTCGCTGACGCAGGCGCAGATTGGTGAACGGGTAGGACTGTCGCGGGAATCGGTGTCGAATTACATGCGGTTGCTGAAGCTGCCGGTGCTGGTGCTGGAGCAGTTGGCGCATAAGCAGATTGGATTCTCCGAGGCAAAGGAGTTGCTGAAGCTAGAGGACCCGGATTTGATCACGAAGACCGCCGACTACATTGTGAAAAAGCACTTGACGCTGGACCAGATCGAAACGCTGGTGATGCGGATGACGGGGCTGCTCGATCCGGTGCCGGGGATGCCGGGGATGGCGGTCGATCGGAAGAAGAGTGGAGCACGATGGGTAGATCCGAATGTGCGGGCGGCGCAGCTGGATTTGGAACGGATGCTGGGGGTGCGGGTGCGAATCCGCGACCGGAAGGGGAAGGGGAAGATTGTGATCGAATATCACACGGTGGATGATTATGAGCGAGTAGTGGAGATGCTGAGGGGAACGAAGTAGCCAGTTGCTTGTACCGGTACCGGCTCGGCCATGGTGGTTCGATGGGAATCAAGATTGTTATGAGGTGGAATGAAAGCCTCCGTTTCGCGATTCTGCGGGTCGAGTTTGCCGATTTGGCTCGTGAAGTGGAACATCATCGGGCCGTTTGACCGATGGTGTTTATTAAGGTGGTTCCCCTGTGCGACTTCGCCGTCCCCGCGAGACAGGGTACTCTCTGGGCTGACTCTAGAGCAGTTGGACACACGGAGGAGGACCGGCAGGCCTGCTCAGGACCAATGGCTCGATCCCACGGTATTGTTATCGGTGGCGGAGCAAAACGGGAGCGTTTGTTAGGTAAGCGCCCGAGGCGCGCAGCGGCTAGACGGATCTGGGGGTTCGACATTTGCGAGGTGTGCCGGACGGAGTATGGGCCGTCCTATTATTTTGCTCTTCTGCTCGGTCTCGCGGACTTCCCCCCTCACGATTCAGCACCGTGGCGTTTGACAGCGTCGGCGATGCGCTGTTTGAGGGATGGTGAGGTCGTCTTTTGCCGGGTGATCCAAGCGACGGTTCCGGCTTCGATTTGGGCGCCGGCTTTTAGTAGAGTTTCGATGACTGGAAGATAGTCGATTCCGGCGTCGGCGTGTAAGGCGGACCAGAGGGCCTGACCGAGGGCAGTGGAGCCGTAGGCATTCTTGGCTTCGGGCTGGGCGCCGCGATCCAAAAGAAGCCTGATTGTATCCACCTGTCCGCCGATGACCGCCCAGTGGAGGGCGGTTTGGCCGGTACCGGCTTGGGTTTCGAGAGGGACCCGGCGGTGTAGAAGGAATTCGACTACCGCATCTCGGCCGTACTCGCAGGCCCATAGGAAACCTCGCTGCATCTGGGAGCTTGTCGCTGGCGGAGTTAAGTTGCCCTGATCATCGAAGAAGCTCTCAACTGCGTCGAGGCGGCCTACGCCGGCGGCTGCTTCGAGATTTAATTTTGCGCCGCGTTGGGCCAAGAATTCGGCGGCCTGAGCGCGGCCGTTGGCGAGACACGAGCTGACAATTCCTGGTGAGGATTGGTCTGGGGTATGGAGAATCGCGCCGCAGTCGAGAAGGAGTTGCAGCAGCGTGGTTTGGACGCCGGCCTGTTCGGGATGGAGGCTGGTGGCCACCAGGCCGAGCGTTGTCGATCCGCCATAGAGGTCGGCTGAGGCGTTTACATCGGCGCCGGATTGCAGAAGAAGTTCGGCAATCTGGACAATATTCTTCGGAGTTTTTTGGCGGTAGCCTTCAACGCCGTTGGCGGAGATGTAGTGCAGGAGCGTGGCCCGATGGCGGCGCGTGGAGTGGGCGCGAGTCAAGCCGGAATTTTGGTGTAGTAATTGTTTTAGCGTGGCGATGTCGCCGATGACAATGGCGTCGACAGCGAGTTCGAAGTGATTGACGGGGGAGTTCGCGCGGGCAATTGCTTCGAGATGGCGCGTCAGGCGGGGCCAGCTTTCGAAGCCATGGGCGCGCGCAATAATGAACTGCGCCGCGGAGAGAGTGCAGGTCTCGGATAATTTTTGCCGGGCGAACTTTTCTAACTCATGGGTCCAGTGGTCGATGCGCACGGGGAGTTGTGAAGTGATGGTCAGGGCGGAACGACGGACTAAGGAATCGATCCAGTTGGCGGCCCAGGCGCGAATGGCGGTGGGGTCGTCCGAGTGGGAGGCTTTGAGTAAATCTTTGGCGCGCTTTTTGTACTGATCGACGTTCGGGCGCGGCGGGAGCGGGAGAGCGTCATGCGGATTGGGAAACATACGAAGCTCCTTTCACGGCTGCCTGGAGTCCGCACGAAGTCAGGCTGAAAGAAGGTTCGTGGAGCTAAATTGTGCTTTAGGTGGGCACGGCCCTTTCCGCGGACTGGAGGCGCCCTACGCGCTCTTGGCTAGCATAGGGATTTTTTTCGAGGTCGTCAAATCTCCGACATTGCAATTCAGGGTGGGGGCAGAGTATTGTGCGCACGGCGTGAGACGGCCGAACTCTGCCCGGCTCAAATGGGTTACACGCCATCACCAGGGCTTACACCATCGAGTTGGAATTTAATTCGCACTTATGGGGGGAATTATGAATCTGAGGATTATGCGTCATGTACAGGTGGGCGGTTTGGTGGTGGGGTCGGTGATTGGGCTGACGGGGGCGGACAGTGGGACTTTGCCGAGTCCGCCAGTGGCGAAGAAAGTTCCGCATGTCACCGAAGTCAACGGGCACAAGATGGAGGACGACTATTTCTGGCTGCGGGACAAGCCGAATCCGGAAGTGCGGGCGTACCTGGAGGCCGAGAACGGTTATACGGATGCCGTGATGAAGCCGACGGAGGCGTTTCAGACGAAGCTGTATGACGAGATGCTGAGTAGGATCAAGGAGACCGACGTTGAGGTGCCTTATAAAGAAGGAGAGTATTTTTACTACGTGCGGACCGAAGCGGGGAAGCAGTATCCGATTCGCTGCCGGCGGAAAGGCGGCATGGACGCGACGGAAGAAGTGGTGCTCGACGTGAATGAGCTGGCGAAGGGCCAGGTATTCATGACGGTGAATGAATATGCAGTAAGCCCGGACGGGAATCTGCTGGCGTATTCGTATGACAACACCGGGTTCCGGCAATTCAATCTGGCGGTGAAGAATTTGCGAACGGGAAAGACGCTGGTCGACCACGCGGAGAGAGTTGGGTCGGTGGTGTGGGCCAACGATAACAAGACGATTTTTTATACGCAGGAAGATGCAGTGGCCAAGCGGCAGTACCGGCTGTACCGGCACACGGTGGGCTCGGCGGAAGCGGATCCGCTGATATACGAGGAGAAGGATGAGCGCTTTGAGGTGGATGCGGTCAAGTCGCGGAGCGAGGCGTACATTTTTTTGGTGTCAGGGAGCCATACCACCAGCGAGGCGCGCTACATTCATGCGGATCAGCCGATGGCGGAGTGGAAAGTCTTGCAGCCGCGCCAACAGGATGTGCAGTACTATCCCGACCACAATGGGGATTTTTTCTACATTCGGGTAAATGATACGGGGCGGAATTTCCGGCTGGTCAAGGCTCCCGTGGGAGATCCGGGGAGCAAGAACTGGAAGGAAGTGGTGGCGCAGAATCCCAACGTGATGCTGAATCATGTGGAAATGTTCAGGGATTTTTACGTGTTGATGGAACGGGAGCACGGACTTCCGCAGCTTCGAGTGACGGATTTGCGAAGTGGAAAGTCGCGCCAGATTGCCTTTCCGGAGCCGGCCTATCTGAGTTCGGCTTACGTGAATCGGGTGTATGACACGACCGAATTCCGATATCAATACCAGTCTCCGATTACGCCGCCGTCAGTATTTGCCTATGACATGGAAAAAGGTGGATCGACTTTACTCAAGCAGAAGGAAGTGCCGGGCGGATATGACCGCACGAAATATGAAGTGGAGCAGATTTACGCGCCGGCCGCGGACGGCGTGAAGGTGCCGATTTCGGTGGTGCATCGGAAGGATGCGAAGCTCGACGGAAAAGAGGCGCTGTATTTGTATGGGTACGGGTCCTATGGAATCTCGATCGACGCGGGATTCAATCCGAATCAGTTCAGCCTGGTGGATCGGGGGGTTACCGTGGCGGTGGCGCATATACGCGGCGGGGGCGAGATGGGTAAGAGCTGGCACGATGCCGGGCGGATGATGAATAAGAAAACCACGTTCAGCGACTTCATTGCGTGCGCGGAGTATTTAGTGGGGCATGGATATGGATCGAAGGATCGGCTGGTGATTGAGGGGCGCAGCGCGGGCGGGCTGTTGATGGGAGCAGCGTTGAATATGCGGCCGGATTTGTTTAAGGCGGCACTGGTGGGCGTGCCGTTTGTGGATGTAATGAATACCATGCTGGACGAGACGTTGCCGTTGACGGTAGGTGAATTTGAGGAGTGGGGAAATCCGAAGCAGAAGGCGGCGTTCGATTACATGATTACTTATTCGCCTTATGACAATGTGGAGGCGAAGAACTATCCGGACATGCTGGTGAAGACGTCATTCAATGATAGTCAGGTGATGTATTGGGAGCCGGCGAAGTATGTGGCCAAGATGCGAGCGATGCGGACGGATCATAATACTTTGATCTTGAAGACGAATCTGAGTCCGGCGGGGCATGGCGGGGCGTCGGGGAGATATGACCGGCTGCACGAGGCGGCGTTTGATTATGCTTATATTTTGCGGGAGATGGGAATTGAGGAGTGATGAGGTGTAGGTCTTGCTGGTTGCAGCCCTGCACCGACGCGCATCGAGAATTTTCTTTCGTTCTCCGGAGCTTGGTCCGCAAGTTTCTGCAAGCCCACGGCTAGCTACGGCCGGGGGCGGCTGCCCCACATAAAACTGATCCTACATTTCCCCACTCTAGATTAATCCGGCGCGGACGCGGCGGAGGAAATCTTCGCCGTCGGCTTTGGCCTGGGCCAGGACTTTGGGTTGATTGCGATATTCGAGCCCTATTTCCTGCAGGAAAAGCTCGACGGCATCTTTGGGCTTGAACCCTTGTGCGACCAGCTTCCGGATGCGAGGGGTGAAGCTGTCGGAGTCGTCGGCGGAACCGAGGCGAGAGAGGTGATCCGGACATTTGTGATCGCGGAATTTGGCCGCCGCCAGGCGGTCAAACGCGGTCTTGGCCTCGGGATCGTGGAGGAGCGTGGGAAGTGGGGAATTCCATTCACACTGGGAGCAGGTCCATCCATGGAAGGAGTGGTTGGACGTCCAGATTAGTTCTCTGGCGGTATTGTCTTTTAGGGTGCGGCTATCTGTAGCGCGATCCATGAGCTGGGCCCGCCCCCCGCTCTTGCTGGGCCCATGGGGAAATGCTTACCGAATAGTACTCCAGAAATGGGAAGTTTGGGGGACACGGTGTTCGCAAGGCACCAAGCAGCCGAGCGGGCGCTCGGAACGACAAGCATAACTTCTATTTGGCGAAGAAGTAGTCGAAGGATTTTACCGCGGTGAATTCGTCGTCTTTGATGTCGAAGACGGTGTAGAGCTTGGTGACGTGGAGGACGTCGTGGACTTTTTGGGTGAGGTTTAGGAGTTTGAGTTCGCCGCCGGCATTGCGCACGGTGGTGAAGCAGGCGACGAGTTCGCCGACGCCGGAACTGTCGAGGTAGTCGACCTCGGCGAGGTTGAGGATGATCTTCTTCCTGCTCTGGGCAACGAGATCGTGGACCGCGGTGCGCAGGACTCCGATCTCGGGGCCTAAGATGATGCGGCCGTGGATGTCGAGGATGGTGACGTGGGAGGCTTCGCGGGTGTCAATTCTGAGCGGCATGGTAGGGGCTCGCGGAATAGTAGTAGGTGGGATCGGGCAAGTCAAATGGCGGGATCGATCCTATCGATCCTGGATTTTACAGCTGAGAATAATGTTCGAGAGCACGCCGAGGAGGCGGCTTTGCTCGGCCCGTCCGAGTCTGAGACCGGCGGCTACAGCAGTCAAAACCTACCGGGCCGCGCATGGCAGACGGCCGGGGGCGGGCTGTCCCCACAGGGAGCAGTCTCTATATAAACTCGGGGACAAATCCTATTCCGATTGGCAGTCGCGGATTTCCTGGATGGCGGAGGTGATGATGGGCGTGGGGTATTGGGGATGGCGGAATTCCAGGTGCATGCCGCGACCGACGTATTGCAGCTTGAGCATGGAGCCTCCCCAGGTGGAACCAGCGATAGCGACCTGGACCGGCTGAGGACAGAATTCCGGATGGCCGGAGAGGAGCGCTTCGCTGCCCCCCAGAAGCACCGCAGTGTAACAGTGGTTCAGGGTCTGAATTTGGAGGACTGTGGATGGAGGAAGATCGCCGAGATAGACGCCACCTTCTATTTCCGACTGGATGATGCTGCGGTTCACCTCTTCAGCCAAGTTGGGGTGGGGGCTAAACATGCGAGTGACCGAAGATAAGGGTATCGGGTTTCGGGTGGGGGAACAAGAGTCCTTTCGAGCGGGGGAGCATGGGAGTTAGAGGAGGTTCGGATAATGTTGGTTGCAGAGAATTGCGGCCCAGGCAGCCGAGTTCTGTTTGGCCTGTTCGGCTCTGGGACCCCGGACGCGCACCATCCCGGACGCCCACCCTGTCAAAACCTTCCGCGGTACGCTCGGCGGACGCCGGGGGGGATGTTTCGGCATAAACTAACCGCTCCTAGGACAACTTAAACCACTCACCTTCGACATTCCCTGTTCCCACATAAACCACTCTGGCCTGGCGGGGAAGCCTGATAAAATAGATGGACTAAGAGGTTTTTGAATATTCATGCCTGTTCCTGTGTCACAGATGTGGACGGTGGCTAGTTATGTGCTGCGGCAGAAGCTCGCCGGGCGGAAGCAATATCCGCTGGTGCTGATGCTGGAGCCTCTGTTCCGGTGCAACCTGGCTTGCGCGGGGTGTGGGAAAATTCAGTATCCGGCGCACATTCTGAAGAAGGATTTGACGCCGGAGGAGTGTTTCCGGGCAGTCGAGGAGTGCGGGGCGCCGATGGTCTCGATCCCGGGCGGGGAACCGCTGATGCACCCGCAGATTGGGGAGATCATCGAGGGGCTGGTAGCGAGGAAGAAATATATCTATTTGTGCACGAATGCGCTGCTGCTGAAAGAGAAGATCGACCTGTTTAAGCCGAGCAAGTATTTGACTTTCAGCGTGCACCTGGACGGGCAGCGGGAAGAGCATGACCTGGCGGTTTGCCGCGAAGGCGGATATGACATTGCAGTCGGTGCGGTGAAAGAGGCGCTGCGGCGCGGGTTCCGGGTGACAACCAATACGACTCTGTTCGATGGGGCGAATCCGAAGTCGGTGCGGGCGTTTTTTGACGAGATGATGGAGCTGGGTGTGGAGGGTATGATGCTCTCGCCCGGCTACTCGTATGACAAAGCGCCGGATCAGAAGCATTTTCTGGGACGGGCGCGGACGCGGCGGATGTTCCGGGCGATTCTGTCCAACCGGAAGAAGAGCTGGCAGTTTAATCTGTCGCCGTTGTTTCTGGAATTTCTGATGGGGAAGCGGACGTACCCGTGCACGCCCTGGGGGATGCCGACTTACAACATTTTTGGCTGGCAGAAGCCTTGCTACTTGCTGCAGGACGGGTATGCGGAAACTTTTGCGGAGTTGCTGGCCACGACCGAGTGGAGCAATTACGGGACCGAATCGGGGAATCCGGCGTGCGCGAACTGCATGGTGCACAGCGGGTATGAGGCATCGGCGGTGAACGCGACCTTCAGTTCGTTGGGCGGATTTTTGGCTACCGTGAAGGGAACGCTGTTTTCGCGGTATCGCGATGACGAGGCCTTGCAGTTGTTGGAAGAGCCGCAGGCGGCCGTGCATCCGCTGGTGCAGATTGCGCTGCCGGAGTCGCTGCACGAAACGCGGGCGTAGAGTTCTGATTTTGCAGTGAAGTTTTTGCCAGGGACGCATCGGGCTGGCAGGTAGCGATCCTTCGACTGCGTTGCCCGCCCGCTTCGCGGACGGCAACTTCGCTCCGGAGCGACACAGGCGTCGATGACCGAACTTGAGTAAACTTCCAGAAAAAAAATTATGACAGGAAAAGAAGGCGGCCACGTTGATCACGCGTCGGTGGGAGCCACGCCGCCCCATGCTGATGTTGTAAATCCGGATGCGCTCGAAGTTGCACCGGGTACGGCGCATGAGCGGCTGGAAGGGTGGATCCCGGAACTGGCGGGCGAAGAAGAGCTGCGGAGCGCGTTGGAGAAGGCGTTCGACTATCGCGGGGATGTGACCATCACGCGCAAGGATGGGTCGAGGATTGAAGGATACTTGTTCGACCGGCGGACGGGTGCTTCGCTGAAAGAATCGTTCGTGCGGCTTTATCCCAAAGATTCTTCCGAGAAGGTTTTGGTTTCGTACGCGGAGATTGCAGCCCTGGCATTTTCGGGGCGCGATACAGCGGCCGGCAAGAGCTGGGAAGCCTGGATGAAGAAGTACGCGGAGAAGAAAGCGCGCGGGGAAAAGGATTTGAGTTTGCATCCCGAGGCGCTCGAGTGAGAGTGACGGCTGCGGGGTGAAATTTTCAGGCGTCCATGAGGGACGCCGTTTCATTTTTGTTCAACTTCCCCGCCACTGGGAACAGGCGGGCATCTTTCGATGCGCCTACGGAGCAAGACTGCCGGCGCATGTGCTCGCCTGCGGTGTCTGCAACCAGCTTCCCGCCGCATCGAGCCGCTATTTTCCCGTCGAGCTGAAGGTCAGGCCGTCGATCAGTTCTTCTATTTCATCTTCCGTGCCGGCGATCAAGGTGATGGAAATTGCGTAGCCGTGGGCCAGCCGGGCTAGCGTGGATTGGTGCATGACGCGCGAACCTATGTCTTTGTGAAAATCGGCGCGGACCAGCGTTTTCGTTCCTACGGCCGATTCATACGGCTCCTCATCTTCGGTGAAGCCTTGCGCTTTGGCTACTTCGCTCAGCGGGCCGAAATATTGCGCGGCGTCTTTTAGTCCGGGATAGGAGGCTATGCTCTCGGCGGCGATGAGGATGGAAGAATTCACGTCTTCGGCGCGCGCCTCGGGTGGGCGGGAGAAGGCTGCGAGCAGGACCCTGCCGCTGGAGCCAGGGTTGGCGGGCGGCTGCGCTGAGTCGGGTTTGTTTTTTCCCTCCTCTTCGTCTCCTCGATTGTTTTCTCTTCGATCGTTCATCTCATCGGTCCGCAATACCCAACCTGAGGGAATCTTGCATGACAGTGCGAGGGTCTGGTTGTGATAGACGCCGCCGGTTACGGTTCCGGCGGCGATAGCCGGGTCGAGGGGGACGGCAGACTTCTTTGCCGGTTTCGCGGAGTTCGAAGAGGAGGTCGATGCAGTTTGCGCTGGCGAAGTGACGGAGAGGGTCACGACTGCCACGACGACAATGACCCCGGGAAACCATCTCCGCCGCAATTCCATGCTGCCATATTAACGGATGAGGCCCAGAGGGCGTGATCGCCCCGGGGGAAGAGCGCCGAAGGTTACGCTGCTTTGCCCATCACAGGCTGGGTGCAGTGGGCGCAGCGGCGGGCGTCGATGGGAATTTCGCTGAGGCATTCGGGGCATTTCTTGGTCGTGGGATCGGGCGGCTTCTCGCCGCGATTCATCCGGGCGATGAGGGCATTGACCGGGAGAACCACAAAGAAATAGACGACGGCTGCGATCAGAATGAACGAGACGCCGGCGTTGATGAAATCGCCGATGGGGAATTCGGTGCTACGGAGATAAAATTTCAGGCTCGAATAGTCCGGCTTGCCGACGATCACCGCAATCAGCGGAGTGATAAAGGCCTTGGTGAGACCGGCGACGACGCCGGCGAAGGCCGCGCCAATCACCACGCCGACCGCCATGTCCACAACATTGCCGCGCAGGATGAATTTCTTGAAGCCGTCTAGCATGACATTGCCCCTGTTGAAATTGATTGCGCCAATGTAAGGCAGCCGGGACGGGAGGTCAAGGGCGGAGATGAAAAACGGTTCGGGGGGGGCACAGCCGAGGTGCGCTCGCTGGGTCCGGGTCGCAAAGACCCGGACTCACACTTTGATTCTCTCTCAAATACGCATGGGCATGACGATGTATCGATACTTGTAGTCATCGCCCTCGGCGGGGCGGAATTGGCCGGCGGACTGCGGGTCTTTGAGTTCCAGGCGGACTTCGCTCGTGCCTGCCGCCTTCAGGAAATCCACCAGATATTGGGCGTTGAAGCCGATGGTTAGCGGATCGCCCGTGTAGGGCGCTTCGATGGAATCCTCGGACTCTCCGGCTTCGGTGGAGGACGCGGAGAGCTTGAGTTCCCCGTTTTCCAGGCGCAAGCGGACCGCGCGGGAGCGCTCATCGGCGAACTGGGCTACGCGGAGGATGGCGGAATTTAATTCGTCGGAGTTCAGGGGGACGATCTTGGCGTTGTCCTTGGGCAGGACGGCTTCGAAGTTGGGGAATTGCCCGGTGAGTTGGCGGGAGGTCAGCAAACGGCTGCCGATGCGGAAGAATAACGTGGACTCGTCTTTGGCGAACTCGATGGTTTCGGCGTCGGTGGAGTCGAGAAGAGATTTCAGTTCGTCCATCGCTTTTTTCGGGACCAGAGTTTTTAATTCGCCGGAAACGCCATCGAATTTTTCGCCGGCGCGTTCGCAATGAGCGAGGCGATGTCCATCGGTTGCGACCATGGTGATGGACTCGGGCTTGAGGAGCATCAGCGCGCCGTTTAGCGTGTAGCGCGACTCTTCATTCGAAATCGCGAAGCCGGTGCGGGCGATCAGGCCGCGCAGAACCTGGGCGGGAATCGTGATTGCGCCCGCGGTGGGAAATCCCGGGAGGCTGGGGAAATTCGATTTGGCCATGCCCACCATCTTCGTATTGGAGCGGCCGCAGCGAATGCTGACCCAGTGATTTTCGAGCAGTTTGATGGTGATGTCGGCATCGGGCAACAGCTTCACGTAGTCGTGCAGTTTGCGGGCAGGGATGGTACAGGAGCCTTCTTTCTTTACTTTGGCGTTGCACGAGGTGCGGAGGCTGAGATCGAGATCGGTGGCGGTGAGCGACAGGCGGTCGCCGGTGGCCTCGAATAAATAGTTGGAAAGGATTGGAATTGTCGTCTTGCGCTCGACCACACCCTGCGTGGCCGTCAATTCCCGCAGCAACTCGAACTTGCTGACCGTGATCTCCATGGTTCCCGCGGCAACAGCGGCCTCCACCGGCATAAAGTCCGTCTCCATCGAAACTGGCTACCTGCCTGCTACTTTTATTACTACCTTATATCAAATACAAAACCTATAAAACCAGCAGTAACAGAAGGGGTTGCGGAGAAGTGGAAAACCGAGACAACTCGCCTGTTCTCACCGGGTTTCCGATATACCCTTAATGTTAGAAATCGGTCCCGAACTTTGCCGAGGCACCAGTGTAACTTGGCGGTGCTCCCGATTTCTTTCCTGCCTTACACAGATTCCACATTGCATTCACAGCCGCCGCGAAGGAAGACTGGACTGGTGAGTGGAAAACTTCATGGCGCCCGCGATTCATCCGCCTAACTGTTCGGTCAATTTATTGATCAGCCTGTTCAAATCTTTGTCGTTCTTGCGAAGCTCTTCGATCTTCTCGACCGAGTGCAGCACGGTGGTGTGATGCTTGCCGCCGAACTGGCGGCCGATTTCCGGCAGCGAGGCTTCGGTCATATGCTTGGCCAGGTACATGGCTACTTGGCGTGGGTAGACGATGGCGCGCGAGTTGTTCTTGGCCTTGATCTCGACCAGACGCAGACCGAATTGCTCGGCGACCATTTTCTGAATCGACTCGATGGTGACCTTGCGGGCCTGCGAGTCGATGAAATTCTTTAGAACTTGTTGGGCGTAGGGCAGCGTGATTTCCGCACCAATCAGAGAGGAATGGGCCACCAGGCGGATGAGCGCGCCTTCCAACTCGCGTACGTTGGATCGAATGTTGGAGGCGACATAGAGGGCGACGTCGGTGGGCAGAGTTACTTTTTCCTGCTCGGCTTTCTTTTGCAGGATGGCAACCTTGGTCTCAAGGTCCGGCGGCTGGATGTCGGCAATCAATCCCCACTCGAAGCGGCTGCGCAGCCGATCTTCGATCTCGGCCAGTTCTTTGGGGGAACGGTCGCTGGCGATTACGATCTGCTTCATCGACTCGTGCAGGGCGTTGAAGGTGTGGAAGAACTCTTCTTGAGTACGCTCTTTGCCGGTGAGAAATTGGATGTCGTCGATGAGAAGTACGTCGACTGTGCGGAAGCGGTCGCGGAAGCTGCTCATCTTGTCGTAGCGCAGCGAGTTGATCATGTCATTGGTGAATTTTTCGCTGGATACGTAGGAGATGGCGGTCTGCGGCACCCGGCGCTTGACCTCATGTCCGATGGCCTGCATGAGATGGGTCTTGCCCATGCCGACGCCGCCGTACAGGAACAATGGGTTGTAAGCCTTGGAGGGACGTTCTGCGACCGCCTGGCAGGCGGCGTGAGCAAACTGGTTGCCGCTGCCGATGACGAAAGCGTCGAACGTGTAGCGCGGGTTCAGTTGCGCGGCGCCGTCCCAGTCAAAGCGCGACTGCGACGGATTTGCGGTTGCGGCTGCGGGAGTGAGACCGCCATCGTGACGGACCGTGGTGGCTGCCGGGTCATCCTCTGGAGTGACGAACTTTACGTCGTTGAAGCCGAGGCCCAGATTGTCGATCGCTTCCTGGATGAGGTCGGCATATTTGTCGCCGGCGTGACGAAATTCGACGGTCGGAACACGGACGAAGAGAATGCCACCGCTGGAGTGGCTGTAGCGCGTGGGCTTGAGCCAGGTATCGTAGGAGTGCCGGTTGATTTTCTTTTCCAGTGCATCGAGGATGCGCGCCCAAGGATTGGGGGAGAGAGTTGTAGTGGGAACTGACATATATGAAATATTCACCACGGCGCCCTGGCGGCCGGTGAGAGAGCGCCTGTTCAAAACTGCCGTTTTACGACGAAGCTGGAAACATTAAGTTTACTGCGGAAAGCGCCCGGTTTACGGTGCGCGGCTGCCCAAAACAAAAAGAATCTTGCAGCAGAATCAGTCACGCATACTAGCACAAATTTTTTTGCTGTGTAGAAAACTTCAGCGCGAATTTTTCGCGAATGATTATTCGGAACCTGATTGCAGCGTGCTGTCAAGTGGCGCGATGGTAACTGCCGCGAGGGAGGTGCAGAGGGAGGTGCAGAGGGAGGTGCGAAGGATTACGCTGCAGAGGTCAGCGGAAGTCACGCGCATGGTTCGCACGCCCCCATGATTCGCGCGCGCATGGTTCGCAAGACGCAGCCAGCTACCTCCGTTCGAATTGTTATTGGCTTGGGGTTTGCCGGTTTGGTGGTAATGCAGGGAGTGATTTATACTTACGGTTTGCCCTAACACCGTCGAAGGAATCAGGAGCGAGCTACTTTGCCCAAGCGTACATTCCAACCCAACCGGCGCAAGCGATCCAAGGTACACGGATTTCGCGTGCGCATGAAGACCCAGGGCGGCAAGAAGGTAATTTCCCGCCGTCGCGCCAAGGGGCGCAAGCGGGTCTCGGTAAAACCAGGTTTCCGCGAATAGTCCCGTGGCGCGGAGAGAAGGCCGCGCCGATCCGCTGTTTTGCCAGTCGTATCGCGATAAGACATATCGCGATAATCACTCTGCGATGGACAGGTTGCGACAGAAAGGTTGCGATCGTGACTGGAAAGAGCGCATGGAGATTTAGAGTCCTGTGACTACCAGTCTGTCGGGAGAATCGAAGCGCGATGTCGAGTCGCGATCCACCCGCAGAAATTTTCCCCGCAACGCGCGGCTGTTGCGTCACGCCGATTTTGAAAGCGTGTACAAGCTGGGTCGACGGCACTTTTCGGCGTCGATGACCGTGTTTTACCTGCCTCGGCAGGAGCCCGGCCAAGGAACTGAGGCCGCTAAGTCCTCTGTAGCTTCGGGGCTTCGCGTTGGGTTTACCGTGGGTCGTGCGCTCGGCGGGGCGGTCGAGCGCAACCGGATGAAGCGGCGTTTGCGTGAGGCTGTGCGGCTAACACGTCCGCTTGCGGGGGCGAGTGCGGATGTGGTGATCAATCCGAAGAAGTCCCTGTTGACCGTTGACTTCGCCGAGGTAGTGAACCAAGTCAGCCGGGCTTTCGTAGTGATCGAACAGAAGCTCGCGGGTAAGATGGGGGATAAGTCTGGTTTCGAGCGAAATTCCCCCAGCCGGAGGGCTCGAAACTGAATCATATGCGCCAAGTTACCCAACGCGCCACCTTGAAGCTGCTACGAGGGTATAAATGGGCTATCTCGCCGATGTTGTCGCCGGCGTGCCGCTACGTTCCAACCTGCTCGGAATATGCGATGGAGGCTGTGGAACGGTATGGCGCGACCCGGGGCGGGTTGATGGCTTTGTGGCGGCTGATGCGCTGTCATCCTTTTGCGCATGGGGGATATGATCCGGTGGTGAAGCCGCGTCACGGTTCCGAACAGGCTTCGACAGAAAGCGTTTTATGAACGGCTCGTACCTCAAATTTCCGCAGGAGCTGAAGCCCGAATGTTTTCTGGAGCCTGACGGCGCGGCCGAAAGCCGCGCCCTTTCAAGGCAAGACTATCGGATCTTGTCATCGTCATCCCCAGCGAAAGCGGGAGATCTATTTATTTTTGCACGTCACCGCCGCAAGTGTGGCGCAGGCGACAACCGAGATCCCTCGCTTCGCTTGGGATGACAATTCTTAGGAAACCATGACGGAAGTTCGGCGTCCATCATACGCGGGCGGTCTGAGGAAACGGTAACTTTGCCAGAAATTCAAAATCCACAGCACGAACCCGGCAGCGAAAAACGCCTGATGCTGGTTTTTCTGCTGACATTCATTGTGATGCTGGCTTTCCAACCGCTGTTGAAGAAATACTTTCCGCAACCGGCCACGCCACCGCCGCAGAGCCAGACATTGCAGACTCAGCCGACGCCCTCGGCAGCGGTCACGACGGCGACGCCACGCGCAACCTCTGCCGGCACTTCCACCAGAACTTCTTCGCGGGAAGTTACCAAGCAGGCGACCAGCGAAACCGAGACCGTCGTGGAGAACGATCTCTACCGCATCACGTTCACCAATCGCGGGGCCCAGGTGAAATCGTGGATTCTAAAAAAGTTCGACAATGATGCGCAGAACGGGCCGCTCGACATGGTCAATCCCACGGCAGCCGCGCAGTATGGCTACCCGCTGTCGTTGTGGACATACGATGCGGACCTGCGCGGCAAACTGAGTTCGGCGCTTTATGTTAGCTCGGGTGAAGGCACAAAAATATCCCCGACTACGATCACATTCGAATACGCTGACCAGGATCTGGCGGTGCACAAGCGGTTCAGTTTCGACCACACGTATGTGGTGAACGTCGAAACCAGTGTCAGTTACAAGGGCAGCGTGATTGGAGCGCTTCCCGCGTGGCCGTCAGGATTCGGCGATCAGGCGACGCCTGCATTCTGGGCCGCGGGGGCGATCGACTATCAATTCAACAAGAATATCGAGCGTGTGCCGATTAAGAAAATCAGCGGCGGCGGGACCAACCCTGGACCATTTCACTGGGCCGGCCCGACCGACCTGTATTTCGCCGCGGTCTTCATCCCCGACGATCCCGCGACCGCGGCAATGGTGACGATGCGCAACCCGTTGTCGATAGCCCGCGATCCGCAGAAGGCTGACTCTAAGGAGACGCTGACCGTGGACGTGGTGGGCGCGGCGGTTGGGAATCTGCACGGCCCTACCATGGAACGGGTCTTCGTGGGTCCCAAGGAACTGGAGGTGCTGGAGAAAGTGAGTGTGCCAGGCGTGTCGGGGGCCGACAATGATCTCAATGGCCTGGTGGATTTCGGTTGGTGGGGAATCATTGCCAAGCCGCTGTTCCTATGGCTCAAGTGGACCTATAACCACATTTTCCCCGGTTGGAATTCGGGCTGGGGATGGGCGATTATACTGCAGACTCTTATCATCAGCCTGGTGCTGATGCCGCTACGCATCACGCAGCTGAAGTCGATGCTGAAAATGCAGCGCGTGGCGCCGCAGATCAAAGCGATCCAGGAGAAGTACAAGAAGTACAGTCTGCGGGATCCGCGCAAGGCTCCGATGAATGAGGAAATCAGCGCGCTTTATAAAAAGGAAGGGGTGAATCCGGCGGGCGGCTGCCTGCCGATGCTGATCCAGTTTCCGTTCTTGATTGCGTATTATCGGATGCTGGGAGCGGCGCTCGATCTACGCCACGCGCACTGGTTGTGGATTCACGATTTGTCGGCGTCGGAGCCTTTGCCTTATGTGCTGCCGGTTCTGATGGTGGTCAGCATGTTGGTGGTGCAGAAGATGACGCCGCAAGCCGGCATGGATCCGGCGCAGCAGAAAATGATGACGGTGATGATGCCCTTGATGATGGGTTTCATCTTCTTCCGTCTGGCGGCAGGACTGAATTTGTATTACGCCGAGGCCAACTTTATTTCCATTGCGCAGCAAGCGGTGATGAACCGCACGGCGCTAGGGCGTGAAATGAAGGAGATGATGGCGAAGCGAGCGCGAAAGAAGGAGAAATAGTTGTCAGCCCTCAGCGCTCAGCTTTCACCTAGATCAGACAATCTGCAGTCGATCGGTCCCGCGCAACTGAGCTGAAGCACCTCCGGGGCTAAAGCGCGAAATGTTTCTTTGCTGGACGGCGCGGCTGGAAGCAACGCCCTTTCCAAGCAAGCGTAGAATCGTAGTTTTTCAGCGAGCCCTTGCTGCGGTTGTTTCGTTAGAAAGATATCTAGAGCTAGAAGCCAGGAGCAATTCGCGTGTCCATTCCCGACAAACCTACCGCCGCAAAGAAGATTAATGAATTTCTGCAGGCCGTCGTGACGCACGGCGGACTTCGGCTGAAGTACCGCATTATTGTGGATCCGCCGCTGCCGGAGAACCGCGACTGGGAGAAGCCCGAGATTCTGGTGGATTTTGCCGGTCCGGACTCGGCGCTGCTGCTGGATCGTGGCGGGGAGTTGTTGCGCGCGCTAGAACTGCTGGCTCTGGAGATGTTGCGGTTGCCCTCGGGCGAGCACGAAAAAATCTCCTTCGACTGCCAGAATCAGCGCTCATTGCGGATTCAAGAACTGCGCACTGCCGCAACCGTTGCTGCCGAGAAAGTGCGCAAGACCGGAACACCATACCAATTCAGTCCGATGTCGTCGCGGGAGCGGCGGATCGTTCACCTGGCGTTGAGAGACGAAGCCGACTTGCGCACCGAGAGCGAGGGGGAAGGGATGCGAAGGTGCCTGGTGGTATATCCCAAGGACTACAGTCCGGCGGCAAAGCCGGCGGCGCGAACCGTGCCATGACTTCCCACTGGGGTTGAGTTTACGGCGCGAAGACCGCGCGAACCCGGTTGCACGCGGCCCGGCAGCGACGGGAAACTTCCACTATTACTGACTTGGTTCTCGGGGGTCGCTCGGTCGGGTCGTTTCTTCCTTGTTCTCCGCTTATGTTCTCCGCGGCTTATTGATTCTCTTCATTTTTTTCACCCTGCAAGTCGGTCAGTGACGGAGTCGCGTTGGGCGTCGCTCGGCTGCGGTCGCCGAATTCCACTTTTTCAATCAAAACCCGTCTGCAGATGGCGAAGAAGCACCGCCGGAAGCCTCAAGGTTCCACCGGTTGCTCCGCCGGGTTCTTGCTGGCGCTGGTTCGCGAGCCAACCTGGCCGCGACTGGGCAGAAAGAAAAGCGTCAGAATCGGCAACCGGCAACCGCCTCGTGACAGCTACAAACTAGCGCCCTGCTGCGGCCGCTGCGGCGGCTTGCGGCGTGCCGGGGATTTTCATTGCGTCAATGTGATTGAGCACCGACTCCAGGCTCGCGCCGGTATCGGTGCAGGCATCCACATAGGGATGGCGGCTTCCGTCGGCGTGCATGACCAGCACTTTGGTCTCGGTGCTTACCTTTTTAATCATGTAGGGAAGATGGTGGCGATCGTTGCGGGTCAGGGTTGCACCCAGCACAACCAGGTCAAAGGAAGCCTTGCGGATTGCTTCGTCCACAGCTTTGCGGCCCACGGCGCGTTGCACTGTGTGCCCGGCTTTTTCCATAGCTGCGGCTTGTGCTTCCAGAATGTCGTTTTCCCCTTCGCTATAAAGAATTCTTAGTTTTGATTTCGCCATTGATCATCCTCGATTGGATCGTCGCTGCCCGGTACCTGACGCACCCGTACCTGCAAGCCACGGTAGCAACCGCCGGGGCTTGAGGAAACATCACCGAAGACGCATGTCGAACGGCACCATTCGGCGAGGATGAATTTCGCACCCCCAAATTGTTTCCCCTAAAGTGCTCTGCGGCGCTACACTTTTGCGCGGAGGCTTTCCAACCATGTTCGCGACCTTCGTCTGGAGAGCTGTAGTTATATCGTTATTGTGGACCCCTTGGCTGGCTGCGCAATCGGGCGGCGCACCCACTTCCACCACCACCTGCAATCTGGATGACGGGCGACAGGTTTACGTGCGCTACAACGCGGTATCCGCCAAACAAGAGCGGCCGCCCAATGGCAGGCCCTGGGCTCCGGGCGGCTCGCCCATGACTTTGTTCTCCGAGGCCCCACTGTCGCTGGGAAGTTCGACGATTCCTATCGGAGCGTACGCGGTCTATGCTATCCCTGCGAAAGATCATTGGACTCTGGTGGTGAATAAGAACGTCACGGCGGGAGCGGCTTACGATCAGAAGGAAGACATTGCCCGCGCCGCGATGGAGACGGCGCAGGTGGATGAGCCGTCGCAGGCACTCGAAGTTGCGTTTGCCCATGTCGGTGCCCGCTGCACGCTGCGGATTTATATGGGCAAAATTGCCGCGTTTGCCGACTTTACGGCGAAGTGAGGGCGATTACGCCTCGCTCTGGGCGGTTCTTCGCGACCGCCCATCCCGGGAAAATGTTTTTCACAGTCTGGTAGGAGGTCGCCGAACCAGTATTGGCTGTACCCAGTGGGCCGATTCCAGACGCGCAACGAAACCAAGCTCCCAGAATTGTAGTTAGCTCCGCAGTGCAGGCCAGTTGGAGGGAAGAGTTTTCTTGTTTCTTGTTTGGCGATGATTTCTGCGACAATTCCTCATGCGTTGCCTGCCGCTAGTGGTTCTCGTTGTCGCCAACGCTTGGGCTCAATCTGGGCCGCGAGTTCAGTTCTCGCAAACCAACGAAAGTTTGCGCGGGGTCAGCGCCGTGTCACGGCAAGTCGCTTGGGCGAGCGGCACGCACGGGACTTATCTGCGCACCCTTGACGGCGGGCGCACGTGGATGCCGGCGCAGGTGCCGGATGCGGGAGCCCTTGATTTTCGGGGAGTGGTGGCGTTCTCGAGCGACGAAGCGTTTCTTATGTCCGCCGGGCCGGGCGAGCAGTCGCGGATCTACCATAGCAGCGACTCCGGGCGGCACTGGCAGCTGCAGTTCACCAACCCGAATCCCAAGGGCTTCTTCGATGGCATGGTGTTTTGGGATTCGACGCATGGCATGGTTGTGGGCGATCCCATCCCGGACGAGTCTGGGAAACTCAAGTTTGAAATTCTTCTGACCGACGATGGCCGGAGCTGGCGGCCTGTTTCATCGTCGCTCCTACCTAATGCAATGGAAGGCGAAGGCGCTTTCGCCGCGTCGAATACGTGCATCGCGATCGTTCGGTCAGCCTCCGATTCCAATGTCTGGTTCGCTACCGGGGGTAAGACGGCGCGGGTTTTCCACTCTGCCGATCGCGGGCACAGCTGGGAGGTGTTCGACACCCCCATGGTGCATGGGGCGGACTCGGCCGGGATCTTTTCGATCGCGTTCCGTGACGCCATGCATGGCGTGATCGCTGGGGGGGACTACAAGCGTCCCAAAGACGATGGGCCAAATTTGGCGGTTACCGAGGATGGAGGAAAAACCTGGACGCTCCCGGCGTTGCATCCACTCGCTTATTTCTCCGCTGTCGCTTATGACCGAACAGTGAATGATGCAGCGGTTCATGAAGCGATGGGAGGGGAAGAGAAGAAGACTCGGGTGAAGCCGGTTCCTAGGGAACGAATCTTTATCGTAGGGGAGGATTTCGTTTTTGACTTGCGGCCGCCGAACAATCCGCGACGCATCGGGGGCAAGAAGAAGTTGGGGATTCGGTTCAACGCGGTGAGCGCTTATCCTGAGGGCGGGGCGCTGGTGGTGGGGCCGAAGGGGGCTATGGCGTCTATTCCGTGAGAGAGTTGGGGTCAGGCCTGGAGAGAGCGAGCGTGGCTCAGCTTATCCGGATCAAAGATCGAGACCCACGCCGCACACCGAAGCGAACCCGCACAACCAAGAAGATTCGAGCTCAGGCGAGAAGTCGCAGGCGTGTTACGAAAGGGCTATCCCTTTCCGTTCTTTTCAGTTCCCCAGTTCATCAACGAAGATTATGGGGAAGATTAGTCAAAGCCTATCTCCCCCAGATCGAGAACCCTGTGAAACACCTTTCTCTAGCCATTTTCGCTCTTGCGGCGGGGCGATGCGATCGGGAGCGCAGGCGACGAAGTGCCTTCGCCAAACGCCACCGCGCAGAATAAGAATAAGTAAGACCGCTCCGTGTCAAGCGTGGCGTGGTAAGTGTCGAGAGTAACGGGAAATCTTTCCGCATGCGTCCCCGCTCTTCGCCCGGCAGGTCTCGCTTCCCTGCGCCTGAAAAGCGGCTGCGGTCAGGATGAGTCGCTTTTCGATCAACAACCAGAATTCGAACGTTGATCCTGGTCTTGGAATCCTCAAGTTCTTCGTCTTCCAAGTGCGGCGGTACACTGGAATGTGCGCCGTAGCCAGGAGGAAGGGATGACCCAAGATCAGGAGCGCTCTTTGCGCCAACACCTTGTCGATCTTCTCGGAGGTGGGGGGGCTCACGCCAAATTCGAAGATGTAATCAAAGGTCTGCCGGTGAAGCTGCGCGGTGCCAAGCCTGCGAAGTTCCCGCATTCTCCGTGGATGCTGCTCGAACACTTGCGGCTGGGGCAGTGGGACATTCTCGAATTCAGTCGCAGCTCCAAGCATGTTTCTCCGAACTGGCCCAGTGGATATTGGCCGAAGACCCAAGCTCCGCCGAATGCCGCGGCGTGGAACAAGAGTGTCCGGCAGTTTCGGCGGGACCTGGGTACTCTGCAGACCCTGGTTGCGAACCCGAAGACGGATTTGTTTGCACCTATTCGGTGGGGCGACGGGCAGACGATCTTGCGGGAGGCGTTGCTGGTGGCGGATCACAACGCGTACCACCTTGCGCAGTTCGTGGATGTGCGGCGGCTATTGGGGGCGTGGAAGTGATGCCGAGGGTGTGGAGGAAGCTGCCGGGAACGCCGGGAGTCTGTGTCCGAGGTTTTCTTTTCGCCCCACTCGGGCGTGTGAAGCTTCGAATCGCCCGCCAGCGGCTTGCGCCGTGGCTGCACCCTTGCGCCGCTTCGCGGCTTGAAGCAGGTCCCATCGCGATCGGCCATCGGAAGTCGGGAACTTCCCCCTGGGGCTCGCATGAACAGCGGCTCCGGTAAGGCTGAGGCCGATCGTTCGTTTGAGGTTGGGCCAGGGTTACCAGAGTTTCTGGCGCGGGCCGAAGGGGATTTCGTATGGGATAATAGAGCAAGGGAGTGAGCGTCTCCGAGTCTCCGTTAAACTCGCCAGCATCTAACTCACCTGGGTAAACTAATGTCGGATAAACCAATCTCAGATAAGCAGCGATTTTTCTTCGAACATTACGGCGTGACCGAGAATGATCTGGAACGGTATCTGTCGGCCGCGCTTTCGGCGGGCGGCGATTACGCCGACCTCTACTTCGAATATCTCTCATCCACGTCGCTGATGGTGGATGAATCGATGGTCAAGTCGGCGTCGCAGGGGATCTCCGCCGGATGCGGAGTGCGTGTGGTTTCCGGGGAGCGGACCGGGTACGCGTATACCGACGATCTTTCGGCTCAGCGCATATTGCACGCGGCGCGGACGGCGGCTTTGATTGCCAGCGCTCCGGCGAAGACTACGGTTGCCGGATTTCAGAAAGCGGCGGCACGGAGTCTGTATCCGGTAACGCTGCCGTCGGTGGACGCGGAGATCAGCGCCAAGGTCGAACTGGTGATGCGGGCTGACAAATCGGCGCGGGCGTACGATTCGCGAATTCAGGAAGTGCGGGCGAGCTACGCCGACGAATTGCGGAACATTCTGGTGGTCGGATCGGATGGAACCTTCGCCGAGGATTCGCAGCCGCTGGCGCGCATGAATGTATCGTGCATCGCGAAAACCGAGGCAAACTCGGCCCGCGGTTCGTCGGGTGGAGGCGGGCGCGTGGCGTTGGATTTTTTCTTCGGGGAGAAGACCCCGGAATTTTTTGCCAAGGAATCGGCGCGGCAGGCGATTCTTCAGCTCGACGCGCGCGAGGCTCCGGCCGGTGAAATGGAAGTGGTTCTGGGGCCGGGATGGCCGGGAGTTCTGCTGCACGAGGCAGTGGGACATGGGCTGGAAGCCGACTTCAATCGCAAGAAAACTTCTGCCTTCGCGGGGCTGGTGGGAAAGCGAGTTGCAAGTGAGAAATGCACGGTGGTCGACAATGGGACCATGCCGTGGCGGCGAGGGTCGCTCAACGTCGACGATGAAGGCGAGCCTACGCAGGAAACGGTGCTCATCGAAAATGGAATTCTGAAAGGATATCTTAGCGACAAGCTTTCCTCCCGGCTAATGGGCATCTCTGACACCGGCAACGGGCGGCGGGAGAGTTACGAGCACATCCCGATGCCGCGCATGACCAACACCTACATGCTGGCAGGGCAGGATGATCCGGGAGACATTATTCGCTCGGTAAAGCGTGGAATCTACGCCGTGAATTTTGGCGGCGGGCAGGTGGATATTACGAACGGAAAATTTGTGTTCTCGGCCTCCGAGGCCTACATGATCGAGGACGGGCAGATTACCGCGCCGATCAAGGGAGCGACGCTGATCGGCAATGGACCGGATGTGCTGACTCGGGTTTCGATGGTGGGCAACGATCTGAAACTCGACGAAGGGGTCGGCACTTGCGGCAAAGATGGTCAGGCGGTGCCGGTGGGCGTGGGGATTCCGACGCTGAAGATTGATCGGCTCACCGTCGGGGGGACGGCCAGGAAAGACCCGGGCGGGTTCATGCAGTAAGGGCTTTTCACCACAAGCACACGCAGCCGCCGAGAAAGTCCAGAATTCTCGATTGGCATTGTCTCAGGATTTTCTCCCTATCTCTATCTCTGGGGTAAAGATTTCTTATGTCTTCTACTCAAGTCGAAACTCCGAACCCGAAAGTTGAAACTGACTTGCGCGGGATTGCGCAGGATATTGTGCGGCGTGCTATGGCCGGCGGCGCCACCGCTGCCGAATGCGTGGTGCGCGAAGGCGATGAATTCTCCACTCTTGTTCGGCTGGGACAAGTCGAAACTCTGAAAGAGTCGGGTTCGAAGTCGATTGGAGTGCGGGTGTTTTTTGGGCAGCGCGCGGCCAGCACCTACTCCAGCGATTTTTCCCCCGCGGGTCTGGACCGAATGGTGAAGTCGGCGCTGGAGTTGGCCAAAATTACGTCGGAAGATCCGTTCGGCGGAATTCCTGAAGCCGCGCAGCTAGGTTCTCTGCCCGGCGATCTTGACCTTTACCACGAGGACGTATATTCGCTGCCGGGGCCGGATCGTATCGACTACGCGCGGCGCGCGGAGAAGGCCGCTCTCGATTTTGATAAGCGCATCAAGAATTCCGAAGGGGGATCGTTCGACGCCGCTACGGGGCACAAGGTTCTGGCCAACTCGCACGGCTTTGTGGGCGAGTATCGCCGGTCTTATTGTTCGGTCGCGGCCGTCCCCATCGCTCAGACGGAAGATGGCGCCATGCAGCGCGATTACTGGTACTCGGTGGCGCGCACCCTGAAGAAGCTTGATGCGCCGGAGAAAGTTGGCAAAATTGCGGCGGAACGCACGCTGCGCCGGTTGGGCGCGCGCAAGGCGAAGACCGCGCAAGTGCCGATCGTTTTCGATCCCATGGTTGCTACCTCGATCCTGGAGCACATTTTCGAAGGAGTGAACGGAGACTCGGTTTACCGTGGGGCATCATTTCTTGCCGGAAAGCTGGGGCAAAAGATCGCGGGCGACAATGTCAACATCATCGATGATGGCACGATCGCCGGCGGTTTCGGAACGAGTCCCTTCGACGGCGAAGGCGTTCCGACAAGACGCACCGTGGTGATCGAAAACGGAGTGCTGAGGTCGTATCTGCTGAACACCTACACTGCGAAAAAACTGGGGCTGAAGACTACCGGAAATGCTTCGCGAGGACTGGCGGGGACGCCGGGGATTGGGCCGGGAAATTATTTCCTGCAGCCTGGCTCCAAGACGGCGAAGCAATTAATTTCGGGAATCAAGGAAGGACTCTACGTTACGGAATTCCTCGGCCAAGGTGTGAATCTGGTGACCGGCGACTATTCCCGCGGGGCTTCGGGAATGTGGATTTCCGGCGGAGAGTTGGCGTATCCGGTGGAAGAAATCACGGTGGCGGGGAATTTGAAGGAATTGTTCTTCAACATTTCTGAAATTGCGAATGATCTGGAGTTTCGAGGGTCGGTGGCGGCGCCGACGATTCGCGTGGATGGACTGACTGTGGGCGGCGAGTAGATCGTTCTGTGTGGGGCGGATACTGCTTGTCCGCCAGCCCTGGCCGGCGGCTCCGGTCGCCGAGAGGCAGGCCAATGAAATTCGCCAAGGTGGTTTTCTGGATTGCGGGGATCTGGGGCGTTCTGGTCCTCGCGCCTCTTTATTTTATGTTCGATGCGATCGGGCGGCAGGACCCTCCCGCCATCACTCACCCCGGCTTTTATTACGGATTCATCGGCGTTGGCCTGGCGTTTCAGGTTGCTTTCATGGTGATCGCGCGGGAACCGGTGCGCTTGCGGCCGATGATGATTCCCGCCGTGCTGGAGAAGTTCGCCTACGGCGTTTCCCTGATGGCTCTGTATCTGCAACATCGGCTGCACGCGTCCGACCTGGTATTTGGGGCCGTCGATGTGCTGTTTGGAGTGCTGTTCCTCGCCGCATTCTTCCGGACTGCGTCGTAATCGAAATTCCCGTCAGGCCGGACGACAGGGTTAAAATCGACAATCAAAAAACAACGGCCTACAATCCAGTCATGGGTAGCCTGGGACAGCCAACGCCGGTCGCTGAGGAACGCGACTCCAGCCGGTTGATTATCGGGCTCGCAGTGTTTGTCGTGATTGCGGGCGCGCTCGGCGCCGCGTTTTTGCTGCGCCAGCCGCCGAAAACCGCGAAGACGGCTTCGCCCTACATTGCCAGCCTGAAGCTTTCGGATTTCAAGATGAGCGCTGCCGAAAATTTCATTGGAGCCACGGTCAGCTACGTCGACGGAAGCGTTACCAACAGCGGCGACCAGACCGTGACGCATGCTGTGGTGGAAGTTGTTTTCAAAGACGAGCTGGGCCAGATGGCACAGCGAGAAGAATTACCGCTGCGCGTGCTGAAGACGGGCGGAGCTTACCCTGACGCTGTAGATCTTGCGTCGTCGCCGCTGCTACCGGGGCAGACCGAACATTTTCGGCTCACATTCGACAGCATCTCGGCGCAGTGGAACCGCCAGTATCCGGAGATGCGGGTCACGGATGTGGTGGCGAAGTAAGCTATCCTGGGGGGGATCCTCGGCGGCTGATGCCGACACGAATCCGGCTCTCGCCAGCGCCGCTGAGGCGATGCCTGGATACGAATCTAAGTTTCTCCGCTAGCAAAGTAACTCGTGCCCTTCCCCCTTCGTGGCGGAGATGAGCAGTGGTTCAACGGCGCCTAGCGCCAGTCCCCGCACAGCCCTTCCAGTAAAATGAGCCTATGGCTGAGAATAAGCCGTTTCGGCTGACGGAGTCGGTGAAAGCTGCGGGTTGAGCGTCCAAGCTGAGTCCGGCGGCGCTGGACACGGTGCTTGGGAAATTAGCCCGGCAACACGACCCGAACGTTCTGGTCGGCTTCGATCGTGCCGACGACGCCGGAGTGTATCTCATCGCGCCGGACCAGGCGCTGGTGCAGACGGTGGATTTTTTCACGCCCATTGTCGACGATCCTTACACGTTTGGGCAGATCGCGGCCACCAACGCATTGAGCGACGTATACGCGATGGGTGGGAAGCCACTCACTGCGCTCGCGCTGGTTTGCTTTCCGGAGAAAGCAAACCTTGACATTCTGGAGCGTATTCTTGCCGGCGGACTGTCGAAGATGATGGAGGCGGGATGCACCGTGATCGGAGGCCACAGCATTCGCGATGAAGAGACGAAGTTTGGATATTCCGTCACCGGAGTCGTGCATCCGAAGAAAGTTTTGACAAATGCCGGGGCGAAGGCGGGTGACTCTCTGCTGTTCACCAAGGGGATCGGGACCGGCGTGATCTCGACGGCGATCAAGAAAGGGAAGGCCGAGTCGCGATGGATTGATGCCGCGGTGCGGTCGATGACTGCGCTGAACAAACGCGCAGCGGACGTAATCAGCGTCGGTAATTTTATAGTCAACGCGATGACCGACGTGACGGGATTCGGTTTGATCGGACATTTGCGCGAAATGGTGCTGGCGTCGGAGGTGTCGACCTACATTTCTTCCGAGAAAGTCCCGCTGCTCGAGGGAGCGCTGGAATGTGTGCGGGCCGGGTACATTCCTGCTGGGCTTAGAAATAACCGGGAGTTTGCCGAGTGCCTGGTGGAATATGACGACCAGGGTATTCCCGAGGAGGTACGGGCTCTGCTCTTCGATCCGCAGACCGCGGGCGGTTTGCTGATTTCTACTCCGGATGGATCGGCGCTCACCAGTGCTCTGCGCAAGGCCGGGGTCGCAGCGGAGCAGATAGGCGAGGTTGGAGCGAGAGCGAAACCCAGAATCCGAGTGTCCCGCTAGGGCTTGCGGGCCAACAGCGCCCGCGCCACGCAATATTCAGTGCACAATATTCAGCGCACCCTCGGGACATTCCGGGCATCTACTGCTTATCCGCTTCGTACTCATATCAAGGCAGGTGTCATCATGCAACTTCGCGAACTTGGTCGTAGTGGGTTGAAGGTCTCCGCGCTGGGGTTGGGGTGCATGGGGATGTCGGAGTTTTATGGCCAACGGGACGATGAGGAATCGATCGCCACGATTCATCGGGCGCTGGAGCTGGGAATCACGTTTCTTGATACGGCGGATGTGTACGGGCCGCACAAGAACGAGGAGCTAGTGGGCCGGGCCATCAAGGGCAAACGCGAAAACATTGTGCTGGCCACCAAGTTTGGAATTGTGCGGGACCCGAGCAATCCGAATGTGCGCGGCGTGAGCGGCAAGGCGGAGTATGTTCGGCAGGCCTGCGAGGCCAGCTTGCGGCGGCTTGGAGTGGAGACCATCGATCTCTATTATCAGCATCGCGTCGATCCCAACACGCCGATTGAAGAAACGGTGGGGGCGATGGCTGAACTGGTGAAGCAAGGCAAGGTACGGTATCTCGGGCTTTCTGAGGCCTCGGCGCAAACTCTGCGACGCGCGGTGAAGGTGCATCCGATCGCGGCGCTGCAGACGGAATATTCGTTGTGGACGCGCGATCCTGAACGGGAGATTTTGGCTACCTGCCGCGAACTGGGGATCGGCTTTGTGGCTTATAGTCCGCTGGGGCGAGGATTTCTGACCGGGCAGTTTCGCCGCTTCGAAGATTTGCCGGCCGATGATTATCGGCGAAATAGTCCCCGGTTTCAGGGGGAGAATTTTCAGAAGAATCTTGATCTGGTGCGGAGCGTGGAACAGATTGCTCGCGAAAAAGGATGCAAGCCATCGCAACTGGGGCTAGCCTGGGTGCTGGCGCAGGGGGACGACGTTGTGCCCATCCCGGGGACGAAACGGCGGAAATATCTGGAGGAGAATGTGGGTGCGCTTGAGGTGAAGCTGAGCCGGGAAGATTTGCAGCGAATTGATTCCGTGTTTTCGCCGGAGGCAGCGGCTGGGGCGCGGTATCCGGAGCATATGTTGGCGCTGGTGAATGGGTGAGTTTTGTTAGGTCTCGACTGATTGTAGTCGCAGATGTGGTTTACCTGCCTTCGTGCTGCTGGCGATGAAAGGGGGGCTTGCTTGTAGCACCCCCGAACGATCTCGGGCGGGGCGGCAATTGGCATCATCACCATCTCAGCACCGCCGTGGTTTCCTGAGATGGGGAACGATCCGTCATCAGCAAGATGCTCGCGCACCATATTGCACCCTGGTAGACCCTTCTGTGCAAGATACGTTACGGATTGATTCCCCTATTGAATCAGCGTGCCTCCGTTAGAGCCCTCGGGTGCGGCATCCGGGGCGATAACTACGGCTGCGGCTACGCGGTCGCCGGGCTCCATTTGCAGCAGGCGAACACCTTGGGCGTTGCGGCCGGATTCGCGAATGGTCGTCGAGTCCATGCGGATGATTTTGCCGTAGTGGCTGATCAGCATTACTTCGGAGGTTTCGTCGACTTGCGCGATGCCGACGACTTTGCCGACGCGCTCCGTCGTTTTCACGTTGATTACACCTTTGCCGCCGCGGTTGGTTAGGCGGTACTCGTCGGCGGGAGTGCGCTTGCCGTAACCGTTTTCGGTGACAGAGAGGATAAGCGTGCCTTTGACCGTTACGTCGATGACTTCCGGTTCGCCTGCGGCGGCGGCCGGCGCGAGAGAGACGGCTGAGGCGGTGGTCCCCCCGTGCTCCGTGGTCGGCACCGGCTCTGCTCCTGGTTTTGTCGTGGTCGCCATACCAACCACGTAGTCGTTGGGGTCGAGGTCGATACCCCAGACGCCGTAGGCGGCGCGGCCCATGGGACGGACGTGGCTTTCGTCGAAGCGCACGGCCATGCCTTCGTGCGACGCCAGAAAGACGATCTGATTGCCGTCGGTGATGCGGGCGGCGACCAGTTCGTCGCCTTCTTCAATGGCGATGGCGTTGATGCCGTTGGAGCGCACGTGCATGAACTCGCGCAACGCCGATTTCTTGACCAGGCCTTTGCGCGTGGCGAAGAAGACGTATTTATTTTCTTGCTCGAGATTGCGCACGGCGAGCATCGTCTTCACGGTTTCGCCGGGCTGCAGTCCGATCAGGTTGCCGATGTGTTTGCCTTTGCCCGCGGCGCTGACGTCGGGAATTTCGTAGACCTTGAGCCAGTAAACCCGGCCCTTGTTGGTGAAAATTAGAATGAAGGCGTGGGTGGAGGCGATGAAGAGATGCTCGACGAAATCTTCGTCGCGCGTCTTCATGCCGGTGCGGCCCGTGCCTCCGCGGCGTTGCATGCGGTAGGTGGAAATAGGCGTGCGCTTCATGTAGCCGGAGTGGCTGACGGTGACCGCAACCTGTTCGTCGGCAATGAGATCTTCGAGGACGATTTCCGCGGCTTCGTCTTCAAGGCGAGTGCGGCGGTCATCTCCGTATAACTTCTTAACTTCTTCCAGCTCTTTGATGATGACGTTGCGCAGCTTTTTCTCGGAGCCGAGGATCGATTCGTATTCGGCGATATTGCCGCGGACATCTTTTAACTCGTTGGCAATTTCGTCAATGGAGAGCTTGGTGAGACGATGCAATTGAAGTTCGAGGATGGCATCGGCCTGGCGGGTGGTGAAGGGCTTTTCGGGATCGAGTTTGGGCGCGCGGCCGCTGGTGTTGACGTCGATTTTCTTGCCGCCGAAGTAAAGCACCAAATTTTCGCGGGCGTCGGCGCGGTTGGCACTGCCGCGAATGATGGTGATGACGTTATCGAGATGATCGAGGGCGGTGAGATAACCTTCGAGAATGTGTTCCCGGTCTTTGGCTTTCTGCAGCAGGTACGCAGTGCGACGGCGGACCACGTCGACACGGTGCTCGATGAAATACTTGATGGTCTGGATCAGGCCCATTTCGCGGGGCTGTCCGTTAACCACCGCCAGCAGGATCATGGAAAAGCTTTCCTGCATCTGGGTGTGCTTGAAGAGTTGGTTGAGGACAATTTGAGGCTCGGCGCCGCGCTTGAGTTCGACGACGATGCGCATGCCGTCGCGGTCGCTTTCGTCGCGGATGTCGGAGATGTCTTCGATATCTTTGTCGTTGACCAGTTGCGCGATGCGTTCGACCAGGCGCGCCTTGTTCACCTGATAGGGAATTTCGGTGACGATGATGGCTTGCCGGTCTTTGTTGATGTTTTCGATGGCAGCCTTGGCGCGCATCATGAAACGGCCCCGGCCGGTGCGGTAGGCTTCGAAAACTCCGGCGCGGCCGTGGATGATGCCGGCGGTGGGAAAGTCCGGACCCTGCACGAATTTCAAAATCTCGGCGAGCTGCGCGTTGGGATTGTTGACCAGCGTGATGGTGGCGTCGACGATTTCGGTGAGATTGTGCGGCGGAATTTTTGTGGCCATGCCGACGGCGATTCCGTCGGAGCCGTTGACCAGAAGATTCGGAATACGCGCGGGCAAAACGTCAGGCTCAACTTCGCTGCCATCGTAATTGTCATGGAAATCGACGGTTTCTTTGTCGAGATCTTCGAGCAGCGCGGTGGAAACCTGGGCCAGTTTGGCCTCGGTGTAACGATCGGCGGCGGGCGGGTCCCCATCGACAGAGCCGAAGTTGCCTTGACCAAAAATCAGAGGGTAGCGCATGCTCCAGGGTTGCGCGAGACGCACCAGGGCGTCGTACACGGCGAGGTTGCCGTGGGGATGGTATTTGCCCATGACTTCACCGACGATTCGGGCGCATTTGCGCGTCGCTTTGTTGGGCTGTAGGCCCATCTGCTGCATGGTGTAGAGAATGCGGCGATGCACGGGCTTCAGTCCGTCGCGGACATCGGGCAGCGCGCGGCCGATGATCACCGACATGGAATAGTCGAGGTATGACCGCTTCATCTCCTCTTCAATGTTGACCGGTTGAATGTTCAACGCCCCGGGGCCATCGCCGCCGGGCGGAGGAGTGAGAGGGAGTTCGGGGTTTTGATCGTCGGGCATGGGTCAGCTCTGAGCTTCTGCTTCCTAGTTCTAGCCCCACTTCAAGCGGGTCGAAGGCGAGTGGCCGGTGCGCACTCGAAACCTTCTAACTGCTTGTATTTACAGGGCGTTATTCGTGTTGGAGCTGAATTTATTATACCACGCACGGTGGGAACCAGGGTTTACCGGATTGAGGCCTGGGCTAGAGCAACCAGTGGTCCCGAGCGACCCTGCGAGCCACGTCTTTAGGGGCGGATGATGACTTCGTTGGGCGCCGTTGGGAGTTGAAATTTTACTCCGCGGGCTTGATTGGATTGGAGGGTCTCGGGCAGATTCAGGGAAGAAAGCGCAATCTTCCGGTTCCACGATCCATTGGTATAGTAATCGGCGCTGGTATAGAGGATGCCGTCTGCGATCGTGTAGTCGGAGACTTTCTCGCGGTGACCATCGCGAAAGACGAGAACCGCCGGAGGCAACGCGTTCGCGGCGACGGCAGGAGTCGCAGACTTTAAAAAGCGGGACTCCCGACTGGGGGCATTCGGGATTGCCTCCGTCATCTCTTCTGTGGGGTCGTTGCCGCCCACCTGAACGTAGCGGTCACCCTGCAGTTCGATCATCAGCGGCTGGACGGGCGATTGGCTGGGCAAGGAGGAACGGTCGGGCCCGGATGCTGCCGGGGGAGCCCCTTCGAGGATAATCACTGGCGGCTGAGATGCAACGGGATATCCCGTGCTGGAGAGATAATCGGAATAGAGCGGATCGGAAAATGCCAGCGGAAAAAAGGACGAGCGCGCATGGCCGCGTCGGTTATAGTTGGCGGCCGAACGCGGAGAGCCGGAGAACATTCGCTGCGCGCTTGCCGACGGTGTCGCGGCGAACACGATAGCGAGAAGCGGGGTGAGAAGCAGGCTGCGCATGATCAGTTTGCCTTAGGTGGCGACGGCAGTTGAAAGCTGATGCCACGATTGTCGTTTTGCTGGCGGGTGGCATCGAGATCAAGCTCGGCGAGCGCGATTTTGCGGACCTGTCCGGGGGAAAGATCAAACAGAGTCTGGCCGATGATGGCGTAGTTTCCAAGTTCCAACTTACGACCGTCCTTGAAAATCAGCATTGTCGGTTCCTGCACAGGATCGGAAACCGCAACGGAAGCATTCGCAGCGTCGCCCGAGTCAAGTGGGGAAACATCGTCCACCGGCGGAATGTAGGACGCGGCGCCAGCTCCTCGACGGTCGAAGATGGTGGGACCGCCCTGGTCGTCGTCATCCCCGTTGGAGTCGGCGTCTTTGTCGGGGGCGCCGATGTCGACGGCGTACGGGACGGGGACGGCATAGATTACCGGAGGACCGTATGCCGCATCGTGATGACGGCGATGATGGCCGTTGGCGTTGCCGGAGGCGGTGGGCGCAGAGGTAGAGAAAAATGCGCGGGCGCTCGAAGAGTAGCCGTTGGAGCCGAGCGAAGTTACGCTCGTAGGAGGGTTGACCGCGCGTCCGCCAAATCCGGATGCTGGCGCACCGTTAATCTGCGCGCGGACGCTTGAGACGAAGGCTACGGGCAGCACCAGCAGGCTGAGAAATACGACCGGAGCCGGAATCGAATGCCGCACGAAAATATGATACTCCAAACGAAGAAGACCGTGCGCACCTCGTCCTTCGAACCTTCGTACTTGTTCAGATTGCAGGCGGGAGGAGCGGCTGCCGGTGACCGTGGACCGAAAGCCACGACGGGCCACGAGTATCAAATTGAAAGTGGAGCTCGCGAGGGCTGAAAGGTGCAGACTATAATTCCGCTTACGGCGAAACCTTTTGAGTCACACCTGCCAACGTTTCCGCGTATGAAGTCTGCGATCCGATTTGCGTTGCTGGCGCTGGTGCTGGTGATCGTAGCGATGGTGTCGGCGCTGACGGCGATGCGGTTTGCCATTCACGGGCAGGAGGTCGCCGTGCCGCTGCTGGTCGGGTTGGCTCCCGCGGACGCGGAGAGGAAGGTGGCCGCACTGGGCTTGCAGATCTCGATCGAACGGCAGTATTACAGTCCGCAGATTGCCGAGGGAAAGATTATGTCGCAACTGCCGTTGCCGGGAACCAAGGTGCGGCGCGGCTGGCAGGTGCGAGTGGCGCAGAGTCTGGGACCGACCCGAGTGACGATTCCGAATGTGACCGGGGAGAGCGAGCACGCGGCGGAGTTGAACATTCGGCGCCGCGGGTTGGATGTGGCTGCGATGGCAGCGGTGCAGACGGCTGGGACCCCGGCGGACCAGGTGCTGGCGCAGAGTCCCATGGCGAACGCGACGCAGGTGGTGACGCCGAAGATCAGCTTGCTGGTAACCGAGGCCGCGGAGCCTCAGGCGTTTGTGATGCCGAGCTTCGCGGGCCAACCGCTGGGCAGTGCGAGCCGGAGTTTGCAGGAGGCGGGATTCCGGTTGGGGAATGTAAATGTGGTTCCGCCGGCGAGCGCTCCGGCGCAGGACGCGGCGAATCTGGCTGCGCCTGCGGCGCTGCCATCGCGGCAGGAACAGGCGCCCCCTCCGGCGCAGGCTTCGCCCGCGAGCATCATTGTGTCGCAAGTGCCGGCAGCCGGCCAGAAGGTAATTGCGGGGGCGGTCGTGAACTTCGACGTACGGTAGAAAACTTGCCGGGGATTTGCGCGGATCTCGAGGGACAGACCGAAATACTTCCTCAGGCTCTTTCCAAAATCGCGGCGAAGAAGCCGTCGCAGGGGTGCACGCCCGGGATCGTGCGGAGATATGGACCACTCGCGAGCAGGGTTGAATCGGGCCAGGTGAGCTCGCCGCTTTCTTTCAGGCGAGCCAGGTCGTCGCGGCAATCGAGCGGACGGAACCCATTGGTTTCCGATAGAACTTCATCGACAACATTTTCGTTCTCTTCTTTTTCTAGCGAACACGTTGAGTAGATAAGGCGTCCGCCGGGAGCGAGTTGGGCGAGGGCGGAGCGGAGGATTGCGACCTGGCGGGTGTGTAATTTGGCGAGATCGTCGAGCCTGAGCCGCCATTTGATTTCGGGATTGCGGGCCAGTGTGCCACTGCCGGAGCAGGGTACGTCGGCGAGAATGCGATCAAACTGTAGAGACAGCGGCAGATGCTGCGCCTCGGCCGCCACGATTGAAATGCGCGCGGAGGATTGCGATGCCAGCAACAGCTTTTGGAGAAGGCGCGCGCGCTGCGGGTGAAGTTCGACGGCGGTGATTGCGACTGCGGGGTTATGGTCTGCGATGGCCAGCGTTTTGCCGCCGGGAGCGGCGCAGCAGTCAAGAATGCGTGATCTTTCCTCAAGATCGACAGAGCCTACCAGGGCGGCGACGAGTTGCGAGGCTTCGTCCAGGATGGCGATCTGGCCGGCGCGGAATGACGGGGTCTTGGTGATGTCTCCGGCCTCCACCCGCCGGGCGGATGCGAGAAGTCCTCCGGGGCTGAGACTGACTCCATCGTGCTGCAGTTGCTTTTCCGCAGTGGGCGTGCGCAGGCGAATTGCAGTGGCAGGGATCGCCTGATTGTGTTGGCAAATCTGGCGCGCGGCCGAGAATCCGTATTCGCGGGCCCAGCGCTCGACCAGCCAGGGGGGATGCGCCAGGGCTCGGGCCAAGGCCTCGACCGAAGCGGGTTCGCCTTCGGTGGATGCATCTTCATTCCTATTTCTAGACAGCGCGGAGAGCTTGCGCAGGACGGCATTTACGAAAGGCGCTGCCGAGCGTTTGCGCGCCCGTTTCGCCAACTCGACACTCTGGTGGAGGGCGGCGCGCTGCGGGATGCGATCGAGCCAGAAGAATTGATAGAGGGCGAGGCGCAGAGCGATGAGAATTTCAACGTCGAGTTTGGACAGCGATTGCGCCGAAGCGAGGGCGATGCCGGCATCGAGGCGTGAACGCCAGCGAAGAACCCCCATGACTAACTCGGTCGCGAGGGCGTGATCGGGAGTGGAGAGGCGTTCGTAGGCGGCAGAATGCAGCAGGTCCGAGGCGTAGGAGGATTCGCGTTCGACGCGAAGCAGGATGTCGAAAGCTGCGGCGCGGGCGGGCGAGACCGGTGTGTTTGCAGGTCTGATGCGAGAGTTCAAGCTGCCAGTATGACGGAAGCTGGCGGGTTGCGGAAGTGAGACCAGTCGCTTCCCGGCGGCGGAATCGGTCTGGCGAGCAAACGCGGACGCCCGCGAGCGGCTGTTTCCCCATTTCAATCATCGGGTCTGCCCTGGTGTCTGCGGTGAAATCAGAGGGAACCTAATTTTTCACCGGAGTGCGGATGATAGCCGCGGGCGAAGTCTGCGGCGGAGGAGCGCTTCTTGCCTTCCCGTTGAATCTCGAATAGTTCGAGGGAGGTGTTGCGGCCGCAGCCGACCAGGAGACGACCGGAATCGACGCGCAACTCGGCGGCAGGCACGGTGTCGGTCGCGGGGCGTGCATTCAGGATCTGCAGGGTCTTGCCGCGAAATTTTGTGTAGGCACCGGGCCAGGGTTGGAAGCCGCGAATGCGGTTAAAGAGATCGCCGGCAGAGCGGGAAAAGTCCACCAGGCCATCTTCTTTCTTCAGGATGGGCGCGAGGCTGGCTTGCGAGTTGTCTTGTGGGCGAGGTTGAATGCTGCCGGCCTCGAGCTGTCGCAAAGTCTCGACGACGAGTTCGGCGCCAATGACGGCCAGGCGTGGAGCCAGGGTTTCGGCGGTATCATCGGGCGTGATGGGGAGTTCTTGCTGAAGCAGGATGTCGCCGGTGTCGAGGCCGGCGTCGATACGCATGGTGGTGACCCCGGTGACGGTTTCGCCGTTGGCGATGGCCCACTGGATGGGCGCGGCACCGCGATATTTCGGGAGCAGCGAGGCGTGCAGATTGATGTTGCCGAGGGGAGGAATCTCGAGCATCCACTGCGGAATGATGCGGCCGTAGCCGACGATGATGATGGCGTCGGGCTTGAGCGCGCTCAGTTGGGCGCGGAATTCGTCATTGCTTCTAATTCGGTCAGGCTGGGTGACCGCGAGGTTCAGGCGTAGAGCGGATTTTTTCACCGGTGACGAGACCAGTTCGAGGCCGCGTCCTTTTGGCCGATCCGGCTGGGTAACGACGAGAGGCAGGCGTAATCCGGCAGCGACCAGCTTCTCCAGCGTTGGCACGGCGAAGCTCGGCGTGCCGCAAAAAACCAGATTCAGAGACATGGGCTAATCGTGTAATCCGCCGATTTGGTAACGGAGACCGTTTTCCAGCAATCGCAGTTCAATTCACCCATTACAAAATTACCCAATTACTCAATCTTCTACCACTCTCCCGCTTTCATCATCTTCCGGATTTTGCGCTTCATCAAGTCACGCTTCAGGGCGCTAATGTGGCTGATGTAGAGTTTGCCGTTCAGGTGATCGGTCTCGTGCAGGAAGGCGCGAGCGAGTAATTCCTCACCGGTTTTTTCGAACATTTTGCCGTAAACGTCCTGGGCGCGAATGGTGACTTTGGTGGGACGGCTAACATTCTCGCGGAAGTCGGGAATGCTGAGGCAGCCTTCACTCTGACTATGGCGGCCCTCGGTGTGAATGATTTCGGGATTGATGAGAACCAGTTTGGCGCCAGGATCTTCCTGGAAAGTAACGTCGACGACCGCAATGCGGCGGCCAATGCCGATTTGTGGCGCGGCCAAGCCGACTCCGTGCGCGGCGTACATGGACTCGAACATGTCTGTGACGAGCTTCTGCAACTCTTCGTCAAAGCCCGTGACCTTTTCGGATGGTTTCTCGAGAATGGGATTGCCGAATTTTACGATGGGATAAATCATCAGTAATTTTTCAATTGCTGGCAGTAACCGCGAAAATTTCTTGCGGTCTCAGTCATGGAATCGCCGCCGAATTTCTCCAGAGCACAGCGCGCAAGTGTCAGAGCTACCATGGCCTCGGCAGCAACTCCGGCGGCGGGGACTACACAAACGTCGGAACGCTCGTAGGCGGCCTTCACCGGTTCGCGCGTGGCAAAGTCAACGGACTGCAATGGACGGCGAAGGGTAGAAATTGGTTTCAAATAGCCGCGCACGCGGATTTCCTCTCCATTGGAGACGCCGCCTTCAATGCCTCCAGCATTATTTCGTGTGCGGGAGAAAGCAGTGTAGCCGGAAGCGGAAGTGTAGCCGATTTCGTCGTGCACCGCCGAGCCGACGGCAAAAGCTGCAGCCACGCCGGAGCCGATTTCTACCGCCTTAACCGCTTGCAGTGACATGACCGCGGCTGCGAGCATGGCATCGAGACGCTGGTCCCACTGCGCGTAGGTGCCAAGGCCTGGGGGAACCTGGTGGGCCACGACTTCAAAGACTCCGCCGAGCGAATCTCCCGTCTTGAGAACTTTGTCCACTTCGCCTTTCATGCGTTGCTCCGCCTCCGGGTCGGCACAGTTGAGCAGAACGTCCTCGCGGGCGTGGAGAGCGCGAATCTTTTCCCAGGGGACTTCGTCAGGAAGTGTAACCCCGCCGGTAGTGACCACATGACTGAGAATCTCGATATCGAGCTCGCGCAAAAAGAGTTTTGCGATGGCACCGATGGCAACCCGGGCGGCCGATTCGCGAGCGGAGGCGCGCTCGAGCACATAGCGGGCTTCGGGGAAGTTATACTTCAAGGCTCCGGCAAGATCAGCGTGGCCCGGCCGGGGAGAAGCCACGCGTTTGTGTTTCGCGGGATCGCCCTCGGCGACCGGCAGGGATTCCTGCCAGTTCTTCCAGTCCCGGTTTTCAAGTTGGACGGAGATGGGCGAACCGATGGTCATCCCTTGACGTACGCCGGAAAGAATGTGGGCCGTGTCGCGCTCGATCTTCATGCGGCCGCCGCGGCCGTAGCCCTGTTGCCGACGCCAGAGTTCGCGGTCGAGGAAGGCCTGGTCGATTTTCAATCCCGCGGGCACGCCGGAAAGAAAAGCGACCAAGGCTTCGCCGTGCGACTCTCCCGCGGTGAAATAGCGCAGCATAAATTTTCGATTGTACCTGATGCGAGGTGAGATCGGGCCTAAGGGAGTGGGTCTCAGTCCGCGAAAGAAAAAACCAGACAGCGTATTTTCACGAACACTATGGCGCCACGAACGGTTACAATGAAGCAACGACTTTAGAGCAACGACTTTAAAGCAACGACTTTCCGTCTGGGTTCGAACCGAACCCGACTCGCGCCGCAGCGCAATTCTCTCTGGCCGCAATGAAGGAGACGCCTGTGTGCTCCCCCGCACATATCCAACGCGAAACGATTTCCGGCGATAAACAGATCCGGTGCCTGCTGGTGCACGATCATGTCTTGCTGCGCCAGGGATTGCGGCGTTTGCTGGAAGATGAACCCGACATTGCAGTCATCGCCGAAGCGGGGAATGCTGCCGAGGCGCTGCAGAGGGTGTTCGAGCATCGTCCCCAGGTGGTGATCACCGACGCGCACATATTCGAGTGCGCGCCCGATCAAACCGAGCGCTTGATTCTGCAATCGTCTCCCCATAGCAAGCTGTTGTTTATGACAACCCATGAAGAGAACACTTTGCCAGCATCGCAGGCAGACGGAACCAGCTGCGCGGTGCGG
>Ga0209624_10000302_pt1 | contig 44079 bp, 42 predicted proteins | sample JacPinW_OM2H0_O1_FD_188565 | JGI IMG/M metagenome (GOLD analysis project Ga0209624, IMG submission 188565) | Forest soil microbial communities from Algoma, Ontario, Canada - Jack Pine, Ontario site 1_JW_OM2H0_O1 (SPAdes) (version 2) | ecosystem: Environmental > Terrestrial > Soil > Boreal...
CCGCGGCGCGAACCTTCGACGCCCTCATCAACGCCATCGCCAGCGCGCTCAAAGCCTTCACGCCCGACCAATGCGCAAACTATCTCGCAAACTCAGGCTATCCACACCAATAATGAAAATGCTCTAGGGTCCCGGTTCAGTGCTCATTGACAGGCCTACACTACGCACAGTCGAGATTTCGGCCTATGCGGCGATCGCACAGTGCCACTCGCAAACGGCATCGGGCGAAGCTCAAGAGACGGGCCGACGTCTGACCGTCGCCCCTCGCCGTGCAGCGCCAGAGCGCTGTCGCCCGGGAGATTGCCCGCGTGCTGGCGGCCTCCGGCGGACACATCACGGACAGCATGGAGCGCGAAATCATGCAGAAGCTTCTGGGGTCCGACCGGAGCCTGCCATAGCAGTCTCGTCCAGCCTCAAACGCAACCTCTCGTCGCAAGGTTTCACGCTGATGGCCCGGTGCCTCTGTACGACCGTTTCGTTGAGCCTGCACCTCATGCCCATGCTAACGAGAGCGCCCCCGACCCGGGTCATTCGGAGTTCCGCATGCTGCGAGGGGAGCGATTGCCGGACATTCGATTGGCTCTTCGTCCAGCCCTTTCGAGCGACGGCGACGCCTTGCAAACCTATGTCCGAGGGCTTTCTCCGCAGTCGCGTTACAATCGGTTCTTGGGTGCCGCAAACGAACTTCCGGCGTCGGAATTGGCGCGCGCATTGGCCGCTAATGGTCGTGACACTCTCACGCTGCTCCTGGCCTCGACGGTAGAGGATCGTGAAATGGTCGTGGGCGAGACCCGAGTGGCGCTTTCGTGCGCGGAACGCGCCGGCGAGTTTTCCATGTCGATTGCAGACGACTGGCAGCATGTTGGCGACGGGCAAGCTCGACGTGCCCGACAATATCACGCCGATCTTCCTGCCCTCCCGCGCCCCGGAGATGAACCCGGTCGAGAACGTCTGCCAGTACCTCCGCCAGAACTGGCTCGCAAACACCGTCTTCGAAAACTACGACGCGATCGTCGACGCCGCATGCACCGCTTGGCGAAAGCTCATCGCTCAACCCGAAACGATCACGTCCATCGGAACGCGCAACTGGGCTCACGTCGGTCAGCCGCTATGACCCTTGGTATTAGATTCCCGCTCGGGCCCAGCGTTTTGCGCTCCTCGTCGCACGATGGATCGGCGAAGAGCGCAAGCCATCTCAGCCACGGGACAGCCCCTTGTTCCCATGAAGAATTGCCGCCTCGCTCGGAGACGTGAGGACCGAGAGATGGCTCCCGAGGACCGCGCAGTCAGAGACACCCGTACCGCCGAAAGTCGACTTCGAGAAGCGAGGACTGAAAGCGGCAGAGAATGCGCGCGAAATCGTCTCTAGGGGGTGAGCGAAAAATGCATTCGCCTCAAGCCTCGGGAAAGAGGCGATAATTCGAGGCCTATAGAGTAGAAGTCGTACGCAATATCAAATACTTAATTCTTGGCGGAGACGGAGGGATTCGAACCCTCGATAGAGCTTTACAACCCTATAACGGTTTAGCAAACCGCCGCCTTCAGCCTCTCGGCCACATCTCCCGGCGCAATGCGCATGGCGACATATGCCCGATGCATCCCCCCATTGCAAGCACTCCGCTGCCGCAGTGCGTGGCGGGATATTGACCGAACGCTTGTAGCCGAGGACGGCGGCGCAAACGTCAGCCGCCACCCAAAGCGTCGGTCGAGATTAAGCCGATTTCGCGGGCTACGGCAGACGCCATACGTGAAGACCCTCAATGCCCGATCGTCAAGTAAACCGTCAGTCAGTGGACCTAAGTACGCGCGATCATTTCAAACGCCAAGCACGAACAGGCTGATCAGGCGAGGCCGAACCGCCGGCAACCGCGCCTGATCAGCCGATACGTCGGAACGCGCAAACCGATTAGGCGGCGGGCGACGTGTCTGACGATCCTGGGGTCGGCGCGGGAACCGCCTTCTTGCGTTTGGCGGGCGCGCGCTTGCCGGAGGCCTTCTTCGCGGAGGCTTTCTTCACCGCCCCTTTGCGCGTGGCCTTCTTGGCGACGACCTTGCGGGCGGATTTCTTCGCGGAGGCTTTCTTCACCGCCCCTTTGCGCGTGGCCTTCTTGGCGACGACCTTGCGGGCGGACTTCTTCGCGGGCTTCTTTGCGGCGGACTTCTTCGCCGTTTTCTTGGTAGCAGCTTTCGGCATTTATCACGTCCCTCTCAACCATCTGCTCTCAGCACAAATTTCGCGCCATGCAGATGCACGAGCGAAAGTACATTCGTTTTGATTTCACGCAAGCGTTGCACACACGCGCAACAAGCGCTGAGCGTCGTGACTATCGAATTATCGCGCGCGCCCGGGCCTCTGGTCATTCGTCGACGAGAGCGCTCGCGCACGCCGTTCACCCTCTTGCGACGGGGCGCGCGTTTCGTGCGGGAAGCTTCTGCGCATCAGTGGATGCAAGTTCGTTCGATTCCTGATTTACCCATATATTGCCTCGATCTCCGAGACTCTTGGGTGCTCGTTCGGAGGCAATTCATCGCGCTCGCAGATCGGGCCTTACGCACGTACGACAGCACGAGTATCAAGCACATTCGTCGTGACGAGCGTATCAAATCGAAACGGCAAGCATGCTCATCGCAATCGAATTTTTCTTGGTCGTCAGTATGAAATTTCTGTCGCTAACATGTTGTGACCACCGCCTTCGCGCACGAGTCGCGCCGAGAATCATGTGATTCGCTGCGCGTGATTCGGCTGAAGCGTTAGACGCTGAGGCGTTTTCTGAGCGCGTCGCTCACCGCTTGCGGGTTGGCTTTGCCGCCAGTCGACTTCATCACTTGACCCACAAACCAGCCCAACATGCCGGGCTTCGTCTTGGCCTGCTCGGCCTTGTCGGGATTGGCTGCGATGACCGCGTCGACGGCGCCGTCGATTGCGCCCGTATCGGTCACCTGGCGCAGACCATATGCCTCGACTAGGGCGCGCGGGTCGGCGCCGCGATCATCAGCGAACAGCCTCACGAGCAGATCCTTCGCGATCTTGCCGGAGATGACGCCCTCGCCGATGAGATCGACGAGCCTCGCTAAAGACGCCGCGCTCAAGCCGACGTCCGCCACTGCAACGCCCTGCGCGTTGGCCTGTGCGGCGATATCGCCCATCAGCCAGTTGGCGACCGCCTTGGCGTCGCGCTTGGCGCCGCCTTGATTGACGCTGTCCTCAAAGAAATCCGCCGTCTCCCGCTCGGCGACGAGGATCGAGGCGTCGTACGCCGAGAGGCCGTAATCGGCCATGAAGCGCATCCGTTTGGCGTCAGGCAGTTCCGGCAGGTCGGCGGCCATCGCGTCGATGAAAGCCAGGTCGAGTTCAAGCGGCAAGAGGTCGGGGTCGGGGAAATAGCGGTAGTCGTGCGCCTCTTCCTTGGAGCGCAACGAGCGCGTTTCCCCGCGTGTGGGATCGAACAGTCTCGTCTCCTGCTCGACTGTGCCGCCGTCCTCGATGAGGCCGATCTGCCGGCGCGCCTCGGTCTCGATCGCCTGGCCGATGAAGCGAATGGAGTTGACGTTCTTGATCTCGCAGCGCGTGCCGAGGGCTTCTCCGGGACGGCGCACCGAGACATTGACGTCGGCGCGCAGATTGCCCTTCTCCATGTCGCCGTCGCTGGAGCCGATGTAGCGCAGGAGGGTGCGCAACTTGCTGACATAGGCCTTAGCCTCGTCCGCCGAGCGCATGTCGGGCTTGGAGACGATCTCCATCAGCGCGACCCCGGAGCGGTTGAGGTCAACGAAGCTCATCGTCGGCGACTGGTCGTGCAACGACTTACCCGCGTCCTGCTCGAGATGCAGCCGCTCAATTCCAACCTTGATGGATTGGTCCGGCGTAAGCTCGACCTGGATCTCCCCCTCCCCGACGATCGGGCTCTTGTACTGGGAGATCTGATAGCCTTGGGGCAGGTCGGGATAGAAATAATTCTTGCGGTCGAAAGTCGAGCGGCGGTTGATCTGGGCCTTGAGACCGAGGCCAGTGCGCACCGCCTGAGCGACGCATTCGCGGTTGATCACGGGCAGCATCCCGGGCATCGCCGCATCGACGAGCGAAACGTGCGAGTTGGGCTCGCCGCCGAACGCGGTCGAAGCGGCGGAGAACAGTTTGGAGCGCGAGGTCACCTGGGCGTGCACCTCGAGGCCGACGATCACCTCCCAGTCTCCGGTCGCGCCTTTGATGAGCTTCGCGCTCGCCCTGTCGGTCGCCATGTGGATTGCTCTGCTCTTGTCCGAAGTCCGTCGGGATCTTAGCGCCGGCGCCTCATGCCCACCACGGCTCTGGAAGCGTCATCCGGCCTGCCGACTGCTCAATCGTCTCGCCGAGCGCGAATAAAGTCTCCTCGTCGAACGGACGGCCGATGAGCTGCAACCCAAGCGGCAGGCCGTCGCTCGACAAGCCCGCAGGCGCAACGAGTCCCGGCAGACCCGCCATGTTGACGGTCACGGTGAAGACGTCGTTGAGGTACATTTCGACCGGATTGTCCGAGCCCTTCTCGCCGATCCCAAAGGCGGCGGATGGGGTGGCTGGGGTCAGGATCGCGTCGACGCCGTCGGCGAACACACGCTCGAAATCGCGCTTGATGAGGGTGCGGATTTTCTGCGCTCTTACATAATAGGCGTCGTAATAGCCGGCGGAGAGGACGTAGGTGCCGATCATGAGGCGCCGTCGCACTTCCGTCCCGAAGCCCTTGGCGCGGGTCTTCTCGTAAAGCTCGGTGATGTCGGCCCCCGGTTCTCGCAGGCCGTAGCGCACGCCATCGTAGCGCGCGAGATTGCTCGAGGCTTCCGCGGGCGCCACTATATAGTAAGCAGGCAGCGCGTAGGGCGTGTGGGGCAAGCTGACATCAACCACGCTTGCGCCCGCTGCCCGAAGCCATTTGGCGCCGCGCGCCCAGAGAGCGTCGATCTCGCTGCTCATGCCCTCGAGACGATACTCCTTGGGCACGCCGATCTTCATCCCCTTGACCGAGCGGCCGACGGCGGCTTCGTAGTCTGGAACGGGGGCCGGCGAGCAGGTGGAGTCCTTCGCGTCGGGGCCGGCCATCGACCGCAGCATGATTGCGGCGTCGCGCACGGTGCGCGCAAGCGGTCCGGCCTGATCGAGCGACGAGGCAAAGGCGACCATGCCGTATCGGGAGCACCGGCCGTAGGTCGGCTTGACGCCGACGAGGCCGGTGAAGGCCGCGGGCTGGCGGATGGAGCCTCCCGTGTCGCTCGCCGTGGCGGCAAGACAGAGGTGCGCCGCAACAGCGGACGCAGAGCCGCCCGACGATCCGCCGGGCGTCAGCAGGCCGCGCTTATCGGAACTGAGCGCCGCCGCTCGCCCTCTGTCGCGGCTCCAGTTCGGCGGCAGCCAGGGCGATGCGACGGGGCCGTAATAGGAGGTCTCGTTCGATGAGCCCATCGCGAACTCGTCCATATTGAGCTTGCCCAGCATCACCGCCCCATCGCGCCATAAATTCGCAGTGACGGTCGATTCGTAGCCCGGCTTGAACCCATCCAGAATGTGGCTGCACGCCTGGGTATGGATCCCTTCGGTGGCGTAAAGATCCTTCACGCCAATCGGCAACCCCTCGAGCGGACCCGCCTCCTTTCTGGCGAGGCGCGCGTCGCTCGCCTCAGCCATTTGCAGCGCCTTGTCCGCCGTGATGGCGACAAACGTGTTGAGCCCCCCGGAGCGCTCGATCGCTTCGAGATGGGCCCTGGTGATCTCGACGCTGGAAATCGCCCGATGTTTGAGATGATCGCGCGCCTCGGCGAGCGTTAAGGAGGTCAGATCGGTCAAATTGGATCCTTGACGGCGAGCGTTCCGCCTCGGCGGTCACTCAATCACTTTGGGAACGACAAAGAAGCCGTCCTCGGTCAGCGGCGCATTCGCGAGCACCAGCGGCGCGATATTGCCGTCGGCGACAACGTCCTCGCGCATCGGCAGTTGCATGGGAATGACCGACGTCATCGGCTCGACGCCCTCGACGTCGACCGCGTCGAGGGCTTCGACGAACTTGAGAATGGCGTTGATCTCGTCTTGCAGATGCGGCGTCTCAGCATCGTTCACCGCGATGCGCGCGAGACGGGCGATGCGCCGGACGGTGTTGAGATCGACGGACATCCAAAGCTCCTGGAAACACCTTGGAAACGCGGGTGCGCCCCTATACATCGCCAAGTTTTCGCTGGCAAACAGCGACGCGACATTTGCCTGCGATTGGCCGCCGCTCGCTTGCGACGCGGTCAATCGACTTGCGCTTCGCCCGGTGATAGGCCGGTCACGCCAATGCGTCGTCCGATCGCAATCGAAGATCTCGCCCTCAGCCTTCCTCCCAAGGCGCGCTTGATCGGCATCGACCTTGGCTCAAAAACTATCGGCCTTGCGATCTCCGACGTCGAGCGCCGCATAGCCTCGCCCCTTCGGACCCTGCCGCGCGACGCGTTCGCCGCGAACGCCGAGACCCTGACCGCGATTTTCTCCGAACACGACATCGCCGGCATCGTCCTCGGGCTGCCGCTCGATCTCAACGGGCGCGACAATCCGCGCGCGCAGTCGACGCGAGCTTTCGCGCGCAACCTTTCGATGCACACCAGTTTGCCTATCGTACTTTGGGATGAGCGGTTTTCGACGGCCGTCGTCACCCGGTCGCTTATCGCCAATGACGTGTCGCGCGCCCGGCGCGCACAGATCGTCGACAAGATGGCTGCGGCTTATATCCTTCAGGGCGCTCTGGACCGGCTTGGCGGGCTCATTCGCCCACAGACGGGCCACCCCTAGCCCTTCTCCACACTTTTTCTCGTCTGTCTCTACATTAATGTGGAAGCGCGGGGTCGCCAACATTGTCAGGAACGTCTTGTTTTTCGGTCCAAAATCAGCGTTGTTATGGTGTAAAGTAATTTCGAGCCCGAATCAAAGCGACCCCGCGTTGAGCAGGGCTATAGACCGCGGGATCGGGGCCCCCGAAAGGGTCCGCCTCCCTCCGCTGAACGGGATAGCGTCGTAGTATGATTGAGGAAATCGGTTTCCCGAGACGGATACGTGGAGAACAAGTGAGAGCCGGAAGGAACGGTTCCGGGAGATCGCTCAGAAAGGCGAACGATTCATCTCATCGGGCGGTCACGCACGAAGCGCTTGATGTCGCTCGCTACATCACAGACATGACCGCCCAGCTTGAGGCCATGGCGATCGCTGGCCGCCTCGACCTGCTTGCCTATTTCCTCGGGATGGCCAGAGCGGAAAGTGAAATTTATGTTCGCACCAATGCGGTCGCCGAAGCCGAGCGCGTGGACGACGCGCCCTTTGAAACCGCAGCTGCATCGCCTCACGTGAGCAATTCGTTCGATTGAGAATCCGGTGCGGCTCAAATTTCGTTGACGTTCCCGCGCAACGCGACCCGATCGCCCGAATATTCGACGCGCCCCGCCACTTCGAGTTCGAGCAGCGCCACCCGCACCATCCGCGCTGAAGCCTCGGCGGCCCGGGCCAATTCGTCGAGCGTGATTGGCGAAGGGCCGAGCAAGGCGACGATCCGTTCGCGCGCGACCTCGGCCTCGTCGCCGGTGCTGTAGGGCGCTACGCTAGCGTCGTCGAATTCGTCGCCCGCCTGCGTTCGAGGCGTCGATTGCGGATCGACCCCATACAGTGCTTGTTCCCCCCAGAGAGGTTCGCCGGCCTCGCCGCTCGCCTCGCGCATGACGGTGCGATCGTCGTCCGATCGCACCAGCTCGAGCGCCGTCAGCACATCTTCCGGCCCGGTGCAGATCGACGCCCCTTGCTTCAGGAGATCGTTGGTTCCGTGGGCGCGGGGATCGAGGGGAGAGCCGGGCACGGCGAAGATCTGACGGTTTTGTTCGAGCGCGAACCGCGCCGTGATGAGCGAGCCGGAACCCCGCGCCGCCTCGACCACCACGACACCCAATGCGAGTCCCGAGACGATGCGATTGCGGCGCGGAAAATCTCGCCCGCGCGGCTCCCATTCGATCGGCATTTCGGACAGGACCGCGCCCGCTTCGACCATCCGCTCCATGAGCGGCACAGCCTCGCTAGGATAGGGCTTTCCATGTCCCCCAGCGAGCACTCCGACGGCGCCGGTCTCCAGGCTCGCAACATGGGCGCGCTGGTCGATCCCCCGCGCCAGCCCGGAGACGATGACGTAGCCGGCTTGTCCCAGACCGCGCGCCAGCCGCTCGGCGAACGTGAGTCCCGCAGCGGAAGCGTTGCGGGAGCCCACGATCGCGACCGCCGCTTTGCGCAACGCCTCCGCGCGCCCCCGAAGAGCGAGAATAGGCGGCGCGGAATCGATCTCCCGTAGCGCCGACGGATAATCCGGCTCGCCGAGGGCGACGAAGCGCACCCCGAGTTTGCTTGCCGCGATGAGCTCTTTTTCCACCTCTTCGACCGAAGCGACGCGGATAGGGCGCTTCGCGCCTCCGCGCCGCGCGAGCTCCGGCAGCGCGTTCAGCGCCGCCCGGACGCCGCCGCAGTTGGTGGTGAGCGCCCGAAATGTTCGCGGGCCCACATTCTCCGAGCGTGTGAGCCGCAGCCAATCGAAGCGCTGCTGGTCGGTAAGGCGCGACTCAGGCTTGTTCGCCATTCACTTTAATTTTTCTGCCCGATTTTCGTCTCGGAGCCTTGGAAAAGCCGGACGATATTGGGGCTGTGCTTGAACCAAACCAGCGCTGACAGCGCGGCGAAGACCAAAGCCGCGCCGCTCTCGCCAATCGCGGCCATGGCGATCGGAGAAGCAACCGTGGCCGTGAGCGCCGCCGCCGAGGAGTAGCGGGTAAACGCCGCGACCGCGAGCCAGACGACGGCGAATACGATCGCCGCCGGCCAAGCAAGGCCGATGAGCGCGCCAAGGTAGGTCGCGACGCCCTTGCCGCCGCGGAACTTGAGCCAGACCGGATACATGTGGCCAAGGATCGCGCCGGCGGCCGCCGCCAGCGCCGTCGGCGGTCCAAACAACCACCACGCCAAAACGATCGCCAGCGTCGCCTTCAACGCGTCCAGCGCGAGCGTCGCGGCGGCAAGCCCCTTGCGACCGGTGCGCAAGACGTTGGTCGCCCCAATGTTTCCGGAGCCGATCGAGCGCAAGTCCCCTGCCCCGAACAGCTTCGTCAGCACGAGACCGAAGGGAATTGATCCAAGACAATAGCCGAGCGCCAGCGCCAACGCCCCGCCGTAAGAAACCCCGACCATGCGCGCTTCCAGCCGACGCCAGTTGGACGAAAGATTTTCAGCGAGACTATTCGTGCGCGACCCGTCCGGCAACCAGCGTCATCTTGATCCGACCCTCGAGCCGGGCCGCATCGAAGGGCGTATTGCGGCAGCGCGAATGGAGAGAGGCGGGATCGAGCACATAAGGCTCGTCCGGATCAAAGCGGATGACGTCGGCCGGCGCGCCGACTGACAAACTGCCGACTGGCAGCCGCAGGATCTCGGCAGGCCGCGAAGTCATAGTGCGAATGATTCGCGGCAGGCCGACATGTCCGCCGGCAACGAGGCGCAGGCTCGCCGAGAGCATCGTTTCGACGCCGATCGCGCCCGCCGCCGCCTCGGCGAACGGCAGCCGCTTGGTGTCGACGTCCTGCGGATCGTGATCGGAACAGATGGCGTCGATAAGGCCGGCGGCAAGCGCCTCGACTAAGGCCAGGCGCTCATCCTCGGGGCGGAGCGGGGGCTTGAGTTTGAGAAACGTGCGATAGTCGCCGACGTCAAGCTCGTTCAGGGTCAGGTGATTGATCGACACGCCGCAGGTTACCGGCAGCCCCGCCTGGCGCACCCGCGCGATCGCCTCGAGTGACAGGCGGTTCGAGATCAGCGCCGCGTGATAGCGGGCGCCGGTCAGCGCGACCAGACGCAGATCGCGCTCGAGCACAATGGTTTCCGCCTCGCGCGGCACGCCGGGCAGGCCAAGCCAAGTCGCACGCAGGCCCTCGGCCATCACCCCCTCGCGGCTCAGCGACCGGTCCTCGCAGATCGGCGCGATGAGCGCGTCAAAGTCGTGGGCGTAAGTCATGGCGCGGCGCATGGTGAGCGCATCGGCGACCGAATGGGCCCCATCGCAGAAGGCGATCGCGCCTGCTTCCGCGAGCAGGCCAATTTCAGCGATCTCCTCGCCTTTGAGGCCCTTGGTCAGGGCCGCAGCCGGGTGGACGCGGACCTTGGCGTCGTCGCGCGCCCGGCGCAGGATGAAGTCGACCACCGCGGGGTCGTCGACCGGCGGATTGGTGTCGGGACGGGTGATAAGCGTCGTCACGCCCCCCGCGGCGGCAGCGGCGCTGGCGCTGGCGATGGTCTCGCGATGCTCGGCCCCCGGCTCGCCAACGAAAGCGCGCATATCGACGAGGCCCGGCGAAACGACGTCACCCCCGCAGTCGACGATCGTCGCCTCAGCCGGCAATTGGTCCCGCGTGACCGCGGCGCCGACGCCGACGATGACGCCGTCGATGGCGATAAGCCCACCGCGCGTCTCCGTCTCCTGAACGGGATCGATGAGACGCGCGTTGAGGAAAACGATCGGCGGAGCTGAGGGCATGAGGCGCGTCGTGACTACCGGGCGGTCCCTGTCAGCGCAAGCCGCCCGAGGCGCAACTACGGAGGTTCGGTCTTGCCTGCCTCGCCAAAAGCGGCTAGAGCCCGCCGTCGCCTAGGGCTTGCTGTCGAGGCCCTTAAGCGAATCTACGCGCCCGTAGCTCAGCTGGATAGAGCACCAGACTACGAATCTGGGGGTCAGGAGTTCGAATCTCTTCGGGCGCGCCAATAAATAAAGTGATTATGGGCGACGGATCGTTGGAAATTTTGCTAAAATGGGCGAGGTCTTGCGCGGCCCTAGACGCAAAACCCTATTTCGCTGGTTCGACCAGGGGCAGTAGCTGCTTGGCGATGAGCCCGGCGCCTGCATCGGAAATGTGATTTCCGTACGAGTACAAATAGCTCCGGTTGACGACCATCGGACAAACTCCACGCTCGTAGTCGCAAAGAACGTGCGACGGATCATAGACGACGAGGCCGGGGCGCCGCGCAACGATTTCCGCGATCATCGCCCGGTAGCCACGGGTTTCGCTCAGGTGGTCCGCAAGGAGCCGATCGCATCGGGTGACCTGCGCCGCCGTACGGTCGACCCCGAGGATCGCGCGAACCCCACTCCATCCCAACGCAGCGCGATCCATGCAGTCGCGCGGATCGGGCAGATCCGGGTTGTCCATCACCAGCACGACTTTCTTACCGTGGCGCAGCAGCCCGTCGATAATCTCGTCCAGTCGGCGCTCGAACGGGGCTGCATCGCTGTCCGCGCCCGAGCGCGCAAAAGTTGCATTCGGAAAATTCTTCGCCGCGAACGTAAGCACGACCGTGTCGAACGAATGATCCTTCTCCAGCGCGCGATCGATGCTCTCATCGAGGCGGGCGCAGAAATCGGCGCCCGGCCCAGTCGAGAACCCCGCGCGGAAGAACGGCGGGCATCCCCAACGTCCCACCAAGCTCCACCGCCGTCCGGGCGATGAGGCCAGCAGCATTCGATAGTACAGGGGCTCTGCCTTGCTGTCGCCCCACAGCAGCACACGCGCGGGTTCGCGCCGGTCGCTCAAGCAGAAGAATGGGTCAGGGAATTCGCCTGCCGGGATAAGACAGCGCGGCTCAGCCAATTCGCGCCCGCGCCCCAGGCTTGCCGTGGCGACATCGGCGAAAGGGCTGGAGCCATGACGAAAATCTAGACCATCGCGCTTCCAAGTGATGAAGGCGACGGCGATGACGGCAAGCATAGCCACGCACAGTCCAATCGCCTTGACGTTCGCCCCGCGCCCATTGCGAAACCAGCGTTCGACAAAGAAATAGGTAATCCAGGAAGCAACAAGACTCAGCACGAGCAGACACAGGCGGCTCGCCCAAAACGGCGGTCCGCCGACCAGCACCGTGCTGTAGGAAAGCAGCACCCAGTGCCAAAGATACAACGGATAGCTGATGCGGCCGAGCCCAACCAACCACGACCGCTGCAAAATCGATTGGTTGACCCAGGCGTTCGATCCGGCGGCGATGACGGCCGCGGCGCCGCCGACTGGAATTGCGGCGCGCCAGCCGGGAAAGTCCTGCCCCTCCCGCAAGAGAAGCGCCGCTCCGACAATCGCGGCGAAACCCAAGACAGACGCCAAACTGGCAACCGGCGCCCGCATAGAAAATTTGCCCCACGAGACTGCGAGCAGACCCCCGGTTGCCAGTTCCCACATGCGGCCGAAGGGGAGAAAAAAAGCCGACATCGGATGAGCGCCTATCGAGGCGATTTCGATCGCGAACGACAGGACCGCGAGCAAAGCGATCGCCGCGGCCGCGGACACGCGCAAGCGTTTGCCTACAATGAGTAGGAGAGGCCAAAAGATATAGAATTGCTCCTCGACCCCGAGTGACCACAGGTGCAGCAGCGGTTTGGTCGCGGCAGCGACATCGAAATATCCTGTCTCCGTCCACAGCACGATATTGGCGGTAAACGTCGCGCCCCCGATTATGTGAAGAGCTAATCGCTTGAATTCGTCAGCGTAGAGGCTCATCCAACCAAACGCATAAGCCGCGCCAAGAACAATCATGAGCGACGGGAATATGCGCAGGATGCGCTGTCTGTAGAACCAAACGATCGAAAAATTATCGTCTTGTATCGACCTAGAAATGATCGCCGTAATCAGGAAACCCGAGATGACGAAGAATACGTCGACACCGACAAATCCCCCGCGCACCAGGTCAGGAAAAGTGTGAAACAGGACGACAGCAAGCACCGAAATCGCGCGCAGGCCGTCGATATCACCACGATAACCGATCCGTTGCGCACCTCGGACATCGTCTTGCGTAACAACTTTCATCTCTTGGTCCAACAGCCCCGCGGCGTCGAAACATCATGGCGGAAGCCATGCCCGAGGAGGGAAGGAACCGCAATCCTACGGTGAGAAATATTCCATCGCCCTGTGGCGCTGGGCGGCGACCCTAGAGATGTCCTCATATCTGACTGGGTGTGCACCTGCGCGGCGTACTCGCAACGGGTTGAGGGGCAAAGCCAAACGTAAGTCGACTGAAGCGTCCACATCCGCTCGTCGTCTGGGATGGCCCGCAGATCGCGATCTCTGACAGCGCGTCGACGCGAAAGTGAAGCTGGTAGGGGAGGAGCGGCTCGGCCGCGGCGTTATTTGTCTGGGCGAAACCTCATCAGGAACAGCGGGCGCAAACAGCCGCCGGGACCTGGTCGGGATAGATGAGCCTTCCTCCCTCGGCGTGTTCGACGGTGACCTTGCCGAAAGTAACGGCAAAAAAGGAGGCCGCCATGTCGCCATGGCGGCCTTGAGTCTAGGGAGGAAACGCCCAAGGAGGGCATATGCGGCAGGTCATGCCGCACCGCAACAATATCATCGCTGACCTCTATAATTGCAAGAACTTTTATTCAAAAAAGCCGGCCATTATCATAGTTTTGGTCTAACATTCGATCGCCCGCTCCAATTGGCAAGCGTGCAAATCACGCATCTGCGTAAGCTTCGCAATTCGTCATCGGCGCTTCAAAAGAGATCAAGCAACCGGCAAACGCCGGGCTTAACTTGCTTATGGCGGAAACACCGCCGACAACAGGCGGGAACGGCGATGATTTTACGCAGTCTCGTTGCGGGCCTCGGCCTATCGGCGACAATTGTGCGGTCTACGGCGGCGTGCGCGCCCGGATGAAAGCAAACCCTGCCCCACTGACCAAATGGCTTGACGGGGCGACCCCGATCGACGGCAAGCCGGGGCTGGATGCCGACTGAGTGGCGGAAACAACCAAAGCGGGAATTCGTTCCAAATAAGCGCAAGCAAAACGAAGCTCATGAGCCTAAACGCTGGTAAATTGGCTAGCGTTTACTAGCGTTTATTTCTGCAAATCCAGCCTTTTCAATGGGTTGCGGAGCGCGAAATAAAAAAAACCGCTCCTCCGCCCCCGCTCGCGCCTCAGGTTGTGGACCAACGCTTCAAATACGCGGCAACTCGTCTTCCCGCCCCGTCTCCCGGCGAGGGGGAAAGAGATTCCGGCAGGGGAAACGCGTAGCACGTATTTCTGATTTTGTCAAGCACATTCGCGACATCAAATTCGCGACCCCTCCATCGATAGCTGTCGACCAGGAGCAGGGCCGAGCTGTCCGGCTTGGCGAGGCCACTGGTGCGCCAAAGATCCTAATGCAAGTGAATTTCGATCCGAATACGATGGAATTTCGCCCACTAGAAACTCACAGACATCGTCGACCTCGACGAGGCGCTGATCGAAAAGATCGCCGTGAAGTCGGACAAGCAGGCGCCTGGCCTGTCCATCCGCGAGCTCGAGCGAATCCGCAACGAGAACCTCGTCGGCATCCTGCAAGCGCTGAAGACCGGCCACGACGGCGAGGGGTGGGGCGCCGGAAAGTTGCTTGCAGAGTTCGAGCGACGACTTCTCGCCCATCCGCCGCCGGCCGCTCCAATCTGAGTGCCACCCCCCGGGCGAGCGCTCCGCGCCCGGGTGTCGGCGCGTCTTAAGGCGAAACCGGAATCAGCTTGCCAACAAAAACCGGCGTTCCCGATGGCTTGCCGTCGGGCGATCCGCCCGGCGGCTCGACCGTGACCGCATAGGTGGCGCCTGCGACGACGGCGGGATCGTATGCGGACAGGCTCGCGCCGCGTGGCGTATCCCCGATCACGCCGAGCGAGCGCGGCGCCCCGAGTTTCGCGTCAATGATCCAAAGTTCGTACGACTTGCCGGGCGGCGCTTGCGCCGCGACTGGACGAACCGTGAGTTCCTGCTTGTCGAGATTGACGGTCACCGCGAAGGCGGGCGAAGCCGCGTCTTTCTGCAGGATCGCCACATACTCATGCGGAGCGGACCGCCTGGTCGTCTCGCGGGCGACGAATCCGATCGCCAGCACGCCAGCGAGAACAGAAGCAGCGATCGCCATGGCGCGCCAGCGCCTGATGCTGCGCTCAAGCTCGACAATCGTCCCATTCCCCGGCGCGTCGGGCGACGCGCCTCGAATGCGAGCCTCGATTGCGGGCCAAAGGTCGCGGGGCGGCTCGATCTCCGGCGCCGCCTCGGCGAGCGGCGCCAAGCGCGCCTCCCAACTCCGGATTGCCTCGTCGAGCTCGGGCTCGCGCAACCGCCGAGCGGCCAGCGTCGCCCGCTCGCTTGCGTCGAGGGTGCCGAGCGCATATTCGGCCGCGGCGAAGTCATCATCTGGCGAGATCGTCATGACGCCAGGCAGTCCCTGAGTTGCGCAAGACTGCGGTGAAGCCAGGTCTTGATCGTCGGCACAGGCCGCCCGAAGCGCTTGGCGAGCGCCTCGCGGCTCGACCCTCGATAATACGCCAGCAACACGATCGCGCGTTTCTCCTCATCCAACGCCTTAAGACAATCGACGAGCGCCGACAGCCCCTCGGAACGCTCGCGCGCCGCAAGCGGGTCGATTTCCTCCGCCGCGAGCTCGAAGCCCTCCGGCTGATCCTCGACCGAAACTGGGCGCACACGCCGCACCTCGTCGAGCGCACGGTTCCGGGCGATGGTCGCCATCCAGGCAAGCGGCGAACCCTTGAGGGGATCGAATTCGCCAGCCTTTTCCCAGATGCGCACATAGACCTCCTGAAGCGCATCCGCGGCCGCGTCGCCTCTCGTAAGAATACGGGCGACAACCCCATAGAGTTTCGCGTTTGTCTGCTTGTAGAGCGCCGCAAACGCGCTCGCGTCGCGCGTTGCGATACGGCTTAAGAGATTGCTGAGATCGTCGCCGGCCCCAGTCGGCGCTCGACCGCCTGGCGCTCCTCCCCGGATCGTCATTGCGGCATCCTAGATAGCCTCCGGCGCCGGCGCAAACAAACGCGCCTGAGCGAACGCGAAAAAAGGCGGGCGCTAATGACGCCCGCCCCGCTGCTACCCCATTGAGCCGTAGGAGGAGGGCTCAGCTCGGCAGCAGAACCTTGTTGATGACCTGAATGACCCCGTTCGATTGCATCACGTTCGGGATGGTGACCTCGGCCTTGTCGCCCTTGGCGTCGATGACCCAAAGGTGGCCGGCGCCGCGCGCAAAGCTAAGCTCCTCGCCCTGGACCGTCTTCATCATCGCTTTGCCGCCGCCTTGCTTGATCATCGCGTCGATGTCCGCTTCGGTGAGGCGCCCCGGGACGACATGATAGGTCAAGACCGTGGTCAGCATTTGTTTGTTTTCAGGCTTCAATAGGGTGTCCACCGTGCCCGCCGGCAGACGGGCGAACGCCTCATTGGTCGGCGCGAAGACGGTAAACGGGCCGGCGCCTTCCAGCGTGTCGACGAGGCCGGCCGCCTTGACCGCGGCGACAAGCGTCGTGTGATCCTTCGAGTTGACGGCATTTTCGATGATGTTCTTCGATGGATACATCGGCGCGCCGCCGACCATCTTGGTCATGTCGGCAAAGGCTGGCAGGGTGTAAGAGGGCGCGGCGAGCCCAATTCCGGCGGCGAGCGCCGCGGCGCAATACAAAAGCTTGGCGTTCATGTTCGTCTCCGTTGATCGTTCCAACCGATCGTTGTCTCGTCCGCCTTCAATTGGCGTGAGGGTGTTACGGAGCGGCTCCTGCCAGGTTTCAGGGCGCGTGCGAAAAAAGGCGCCAAACAAAAATCACGATTCCGGTGCGAAACGCCGGGCCAAATGGGAACGTATTGACGATCGGGGCCTTAGCCCGCGTATTGGAGACTTGGATTGACGTCACTTTCTTCCGCCCTGCCCGCGCGCGTCGCGCCGGAGGGCCGGCTGGTCGCCAGACATTCCGCGGTGGTGCGTGTCTGCCACTGGGTCAATGCGGTCTCATTTGTCGTGTTGCTCATGAGCGGGATGCAGATCTTCAACGCGAGCCCTCTCTTGACCTGGGCGCAGACGACCAATTTCGAAAGGCCGTTCTTCTCGTTGTCGGCCCGCCACGACGATGACGGGAATGCGACCGCGGGCTTGACGACGATCTTCGGACATTCCTTCAACACGACCGGCGTCTTCGGCGCCTCACGCGGCGACGACGGCTCGCTGGAAGAGCGTGGCTTTCCTTCCTGGGCGACGCTGCCGTCTTACCAGGATCTGGCGATGGGACGGCGCTGGCATTTCTTCTTCGCCTGGATTCTGGTGCTCAACGGGCTCGTCTATTTCGCCAACCTCATTCTGAGCCGCCACATTCGCGAGCTCTGGCCGAGCCTTGCGGATCTGAAAGCAATCCCGCATGCGATCGTTGAACACGTACGGCTCCGGTTTCCGTCAGGCGACGAGGCGCTGCATTACAACGTGCTGCAGAAGCTCGCGTATCTCAGCGTCGTGATCGCCTTTCCGCTCCTCATCCTCGCCGGACTGACCATGTCCCCGGCGGTTGACGCGGCGTTCCCCTGGCTTCTCACATTGTTTCATGGCCGGCAGGCGGCGCGCTCCGTGCATTTCCTGCTCGCGGCCTACCTAGTTCTGTTCCTGATCGTGCATCTGGTAATGGTGGTGCTTTCCGGTCCCATCAACAACATGCGCTCGATGATCACCGGCCGTTATCGGATCAAGGAGGGTCAGCGATGAGCGGCGAGCCTCTGATCCGTCCGGCGCAAGCGCCGCTCACCCGTCGCAAGCTTCTCATTGGCCTCGGAGTCGGCGCTGCGGCCGCGCCGCTCTCGGCCTGCAGCTTCGATACGGGGGGGCCCACTGCGCTCAACATCCTGGAGAAAGCCGAGGCGCTGACCAAGGCCGCCCAGCGCGCGTTCCTGGGCCCTGCCACGGCCATGGCGCCCGAATTTCCGCCTGGCGCGATCTCCGCCTATTTCAAGCCGAACGGCTCGGTCGATCCCGAGGACCCCGAATATGTCGCGCTGCGCCAAGGCGGATTTAAGGACTGGAAATTGGAAGTCGGCGGCCTCGTCGAGCGGCCGATGAAGCTCTCGCTCGCCGACCTGCGCGCCCTGCCCTCGCGCTCGCAGATCACCCGCCATGATTGCGTCGAGGGCTGGAGCTGCATCGGCCAGTGGAAGGGCGCGCCATTGTCGTCGGTGCTGAGCGCCGCGGGCCTGAAACCACAGGCGCGCTACATCGCGTTCTTCTGCGCCGACACGCTCGAAGAGACGCTCGACAACACCGGCCGCTATTACGAGACGATCGGGCTCATCGACGCGTTTCATCCGCAGACCATCCTTGCTTACGAGATGAATTACGCGCCGCTCAAAGTCGGGCACGGCGCCCCCTTGAGACTGAGGGTCGAGCGCCAGCTCGGCTACAAGATGGCCAAATACATCATGCGCATCGAGGCGATCGACGACTTCGCCAAGATCTCGCGCGGCCGCGGCGGCTTCTGGGAGGACCGTGGCTATGAATGGTACGCGGGGATCTGATCCAAAAGGCGATGAGCTAGCGCGCCGCCCCGATCGTGTCGGCCATCACCGCGCCGCGCTCGCCAAGCGGCTTTTCGGAACCCACCGTCGAATCGTGCGCGGTTTGATGCTCGATCTCCGCGTTGAGCTCGCCGCCAAGCAGAATCACGATGGCGGAGATCCACATCCACATCATCATGCCGACGGCGGCCCCGAGCGATCCGTAGGTCGCGTTGTATGCGCCGAAATGGGAGATGTACCAGGAGAATAGAACTGAGCCGATCAGCCACGCGACGGCCGCGGCGACGCTTCCGAACGAAAGCCATTGCCAGCGCGCTTCGGTGCGGCTTGGCCCATAGCGATAGATCGCGGCCAAGGCGATTGCGGCCAGCACCAGCAACAACGGCCAGCGCAGAGCCGCGATCGCAAGGCCCGGGAGAGACGATAGGCCGACGGCAGAGAAAACGATCGGGGCGATCACCACCGCAGCAAGGGCGATAATAAGAGAGAAAATCGCGACGAGCGTAAATAGAAGGGAGAGCAGGTTCAGCTTCACGAAGCTTCGTTTCTCCTTCTCGTCGTAGACGACATTGAGCGCATCGATGATTCCCTTCATTCCGGCGTTGGCGCTCCAGAGCGCGACGGCAAGGCCGGTTACGAAGCCCAGACCAAGCTTGGCGTCGGTTTTTGCCGTAAGCCGCGTGATCTGCTCGTGAAGGATGTCGACAGCGCCCGCAGGAAAGATGCCGGCGGCCAGCGAAAGATGGGAGTCGATCGTCGAGGCGTCCGCTACCAATCCGTAGAGCGACACGAACGCGGCAATTGCGGGAAAGATCGCCAGCAACGAGTAGAAGACGACGCCTGCCGCCACAGCAAGCAGTCGATTGTCGTTGATGCTGGCATAGACGCGCCAGAGGATATCCTTCCAGCCTGCCCAGGGAATTTGCCACGGCGCCGTCGCGCGACGGCCCCTGCCCGGCTCCTTCGCCCGGCGCACTTGCGCGGTAATCGGCTGGTCGTTTTCGACTTGCTCCTGCGGCCTCTTATCTGGATCGACCGGCGTCGCCGAAGGCAATTTGCTCGGAGGTTCGCTGCTTTCATCAGGTGGGGGATAGGGCGTCCGGTACGGCGTGCGGACCCTCTCGTACAAAGTGCGAACCCTCTCGGAACTCTGGACAGCGCGCGTTCCCTCGATCGCGCTGCGGCGCGCCGCGGCAATTGCCGCCAGGCCTCCGTAGACCAACAGCGGCCATATCCTTCTGTGCTCCGCCATTGTCTCTGTTCCGTTCGGCCTGAATGAGGGCCGGCGTCAACAACCCGCCGCTGCAATAAATCCTGGAAGAATGCGCGTTGTTCCCTCTCAAGTTGTTCCCTTTCGAGGAGCGACAACGAACAGCGCCTATGGAGCCGGCAGCCACCGAAATAGGAACTGTGACGGTCTTTGGAGCGTTTAGGCGAAAATTCGTGGGGAAAGAGCGGCGGGGACCCATGTACATCAGCTGTCTGGCGACGGACTACGACGGGACGCTTGCGCATGACGGAATTGTCGACGACGCGACCGCGGGTGCGCTCATGGCCTTCAGGCGGTCCGGCAGAAGGCTTCTTCTCGTCACGGGGCGGGAGCTGCCTGATCTTGTGCGCGTCTTTCCCCGGATTGACCTTTTCGATCGCGTGGTGGCGGAGAACGGAGCGTTGCTTTTTGACCCCACCACAAAAAAGGAAACGCCGCTCGGCCCAGAACCCTCGCCGGAGTTGGTGGAAACGTTGCGCAAGAAAGGCGTGAATCCGCTCTCCGTCGGCCGATCCATCGTCGCGACCTGGGAACCGAACGAGAAGCTGGTTCTCGAAGCCATCCGTGAGCACGGACTTGAACTGCAAATTGTATTCAACAAGGGAGCGGTCATGGTGCTGCCTCCCGGAATCAACAAGGCTAGCGGCCTGAAAGCGGCGTGCGAGGACCTTGGCCTCTCCGCGCATAACGTGGTGTCCGTTGGCGACGCGGAAAACGACCACGCGTTCTTGCAGGCAAGCGGATATGCCGTCGCGGTTGCAAACGCCTTGCCCACGATCAAGGATGAAGCCGACCTGGTCACTAAAGGCGCGCGAGGCGCGGGCGTCGCGGAGCTGATCGAGGCAGTGCTCAAAGACGATGTCGACGCTTTCCACTCGAGCGAAACCCACAACAGCGTCGAGGTCGGCGTCGACGCCGATGGTCGCCCGATCGTCATTCGACCCCACGGGGGCTCGGCGCTCATCTGCGGCTCTTCCGGCGGCGGCAAATCGACGGTCGCTACGGCGTTGCTGGAACGGATTGTCGAAGGCGGCTATCAGGTCTGCGTCTTCGATCCGGAAGGCGACTATGCCGAGTTTCGCTCGGCCGTCGTGTTCGGCGACGCGAAGGCGGCTCCCCAACCCGGAGAGTTTGTCAAATTGATGGAGCGGCCGGGCGACAGCTTCGTCATCAATATGATTTCCGTGCCGTTCGAGGACAGGCCGGCGCTTCTCTCTGGTTTCATTTCGGCCATCGCCAATTTACGCGCCAAAATTGGCCGCCCGCATTGGGTTTTGATGGACGAAGCGCACCATCTCCTGCCTGCAGAGCGCGACGTGAGTGCGACGGCGTCCCTTGAATCGCTTCCGCCTGTCATCCTCGTGACCGTCGAGCCCGCGACATTGGCGGTCGACGCGCTGCGCAGAGTCGATGACATCTTCGCCGTCGGCGACAAGGCCGCGGAGACAATCGCCGGCTTTGCTCGCGCGCTGTCGATACCCGCGCCCGAACTGCCGCGGGCGCCGCTGGACAAGGGAGAGGCGCTGTTCTGGCGACGAAGCGCTGGCGACCGGGCACAAATCATGAAATCCCACGCGCCCGCTGAGAAAGCCGAGCGCCATATCCGGAAATATGCCGAGGGCGCGCTCGGCGAGGACAAGAGCTTCTACTTCCGCGGTCCCTCGAACGCCCTCAACCTGCGCGCGCAAAACCTGACCATCTTCATGCAGATGGCCGACGGCGTGGATGACGACACCTGGCTCCACCACCTCCGGGCGAACGACTATTCGCGCTGGGTGCGTGAAGCGATCAAGGACGACCAGCTGGCGGTTGAGCTTGAGCAGATCGAGGGTCAGCCAGCGCGAGATCCGCAGGCGAGCCGACGCTCGGTGCGAGAGGCGATCGAACGCAAATATACGGCGCCTGCGTCCGCGCGCTGAACGTGCGCCTCACTGCGCACGCTATCGCGCCATCCCGACGCTCGTCTGGCCGCGGCCCTCCTCCTGGCGACCTGGACCGTGGGCTTCATCCAGGCTCACCGGACCTTTCGACAGAGCCGAGATACAGAGGCAGCGAAAGCCGCCTTTCTTGCTATTGTTGATAAGGGAACCATCGGCCTAAAAGCCGTAATGGCAGGTACGCCTTACGCCTGAACAGCGTTCCAACCGATTTCTGAAGGGAACACGATGACGACGCCAGTCGCGATCGTCGGCGGGGGCCTCGGCGGCCTCGTCCTCGCACGTGTCCTCCATGTCCACGGCATCCCCGCGACGATCTACGAGGCGGAGCCCTCGGCAGAGACCCGTATGCAGGGCGGCCAGCTCGACATCCACGAACACGACGGGCAGCTCGCGCTCAAGGAAGCATCGCTGTTCGACGAGTTCCGCGCGATCATCCACGAGGGCGGCGAGGCCTCGCGCGTGCTCGACCAGCACGGCACGGTGCTGCTCGACTAGCCCGACGACGGCGCCGGTGGGCGTCCCGAGGTGCTCCGCGGAGACCTGCGTCGAATCCTGCTCGACTCCCTGCCCAACAAGACGATCCAGTGGGGACGCAAGGTCACCGGTGTCCGGCCCCTCGGCGACGGCCGGCACGAGCTGACCTTCGCGGACGGATCGACGGCAAGCACCCAACTCCTCGTCGGCGCGGACGGCGCCTGGTCGAAGATCAGGCCGCTGCTCTCCGACGCCAATCCCGAGTACGTGGGCACGTCGTTCATCGAGACCTACCTCTACGACGCCGACGAGCGGCACTCCGCGGTGGCCGAAGCGGTCGGCGCTGGCGCATTGTTCGCGCTTGCCCCGGGAAAGGGGATCTTCGCGCACCGCGAGGCGGGGAGCGTCCTTCACGCGTATGTCGCGCTGAACCACCCTGCGGAGTGGTTCGCCGGCATCGACTTCAGCGACGCCGCCGCCGCGACGGCTCGGGTAGCGGCCGAATTCGATGGCTGGGCGCCGGCGCTCACCGCACTGATCACCGACGGCGACACCCCGCCGATCCTGCGCACGATCAGCTCACTCCCGACCGGCCACCGATGGGATCGCGTGCGCGGGGTGACCCTCCTCGGTGATGCCGCGCACCTGGCGCCGCCTGCCGGCGAGGGCGCGAACTTGGCTATGTTCGACGGCGCCGAGCTCGGAAAGGCGATCGCCGCACACCCCGACGACACCGAAGCGGCGCTCACCGCCTACGAAGAGGCCCTGTTCCCGCGCAGCGAATCGGCCGCCGCGGACGCGCATCTGATGCTAGGGCTCTGCCTCGACGACCGCGCGCCCTTCGGACTCGTCGACTTCTTCACGGGCGCCATCGACGCGGAGCGGGAGGGAGCTGCGCAGTCCTGATCCAGACGGGACGGCGTGGGATCGCGGTCGCTATCGCGCTCCCTGCCCCGCAGCTTTCAGAAAAGCCGCCCGTGTGTCCGGCAACGGCTCGCCATGGAGCGCGAACAGGTCGCGGGCGAGAAAGAAGCCGGTCAGGCGGAATCCGTCGGCAATCTCCTCGGCGCTCGGTCGCGCTTCGAGCGGCGGGTCCTCGCGCAGGAACGGGGGCAGCGGCAGCAGCCGATCGCGCCAGGGCGCCCCGGCCTTGGCGCTCACGGCGCGGCCGGACTTGGGCGAGACATAAACGAGGTCATCGGTCACGCCGGTCGCGGCGCACGAGCTGAGATCAAGCTGAAACCCGCATTCGGCCAGGATCTGCGCTTCGAACCGGGCGATCAGCGTTGGCGCAAGCGCGCGATCGTCGAGAGCGTCCGCGATGAGGCTTGCCGCCTCGTAAACCGCCTCATGCGGATCGCGCTCGGGCAGCACGCGCACGAGCTCGGCGACATAGTTGATGCCGGCCAGCGCCAGTGCGCTGCCCATCAACCTGCCCGCCCGGAGCGAGAGAGGCTCGACGGCGTAGGAGCCCAAATGCTCGTCGAGCCGGGCGCGCCAGACGAGGCCGACCGTATTGCCGAGTTGGAGCGTCGCGCGCAGCCGAGCAGACCGTCCGCCGCGCACGAGGCCGAGATGACGGCCGTGCGCACGCGTCAGCGCTTCGACGATCGTCGAAGCCTCGCCGTGCCTGCGGACGCCGATGATGAGTCCCTCATCGCGCCATTCCATGGGGAATCCGCCTCCGCTTACGAAGCGCGAAGATGCGCCGGCGGGGGCACGCGGGCGAGCTTCAAGGCGATGAGAAGCGCGAGCGCGGACAGCGCGCCGACGAATGCGGCCTCTCCCGGCCAAGCGCCGAGGGTGAAGACCCAGCCGCCGATCGAGCCCGCGAGGCTCGAGCCCGCGTAATAGAAGAAGAGGTAAAGCGCGCTTGCCTGCGCCTTCCCCGTGTCGGCCCTCAAGCCGACCCAGCTCGAACCGATCGAGTGGCCGCCAAAAAATCCGATCGTGATGACGCCGACCCCGATGATCGTGAGCCACAGGCTATCGGGCAAAGTGAGGACGACGCCGATCGGCATGAACACGATGGCGAAGCCGATGACACGCCGCCGGCCATAACGTCCGGCAAGTTCGCCCATCACCGCCGAGGCGACCGCGCCGACAAGATAGATGCAATACACCAAGCCGATCGTCGTCGGGTTCAGCGAGAAGGGCGGAGCCTCCAGCCGGAACCCGATGTAGTTGTAGGTCGTGACGAAGGCGCCCATCAACAGGAAGCCGATCGCGAATAGATATCGGAGACCCTCGTCGCTCAAATGCAGGCGAATCGTCGGCAGAAACGCGATCGCCTGCGCCCTCCCCGCGGGTCGTCGCTCTCTTGGCAGGGCAAAGGCGAAGGCGGTCGCGCAGCCCAGCGAAATGAGCCCGACAAGAATGACGGCCTTGCGCCAGCCGCCGGCCTCAGCGAACGCGGCGGTCGCCAGGCGCCCGCCCAAGCCGCCCAGCGTGTTGCCAGCGATATAGAGGCCCATCGCGAGTCCGATCGCCGAGCGATCCATCTCTTCGACCAGATAGGCCATCGCCACCGCGGGAACGCCGGAAAGCGCGAGGCCGGTCAGCGCTCGGAGCGCAACGAACGTCGTCCAGTTCGGCGAAAGGGAGGCGGCGAGCGTCGCCGCCGCAGCGGCGGCCAACGAGGCTGTCATGACCGCCTTGCGTCCAAAGACGTCCGACAGCGTTCCGGCGAAGATCATCGCGACCGCCAATACGCCGGTCGCCGCAGATAGGGACAGGCTCGCAGCGGCGGGAGAAATCGAAAAGGCGCGAGCGAAGAGAGGCATCAGCGGCTGGACGCAATAGAGCAGCGCGAAAGTGGCGAAGCTGCCGAGAAACAGCGCAAAGTTCACGCGCCAGAACCGCGCCCCGCCGCGCGTAATCAAGGGCCGATCGTCGGCAGGCGCTTCGAATTTCGAGATCGTGGGGGTCGACGTCACGGATGCAGCCTTTCCGCCGGCGTCGGCGAAAGGCAAGACAAAATCGAGCGAGCGGCGAGTCGCCGGAGGCTCTTACTCCTTGCCCATGACCGCCAGCACCTGCTCAAGCGCCGCCGGCGAAGTGCGGAAGATCCCGGAATAGGGGTCGCTGAGGTCGAGGATCAGATAAACCGCGCTCGAAATCGCCAGCGCGCCGACGGCGCCTGCGGCCAGCGACATCACGTTGCCTTTCGACATCAAGCCGAAGCCGCAGAACAGAAACGCCGCCCATGCGACCACGACCACAACCAGCGGATAGGAGACCGGATCCGTCAGCGCAAACGACATCTGCAAGCGCGACTGGGCGATCGCGTCGATTGCTGAGCTCGCGGACGCCAGCGCCTGCTTCTGGTCGTCGGTTGTGGGATGAAGTTTGTCCAGCCCCGCCTGACGGCTGCGCTGGTCTTTGACCGCACCGGCGAAATTGTCGGCGACGAAATTCCCATCGCTCGCATCGGCGCGCCAAATCTGGTCGATGGTCTTGCCGATCTGCTCCCGAATGAGCGTACGTAGCGGCGTGGCGTCCGGCCCGTAGTCGGCTAGCGCAAGGTCGAGCTGCAGGTCCTTCGCAGCGAGGGTTTGCACCGCCAGATTCTGGCCCGAATAGACGCCGTAGGCGGTCCAGATCAGGAGGCCGAGCACGAGCGCGGACAAGAGCGTGAGAAGTCCAACGACCGCTCCGATCATGTCGCGCGGGCCGCCGGTGGTGAATCTGTCGGGCAGAAGGTGCTGCAGGAAGAGGCCGATCGCTCCCGCGGCGAAAACAGCGACAGCGACGCCGAACGCGAATTCCTCAGGACTCATTGACCCCCCGCCACGCCGTGCGCGCCAGTTACCGGGTGCGCGGTAGGAAGGCAACAGGATCAAGGAAATCAGCGAGCCAAGGTCACGCCTCTCAAGTCCGAGGCCGCCCTTGTCTAGCGCAAGCCTCGATGAATTCGTCCATCCGCCGCGCGATGGCACGGATATCGAACAGCGCCTCGACCCGCTTGCGTCCAGCGCTGGCAAGCTCGGCGCGCCGATCGGGCGCATCCAGCAATTGGCCGAGCGCCGCCGCAATGCCCTTGGCGTCGCTGGGTTCGACCGTCACCGCGCATGGACCGCAGATCTCGGCCAAGCCGCCCCGCCCCGAGGTCATGAGCGCGGCGCCACTCGCCATAGCTTCGAGCGCCGTTCGGCCGAACGGTTCGGGGCCTGTCGTGAGCACCATTCCCACCGCGGCGCTCTCCCATGCCGCTTTGACCTCGGCATAGGGAACGTTCGAGTCCACCCTGATCCGGCCATTGAAAGGCTCAGCGGCAGCGTGAAGCGCGTCGACAGTTTCAGGCTCCCGGTCGGCGGCCGCTGGGTCAGACACCATGAAGCGGGCGCTCCATTCGGGCCTCGAAGGCAGAACACGTGTAATCGCGGCCATGGCTTCGATATGACCTTTGTGCCCAAGCGCGCGACCGACGCAGAGGATCGATCGGTCCTTCGGTTTCGTCGCCGACCAGGCTTGCATGTCGAGCCCGTTGGGGACAGCGCGCTGGGCCGCGCGCACGCCGGGGAAATCAGCGCGGAACTGGCTCAAAGCGTACTCGCTGACGAAGGCGCAGCCTGAGAGCAAACGCATCTCCTGGCGCCGGAACGCTCCGTCAAACGTGCTCGTCGGCGCCTTGACATAGGCGTGGGTCTGCAAAATCACCCGCGCTCCCGAGGTCACCGCGATGAACGCCGCCGCCGGCAGATGATTTTCGACAATGGCGAGATCGATGCCGCGGCGCCGCAGCAACTGGGCGACGCCCCACGCTTTCCCCAGATTGCCGCTGATCCCCGGATCGGGAATCGTCGCGATCTCGATGCCCTCGAACGGCTGGTCCACCGGCGGGCACACAACCAGCGTCGAGCGCGCATATCGGCTGTGAACGACCAAGTCGCGAACGCAAAGTTCGACTGAGGCTGCAAGCCGCGGCCCGAAATGCGCATTGCGCAGCATCACATAGGCAATTTTCGGCTCGCGCGCCATCACCACATTCGGAAATTCAGGGCGCGCGACCTGCCGCCCGCGAGCGTCCTTACACGGAAGGGTCGGGCCGAGACAATCGACCCATCGATCATTGCCGCCTGCGGTGAATTTTGCTTGAAGGGGCGGCTGGACAACGGTCAATGAACAAAGCTCATGCGGATGCTTGAGCGAAGGCGCGCCCCACCCATGGTCTCATCCACCGACGAGTCGTATCCGCTTACCCACATTGGCGCTGACGGCGGAGCGCGGATGGTCGACGTGTCGGACAAGGCTGCGACCGACCGGGTTGCGGTCGCCGAAGGTCGGGTGCGCATGGCGGCGCCGACGCTGACGACAATCCTGTCTGGCGACGCCAAGAAGGGCGACGTCATCGGCGCGGCGCGGATCGCCGGAATCATGGCCGCCAAGAAAACCTCAGACCTCATTCCGCTTTGCCATCCCGTGGCCTTGACCAAGGTTTCGGTCGACATTTCTCCGGACGCCCCGCTCCCCGGCCTTACCGTTCGCGCCGAGGCGCGATGCGTCGGCCCGACGGGCGTCGAGATGGAGGCGCTGACCGCCGTTTCCGTCGCCTGCCTGACGATCTACGACATGGCCAAGGCGATCGACCGTGGCATGAGCATCGAGGCGGTTCGGCTGATCGAGAAACGGGGCGGCAAATCGGGCGAATGGCGCGCTGCGCCTGAGCCGAAGGACAAGCGCCGATGAAGGCCATGATGACAGTCGAAGAAGCGCTGGCGCGCGTGATCGCTTCCGGCGCTCCACCGCTCGAGGAGGAGAAGGTCGCTCTCGAGCAGGCTTATGGACGCGTCCTGGTCCGCGACCTCGGCGCTTTACGCACCCAGCCGCCGTTTCCCAATTCCGCCATGGACGGCTACGCGCTCCGCGCGGCCGATACGACGTCGGCGCCGACGACATTGACAGTGATCGGCGAATCCGCCGCCGGCCGCGCTTTTGAAGGGACTGTCGGACCGAGCGAGGCGGTGCGTATTTTCACTGGCGCGCCGATGCCGGCCGGCGCCGATTCCATCGTCATTCAGGAGGACGTCGAGCGCGAGGAGAAGCGGATCCGGCTTTGGGTCGCGGCGCCGCCCGGCGACAATCTGCGTCAGGCCGGCATGGATTTTCGCGAAGGCGAATCCCTCATTCCGGCCGGCCGCCGCCTCAGCCCCCGAGATGTGGCGCTGGCGGCTGCTGCGAACCATACAGCGCTCGTGGTCCGCCGCCGCGCACGAGTCGCCATTCTTGCAACGGGCGACGAACTGGTCGCGCCCGGCGGGTCGCTGGGACCTGCGCAAATCATCGCTTCCAACAATTTCGCTGTCGCCGGGGTTGTCGAGGCCTACGGAGGAGTCGCCGTCGATCTCGGCATCGCCGTCGACGAAGTCGGCGCGATGAAAGCAGCTGTCAACCGCGCCCGCGACGCCAAAGCCGACGTGCTGGTGACGCTCGGAGGCGCCTCGGTCGGCGACTACGACTTGGTGCAACGGGCGCTAATCTCATCCGGGATGGAGCTCGGCTTCTGGCGCATCGCCATGCGTCCCGGGAAACCGCTGATGCACGGGCGGCTCGGGCCCATGCGCATCCTTGGCCTGCCCGGCAACCCCACTTCGTCCATGGTCTGCTCGATCCTGTTCCTGCGCCCTCTTCTGCGTGCTCTGCACGGCGAGTCCGACCCGGGCGCCGATCCCAGCCAAACCGCGCGGCTCGCGGTCGACCTACCAGCCAACGGAATCCGCCAGGACTATATGCGCGCTTCGCTCAGCCCCGGCGCGGACGGAATTCTCGTCGCGACCCCGGCTTCGGCGCAGGACTCGTCGCTGGTGAAGACGATGGCGCGGGCCGACGGCCTTATCGTCCGCCCGCCGCACGCGGAGCCAGCGAAGGCTGGAGAGACATGCCGCGTCATCCCGTTTCATGGACTCGGGGTGTAGGGACAAAACCTGATGTGTATGGAGACCGCTTTGGGCGCGTCAACCGGCCATTCCGTCAGAGCCCAGTTCTGACAGGCCAAGTCGACTCGCCTCCCGAAACGACCGCGAGGAGTGTGGGACATGAAGCACAGGAAACTAGGGAATACCGGCCTCATCGTCAGCGAAGTCGCGCTTGGCACGATGCAGTTCGGCGGCAAGATGAACATGGGCAACCTCGGCCAGGAAGACACCACGCGAATGGTGAAGCTAGCCCTGGATAAGGGCATCAACTTCATCGACACCGCGGACGTCTACAGCCTCGGGGAGAGCGAAACTCTGGTCGGTAACGCCTTGAAAGGCGTGAGGACGGAGATCGTCCTGGCTACCAAGGTCCGGCTCCCCATGAGCGACAATCTCAATCGGAGCGGCGCCACGCGGGTGAACATCATGCGTGAAGTGGAGGCCAGTCTCCAACGGCTGCAGACCGATTACATCGACCTCTACCAGGTGCATGGATGGGACAGCAACACGCCTCTTGAGGAGACAGTACGGACGCTTGACGACGTCGTGCGCCAGGGGAAGGTCCGCTATATCGGGCTCTCCAACTACATGTCATGGCAGGCGGCCACCGCGTTGATGCTGCAGGAGCGCATGGGATTGGAGAAATTCGTTACTGCGCAGATGTATTACAGCCTCGTCGGCCGAGGCCTTGAATATGAGTTCCAGTCATTCGCCGAGTATCACAACATCGGTATCCTGGTTTGGAGTTCGCTTGCCGGGGGCTTCCTCGCGGGCAAGTACAGCCGCGCCAACCCTGCCCCTGCCGGCACACGGTTCGCGGAGGCAGGCTCGTTTGTGCCGTTTGACAAGGATATCGGCTACCGCGTCGTGGACACGCTCAAGCAGGTGGCTGCCCGGCACAACGTAAGTCCGGCCCGTGCCGCGCTGTCGTGGGTGCTGGGCCGGCCTGCGGTCAGCAGTGTGATCGTGGCGGCCCGGAAGGCGGAGCAACTGGAAGATAACATCGGCGCGGTAGACCTTCGGCTCTCGGACGAAGACGTTCGGCTATTGGACGCGGCCTCGGATCCTGGCGTTCCCTACCCGAAGTGGATGGTGCTCCAGCTCGACACTGCGGAAGACCCGCGTTCGAAGGCCCTTTATCCGGAGCGCTATGCGGATGGCGGTCCCTGGAAGGATCTCCGCGGGACGCGCTGGTCCGGTTGAGAGCGCAATTGTCGTCGCGACCCCGGCCTCGGCGCAGGACTCGTCGCTGGTGACAACAATGGCGGGGGCTGACGGCCTTATCGTGCGCCCGCCGCGCGCGGAGCGAGCGAAGGCTGGAGAAACATGCCGCGTCATCCCGTTTCATGGGCTCGGGGTGTAGGCCGAACGGATCCTCGCCATGCGGACGCCGTCGCTCTGCAGGGCGCGTTGCGATTGGGTTGATCCTAAGGGAATCTCGTTGAGTTCAAATAATACAGAATTTTATTCCCTATTTCAGAAAACTCCGCTATGATCACCCGATCGGAGGAGCGTTTCTCCGCAACGCTTTGGATAAAACAGCGGATAAAACAGCGCACGCGAAAACGGTGCGAAACGAATTTAGGTTCAACCCATTGAAAACAAACGATTCCGCGAAACAGCTGATTCAGGACCCTCAATGATCTCAACGGGTTGCGACCCTCGTCGCGAAACCGTTCGTTTCGTTTAGCGAAACGAAGCGCTTCGTTTTCCGCTGTTTTGGGCAGTCTGGCGCAAGGAAACGAAACGAAGGTTGCTGTCTTGTGGACACGCGTCTGTCTGAGGTTTCTGTGAAGGTTGATGACAAACTGGCGGGCAAGGCGCTCACATTGAGAACCCCATGCCTCGCGCTCACGGCGATCCTAACGCTCGCGACCGCGTCGGCCAACGCAGCAGACCTGCCAGAGCCAAATCTGACTGCGCCGCCGCTCGATCCGACGATCTTAACCGGGTCTCTTGTGCCGAACAGCGCCTTCTTTCTTGGTCTCGGCGCGAGCGCCAACTGGACTAATTTCGGTCACCAGCACGTCTACGCCATAGGAACTTCGAACGTCTTGACGGATGGCGTGCTGGCGGCTTCCGGTAGCGCGCAGGGGCCGACCAATATTCACATGGAAGACAGGTTCGCGTTCGCGCCATCGTTCCAGGGCGGCTACTTCCAACGTTTCGGCGCCAGCGACTGGCTATGGGGAGCGAAACTCTCGTACAATTATCTGGGAGCCACTTCGACCAACAACAACTCGATTATCCCGCAATTCGGCACATACACGACCATAGTGAACCCTACGCCCGTGCCTTTTAGCGGCCCCGCTTATGTGCGCGCCGCACAGACAAGTCTCCTGCAAGAAATCGACCTGATCCCGTTCCTTGGTCACGTTTTCGGTCAAAGCTATGTCTATGCAGGAGGCGGTCCGACGCTTTCACAGACCCGGACCAGGTTGAATGGCCTGGTCGGCTTTGCCTTTGTCGATGGCGCGATCGTGGATCAATCCGGCGCGCCCCAGGACTTCTCGAGTTCCAGCTGGCTCTTCGGCGGAGCGGCGGTTGTGGGCGTTACCTATTTTCTGGCCCGGAGCTGGTTTGTCGATCTGAATTACAGCTACGCTCTGACGGAAGGCCACACTGCGAATTTTGCGAGCCCATTCGTCGATCAGAATTCGACGAGCGTGGGAACATTGGTCGGCAACTCCGCCTGGAGGGCGGAGACGCAACGAGTCAGCCTCACGATCAACAAGGCCTTTTAAGAGACCCTGACCTGCAAGGAAGATGACCTTCAGTTGTAAGTCGGAGATCGTGAGAACTTTCGTCGATGGAAGCGAAGTCGATGACGCCCAATTGTCGGCCGACATGGCTTAGTCTCGAATTGATCCCCCGTTGCGGTCAGGCGAACATTGCCTAGTTCCTTTGCTTAACTTGCGGGACCTTGGCCAGAATACAAATTTATGAAATAATTTCTTATTTCCGGAATAGCCAGCTATAATTGCGGATCGTCTAGAGAGGTCCGACTCGCGAACCCTGGCTCGAAGCGATGCCGAGCGATCGGCGAACAGGGAAACACCGGATACGACCGATGCGAAAAAATCGCGAAACGAAACGAGGCTCAACTCATTGAAAACAAACGATTACGCGAAATCGCTGATTCAGGGCCATCAATGATTTCAAGAACTTACTCCCTTCACCGCGAAACGTTTCATTTCGCATGGCGAAACGAAGCCCTTTGTTTTCATTGGTGTTCTTCTCTGCGGACGCAACGAAACGGAATGAGCCGGTTGAAATCATTGCGGCTCGTAAACTTGTGAGCGCCCTCTATCGGTGCAGTCTCCTCGGCCAGTGTTCTCGAAGCATGGCGAACAGGAACGCAGTCGACAGGCCGAGCAGCATCATGCCGTTCAGCGCCTCTATGGCGCCCATCAATTGCCAATGTTGCGCCAGGAACAGGTTGGCGTGGCCATAGCTTGTCATCGCGCTGAGCGAATAGAGCATGGCGGGAAGCGAAATCGGGCCGGGCGCCGAGGGCGACATAGGCGCCGGCCCAAGCGAACGCCTCCACCGCGTGAAGGACCATCAGCAGCAGAACCGAGACGACCATTAGAACGGCGAGCACCATCGAAGATCACCACGCCCGCAATACGATCGGCAGCTCGAGCACGATCCGGTCGCGAATCTCGACCAGGGCCAACGCGTGGACCAACACCGTCAGAACGATGAGCGGCAGACCCCAGGCCCAGTTGTTCGACCAGGCTTCCTCGGCGGTGAAATCAAACGCCACCGCGCGACCTCATGCTCACGACGAGCGGAAAAATGGCGACAGCTCACGTGTAACATAAGAGCCGCCGTGGGACAGAGCCGACGACGTCAATACCATCCAGGCGCATAGGGGCCCCAAACGCCGCCCCAATCCATGGCCGCTTCCTGGTTCAGCATCGCGGTCGTCTCTTGCATCTGCGCGATGTTGTTGGCGGCGCGGATCTGCTGATATTGCTGATAGGCGGCCGCGGTGCCGATGAAGGCGCAGTTGCAGCCCGCCGCGTCCGCATAGATATAGACGTTGCCTTTCTTGCGCTGCGAAAAGACGATCGTGTTTTGCGGCAGCGCCTGAAGCTTGGCCATCTTCGCCGGCGTATCGGCCTGCTGCCGCACGAAGCCCGCCGCCGCCAGCTGCCCTTCCTTCTCCTGCGCGCCCATGGCCATGCACCCGGCCAAAGCCGCCGACGCTGCGAGAGTCGCCAAAACACCCCGAACCGTTTTGCTCACCGTCAGCTCCTTCGATCGACAACCTATAGAGGCGAGGACGAAGGTCTTGATGATTCTCACGGCCCCCCTCGGGGCGACCTTCCCCCCTGCTCCTCCCCCTGTCAATCGCAGGGCGCGAGGCAGCTTCGACCACCCTCGCCCTCATGCCCACAGGGCGCGCTCAGTGGGGATGGGCCTTGCGCTCTGGCCGTCACTAAGCGCATGAAAGAGACCGTCTCTCGTGGGAAGTCAGGGACTGCCGGGCATGTTCAACCCGAGGCGCGCGCGACCACATCCGTCGGCGTCGATCGCCAATGTTCGCCGCTGCGACCGTCGGAGCGATCCATGATGATCACGATGCCCGGGCTCGCGGCCGAAGCGCTTGGCTCGTATCTGGCGAACGACATTGGGGATCGGTTCGGGGTGTCGCACGCACGGCTCGCCGAGATCATTCCATTTGCGGCGCGGCTCGCGCTCGAATGCATCGGCAACAGCGACGCCCTTTACCACAATGTCGAGCACACCATGCTCGTCACCCTGGCGGGCCACGATATCTTCAAGGGCCGCGCGCTCCTCACCGACTCGACGCCGGACGACTACTCGCACTTTATCGTCGCCTGCCTCACTCATGACATCGGCTACGTGCGCGGCATCCTCAAGGGAGACGGGCCGGACGGCTACGTCATCGACGCGGCTGGCCACAAGATCACCTTGCCGCGCGGCTGCTCCGACGCTGCGCTCGCGCCCTATCATGTCGAGCGGTCAAGGCTGTTCGTGCTCGACCGCCTGGCGTCGATCGACGAGCTCGACGGCGCTCGGGTTGCGAACGCCATCTCTCATACGCGCTTTCCCTACTCGTCATCGCCCGACGATCATGAAGTCCACGAGGATGCCGCGTTGCTGCGGGCCGCGGATCTTATTGGTCAGCTCGGCGATCCGCATTATCTGCGGAAGGCCAATGCGCTCTACCACGAATTCGAGGAAGTCGGCTTGAATGGCCAGCTTGGCTATGCATCGCCTGCGGACCTGGTCGACAAATATCCGCAATTCTACTGGAAGAAAGTCTCTCCCTACATCCGGGAGGCGATCCGCTACCTCAATGTGACCGCAAGTGGGCGCCAGTGGATCAACGGTCTCTACAGCAATGTCTTCCGGGCGGAACACGAACAGCTGCGACTTTCCGGCCCGCAACCCTAACCAGGTCCGCCGAGGGTGGACCGCAGCGCCTCAAACCCGCCTCGCCGAACTCGCCTCGGCAAGTCTATAAGGGACGCAAGAGGAGCCGATGAACAAAGCCGCCCGCGTCGCCGCATCCCACCGCCTCGACCTCACCCACCGTCCGCGCCGCAACCGCAAGGCGGAATGGGCGCGGCGGCTGGTCGCGGAGCATGTGCTGACGGCCAGCGACCTCATCTGGCCGCTCTTTCTTATCGATGGGGACAGACGCCGCGTTCCAGTCGCCGCGATGCCAGGCGTCGACCGCCTGACCGTCGAAGAAGCGGTGCGCGAGGCCGAGCGGGCGGTCAACCTCAAGATTCCGGCGATTGCGTTCTTCCCCTATACCGAGGCCGCGCTCAAGGACGCTGAGGGGAGCGAAGCTTTCAACGAGGGCAATCTCGTCTGCCGCGCCTGCCGTGCGATTAAGCGCGAATTTCCCGAGCTTGGCCTCGTCACCGACGTTGCGCTCGACCCTTACACCAGCCACGGCCACGACGGGCTCGTGCGCGAGAACGCTTCGGGCCACCTGACTATTCTTAACGACGAGACGGTCGAAGTTCTCGTTCGCCAGGCGCTCAATCAGGCGCGCGCCGGCGCCGACGTCATCGCGCCTTCGGACATGATGGACGGACGCGTTGGCTCGATCCGCGAGGCGCTCGACGCTGAAGGCTTCCTCGACGTGCAGATCATGGCCTATGCGGCCAAATACGCCTCTGCCTTTTATGGGCCCTTTCGCGACGCGCTTGGCTCATCCGGCGCGCTGAAGGGCGACAAGCGCACCTACCAGATGGATCCGCCGAACAGCGACGAGGCCTTGCGGGAGGTCGAGCTCGACCTCCAGGAAGGCGCGGACATGGTGATGGTGAAGCCCGGCATGCCCTATCTCGACATCATCCGCCGGGTGAAGGACGAATTCGGCTTTCCCACCTTCGCCTATCAGGTGAGTGGCGAATATTCGATGATCATGGCCGCCGCGAACAATGGCTGGATCGACGGTGACAAGGCGATGATGGAGAGCCTCATCGCGTTCAAGCGCGCCGGCGCCGACGGGGTGCTGACCTATTTTGCCCCGCGGGCGGCGGAGAAGCTGCGCGTTCGATGAGATTTCGCCTGTCATTCTGACGTTCGGTGTCTATCGGCGGCATGTACGGCCCCTTCGTCGGAGTTCGCGACAGGAGGAATGCTATGGTCCCTAAATTCGTGATCGCCGCGGCGCCGGCCGTATTCCTTTCGCTCAGCAAACCGCCGGAACGGCCGAGGAAGCCGGGGCCATGCTGATAAAAGCAGTCGCCGCCGTGAGAGCTGATGAGGCCAAAGCGCTCGATATGTTCAACAAGGGAGAAGGCGGATTCCGGGATCGAGACCTCTACGTGTTTTGTGTCAGCACCAGCGATGGCACGATCGTTGCAACGGGCAATCCCAACCTCAAGCAAGCGCTTGGCGTGGACATACGCCCCGCTCAAAACTCTACGGGCAGAGCGTTTGGCGTGGAAATCTATGCGGCGATTCAGAAGCCGGACAGTCAAATCACCGAGGTCAGCTATATGGGCCCAAAGCCCGGCGCCGATGATACGCTCGTTGCGAAGGTAAGCTTCGTAGCCAGGGCCGACGCTGATCTCGGCTGTGGCGTCGGCTATTATAAGTAGACGGTTCCGAGCCCTGCAAGCTTGCGGCGGCGGTGGCCCGCGTCGGCGGACTTATCCCGTTCCCAGTCAACGGCGGGAGGTCTGGAGTTCGCGCATTTGCGAACCTCCAGCGCCACCGGAGATCCTTGTCGCTGGTGTTTGTCGAAACCAGTGGAAAGTTCTTGTTAACCATTTCTCATCACATTTTAGAACTGGCAGAACGAAGCTAATGCTGTTGGAGATTCGCTATGAAAGCCGACACCGCGCACGCTTTCGCCCAACCGGGTTCGATGGATGCACCCCGCGCCGCCGCGGTCTCGGAGATTTTCAGCATCTTCTCGATGGCCTACGCGCGCGAACGGCGCACGGCGATGAGCCTCATGGAGTTTCTCGAGGGCTGCCGAGACGATCCAGGCATGACGGCGAGTGTGGCGGAGCGCATGATCGCCGCCATCGGCGAGCCGGTCATTGTCGACACCGCCAAGGACCCGCGCCTCGGCCGCATCTTCCTCAACCGGACGATCAAGCTCTATCCCTCCCTGTCCGGCTTCTTCGGCATGGAGGACACGATCCAGCGCGTGGTGAGCTTTTTCCAGCACGCCGCGCAAGGACTCGAGGAGCGAAAGCAGATCCTCTACCTCCTTGGTCCAGTCGGCGGCGGCAAGTCTTCCCTCGCCGAGCGCCTCAAGGCGTTAATTGAAACCCAGCCAATTTACGTGCTCGCTGCTGGCGACGAACTGAGCCCGGTGTTTGAATCGCCGCTTGGCCTCTTCCGTCCAGACACGATGGGCGCTGTCCTCGAGAGCCGCTACCGAATTCCCAGCCGGCGCCTCGCCGGGATCTGCTCGCCATGGGCGGCCAAACGCTTGGATTCCTTCGACGGCGACATCTCCCGCTTCTCCGTTGTCAAAGTCTATCCTTCTCGGCTTCGCCAGATCGGCGTCGCCAAAACCGAGCCCGGCGACGAGAACAACCAAGACATCTCTACCCTGGTCGGCAAGGTCGACATCCGCAAGCTCGAGCATTTCTCTCAGCATGACCCAGACGCCTACAGCTATTCCGGCGGCCTCAATCGGACGACGCAAGGACTCTTGGAATTCGTCGAGATGTTTAAGGCCCCGATCAAGGTGCTCCATCCCCTGCTGACGGCGACGCAGGAAGGCAACTACGCCGGCACCGAGAATCTCGGCGCCCTGCCGTTCCAAGGGATCGTGCTCGCCCATTCCAACGAATCGGAGTGGGAGCAATTCAAGAACAATAAGAATAACGAGGCGTTTCTCGATCGAATCTGCGTCGTCAAGGTGCCGTACTGCCTGCGGGTCACAGAAGAGGCGATGATCTACGCCAAGCTGCTCGAGGGAAGCGAATTGTGCGAGGCGCCGTGCGCGCCGGAGGTGCTCGAGATTCTTGCGCGCTTTTGCATCCTCACCCGCCTTAGGGAGCATCAGAACTCGCCTCTCTTTTCGAAGCTGCGCGTGTACAACGGCGAGAGTCTGAAGGACACCGACCCGAAGGCGAAATCGGTGCAGGAATATCGCGAGGTTGCGGGAGTCGCCGAAGGGATGACCGGCGTCTCCACCCGCTTCGCCTTCAAGGTTCTGTCAGAGACCTTCAACTGCGACAACGAAGAGATCGCCGCCGACCCCGTCCATCTCATGTACGTGCTCGAGCAGGCGATCAAACGCGAGCAATATCCCAAGGATGTCGAGGAGCGTTATCTCGATTTCATCAAATCCAATCTCGCGCTTCGTTACGCCGAGTTTATCGGCCGCGAAATCCAGAAGGCATACATCGAATCCTACAGTGAATACGGGCAGAACCTGTTCGACCGCTACATCGCCTACGCCGACGCCTGGATCGAGGAGCAGGACTTCAAAGATCCCGACACCGGCCAGGTATTCGACCGACAGGTGCTCGACGCCGAACTCTCCAAGACTGAGAAGCCGGCCGGCATCGCCAACCCGAAGGACTTCCGCAACGAGATCGTCAAGTTCGCGTTGCGCGCGCGGGCCAACCACCAAGGTAAGAACCTCTCCTGGACGGCTTACGAGAAGATCCGCGAGGTGATCGAGAAACGCATGTTCAGCCAAGTCGAGGATCTGCTGCCGATCATCAGCTTTGGCGCCAAGCAGGATTCCAAAACCGATAAGCAGCACGCCGATTTTCTCGACCGGATGAAGGCGCGCGGCTACACCGAGCGGCAGGTTCGCCGGCTGGTCGAATGGTATATGCGGGTCAACAAGGCCGGATAGGCGGAGAGCGGAAAGCGGCCATGGCCCACTTCGTCGACCGCCGCCTCAATCCGCGCGACAAAAGCCTGGGTAACCGTCAGCGTTTCCTTCGCCGCACCCGCGCCGAGGTTAAGCGCGCGGTCGACAAGGCGGTGGCTGAGCGCTCGATCGCCGACGCCGGCAAAGGGGGCTCGGTCTCCATCCCGACCGACGGCATCGGCGAGCCGCAATTCCATCTCTCAAACGAGGGCGGCGAGCGCGTATACGTTCGGCCTGGCAACAAGGAGTTCGTCGCAGGGGACCGCATCGAAAAGCCGGGCGGCGCTGGCGGCGGGGCGGGCCGTGAGGGCTCGGAGTCCGGAAGCGACAAGGACCCGTTTTCCTTCGCTCTCAGCGAAGCGGAGTTCCTCGATATCCTGTTCGAGGATCTCGAGCTTCCCGACCTCATCAAGGCCTCGCTCAAGGACATGAGCGCAAAAGAGTTCCGCCGGGCGGGCTACTCGAACGACGGCGCGACTCCGAATCTCGCGGTGCTACGCACGATGCGCGTCAGCATGGGCCGCCGGTTTGCGCTCCACCGTCCGACTGGCGCGGAGATCGAACGGCTCGAGGCGGAGCTTGCTGCGCTACAGGCGAAAGCGGTTCCTGAGCTCGCGGACGAGTCGCGCATTATCGAGCTCTGCGCCGATATCGAGCGGCTCAGGCGCCGACAGCGCTCCGTCCCGTTCATCGATCCGATCGATGTGCGCTACAACCGTTTCACGCCGACGAACGTTCCGCGGGCCAAGGCGGTCATGTTCTGCCTGATGGACGTTTCGGCCTCGATGGGCAAACGCGAGAAGGACCTAGCCAAGCGCTTCTTCATCCTGTTGCACCTTTTTCTCTCGCGCAAATACGAACGCGTCGAGATCGTCTTCATCCGCCACACCCATGAGGCTGCCGAAGTCGACGAGCAGGAATTTTTCTACGGCCGCGAAACCGGCGGCACCGTGGTCAGCTCCGCGCTGAAGGCAATGATCGTGGCGCGCGAATCGCGCTATCCGGCCGCGGACTGGAACGTCTATTGCGCCCAGGCCTCCGACGGTGACAATTCGGGCGGCGACTCGCAGGCCTGTGTTGCGCTGCTCGCCGAAGCGATCCTGCCGCTGACTCAATATTACGCCCATATCGAGATCGCCGGCGAAGGTGCAACGGACGGGGACGGGAGCCGCCAGACGGATCTCTGGCTCGCCTACGCGGGGCTCAAGGAGGCGGCCCCCAATTTCGCGATGGCGCGCGTCGCCAGGCGGGCCGACATCTATCCCGTGTTCCGCAAGCTCTTTGCCAGGCAAGCGAAACAGGGGACGGCGCAATGACCGCAAAGACTCTAACGTCAAGCGCCGCGACGACGGGTGGCGGCCTGCTGTTCGAGGGCGCCGAGTGGGACTTCGAGACGGTGCGTCGTGTTTACGAGGCGATCGAGACCATTGCACGCGACGATCTAGGCCTCGACGTCTACCCCAATCAGATCGAGATCATCTCCGCCGAGCAGATGCTCGACGCCTATTCCTCGGTCGGCATGCCCTTGATGTATGCCCATTGGTCCTACGGCAAGCGGTTCGTCCGCGACGAGGTTCTTTACCGCAAGGGCTACCAGGCGCTCGCCTACGAGATCGTTATCAACTCCAATCCGTGCATAAGCTACTGCATGGAGGAGAACACGATGGCGATGCAGACCGTCGTCATCGCCCATGCCGCCTTCGGTCACAACCACTTCTTCAAGAACAACTATCTGTTCCAGCAGTGGACCGACGCCGGCGGCATTCTCGACTATCTCGATTTCGCCAAGCGTTATGTCGCTGGCTGCGAGGAGCTCCACGGCGTTGAGGCGGTCGAATCGACGCTCGACGCGGCGCACGCTCTGATGGGGCAAGGAGTGTTCCGCTATCCCAGAGCCGCCAAGCTGAAGCTCGCGGAGTACGAGCGTCGTCGACGCGAGAAATTGGAGCGCGAGACGCGGGAGTATCGCGACCTATGGCGCACTGTGCCCGGCGCCGCGGCCGCGCCCTCCAGTGACCTCAGCGAGGAAGAGGCGCGCGAGCGCAAGCGACGCCTGCGCTTGCCGGAGGAGAACCTTCTCTATTTCCTGGAGAAGAATAGCCCGACACTGCGTGACTGGCAGCGCGAACTTCTCCGTATTGTGCGCAATCTCGCGCAATATTTCTATCCCCAACAGCAGACTAAGCTGATGAACGAGGGCTGTGCGACCTTCGTCCATTACGCGATCGTCAACCGGCTTTACGACAAGGACCTCATTTCCGAGGGCGTCCTGCTCGAGATCCTGCATAGCCACGCCAACGTCATTACGCAGTCCGATTTCGACGACAAGCATTATGGCGGCATCAACCCCTATGCGCTCGGCTTTGCGATGATGCAGGACATTCAGCGCATCTGCGTTGCACCAACCGACGAAGACCGCGAATGGTTTCCCGAGATCGTCGGCCGGGAGGACTGGTGCGCCGTGCTGCGCGATGTCTGGGCGAATTATCGCGACGAATCCTTTGTGCGGCAGTTCCTCTCGCCCCGCCTGATTCGCAAATTCCGCCTGTTCGCGCTCTCCAACAATGCCTCCGAGTCGAGCGTTAGAGTCGAGGCGATCCATGACTCGGAGGGTTATCGCCGCGTACGCTCGGCGCTCGCCGATAGCTACGACGTCTCGGCAAATGAGCCAAACATCCAGATCGTTGACGTCAATCTTCTTGGCGACCGGCCGCTTATCCTGCGCCACACGGTGCGCAACGGCGTACGCCTGGCCGAAGCCGACCGCGAGGCGACGCTGCGCCACATCGGTCGTCTGTGGGGCGGCGAGGTGCGGCTCGAGGAGACGCCGATTGTGCGCAACGCCTGAGCTGACCGCGCCGGCGCGGCATCATGGCAGGTTGACCCAATCAGACGGAGAAATCGGCGAAAGGGAAGCTCCAAAGCATCTTCATTGGAGTGAGGTCTTTGAGCGAAAGCGCCTGTTGCTCCCATGCCGGGCGGCCAGAGATAAACCTGCGCGCCGCTATATTGCGGGCTGGCCCCGACCGTCCGAATCGGCGGAATTGTGGGTCGCGCTAGCGGCTTGCGACCCGACCTGCGCAGCGAGCGATGGCCTATCGTGTGAGCGGCGAATATTCGACGATTATGGCTGCCCCGATCGACGACTCATCGAAGGTGAGGATCGCCTGACAAGCCGAGTTGCAGAAACGCCGCACTCAGAACTACGATCCGGATTCGGGGGCGGTCGGAGAACGCAGGCTGAACGGGAGGTCGCATGTCGACGGTCGGAAAGAGCCGCGCCGGACGGACTTTGCGCCGTGTCGTGCTGGGGCTGATGGCGCTAACCGCGCTAGGCGTTTGCCCGTCCCGGGCCGAGGATTGCAAATACTTTAGCGCGCTGCCGGACGATTGCGCCCGCGCGGGCCTTCGAAAATTCGATGGCTTGCGTGACTATCGCTATGAGGAAATCGAGCTCTTCGCTAAGGATCCGCTCAAGAAAGTTCTCTACGTCACCGTTTACGCTACGACGGGCCTGAACGGCGGGGATGATTCGCGAGACTCGGCGCCAGCGTCGCTTGCGCAAAATCTGGATCCGAAGAAGATCGCCAAACAATATCAGGCGCTCTCAGCGCGGATCGATCCTCCCTACCATTGGACAATTGACTGGCTCGCCGATCGCGTTGGCACCGTCAGGAGCTTCGACGGTCTCAACGCGTCCTGGATGGGAAACAGCTTGGCGCCCAGCGCCGCGATCTCGGCCAAGCCGACTCCCCGCGTCCCGTATCATCCCACCTCAACCGCGAGAACGGCCGTCGCGGGCTTCAAGAAAGGGTCAGAGATCTACCTGCTTGACGACTCCAAGGGCCAGACCTGGGTGATGGTTTCTTACAAGGATATGCCGGACCTGACGATCGACAAGCTCAAATCCCTCGGCGATGTCCTCAAGCTGCCACAGGGATGGAAATTTCGGACCGCCGCGCTTTCTAATGAACTGATCCTTGAGCCTAAGGCTGGATCTGCCGGCGTCATTCAAGACGACAGGGGGAACCTGTATCGTTTGACGGGACCGCGGCAGAGCAACTTCGTTCCGTGATCCAAGGCGGATCTCGATCGCGCCGAATTCTCATTGCGAGGAGGCGCCGAGCGCCGGATGATATCTGAGCAGGTTGGCCTGAACCTAATGGCATGGGTTCGGTTGGCCTATCGCGACCGAAGGAGATCTGACAATGGCAAAAATGCGCGCGATGGTCGTTCACAAGGCTGGAGGGCCGCTCGTGGCCGAAGAGCGCGACATTCCCGCACCCGGCGCCGAGGAGGTTCTGATCCGCGTCCAGGCCTGCGGCGTCTGCCACAGCGACACGCTGACGGTGCAGAAGCTCCTTCCCTTCATCCAGCATCCGCGCATTCCCGGCCACGAGGTCGTTGGCGTCGTCGAGGCCCTCGGTCCGGGCGTCAAAGGCTTCAGCATCGGCGAGCGCGTAGGCGTCGGCTGGTTCGGCGGCAATTGCGGCTATTGCGGCCCTTGCCGCCGCGATGCGGGCTTCGCTTGCGAGAACGTGCACGAGGTGACCGGAGTGAGCCGCGATGGCGGCTATGCGACGCATATGATCGCGCTCGCTTCGGCGATCGCGCATTTCCCGGATGACCTCGATCCGATCGAGTCGGCGCCGCTGCTCTGCGCGGGCGTCACGACCTTCAACGCCTTGCGTCATACGGGCGCAGGTCCCGGCGACATCGTCGCGGTGCACGGCGTCGGCGGCCTCGGCCATCTCGGAATCCAGTTCGCGGCGCGTCAAGGCTTCCGCACCGTCGCGGTCAACCGCGGACGCGACAAGGAGGAGCTCGCCCGCAAGCTCGGCGCGAGCGACTATATCGACAGCGCGACGGAAGATCCGGCGAAGGCGCTCACCGCCATGGGCGGGGCGAAAGCGATCCTCGCCACCGTCACCAACAGCGAAGCGATGCAGGGGATCGCCGGCGGCCTCGGCACCAATGGCGTCATGATGGTGATCGGCGTAGGCGGGCCGCTTACGCTGAACCCGGTCGACCTCATCGGCAAGAGCGCCGGCGTGCGCGGCTGGTATTCTGGGATGGCGCGAGATTCCGAGGACACGCTGATCTTCAGTCAGCGCAACAAGGTCGCCTCGATGAACGAAATCTACCCGCTCGATAGAGCGCAGGAAGCCTACGAGCGAATGCTGAGTGGGGAGGCGCGCTTCCGCGTCGTACTCAAGATGGTCGGCTAAGTCCTCGCTCGCATTTGCGGCATCCGACGCCGGCTCCTCCCTGCAGACGCGGCTTAACGCCTCGCGGTTTGTTGAAGCCTGCCCACGGCCCTGGAAGGTGTAAAGAAGACGCAGCGGCGCCCCATGGGCGGAAATTCAACTCAGGACGATGGTCATGGACAGGAAGAAGGCGTCCGACTTCCCGCAGGAGCTTCTGAACCTCTTCGACCTCTATGTGCATGGCGGAATGAGCCGCCGCGCCTTCCTCGATGCGGCGCAAAGGTTCGCGGTCGGTGGCGTCGGCGCCGGGGCCCTATTGGAAATGCTCAAGCCCAACTACGCCTGGGCGATCCAGGTGCCCCCCGACGATAGCCGCATTGTCGCTAAAAGGGTCGACGTGCCCTCGCCACAAGGCAACGGCTCGATCAAGGGCTATCTTGTCCGTCCTGCGGGCAGGGGGAAGCTGCCAGTCGTCCTGGTCGTCCACGAGAACCGAGGCCTGAACCCGTATATCGAAGACGTGGCGCGGCGCTTCGCAATCGCCAATTTCATCGCCTTCG
>Ga0209624_10000303_pt1 | contig 44027 bp, 34 predicted proteins | sample JacPinW_OM2H0_O1_FD_188565 | JGI IMG/M metagenome (GOLD analysis project Ga0209624, IMG submission 188565) | Forest soil microbial communities from Algoma, Ontario, Canada - Jack Pine, Ontario site 1_JW_OM2H0_O1 (SPAdes) (version 2) | ecosystem: Environmental > Terrestrial > Soil > Boreal...
ACCGATCCAAACATACGTCGGAGCGTTTCGCGCAAGGCCTTGGAAGCCGGTGGGAGTCAGACGGCGAACGCCGCGCGTCACGTCCCGGTGTGATCTTCGCTGTAAGGGGCGCGGTTGAGGCTGTGCTGGATTCCAGTGGCTGCCTGGGGGCTGAAGCGTCCTCATTGCCCAGCGCAACCAGCGAGAGCCGAGGGAGGCAGGAGAAGGGAACGATGATGCGACAACTTTGCGGGATCGGAGACTTCGTTCGCCGATTGCGGGTGCAAGCGCGGTTCGGCGAACTCTCCCGCGCTCCGCTTCGTCTATTGCGATTGCAAGTATGCGGCGACACCGCGGAATGCGATTGGATGGCTCGCGCAGCCGACTCGTGGGATGCGGCCTTGCCACGTGGCGTGAGGGAGCGGAATGCGTCGGCGCAGGCACTGAAGGACGCGATTGCTGTTCGCGACCTGCTGTTTGGAGCGCTGCCGGATCTCACCGCGGCTGCATTCCGCGTCTACCGCCAGTCCGCGGAAAACAAAGTCGAGCTGATTATCACGGGCAGCGTCAGCAAACAGGAGCGGGCGCCCGCGGTCGTGCGGTCGCTCGCCATGCGCGCCAAGCTGTTTGGGCTGCAGTTTTGGCTCGACGAGGGAGTCTTGGAGACGCTGCAACCAGACGAGCTGGCCGTGAATTCATGACCGAGGAGGACGCCGGGGTGATTTCACACGCGGCACAAGGGCGCGACTCACCCTCTGGGCGCAAGGAATCGCCGCCGGTGGCGGCGACTGCTGTCGTTGACAGGTGTAGTGGTTCCCGGCGGTGCGGATGACGAACACGGCTTTGCGAATGCTGAACACGATACCTATCGATTAAAAGGAGAGATGGAATGTCTGCGAAATTACATGGCGGAAGAAGGCTGTCCTTCTCTGAAAAGCTGTCGCGGTTGAAAGTGCGTCTGGGGCAATCGGAATGGCGGAAGTACGGAACGACTCTGCTCGCCGGGAAAGTAGTCGGAGTCGCGGCGGTCCTATTCATCATGGCGGCCGTGACATACGTTTTCTTCGGCCACGTTTTGGCGGACGACGCTCCCATTGTTAAGGCCTCGGATGTCGTGAATCCGGTGAACACCGCCTGGACGCTCGTGGCGGCTTTCCTGGTCTTCGGCATGCAGGTCGGCTTCACGATGCTCGAGGCCGGTTTCTGCCGATCCCGCGAAACTGTGAACGTTCTTGTCGAATGTGTGGTGGACACTTGCCTGTGCGGCATTTTGTTCTACGCCGTCGGTTTTGCATTCATGTTCAGTCACGGCAACGGTTTCATCGGGTATCACTGGTTCTTCCTGCAGAATGCGCCGGAGACGTACGAAACCACTGGCGTCGCGTTTTTGGCCGTGTGGATTTTTCAATTCGCCTTCGCCGATACCTGTTCGACCATCACCTCTGGCGCCATGATCGGCCGGACCGGATTCGTGGGCGACCTTCTATACAGCATTTGCGTCACGGGTTTCATTTATCCGGTGATCGGCCATTGGGCGTGGGGACCAGACGGCTGGCTCGCGAACATGGGCAGCGCTGGCAATATGCTCCCGTCTGTGGGCATGGGCTTTCACGATTTCGCCGGCTCGACCGTCGTGCACACCATCGGCGGATTCATCGCGCTGGCTGGCGCCATCGTTCTGGGCCCAAGGCTCGGCCGTAAGTTCAAGCGCGACGGCGGCGCCCCGATGCTACCTCACGATCTGACGATCGCGGTCTCCGGCGGACTCATCCTCTGGTTCGGTTGGTATGGTTTCAATCCCGGCAGCACGCTTTCGGCTATGGATTTCGTGGGAATCGGCCGGGTGGCCACAAATACGACCCTGGCCGCGTGTGCGGCGGGATTGAGCTCCATTATCTATGGTTACTTCACGACGAAGAAGTGGGATGCAGGCTTTACGACCAACGGCTTCTTAGCAGGGCTCGTCGCAATCACCTGCCCCTGCTATTGGGTCAGTCCGACGGGCGCCATCCTGCTTGGCGGCGTTGCGGGAGTCCTGGTCATTCTGGGAATCGACCTGCTTGAATGGCTGCGAATTGACGATCCGATCGGCGCGGTTCCAGTGCACGGCTTCTGCGGCATCTGGGGAACCATCTCACTCGGGCTATTTGCCTGTGGGAGATACGGTTCGACAGGGCCTATCTCTCCTGACAACAGTGCACCGCTCAAGGGCCTCTTCTACGGTGGTGGAACACAGGTGCTGTTGGCTCAAATCATCGGAAGCGCCTGTATCACCGCGGCAACTTTCGGGGTCGCTATGATCGTCATGCTCCTGGTCAACGCGACCGGGACGCTGCGCTTGCCCGCGGAGGCAGAGCTGTACGGCATGGATCTGCATGAACACGGGATCTCGGCCTACCCGGAGTATGTACTGTCGTCCCTGGGAGCGCCCGGCGGTATGCCAAGGGACAGCGTACTGCCAGCGCCTAGTGTGGGGATGAGCAGGGCAGCTGTTTCACACTCGGACTAATTTGTTCAGGATCCACGCGGCGGCCCCGGTTCGCCCTGATGCTAGCGCAATCGGGGCTCACTGCGAGATCGTAAATGCTATTCGGCCTGTCTCGTTATCCGGGCCCGCTCATTCGCCGCCAACATGCTTGACAAGGAGATGGACATGACAAAACTTGAAGCCATCGTTCAGCCAAACAAGTTCGATGCTGTGAAAGGCGCTTTAGTCGAAATCGGTATCGACGGAATGACGGTATCGGAAGTTCGCGGGCACGGGCGGCAGAAGGGCCATACCGAGACCTATCACGGGCACGAATACTCGGTGGATCTCCTTCCCAAAATCAAAATCGAGATCGTCACCGAGGACCAGCTAGTGGATCAAATCGTTGATGCAATCATCAAGAACGCCGCGACCGGGAGAATCGGCGACGGGAAGATTTTCGTCTCGAAGGTCGAAGAAGCCATTCGCATACGCAATCAGGAACGCGGAGCCGCAGCGCTTTAGATTGATCTCCGGTTCGTGACCGAGCTCGTTTGCGGGAGCAAGGATTGTCAACGCAAACCGTCGACGTGCGGCGTCGTACGCCGCCTGCCATGGACGCTGGCCCGCGCGGTGTAGCCTACGCTCGGCGCATTGCAATGGCCGCGAACCCGCGGCCCGGTCCCAGAGCACATGGCATCTAATCCCTCTCGGTCCGCAATTCCTCAGACTAGTTCTCGGCCGGGTGCCAAGGTCCTGGTGGCCACGACCGCCATGCTGGCATTCATTTCGTATTGGCGGGCTGCGGCCATCGTGCTCAACGACCTTGCTTCTTCGGCCTACTACGCGGGCGGCGAGGCGGAGCAGTTCATTGGCAAGACTGCTCCTTGGTTCATCCTCGCGACCATGTTTCTGTCGTACGCAGTCTCGCAGTTGTACGTCGAGAGCTGCAGCATGTTCGTCCGTGGGGGCGTCTATCGCGTCGTAAAGGAAGCGATGGGCGGAGCGCTCGCCAAGTTTTCAGTCTCCGCGCTGATGTTTGATTACATCCTTACCGGACCGATCAGCGCCGTTGCCGCCGGCCAATACCTTGCAGGTCTCCTGAACGAACTACTGGCCTACGCGCATGTGCACGCCGTTCTGAGGGCCAGCGCAGCCGCCGAAATCTTCGCGGTCCTGGCCACTTTCTATTTCTGGTGGGAGAACATCAAGGGAATCACCGAATCAAGCGAGAAAGCACTTTGGATTATGCAGCTCACCACCATCATGGTTGTTGCTCTCATTGGTTGGTGCGGCTATACGCTGCTCGCGCGAGGCGGGCACCTGCCCCCCGCGCCGACCCCGCGGAATATCGTGATGACCCGGCATGCTCTCGGATGGCTTGCCGGAACCCGTATCCCGAAGTTGTTTTCGCTGGTGGCGGTGTTTATCGCCCTGGGCCACTCGGTACTGGCGATGAGCGGGGCAGAATCGCTCGCGCAGGTCTACCGGGAAATCGAACATCCCAAGCTTCCCAATCTGAAGAAAGCGGCGCTTGTCATTTTCATTTACAGCATGATTTTCACGTCGCTGGTTTCGTTCTTCGCCGTGATGATCATTCCCGATGCGACGCGTCAGGATTATTTCCAGAATCTGATTGGCGGGCTTGCGATGAGTCTGCAGGGGCCGTTGGTGGCGCGACTTGCGTTTCACGTGTTCGTCGTCGTAGTGGGGACGCTGATCCTGTCCGGCGCGGTGAATACTGCAATTGTCGGCTCGAACGGGGTGCTGAATCGCGTATCGGAAGATGGTGTGCTCTCGGACTGGTTTCGACAACCGCACCCAAGATATGGAACGTCCTACCGCGTCATCAACGTGGTCGTGGCCCTGCAGATCCTGATGATCCTGTTCAGTCGCGGAGATGTCACATTTCTCGCGAACTTGTATGCCTTCGGAGTGATATGGAGCTTTGTGCTCAACGGTGTGGCCGTGTTCGTACTGCGATACACCCAGCCGCAAAAGCGCGAGTTTAAAGTGCCGCTCAATGTGCGGATCTGCGGGCGTGAAATACCGCTTGGCGTCGGCCTGATTACATTGGTTCTGCTTTCGATAGCGATCGTAAACCTGTTTACAAAGCCCGCCGCGACAATCTCCGGCGTCCTGTTTTCTGGCCTGCTGTTTGTCGGCTTCGAGATTTCCGAGAAACGAATTCTACGGCAACGCGGTCAGGCGCATGTGGGGCTAGATCGCTTCAATTTGGCCCAGGCGAGTGAACTTACTACGGATAACGTGGGGGTGCAGCCAGGAAACATCCTCGTTCCTGTTAGCACTCATTACGCGCTCTACCATTTGGATGCGGCACTGAGGCGTGTGCGACGGCGGCGAGCGGAGATTGTCGCGCTGCACGTTCAACTGTTGTCGCGCGCTCCCTCCGGCGAGGCGAATCTCGCGCCAGAACAGCTTTTCGGCACGATCGAGCAGCTGCTGTTCACGCAAGTGCTATCGATCGCAGAGAAAGAAGGCAAACCGGTTCGATTGACTGTCGTCGCGGCGAATGATTTGTGGGACGGCATCCTTCGGACCGCGGCAAACCTGGAGTCCGCTACGATTGTGAGCGGTAGCTCTTCCTCAATTTCAATTACGGAGCAGGCCCGCGAGATTGGGATCGCCTGGGAACGTATGCCCGAGCCAAGGCCCCGAGTGACGCTAGAGATCTTCGCACCGACTGGCCAGGAACAGGTTTTCTATCTCGGCCCGCACGCCCCGCATTTGACGGCGAAGGAAATCGACTTACTGCACAAGGTTTGGCTTGAATCGAGCGACCGGCTGGCATGCGAGGAAATTCATCACCATGACATCGTCCATTTTGCTCTAGCGGAATTGGAACGACAGTTTGCCGGCGTCCAGGATGACGAGGTGTTCAGCCGGCTGCGCGATCACCTGCGCGCCGCCAGGAACTATCACCCCGCGCCAAAATCACCGGATTGCTCGAACTAGGACCAAGCCGCCGGATTCGGTCTTGGTCGGCCCGCGGGCGCAGACCAGTCAGTTCAGCGTTTCCCTGAAAAACTCAACAGCGAAACCAGCGGTGCTCGCGTGGATCGCTTCACGGTCAACCCCCTCTCCGTCGTTGCACAACAGGGAGAGAGTTTTGCGGCCGGCTGCGGTGCAAACGTCCAGGAACACATAGTGCCCGACGTTACCGGGAAAGATGGTGAGCTTTGCCCCGGGAATGTCTTGAGCGAAGTATTTCGCGCCGTCTGCAATTGGGGCGATGGCGTCGGCCTCCCCGGCGATAATCCTCACCGGAATGGCGATTGCCGACAGGCTCGCGGGGCGAAATGCAGGCCCGAGCGGGGGCGCAATGGCAAATGCGGCCCGAACCCGCTTGTCGCGATAGGAATCGCCCGCATGGGCCAGCGCAGCTTGAAACGGGGCGTCGGTGGCCGATAGCTTGTTGAAATCGTCGACCAGGGTCGGAAATTCCGGCGGGCTCTGGCATACAACATCTGCGACGTGCGAGGCACAGAATTGCCTGAACGCGCCTACGTCGGTCGTACCGCCAGCAATCTCGATCATGGTATAGCCGCCGAGCGAAAAACCCGCGGCGCCGATGCGGTGAGAGTCAATGCGGCTGCCGAAGGTGGGATCGGCCAGCATGGAATCAATGACCACGCTGAGATCGCGAGCACGCTCCCACCAAGTAGAGAATCCCTGCGCGGTGTAAGCTTCGGTCGCGTTGTTCCCGGGATGATTGACGGCGACTGCGATGTAGCCGTTTGCGGCAAGCGCCGTGCCGAGCCAGGCCATCTGCAGCGCCGAGCCACCGGTGCCGTGAGAAAGCACCACCAGGGGATACTTCACCGGCGCGGAAGCAAGGTTCACATTGCGAGCCGCGCGTCCGATGACGAAAAGCTCACTCATGCCGGGAATCTCAATGGGTTGTTCGACCGCACTGGCTGCGGCGGGATACCAGACCGTGGTTCCGAGTGCGTGAGTCTTCGCTCCACGCCAGTTGTACGGTTCGCCAGGTGTAAACGTTCGGAACGACATTCCAACCTTGAAGTCCGATCGGGAGCTCGGGCCCGTTTTAGCGAACCGGGGCAGGGAACTCAGGCTTGCAGGCAGAATCCACACCACTACCAACGCGATGCGCCATCCCTTATCCAGCATGTGCCCTCCGTCGCCTACAGTTGCGGGGCCAGATCGAGGCTGCCGCAACGGCCGAAATCCCGCATTCGTCGTTGAGTCTGTGAACCGCAAAAAGGAAATTATCACGACTTGGCGTTCGTCCTATCAAGTCGTTATGCATTCAATAGGTTTGTTCAACAGCATCTAATGCGGCACGGGTGTTGACGGTGGTACCATCCCGTTCAACGAATATGAACGGACTACGCTTGTTCTCCACGGCCACGCTCGTACTTCTGCTGTCGGGTCTGTTGCCGCCTGCTTCCGGGCAATCCCAAACGGCAGGGGAGCGCCCTGTGCTGCTGCATGCGGCCCATCTGCTCGATATTCGGAACGGACGGCTCGTGACCCCGGGTGAAGTGCTTGTCCAGGGCGGCCGCATCCTCGAAGCCGGCACGGCTGTCAGACATCCGCAGGACGCTGAGGTCCTGGACCTCGGCGACCGCACGCTGTTGCCGGGATTGATCGACGCCCACGTACATCTGTTTTTGCATCCCGGCGCCGAGGATCTGCAAACGGTAGAGGAATCGGTTCCACAGCGTACCATCGCGGCTACGCTCGCCGCTCGCGACGACCTCATGGCGGGTTTCACAGCCGAGCGCGACATGGGGACCGAGGGTGCCGGATCTGCCGATACCGCAGTGCGGGATGCAATCAACCAAGGGACGATTCCGGGGCCGCGTCTGCGCATCAGCGGCAATGCGATCAACATCCTGGGCGGGCACGAAGACGCCATGGGCTATAACCCTGCGCAACACGTCTTGCCCAACGCCGACTACGCCAACAGTGCTGCCGAGTTGGTCGCGGTGATGCGCGAGCAATATAAGGAAGGTGCGGACTTTACCAAGATTTATGAAACCGGCCAGGATACGGTTCGTGATGGCAAGCTCTCGACTGTTTACCAGTATTCGGAACCCGAACTGGCCGCAGCGGTCCAGGAGGCGGCGCGCGTGGGTCGACGAGTAGCCGTACATGCCACGGGCGAGCCGGGAACACTGTTTGCTGCGCAAGCCGGTGTCGCCTCCATCGATCACGCGAACCAGCTAGCCGACGAGACGATGAGAATCATGCGCGAAAAACAGATCTTTGCCGTCCCGACCCTCACGATCTTCGACTACTTTGCAGACCATGCAGCTACACCCGCGCAGGCCGCACGCGAACGCGAAATGTTCGAATTAAAGGTTCAGGATTTCCGCCGGCAGGTCACCGCGGGAGTTCCCATGGCGGTGGGCTCTGACGTCGGACCGTTCCCGCACGGCACGCAGGCGCGGGAACTGGAACTGATGGTGAAGTACGGCATGACACCACTGGCCGCTCTCCAGGCCGATCTGTTAAGCGGTGCGAAGCTATTGGGCTGGGAGGGACAGATCGGATCACTCGAACCGGGCTATCTGGCTGACGTCATCGCCGTGGCCGGCGATCCGCTAAAGGACCCACGCACACTCGAGAATGTTTCGTTCGTGATGAAGAACGGTGTAATCTACAAGAAATAACCGAACGACCCTTCGGTCCCACCATCAGGATGCCTCTGTTTTTCGGGATGGATCCCAATGACTTCCGGTCTCACTCCTTAAACACTTTAATCGTTATCGTTCCGTCAGGGCCGACCATCCCTCGCATCATGCCGTTGCTATTGAAGACCATGGCGATATGTCCCTGGCGATCAAGGCCAATGATCCCGCCTTCCCCGTGCTGAGCTACCAGCTCCTTCATGACCACATCGTTTGCCGCCTCTTCCAGCGAGACGTGAAGATAGCGCACGCGCGCACAGATATCGGCGGCGACCACATTCCGTATGAAATACTCGCCGACTCCGGTCGCCGATATCGCGCAACTCTCGTTGTTGGCGTAGGTGCCTGCTCCAATGAGCGGAGAGTCACCGACGCGTCCCGGCATCTTCCAGGTTGTGCCGCCGGTCGATGTTCCGGCAGCCAGATTTCCTGCCTGATCAAGGGCAACCGCCCCCACCGTTCCGTGCACCTGGTCTTGAGCGAGCCCCGCGGACTTGCCTTTCGCTTGAGCTGCACTCTCGTCTTGGTAGCGCTTCCATTCGCTCTCGTTGTAGAAATAGTAGGGAGACACCAGACTTATTCCCTGAGACTTCGCGAATTGCTCCGCGCCTTCACCGACCAGCAAGACATGGGGAGTCTTCTCCATGACCAGCCGGGCGAGGCTGATTGGGTTTGCGATGTGCTGGACCGAAGCTACCGCTCCGGCGCTGAGCGTGGCACCGTCCATGATCGCTGAGTCAAGCTCGGGTATTCCGTCCCGAGTGTAGTAGGCGCCCCGGCCCGCATCGAAGTCGCCGGAGTCCTCCAGAACGCGGATTGTCGCCTCGACTGCATCCAGACTGGTCCCCTGGTGTAGCAATACGTTGTAGCCAACCCCCAGGGCCTTGGTCATCGCCGCGCGACGGATCGCGATCTGCTCAGGCGGCATCTTGCTGTAGTCGCCTGCGCCGCCGTGAACGACTAGAACAATATTTTGCGACCCGGGAAAACCGGCCCTAGCAGACGCCTCACCCTTCGTTCTGGTACTCGTTGCAATCAGTAGCAGAGCTAGAGAGGAAAAGACAACGAGATACGTGCTTTTCATAAAGCTGCCTCCGATACCAAGAATGCCGTTCGGTTTCGCGGACGGCTGAGGTTTGTGCCAACCGCTGCGAACTGCCCGAGAACGAGCTCCACGGGGTCGCGTCTATGACTGGGCCGCCCGATACTACATCTATCCGGTAATCCCGTTCATCAGGAGCGGGTCGCAGGACTCACGCGATCTCCGTGGCGCTGCTTCGATCCGAAAGTCGTTGTGTCCGAATCGCCAGGAGCATACGATGCCTCGGTCAGAGGTCCAAATCGGAAATTCGTGCTGAACCTGGGCAAGCGGCCAAACTTATGAATTGTTCAAGGAAACTTCTGGTTTTGATCGCGCTCGCGATGCCTGTTGCGTCCGGAGCCGCGGGGCAGCAAGCGCCTGCACAACAGCCTCAACTACGCGACGGCTTTCCAGCCGGACCAACTGCTCGGATTTTGAGCTTCCAGGCGAGCCCCAACTCGATCCGACCCGGTGAAGCTGTGACTCTGGAATGGGCTGTGGTGAATGCGGACCGGATTACCCTTGACCAAGGCATCGGTATCGTGGCCACACGGGACAGCCACACGGTGAGGCCGAGCGCGACGACGACCTACACGTTGACGGCCCTGGGGAACGCCGGCACCGGCAACGACACGCGGTCAGTGACGGTGACCGTTGCGGGCCTAACTGCTGCGCCGGCTCCGAATGCGACGACAAGCGAGGTTTTGTCAAGCAAACCGGTGCCGCGCATGGCCGACGGCACGCCCGACCTTAATGGCATTTATATCGCGCCCTATCACTCGATCAAAGTGGTCGACAAAATCACACTGAAGCCCGGCGCGGAAAAATATCATGTTGGGCCGGAGTACACCTTCTCGCTGGGCGAAAAGTGCCTGCCGCGCGGAGTGCCGGACACGATCGGAGAGCCGTATCCGATACAGATCGTACAAACACCGAACCTGGTTGTGATTCTCTACGAAGCGGGCGAATATTTCCGTACGATTCCAACCGACGGGCGTCCGCACCCCAAGGACCTTGACCCGACGTGGATGGGAAATTCGGTGGGGCACTGGGAAGGAGATACGCTGGTGGTGGATGTGACCGGCGTCAACGACAAGGTGTCCGTGGGCGAGTACCGTCACACCACGGCGTACCATCTGGTTGAGCGTTTCCAGCGCACGGCATACTACACACTTAAGTACTCGGCGACGATCGAAGACCCCAACGTGTTCGCGGCGCCCTGGACCGAAGTGGGCACTTTTACGCTACATCCGGAATGGGACATTCAAGAGTACATCTGCAACGAAAACAATCACGACTACAAGGAATTGTTCGAGCGGTACAAGTAAGCGTGGGGTGCGAGGGACTGTTGCTCTGCTAGAGATTCGGCGCCCCGATTTAGTTCGCCGCGATTTGGATCCTGATCCTCCTGTTAGGATGATTCGGCCGCGAGTGCGTCCAGCGCAGCTGCTGCCTTGGTCAAGTTATCGACTCCGAATACCACCAGGCCCAGCGAGGAGTCTGGCTCAAGTCCGCAGTAGGTGTAGTCTATATTGATCTGCTTTTCACCCAACCGCGCGGCGGCGCGACCCAGCTGACCGGGACGGTGCGCCAGTCTGACGACCGCGACGTCGGTCTCCTCGAAGATCATGTGCAGACTTCCCAGTACTGCCTTGGCGCTGGCCATATCATCGGCCACGAATCGGGCCAGGCTCTCTCCCTCTTCTACATACGATTGAAAGGCCAGGATATTCACTCCACGCTGCGCGAGAGCGAGCAAGCACTTCCCCAGAGCGCCGGGTTTGTCTTCGATCGTTACCGTAAACTCCTTCGCCTTCGCCATCGGATCTGGCTCCCTTCGTTTCCAGCACGCAGATAACCGTCAGTGCAGTTCCTTCATTGAACTGCGGCTCGGTTCCGTGGTCAACTCCTGTTTCGTCGGCTAGGTTCACACGCTCGGATTGGAATCCGTGTGCCTGTAAGTGTGAACCGGTCACGGGATCAACGGGCTTGCTGCCGGAATCGAACTCCCGAGCTGGCGCAGCAGTCGAAGCCTTATGACTGCAAATCGATCGCGAGCACCGAAAACTTCGCCGCAGAGTATAGTGATCGTGTCTTTTGGTGCTGGGTCGTGCCATCGTTTATTATAGTGTCGGTTCAGGACTTATACCTGACACCCGGGAGACGAGGAACCGAAGACCATGGCAGAGACACCGAAGGCCGGGAAACCGCACCACGCTATATCGAGTGAAGCGCTCAACCAATTGTTCCACGAGGCCCGCACTCATTCGGCGTGGCTTCCCAGGCCTGTCCCCATCGAGACGCTGCGCGAAGCCTATGACATTGCGCGTTGGGGCCCGACGAGTGCGAACTCGACTCCAGCCCGCTTTGTATTTCTGGTTAGTGAAGCCTCAAAGGCCCGCCTTCTGCCGGCCCTTGCTCCCCTCAATGTCGAAAAAACAAAGACTGCGCCCGTGACCGTTATCGTCGCCTGGGACACGGAATTCCATGAGAAGCTTCCCCGGCTATTTCCCCACGCCGATATGCGCTCGCATTTCGTTGGGAATCAGCGTGTAATTGATGAAACCGCATTCCGTAACAGTTCGCTCCAAGGAGGCTATTTCATACTTGCTGCTCGATCGGTCGGGCTCGATTGTGGCCCAATGTCTGGTTTCGACGCGGCGAAAGTGAATGCGGAATTTTTCCCAGAGGGTAAGTGGAAAGTGAACTTCCTCTGCAATCTTGGTTACGGTGATCGGAGCAAACTCTTTCCCCGAAATCCACGTCTTGGTTTTGAAGAAGCCTGCCAGGTGCTTTGAACAGGCGGACACGGACGCCGTTCCTGCTCGGCCGAATACCGGTAGGGCGCCAGTGCGAGGCCGACCGGTCGTTAAGAACTACACCTTCTTGTGACTGGACCTACGAAGTAATTCAGGGAGCCGCAATTCCGGTACGCGCCACGAGCTTGGATTCCACGGTTCGCGTAGCCACCGATACACGGACGCCGGGATGGGTGTCCGATCAAGTGACCCCACGAAATGTAAGCATTGCTTCGTCAAAACAAGGCCCTGCCGATACAACGCTCGGACGCGCTGACGCGATCGTTTCAGGCTTGCAACCACGATCGCGGTGCCGTGGGCTCGAGCAGGCGAGACGACTGTGGCCATTTGACGCTCTTTCCACTTGCTCAAACGGCTCAGAACGATCCGGAGGGAAATGCCCTTGATAGGCACGGAATGGGGAGCACGTGCCGCCGTCGCGTGACCCTCAGTTTGGGAGTGCGTCGGTTTCCGAGGACCGGCCACCGGGCTATGCTTGGATTCCGGCAACGAATCGACCGTCGGGTTCTCCCTGGCCATAGCAGGAGAACATGAGGGAGCGACCGGGGAAGCTGTCGTCGTTGAGCCCGAGAAGAATTGAACGCCGACTTCATGAAAAAACTCACTCAGTTCGGAAGCTTGACTCGGCCCCATTGGCACTGGTTGGGAAGCGGATACCGTGGTGACCGGAAGTTCGGTTGTAGGTTGCGATTGAGCCTCTCGGTTGAGTACAGCCCCGTTTTCGGAGTGTAAAACCGGAGTGCCGGATTCTGCGACGGAGCCGGGAACAGGGTCGGTGACAACGAGCGAAGCTGAAGCGAGGTTCGCGGCAGCGTCGGCGTGTTCCCGACATGGTTCATCAAACGTCGCAGGCAAAGTTGGCGCCAAGTTCAGTGTTTCCGATTGCGGACCAATCCACTGGAAGTCCAGCTCGTTCCTGTTATCCCAGGGCGGAACGACAAGTTTGCTGTCATCGAACTGAAATTCGTGTGCGATCTCTGCGACGATACGCGCCGGCACCGGCTGGACTTGGTTTTCGTATGCACTGGTCAACGCGTTCTCACATAGCAGGTTCATGATGCGCGGAATCCCGCGCGAATAGAAGTGCACGGCGTCCATGGCTTTTGGCTCAAAAACCGGTTTGCCGTTGGCGCCAGCGATTTGCAAGCGCGATTGAATATAGGCGTGAGTCTGGTTGAGATCGAGTGCGGCGGTTTTGCAGCGAAGCGTGACGCGCTGCTTGATCTGGCGGAGCTCAGGTCGTTTGATTCGCTCTTCAAGTTCCGGCTGGCCTACCAGCACGATCTGCAAAAGCTTGTCCCGCGGCGTCTCCAGGTTCAGTAGCATTCGGATCTCTTCAAGAACGTGGGTTGGCAGTCCTTGGGCTTCGTCCACGACGAGCACGGGGGTCTGGCCTGCCCGATAGCGTTCGAGCAACCATTGATTCAGGCGCATCAGCGCGTTGGTGTTCGGTCCAGGATCGGAAGGCACCCCGAAATCCGCCAATATGAAATCGAATAAATGGCTGGTTTCCAGGTGGGAATTGAAAATGAACGCCGTGGGCGTACGCTGTTCGGCGAGTTGATCAAGCAATCGGTTGATCAGCGTCGTCTTGCCCGTCCCTACTTCGCCGGTCAGCAGGATGAGGCCCTTGCGAGCTCGGATCCCGGATTTTAGTTCGTGCAACGCTAGCCGGGTCTGCGGCGTCAGAAATAGGTAACGGGGATCCGGGTTGACGTTGAAAGGATTCTCGCGTAGTCCGAAGAAATGTTTGTACATGTTCGGTCCCCAGGTTCGTCCCGTTTTTTAGTCTGAAGCTTCGCTCATCAATTGAGTCCGTTGTCGTCTGGACCTTCTGACTCGTGGCTGCTGCTCCCCATAACCCTGGACCCGGCGCATAGTTCCTTTCACCCGATCTGCTTCCCGGAGGTCGGGGACGATCCCTTGTTCACGGCGAAGACGGGGCGAAATGCGAACAGCGCTGATCCGCTCGCGACCCTCCCTCACGCTGCTCGCGAGCGCATCCCCCGGCTCGCGGCGCAGACATTTGCCACGGGAATGGCCGCAAACGTAGGACCATCGCAGCGCACTGAAACGGTGGGAGTTAGCTTGCTAGGTAACTTCAATAGCTGCTATCGATTGCAGAATTTGCGCAATGACTTTCCGCTTCGGGCATGTTTGCCCGTGCGTGAACAACGATTTGTGCTGGAGTCGAAGACCGGGGCATACTCATGATGGAGGTCGGCGAATGACAGCGCTCATGACAGGTGGAGCATTCTTGCGCCGGTTGATCTTGCTCGTGTCTGTTCTGAGCGGACTTGGGGTTCAGGCGCCGTCAGGCCAGGAGGTGGGGAGTGACTGGACGCAGTTTGGTTGGGACTTAGCTAGCTCCAGCGCGCCGACTGTTCCCACCGGCATTACCGCCGCAAACATCGGCTCGCTTGTCCGGCGACAGATCAATCTTGACGGGACTGTAGATGCGTCGGCCATCTACCTCCATGGTGCTGCCGTAAAAGGCTCCAGGCATGACGTGTTTCTCGTCACGACCACTTACGGGAAGACGATCGCCGTGGATGCCAACCAAGGATCCATTCTTTGGGAGTACACGCCGCCTAAGTACGATTCTTGGGTCGGCACCCGCCAAATTTCCAATAGCACTCCGGTCGCTGATCCTGACCGCGAGCACATCTACGCCGCATCACCCGACGGCACAGTTCAGAAGCTTGCGGTCTCCGACGGGCATGTCGTATGGACAACACCGATCACGCTGCTGCCGTCACGCGAGAAGATCGCCTCGCCCCTTAAAGAGTTCCGCGGCCACATCGTCGCCGTCACCGGCGGCTACATCGGGGATCGGCCCCCCTACCAGGGCCACGTCGCAGTTCTCGACGCCCAGACCGGCAAGCTGCTTCACACGTGGAACTCGCTCTGCAGCGACCGTTCGGGCTTACTCGATCCGAGTTCCTGTGCGGATACGCAATCGGCTATCTGGGGGCGAGCCGGTGCCGTAATAGACGTTGCGACCGGCAACATCTTTGTGGCCACCGGCAACGGTCCTTACGACGGCAAAAGGAATTGGGGGGACTCTACGATTGAGCTCAACGCCGACGCCACCCAGATGCTTGGCAACTACACTCCGAAGGACAACTCCCAGCTCGACGATCGCGATCTCGACCTCGGATCAACTTCGCCGGTGCTTGTCGGAGGCGACGTCTTGGCTCAGGGAGGCAAGGATGGGCTGATCCGTCTGGTAAGTATCAAGGCTATGGGAGGCACCGCTCCGCACGCTGGTGGCGAATTGCAGAGCGTCTCGACGCCTTCCGGTGGCCGCTTGTTTACTGCTCTAGCTGTGTGGCGCAGCGGCGCCGACACGTGGCTGTTTTCCGCTGACGGCGGAGGCACTGGCGCTTGGACCTATCAGAGCGGAAAGCTTGTCCCCATGTGGAGGAACAGCAACGGTGGCACAAGTCCTGTAGTCGCAGGCGGTCTGCTGTACGTCTATAGTCCCAAGGGCGGGCTACACGTCTACGATCCAGCAAATGGAAGTCAGATCGCCGAGCTGAAATGCGGCAACGGGCACTGGAACAGTCCGATTGTGGTAGACGGCAAGATCGCTCTACCCGAAGGCAATGCCAATCAATCTGCCTCCACCGGCTTGCTCGACATATGGAGCTTGACCGCCGGAAAGTGAACGGATGACCCCGTCACGGCAGCACAGCGCGGAGGCCTGTAGGGCCCGGATCACTCCCGCTCAAGAACCGCTCCGTTCCGGCACGGTTCCCGCACAGATCGTATTGTGCCACCGGTAGCCATACTTCGCCGGCTAACGTGGTCAGCAGCGCTGCCTTCCCATGCTATTTTCCCTGTTTTTTCGCGGCATCCGCACTCTGCTTGCAGCGATCCTGCAGCGCGCCGGGAACCTGGCCGCAGCGATTGAACGCGTCGGCGGCATCAGCAAAACGGTTCAAGCTCTGTAGCTCCAGCCCGAGAACAAAAAGGTCTGTCGCATCGGGAGTCGCAGCAAGCTGCATGGCCTGCTGAAGCTCTTTCACCGAGTCCTCGGAATCCTGGCGGCGGAAATAGACCAGACCCAAGCCGCTATGAGCTTCGGCCAGCAGCGCGGACTTGGATTGAGCGAACTGGTCGTCGGTTAAGTTGGAGGGCTTCGGCATTTTCGGGATGATTTCCATAGCGTGCTTTTCGTAGCGCTCCGCCTCGTCGAGGTTCTTCGCGGCGTCTGCGCTCTCCGGGTTGTACTCGTGGGGAATCATCCAACCAACGATCACCAGCACCGCCGCATCGTCCGGATTCAGGGCGAGCGCCTTGTCCGCACGGGCATAGAAATTCTTCCAGTCCTGCTTGGCGGAATAGGCCCGCGTAAGAGCCGCGTAAACCGATTCGGCATATCGGCTCAAGGGATATTTTTGGACGAACGCTTCGCCGAGGCGGATTCTTTTATCCAAATCCTGCGGGCTGGAGAGGTAAAACTGCTTATAAGCGGCTTCCTCCGCAGGATCGCCTTTTGGACCAGCGACTGTGGGAGTCTGATTCATCTGGCGAAGTTTCAACTGTTGGTTCTGATCCTGCTGTTGCTCCTGGGACGGTACGAAATTAGGATTGGTCCCCTGGGATGCGGAAACCGCCGCCAAAGCCAGGGCGGCGAAGGCAATCGACACAAAGCGAATGGCAGGTTGCGCAAGCGAGAAAGCCATGTCAGCGTTCCTCCTTTGCGAAGACTCGCTGGGCGGCCTTCGACTGAGACGGATCTATCGTGGATGTGGTTGCCCGCGCTGGCAGCGGTGAAAGCCCGGAGCCATGAAACGTTCGAGGCGTTTATATCCGTTCTTGTTGTGCGAAGCAAATGCCCGGTTCGGGTAGTTCTACTATCTGTTGCCGGCATGAGCCACGCGCCTGCTTGGCCGAGATGCTGCGATTGATTTTCCCGGCGGCTCATTTTTAAACGCACAAGTCGATGGATGCTATATAAGATGGGTGCTGCGTCTTATTGATCTGGCTTCAGACGGCAAAGTGGGAGTAATGGCGGGCGTATGAACGAGCTTTTCCGACACATGGATTCGCTTTCGCTCTTTACTAAGTGTATTGCCGCAGTTGTCGGAATTCTGGTTATTCACGGCGCGTTTCACCTGCTCGAACGAACCGTTCCCCAGCGATTTGGCAAAGCCGACTCGCGCTATAAGGTCCGCAAGTTCGTCGTCTTTACCGGATACCTCTCGATCCTGCTGTTTCTTACAATCCTGTTTGAGGATCGATTGGGGCGCCTAAGCTTCGCAGTCGGCGTCGCCGGCGCCGGTGTCGCCGTAGCACTGCAGGATGTGTTGGCCAGTATTGCCGGTGCTTTTTCTATCGGTTTTTCCAAACTGTACGCCGTCGGCGACAGAGTACAGATCGGCGATACTCGAGGCGATGTGATCGACATCGGGCTCCTGCGAACGACCCTAATGGAAACAGGGAACTGGGTCAGCAAGGACTTCTACAATGGCCGGATCGTCCGCATTCCCAACAGCACGGTTTTGAAGGGTTCCGTTTTCAACTACTCGCAGGGATTCCAGTTTATTTGGGACGAAATCAAGGTGACGTTTACCGCCGCCAGCGATTGCCTGCTTGCCAAACAGGTTCTTCTGCGCATTGCCAAGGAAGCGGTTGGCGGATACATGGTTGAGGCCGAGACGTCTTGGAGAATTGTGAGTGACAATTTTCGAAGTGCGAACCCGCCGCTGGAACCCACCGTCATGCTCGCCGTGGTCGGGGGATCGCTAGAATTCGGCGTCAGCTACGTGGTCGACTACACCAAGCGGACGGCGATGCAGGACCAATTGTTCACGAAAATCGTACAAGAAGTTGCGAACAGCAACGGCAAACTCGAATGGGCTACATCCTCGGCCTGTCCGACAACGCTGTCGTTGACTCTGCCCCCGGCCGATACGCCCCTGTCAGCTTCAACGCAGGGCGCTGGTAAGGCGGCTGGCGCTCGTTAATTCGCTTGGGCGTCTTAACCTCGAGAATCGCACGGTGGCGTCTCTAGCGTGCGAGGAACGCGGCTTCGACCAGCTCGAAGCCGCGCCCCACAGTTCCAGCGGTTGGCCTAAAGCGAAAACCTAGGGATTAGCCTTCTTCTCAGTTGTTGTGGACTTGACGGCAGGCGCGGCCTCTGGCTTGGGCTTCCAGAAGTCCGGATCGGCTTTGATCCACTCATCCTCGACGTAACTCATGTGTGGGTTGAAGGCAAACAGCTGGTGTTCGGAGGATTCAACCGAAGCGCCGTAAAGCTCCAGGAGTTTCTTCATTCCGTTTTCGCCCAGAGCCGCCTGGAATTGCTTGTCTTCCTGGAAGCCACGATCAATTTCGGCCAGCGTCTTGCGCGCGGTGAGCACAAGAAATCTGCCGCCTTCGCCCCCATAGACTTCTTCGTACATGGCCCAATGCATATCGGGCTCTGCCTTCTCATAAGCGGCCTTGACCATCTTGACGACCTCAGTCCATTCCGCGTCATGGCCCGGGCGAACATTGTAAGAGGAGATTTCCAGATACCGCATATGCGAGACGTCGGTTACCGACCGCAGACTCATCTCGTCGTGGTAAACGAAAACTGCCTGGTCCATCGATTCCAGCAATTCACCATCGGTCATGTTGTCGCGATCCAGTGCGGCAGCCAGGGTGGCATTGCCTGCGACCGCCGCATTATCCTTTTCCCAGGCTTCAAAGGAAGCGTACTGGGTCAGGAACAAGGCGCGCTGCTTGCCCGATAGCGACGTCATGCCCACATAATGCGTCGGCCATTTGGCACGTGCCATGGCCTGGACGAATGCGCTTTCCGACTTGTCATGCACCGCGCCGGATTTGCCCGGCTTGGTGAATTCGCGTGTGATCTGCAAGACTTGCGGTGTGGACGTATTTTCTTGCGATTGTGCGCGCGCTGCGGTGATCCAGCAACATCCAACTACCAGTGACGATCCCAACAGAAATCGAGCGAATTTCTTCACGAACGTAATCCTCCTGTTTAGCGAATAGAACCCAATTTGGGGAAAGGCCGAATAAACTACCGAATGGTCGGTGCGGCAACTGGCGCTGACACTATCTGAGCCTGCCCAGCAAGTCAAGTACGACGGTGCAGATTCGGCTGAGGCGGACAGTGCTGTCGTTGGTCGCGATCTGCCGTACCTGTTGGCGAGTTAGCTTGCGGACTTCTGCGAACCACCCAAAGCAGCTTCTACGACAGCAGGCGCACGTCGAACTCAATGCGCACCTCGTCCTTGGCTTTGACGCCCGCTATTCCCGGGGGTTTGATACCAAAGTCAGTCTGTTTGACAGTGGACTCGCCGGTGTAATGGCCGTCCTTCAGTGTTACCTGCACCATGACCGGCCGTGATTGCCCGCAGAGCGTCAGATTCCCGCGCACCTTCCAGGTTCCCTGGCCCGTAGGCTCCGCGCTGGTCGACTTGAACACGATCTCTGTGTAGCGCTGGCTATCGAGGACCTCCGGGCCCAGCATCGTACTCTGTATCTCGCCGCGATCTTTGTCGGAAGCGTCCTTGTCGATCACGCGCAGCTCCCGAGCGTCCACGTGTAGTTCAACCGCCGGATGCAAGCCGATATCTGCCGTGCCGCTGTGAATGGGGGCGCTCACTTCATGCTCGTGTCCTAGCCCCGAGAACAGCCCGGTCTTGCCGACGTGGATCGTCAACGTGGACCTCTGCGTGTCGATATTCTGTTGTTGGGCCCGGGCGCCCGACACGGACAGCGAGATGACAATAACGAAACAGAAGACTCGGCTCATCACTCACCTCAAATCGAATTTCCAGCTAGGCCCAGGTTGAGATCACAATGCAGAAATATCTGTTCATTTACGCACGCAAGCGACCAGCCTCTTATTCCACCAGGAAGTGCTCGCGTTGATCGAATGGCGCGCCGATCAGGGGCCCCAGCTTGGCTCGGTAATCGAGCGTGTGCGTTGCGGTTTCGTGCTTTTCAAATGCCTCGGCATCTTTCCACACCTCTATGACCGCCAGGTGGTTAGCCCGCCCCGCGATCTGGGCAATGGCTTCGCAACGTTCGATTCCAGCATCCTTCCGTGTGTCCAGGACGTACTGTTTGATCGCCGCGGTGCCTGCTTCGGTGCCCGGAGGCATAAGGTCAATAAACGTGACTACGTACAGCGGTGACGGATTGACAGGACCCTGCAGGGGATTCTGCTGCGAGTTGAGCTTGGTGGCAAACGTGGCAACCGCAACCGCCAAATAGAAAGCGGCGGCCAACGTGATTAACCGGCGCGTTGGTTTCATCTCATTGCTCCGTGGCACTGGGCTGATGAACAGTGTAATCCCTTCTCTAAATGCAATTCGCCGTTCTTGTATCTGTACCGCCCTCGGCGGTGTCCTGGTCCGAAATTAGACCCTAAGCTGCTTGCATTCCGCGCACGCATTCACCTTTGGAATCAAAAGCGATATCATCGTGGCGATCGAAGCCCCTTTGTAGAGATTATCTCCATTCCGATGGAGGAGTGTCATGGAAATGCGGAAGACCGTTCGGCTTGCGGTGATTGGCGCTCTGGCGCTTTACCCCGGGGCGTTGGTAGCTGCCGGACGACACGACGGCAACTACGTCACGAAACTGGCGTGCGAAGCACACGGGGAGACGCCGGCCTACAAATGGGAGTTTCCCAGCGAAGTCAAGGACAGCAACTTCCACGGGCAGCATGGCGAACAGGACGGACCCGGATACCTTGTGATCGAAGGCAAGATCGCAGACGACGGCAGCGCCAAGCTCTCTGCCAAGGGTAAAGTCACCCAGAACCATGCCCATGGTGTATTCGCCATGAAGGGCGACAACTACAGCTATAACATCAAGGCCCAGTTTGACGATGCCAAGGGCACAGGCACCAGGGACGAAGGCGCTGGCATCCTGGGCCGTGCGTGCAATTTCGAATTCGCGAAGCAGCCGGATGCGCCTGCGACCTCAACGAGCCCGGCTCCATCCACGAACACTAGTTCAAAACCGCCTGGGGAGGTGCCAGGATAGCGCCTGTTGAGTGAGGTTCGTTAGGGATGTTGATCAGCCGTACGCGAACGGAATTCATTGAATCCTTACTGGTCTGCGGTGGATCCAAGCTTCCCGGGAGAGTTGCATGGCCAACAAAACTGCAAAGATCGTCCGCTTCCACAGCCTAGGCGGGCCCGAAGTGCTGAAGATTTCTGAAGAACCGATTCCGGAGCCGGGAAAGGGCGAAGTTCGGCTCAGGGTCAAGGCAATCGGGCTTAACCGGGCAGAAGTGATGTTCCGCTGTGGCCAGTATCTGGAGGCCCCCGTTCTGCCCTCGAAGCTCGGCTATGAGGCGGCCGGCGTGGTGGAGGCTGTTGGGCCCGACGTCGACAAGAGCTGGCTTGGCGAGAAGGCCAGCACCGTTCCGGCGTTCCTCATGACGCAGTACGGCGTATATGGAGACGTGGCGATTGTTCCTGCAAGCGCCCTCGCTCGTTATCCGGAAAAACTGACGCCGGAACAGGGCACATCCATCTGGATGCAGTATCTGACTGCCTACGGAGCTCTGATCACACACGCTCAGATTACAAATGGGGACTTCGTAATTATCACTGCGTCCAGCAGCAGCGTCGGGATTGCGGCGATCGAAATGGTGAAAGCAGAAGGTGCGATTAGCATCGCGACGACACGAACATCCAAGAAAAGCGCAACCCTGGTCGAGGCCGGAGCGGCACATGTGATAGCGACCGAAGAGGAAGACTTCATCGGACGCGTAAACCAGATCACCGGCGGCAAAGGCGCTCGCGTGATCTTTGATCCCATAGCAGGCAAAGGAGTCGAAGTTCTCGCCCAGGCGGCGGCGCATGGCGGAACAATTTTTGAATATGGTGCCCTTGCGTCCGGGCCAACGCCTTTTCCGCTCTTCGCTGCGCTGAGCAAGGGGCTGTCGGTTCGTGGATATACCCTCCGTGAAGTACTGTCTGTGCCGAAACTGAGGGAGAAAGCTGAGCAGTATGTTTTCGCTCACGTCCAGGCAGGCCGCTTCAAACCGCGTATCGACCGAGTTTTTCCGTTTGCCGAGATCGTCGAGGCGCATCGCTACATGGAATCAAATGCGCAGATTGGCAAGATCGTGGTGACGGTGTAGCGCGCTCGACGGCCGAGACCGGCTTGGACCATCAGGGTCGACCTTCTTTGAAGCCAAGTTCCGAAACGATCGTCAAGACCGACATTCCGGTTTCTGCGCCTCCTGATCTGATTTGTTTTCCTGTGCATCCAATGAAGCTGGAGCTTTCTCAAAGGACAATATGACGCACCTATTTGATCCACTTCAAATTCGCGGCATTACCTTGCCGAATCGCATGGTCGTTTCGCCGATGTGCGAATATTCCAGTCGGGACGGCTTCGCGAATGACTGGCACCTGGTGCACCTGGGGAGCAGAGCAGTGGGCGGGGCGGGACTGATATTTACCGAGGCGACCGCAGTGACGCCAGAGGGGCGCATTAGCCCCGAAGACTTGGGAATTTGGCGCGATGACCACATGGAGTTCCTCGCGCGAATCGTGCGGTTTCTCAAAAGCCAGGGAAGCGTGCCCGGCATGCAGCTGGCCCATGCAGGACGAAAGGGGAGTACATACAAACCAGGTGGCGGCAGTGGCGCAATTGCGCCGAACGACGGTGGCTGGGTACCTGTCGCTCCGAGCGCCCTCCGGTTCTCGGACACCTATCCGATGCCCCGGGCATTGTCGACCGAACAGATCCGCGACGTTATCGACGCCTTTGCCCAGGGAGCGCGCCGTGCGCTCCAGGCAGGGTTTCGCGTTCTTGAAATTCATGCCGCGCACGGATATCTGATCCACGAGTTCCTGTCTCCGCTAAGCAATCATCGAAAGGATGAGTATGGCGGCTCGTTTGAAAACCGAACGCGGTTGGCGCGGGAAATCGTCTCGGCTATACGAAACTTGATGCCGGAACATCTTCCGCTTTTCGTGCGAATCTCCGCTACGGATTGGAAGGAGGGCGGTTGGGACCTGGATCAATCCGTTGGGCTCGCGAAGCAGCTCGCGCAGCTGGGGGTCGATCTGGTGGACTGCTCCTCGGCGGGGCTCGCGCAGGACCAGAAGATCGTCGCGGGGCCGGGATTTCAGGTTCCGTTTGCCGAGCGCGTTCGCCGCGACGCGAGTGTCCTGACCGGCGCGGTCGGCTTGATCGAGACGAAAGAGCAAGTGATGGAAATCCTGGAGAACCAAAGGGCCGACCTGATTTTCATGGCTCGTGAATTCCTGCGCGACCCCTACTGGATACTTCGTGCTTCTCGCGAACTGAAGCAATCGGTGAGCTGGCCCTTGCAATATCTGCGCGCCGCGCCTGCGGATTCGCCCGAGCGGAAACCTTTCGATGCCGAGACGCTAGAACTTCTCGAATAGCTCGGCCACATGCAAGGCAGGCAACTCGCGGTAAGTGGATCAGGTTCTTTTTGCCGGGGGACAGCAATTTTCACCAAGCGAGACGTCGAGCCATAGACTTTCCGCGCACCACGACGGTGCGCCTGGTTTTCCGCTACAATTGCCCGGATTATGTCGACTTATCTGCTGATTCACGGCGCCTGGCACGGCGGATGGTGCTGGCGTAAGGTTGGGCCGCTGCTCGAAGCGAACGGGCACAGGGTCCTGGCACCGGATTTGCCGGGGCACGGAGATGACCGTACGCCTACGGCGACTGTAACGCTTAAGAGCTACACCGACCGAGTTTGCGAAATCGCTCGTGCTCAAACGGAACCGGTGATTCTGGCTGGCCACAGCATGGGCGGTGTCGTCATCACTCAGGCCGCCGAGAATTGCCCTAAGCAGATTGCAGCACTCGTCTATGTGTGTGCTTTCTTGCTGCGCAACGGCGATTCGCTCATGACCTGGGCATCACAGGATCAGACAAGCATGGTCAATCCATCTACTACGAAGCCGCGGGCGGACGGAGCCCTTGAGTTCAAGCGAGAACACAGCCGCGAAGCGTTTTACGGTAGTTGCGCGGACGATGACGTAGCGTTCGCCCAATCGCGCCTTGTCGCCCAGTCCGGCGCGCCCCTCGGAACGCAAGTAGAAACGACGGCGGAGCGCTGGGGTCGAATTCCTCGCTATTACGTCGAGTGCGCGCGCGATCGCGCGATAGGGCTTGGGCTTCAGCGGGAGATGCAGAAGCACTCACCATGCCAGCAGACGTTTTCGATCGACACAGATCATTCGCCATTTTTCTCCGCGTCGGAGCAACTTGCGGATATTCTTTTGTGGATTGGAAGCACATAAACACGGCGCTGCAGAATCTGTCGCCGGCAGGCGCGGAATCACATCGACTTGCCGCTGCGTTCCCTCGGCGGTCTGGTGGTCAACGGCTGGATTTCTCGCTCGAATTCACTGGAATCATGCTGGAAGGACAGCGCACCCCCCGCTCCCGAACCCGGATAGCTACTGGCGGATCGCCCGGCTAAATCCTCACAGATTAAACACAATTGGTCGGGCGCTTACCTGGCCGGCATCCGCAATCGCCGTTACACCTCTCGTGGCGGTTCGTTCCCAGGACGTTGAATTTCTACTCGTCTACTAGCGCGAAACTTTTCTGTAACCGGGCATTCATCTTTTCGTTATGTCCGGGAACCTAGAATCCCCCGGGGTACCACAGATGAATGTTCTCGTCGTTGAAGATGAGCCAGAGATGGCCTCGATGCTTATGCGGGGTCTGCAGGAGGAACTGCTCGATGTTCAGCTCGCGCAGAATGGCACGAGCGCGCTTCAGCTTTCTGAACAGAACCGGTTTGATCTGATCCTGCTGGATGTGATGCTTCCTGATCTGAGCGGCTTTGACGTGGTCGATCGACTGCGAAAGCGAAGCCAGGATACTCCTGTGCTGATGCTGACCGCGCGCGACGCGCTGCCGGACCTGGTCCGCGGCCTGGACTTGGGCGCAGATGACTACCTTACCAAGCCATTTTCCTTCGCGGAATTGCTGGCGCGCATCCGAGCGCTGGGCCGGCGTGGATGCGGAAGCCGGAATGTGCTCGAAGCGGATGATCTCGTTATGGATATTCCGGCGCGCCGCACGTTCCGCAATGGACAACCGGTCTATTTATCCTCGACGGAGTTTCGGTTGCTCGAAGTGCTGGTTAGAAGTCAAGGCCGCGTGGTTTCGCGTAAGGCGCTTCTTTCTGCGGTGTGGGGAAACCGGCGGGGCGTAGGCGAAAACACTCTTGACGCATTCGTGCGGCTCTTGCGAAAGAAAGTGGATGAGGTTGCGAAGGATCCCTTGATTTACACCCACCGAGGGCTTGGATACTCGGTCAAGGCGTCCAGAAGGTCATGAGAATAACGATTCGAGCGAGGCTGACAGCGCTCTACTTCATGGTGCTCGCGGCATCATTCAGCACCTTCGTGTGGATCAGCGACGTTGGTTTCCGGCGAAGTATCGAAGTATCGGTGAATGACGCCTCAAGCGTGAACCTGCAAAGTCTCCAGCGCCTGCTAGCGGCTAGCGCTCCCAAAGGGGCAGAAAAGGTTCAAAGGGAGCTCACGGAGTTGGCGAGCTGGTGGCCGAGCGGAGTGCTTTTTGAAGTGGCGGACCAGAATCAAGCCTGGATCTTTCGATCAACCCAATTTCTGCAGGCAGGGGTCCCCCTGCCCGCCGTCCAGGGCGGAAACGTGACTTTCTTCACTACGAACCTCAATCATATTCAGTATCGGATCGCGATGCAGCGAGTGGGAGTGGGAGGCCAGACGTTTGAAATTCATGCGGCAGTTCCCACGGAGCCGTTTGACCGCGCACTCGACAATTTTCGAGGAATCGAGAGGGAAACGGTGCCGCTGCTGGTCGTGCTCGCTTCGCTTCTCGGCTATTGGTTGAGTGGCAGGTCGCTTGCTCCCGTCACGCGTATTATCGAAACAGCCGAGCGTATCGGTGTGCAGAATCTTTCGCGCCGCCTGGAAGTCCCCAGAGCACGAGACGAGTTACGGCGGCTTACGGAAACTCTCAACGCGATGCTCGAACGTATTGAATCGTCGTTCAAGCGAATCACGCAATTCACTGCGGATGCATCCCACGATCTGAGAACACCGGTCTCGGTCATCCGCACGACGGCCGAAGTCACATTGCGAAGGCCGCGGACCGAGAGCCAGTACGTCGACGCCCTGGGGAAAATTCTCCGGACCTCTGTCGACACAACCACCCTGCTCGACAATTTGTTGACGCTCGCGCGGGCCGATGCTGGCACGACGGGTATGGAGCTCCATCTCATCGATCTCGAGCCCCACGTGAAAAAGGCCCAGGAGCGCGCCACCCTCCTCGCCGCCCACAAACCACTGCGCATCACGGTCCGGACGCCCGGCACGCCGGTGTGGGTGAGGGCGGACTCGATTGCAATCGATCGTCTCCTGTTGATCCTTCTCGACAACGCCGTAAAGTACACGCCCGAGGGCGGATCCTGCGGGATTGAGCTGACAACCGGCACGGGCCAAGCGCAGATCATTGTGCGGGACTCTGGAATTGGCATCCACGAGAGTGAATTGGAATTGATATTCGAGCGAAGTTACCGGACCGATCGAGCGCGGTCACGGGAAACTGGAGGCGCCGGATTGGGCCTGGCGATCGCTCGATGGATTACCGAGATACACGGCGGAACCATCGCGGCTGAGAGCCGTAAAGGCGCAGGAGCTGTGTTCCGCGTGAGTTTGCCAACCCCGCAAGCCGTCTGATCTTCGTTTGCGATTCATCCTTCCCAGGGCGCGTCATCTGAAAAAGTTTCAGGAACTATTGAACCGTAGATCAAAACTCATTCACGTAGCGTTCTCATTTCCCACGCCTAATGGGGCCGACGGCTAACGCGAACCTATGAATGCTTCACCTTAGGCGCGAGCGCCCCTGTTTCGGGTGCATTCGCCGAGAAGGCAGCAAAGGGAGATTCCGATGACGTTCCGCAGCAAGTCCGTTCCATATCGTTCTTGCACGGAGGAAGTGGGCCTCTGGCTGGCTCTCACGGTGTCCCTGGCAGTCTTACTGATGAATCCCTCAAATGCGACTGGAGCCCGGACTCGCCCCGAGGTGCCACCGGGAAGTTCTCCGACGACGACGGCCGATCAGAGTGGTAAGGGCGCAATTAGCGGGCACGTAACAGACGTTGCCGGAGGAGTGCTTCAGGGAGCTACGATTCGGGTCCAGCCGGGCGATTTTTCGGCCGTGGCCGACGGGCAGGGGCAGTTCGCCATCACGGGCCTTCCGGCCGGCAGCTATACGGTCACGGTTAGCTATGCAGGGTTTTCCCCCTTCAGCCAGACAGTGAACCTGAGCGCAGGACAAGCGATGACCCTTGACGCGACCTTGCAGCTTGCCCCATCGAATGCGCAGGTCGAGGTGCATGCGGACTTGCAAGGTGAAGCCGAGCAGGTTCAAGTCCAGCGAACGTCCGACAATATCGTCAACGTCATTGCGGCGGACGTCATCACAAGCCTTCCCAACGCAAATATTGCTGACGCCGTCGGCCGGCTGCCGGGCGTCACGCTCGAGCGGGATGAAGGCGAGGGCAAGTATGTGCAAATCCGCGGTACCGAGCCGCGCCTGACCAACGTCACGATCGAGGGCATCAATGTCCCGTCGCCGGAGGTTGCCGTACGCCAGATCAAATTGGATGTTATTCCGGCCGACCTGGTCGAGTCCGTCGTCCTGAATAAAACGCTCTCGGCAGATCAAGACGGGGACGCGATCGGCGGTACGGTCGACTTGAAACTGAAGAATGCCGGCGATCAACCGACCCTGATACTGTCGGGCATCGGCGGAATTACGCCGATACTAGGCGACCGTTATGTCGGCCAGAGCAGCGCCACGGTGGGTCAGCGTTTCGGCGAAGGCAAGCGTTTCGGCGTCCTGCTTGGGTTTACCTACGACTACAACGGTCGCGGAATTGATGACATCGAGCCCGGAATCGATCCCGGATATGCGACCCCAACGTATGACAGTCTTGATCTTCGCGAGTACCGATACCAGCGTACGCGTTGGGGTCTCGCCGGTGGGGCGGACTACAGACTGAATGCTGATTCAGACCTCTATTTGCATTACTTGTATTCTGACTTCAAGGATTACGGCAACAAGTGGGTCTACACGCCGAACGACGACGTCTGCGAGCCGGGCAGCTGCGGTAGTGGCCCGATCATTACTCCCGACTCTCCAAAATTCACGACCTCCCAGCGCACTCCCGACCAGTCAATCGGGAGTATATCGGGCGGAGGCAAGCACGTGTTCTCAAATTCGTGGCTCGCCTGGGATCTCTCGGTGTCGAACGGCCGGGAGCTGCAGGCGGCGGGCAATCCGGGCGTCACGTTCAAATACTCCGGGTCAGCCACCTGCCAGTTCGTGCCAGCGGCCACGACGAATCCGTTCAAGCCCCAGTGGGATTCTGCTTGCACCGCCCCGGGCTCTCCGATCTTTGATCCGACGCAGTACTTCATGAGCGAATTCGACACTTCAACTGGACCTACCGATGAGGTCAGTCTCCAGGGTTCGGCGTCGTACGGCAAGAACTACAAGTGGGGCTCTCACGATGGCACTCTTGAGTTCGGCGCCAAAATTCGTAACTCCCACGATTATCAGAACGCGATTTCGCCCGTGTGGGATCCAAACGACACTTTCCTGATGAGCGAATTTCTGAGTGGTTTCAGAAACCCGAACTACTACGAAGGCAGCTACAACATCGGACCGGTCACGAGTTTCGGGAAGCTCAACGATTTTTTCATCGAGAATCCGGGAGATTTTACCGAAGACGTCAGCGACACCCACCTCGGCTCCGACTCTGCCAACTACAATCTGACCGAGCGCGTCACGGCTGGCTTCATTATGAACACGATGCGATTCGGCCGGTGGAGACTGCAGACCGGGCTGAGACTGGAGGCGACACAGCTGGAAATCCTCGGTTTCAACGTGACGAACGATATCAACGGGAATTGGAGCGGAACGACGCCGGTCCGCACCAGTCAGTGGTACATCGATCCTTTACCGAGCGCGCAGTTGCGCTACGAACTCACTCCTGATTCAGATATTCGCGCAGTTTACGGGCGGGGACTTTCCCGGCCGAATCCCTACGATCTGGTTCCTTATTCAACCGTCGATCAATCGACGAACCCCTACACAATTGCCCTGGGAAATCCGAAGTTGCAGGCAGAGCACGCGAACGATTTTGATCTCTTGTATGAACACTACCTGAAGCCGTACGGCGTCATTCAGGGAGGGTTTTTCTACAAGCAGCTCATCGCTCCGATTTACTACACAACGTCGCTCGATACTACCAGCGCGCTGTGCCCGACCAGCCAGGGCTCCTGTCCAACCAGCACGATCATCAACGGGTCCAACGCCCACGTCGGCGGCGTCGAACTCGCCTATCTGCAGAACTTCAGTTCCTTGCCTGGCGTTTTCGGGGGGCTGGGCGTAGCCGCAAATTACACCTACACCTACTCCCGAGCTCAGGGTTTGCCTGGAAGGACAGACACTCCTGCGCTGCAGCGACAAGCTCCCAATTCGTTCAATATCGGGCCCAGCTACGACTACCGACGTTTTTCGGCCCACGTAGGGCTGACCTATAACGGCGCGATGATTTACCAGTACCAATACTCTCCTGCGACGGATCCTTCCAACCTCGGGATCAGGGGCCCTGCGGGTGACATCTATCTCTATCCTCATTTCCAGCTGGATGCGCAGGCGACGATGTTGCTCACTCACGGCCTGACAATGCTGGTGTCAGGGGAGAACATCAACAACGAAGTGTTCGGCTTCTATAACGGCAGCCCGATCTACGTCGACCAACGCGAATACTACAGGCCAACGATCTCCGTCGGGTTCCGTTGGACTCCGCTTAGCGAAAAATGACACGGCGCCTTGCGGAACAGTCCCTGGAATCTGATTCCGGACTCCCGCGAGCGCACTGAGAACACGATGAAAACGGCAAGCAAACTAGCAACAGTCGTGATCCTTGCACTCGGGGTTTTTGTTCAGCAAGTGAGCCCAAATCACACGCTTCAAGCTGCGCGCGAAACTGAACCCGTTCTGGTCGGGGCGGGAGACATCGCAGACTGCGCAGATCTATCCGGTGCCGAGGCGACTGCCAAGCTCCTGGACGCGATCCCCGGCACGGTTTTCACTGCGGGCGACAACGCCTATGAGGAAGGCACCGCCGAACAGTTCGCCAAGTGCTACGACCCAACCTGGGGGCGCCACAAGGCCCGGACTCGACCATCGGTCGGCAATCACGAATTCCACTCCGGTGGAGCAACACCTTATTTCAACTACTTCGGAGCTGTCGCGGGCGATCCGAAGAAGGGCTTTTACAGCTACGAACTGGGGACCTGGCACATCATCGTGCTCAATAGCGAGTGCCAGGAAATTGGAGGGTGCCAATCGGGCTCCGTCGAAGAACAGTGGCTGAGCGAGGATTTACGGGAACACCCCTCGGTCTGCACCCTGGCGTATTGGCACAAGCCGCTGTTTAGCTCCGGTGCAAAACACGGGAATGATCCAGAGATCAAGCCTTTCTGGAACGATCTGTACGCAGCGCGTGTGGCGGTTGTCATTAATGGCCACGATCACGATTACGAACGGTTCGCCCCGCAGGATCCTGACGGGAAGGCAGACGGATCGCGAGGAATCAGGGAATTTGTCGTTGGCACGGGCGGCAAGAACCACCGCCCGTTTGCGGCCCCGAAAGCCAACAGCGAGCTTCGCAACGCCGATACCTTTGGCGTTCTGAAACTCGCACTGCGGCCCCACGGATATGACTGGCAATTTATCCCCGAGCCCGGGAAATCCTTCACTGATTCCGGGAGCGACCAGTGCCACGGTGATACCTCGGGGCGGGCATCGCACTGAATCACGGAGCGAACATGAGATCAATCGCGGTGATGTTTTTAGCAGTTCTGGGAGCGTTCAGCGGCAGACCGGGGTCGTCCGGGTACCACGTCGCGAGTGAAATTGCCGTTCCCGGGGCAGGCGGCTGGGATCTTCTGGTTGTGGATGACGAAGCGCGCCGCGTCTACATTTCGCACGCCACGCAGGTAGATGTGCTGGATGCGGACACCGGGAAAGCCGTGGGAACGATCCAAAACACCCCAGGAGTTCACGGCATCGCGCTTGCCCCGAAGCTGGGACGCGGATTCATCACGGCGGGGAAGGCCGATTGCGTCGTCATCTTCGATTTGAAGACACTAAAAACGATCGCGAGAGTGAATACCGGCAAAAAGCCGGACGCCATCGTCTTCGACCCTGCAACGAACAGGGTGTTTGCCATGAACGGAGATGGGAACAGCGCCACTGTATTCAACGCCCAGGACGGCGCGGTCGACGGCACGATTGAACTCGGAGGCGGACCGGAATTCTCCGTCGCCGATGGCAAAGGAAACCTGTGGGTGAACCTGGAAGACAAGAGCGAGCTCCTGCACATCGATTCCCGAAGCATGAAAATTGCAGACCGCTGGGAAGTGGCGCCATGCCAGGAGCCGTCCAGCATGGCCTTGGATTCGCTGAATCGGAGGTTATTTCTTGGATGCCGCAACCGCGTCATGGCCGTGGTGAATGCGGACAGCGGCAAGGTGGTAGCCAGCTATCCGATCGGTGACCACGTTGATGCGTCCGCGTTCGATCCTGCAGCCAAACTCGTATTTCATTCAACAGGAGACGGTAACGTTGCGATCTTTCGTGAGGACAATCCAAATACATATACTTTCCTTGAAAATGTCGCGACGATCGCCGGCTCCAAGACAATGGCCCTGGACACAAAGACGCACCGCCTATTCGTGCCGGGGTTGCGGGCCGGAGACTTTTTCGTTCTAATTCTGGATCGGGGAGTTGTGCCCGGGTCCTGACGCGGCAACCAAGAAACACGGCCCACGTCCTGCACTCCGTCCTGGCTCGGTCAGGCGTCGATACCTCGAATAGCCTGAAGTGAGCGATACTCGCCTTTGGGTAAAGCGATTGGTGCCTTATCCTGTTTCAATCCTTGGCTGCCACGGGTCAGCTATCTGCTCTCAGAGGGGTGCCGATGCGTAGTCCAAAGGCGTCAGAAGCAGGGGCCAGTGTTTGGAGTAAGGTACCGCAGGTAACGCTCGCGTTCTGGGCAATCAAGATCCTTGCGACAACGGTTGGCGAAACAGGCGGCGATGCGCTGTCGATGACGCTGAACCTCGGATACGCCGTCAGTAGCGTGATTTTGCTGGGTTTTTTTGCATAACTCTCGCCGCTCAAATGGCGGCAAAACGCTACCATCCGCTGTTCTACTGGGCCGTTGTGGTGGCCACAACGACTTCTGACTACCTGGATCGCACCGTAGGTCTGGGATACGTAAAATCCTCGGCGATGCTTTTTTGCGCAGTACTCGCCGTACTAATCATCTGGCACTTTTCTACCGGCAAAATCGAGATCGACAACATCACGACCAGAAAGAACGAATTCTTCTACTGGCTGACCATTCTCATCTCGAACACGCTCGGGACCGCGCTAGGGGATTTCACGGCGACCACAACCGGCCTTGGTTTTGAGCGCGGGGCGCTGGTATTCGCCGGCCTGATCGCTCTCGTGGCCGCAGCCCACTACTTCACGAGTATTCCTGACAGCGTCCTGTTCTGGACAGCTTACATTCTGACGCGACCGTTGGGCGCCACGCTCGGAGATACTCTTACGAAACCACATGATGACGGTGGTTTGAACCTAGGTCGGATAACCTCTTCGCTGGTGATTGCGGCTGCCATGGTTGTCCTGATTGCCTTGACCTCTCAAAAGAGAGTCGAGGACAGGGCAAGCTAAATCCGCCGGACAGGTCTTATAATTCGCCGCGTTGCTCAAGTACCAGATACAACAGAAGTTTCATGACCGCGACCAGCCCCCGACTTCGGTTGTACATGCCTTCTAAGCTCTGCACTTTCACTGAGCAGGGCAAGCTACGCAGGGAAAGGCGTCGGGACCCACTCAAGTGTCTGGAATCAGGGCCGAAGATGGGCGTCGGGGTAAAGTCGGTCTGTCCTGACGGGCGCTATCGAGGTTAGTTGTGTTCAACGACCGCGATGCATACGATAAGAACGCTGCGGATGAGCGGGATTGAGCCTGAGGGTATGAGCGAACCTGTCGCGGAATCGTCCTCCAGTCAGATCTTGCCGAAGCGCTGGCTCAATCGCGGCGTGCTCGGGATTGGACTCACGAGCCTGTTTTCCGACTGGTCCCACGAAGCGGCGACGTCGATCCTTCCGACATTTCTTGCCAGCCTGGGGGCGCCCGCTGTCGCGCTTGGCATGATCGAGGGCGTATCGGACGGGCTTTCGAGTTTCGCAAAACTCGCCGGCGGATTTGTCGCGGATCGGCCCCGTTGGCGAAAACCTGCAGGGATCGTCGGCTATCTAATGACCGCGCTGACGACATTTGGTTACGCATTCGCGCGTAGCTGGCCCGCGCTACTGGTGCTTCGCGGGCTCGGCTGGATGGGACGGGGCAGCCGCGGGCCGGCGCGCGACACTCTGCTTGCAGACTGCGTTGCGCCAGGTGAGCAGGGGCGGGCGTTTGGCTTCGAACGGGCGATGGATACCCTTGGCGCTGTGCTTGGTCCACTCTCGGCGACGTTACTTTTGGGCACGCTTGGCCTTCGCGGACTGCTGCGGTGGACGTTGCTGCCGGGGCTGGTTGCGCTGGTGTCATTTGTGTTTCTGGTTCCGTCGGCAAAAGGAGCGGCAGGCGATGCGTCAGGGAACATTTCGCGGAGTTTCGCATCCAGCATCGCGCAGGTGCCCAGAAGCTTCTGGTTTTTCCTGGCCGGGGTTTTTGCTCACGGGATCGGGGATTTCGCTCCAACATTACTGATCCTGCGCGCGAGCCAGATTCTAACGCCGAGGTTCGGTGTTGGGCGCGCTGCTGCGATTTCAGTCGGGCTGTACACATTTCACAACCTTGTGGATGCGGCCGCATCGTATCCGACCGGAGCACTGGGAGACCGGATAGGGAAGCGGGGTTTGCTCGTTACCGGCTATCTTATTGGCGTGGTCACCTATGCGGGATTTATTTTTGCTCGCCCGACGTTGCTGGTTCTGGTGGTGCTGTTTGGACTGGCGGGAATGCATGACGCGTTTCAGCAGTCGCTTGAGAAATCGCTTGCTGCGGAGCTGTTGCCCAGGCCCCTTCGCGGTTCTGGGTTCGGGGTGCTCGCGGCCGCTAATGGTGTGGGCGACCTGGTGTCGAGCGTCGTAGTAGGCGCACTGTGGTCAGCCGTTAGTCCGGCGGCTGGATTCTTGTACGCCGGAATTTTTGCCGCTACGGGAGCGGCGATTATTTCCCTTGGGTCACCAGGAAGCCGAAAGCGGGGGCCTTAGGTCCTGGCCATGATTGATGCGCAAAGCGGGTTTCAACCAACAAGGCCCGATGGCTTCCGATATTTTGGATGATACGGGCCTACCCCTCCTTCGCCGAACGGGGGCCTCCTGGTGCCTCGGGCTCGTTCAATCACGACACACCGGCGCCCCCGCTCCCCGCCTTTCAGCCTGAGCTTTAATCCCGAACGCGCCTTCACTCTGCTTCAGGACTCTAGTTTCGAATGCAACCGCCGTCGGAATCGCGATGTTCACCCGGTGGACACGAAGCAGCTTGATCCCGCCGCGCCAGATCCGCGTCTCGTTCCCGATCGCGGTCCCTATCCCTATCGTGGTCCGACGCGCCTTGTGGTCCAGGAGGTCCCTGAGGCCCAGCCGGCCCGACCGCTGGAGTAGCCGAGCACCCAGCCACCAGTAGACCTAGCAACAATGCGCTCGACGCGAGCGATAACTTCTTACACTTCATCGTGATTCTCCTTTGCGAGGCAAATCGAGGTAAAACTCCTGCAACAGACCATTTGAATGCAGCTAAGAGCGTACCCAAACAGGGGAGGTTCGCGCTGTCCTGATTCGCACACTGGCCCAAAGACATCCAGGGCAGCGCGGGAGCAGGCGTGGTTCGATCAGACCTGGCGAGAGGCGCTAGCTCCGGCGAACGACGAGACAGGTGATGTCGTCGTGTTGGGTGGCAGCTCCGACAAATTCGTCGAGATTTTGCATAATGTGCGACAGCGTGAGGGCAGATCGCTCACCGCCTGCGGTTTCCAGCAGGGCCAGCAGGCGCGTTTCGCCAAATTCCTGCTGTTTCTCGTTTCTGGCTTCGGTGACGCCGTCGGTGTAGATAACCAAGAAATCAGAGTGTTCGAGCCGCGTGACGCCTGTCTTGTAGTCTTCCAGGACCTCGATACCGAGGGGTATATTGTCGGATTTCAGCCGCTCAACCGTTCCATCCTCGCGTGTGAGGATAGGCGGGTTGTGCCCGGCGCAGAGGTAGGTGAGATCTCCTGTGGCCGGGTCCAGTTCGGCAAGGAAGGCGGTCGTGAAACGCCCATTTTGACTGTTCGCACAGACCTGCCGGTTCAGGCCTCCCACAAGCTCAGAGAGCGAGCCCCGGGCACTCGCCAGCGCTCGCAGGCCGCCCTGAAACGTGGCCATCAACATTGCCGCAGGCACACTCTTGCCGGACACGTCGGCCACGGCGATTAACAGAGGACCATCGGAAGCTCGGCGAAATACGTCGAAATAATCTCCGCCAATGGTTTTGGCCGGACGGGTGGCGAATGCGATGTCTACTCCGGCCACTTCCGGAGCCCTGCGAGGCACAAGCCAGCGCTGGATTTCGTGGGCAATCTCGATATCCCGCTTCATCGAGATGTGATCACCCAGAACCAAGACAAGAAGAATCAGCAGGCCGGTGAATGCGGCGATGAATTCAACTTCCTCGGTCAAGAAAAAGAAGTGGAATCCGGCGACGGCCAGAACCGCCAGGACGATGGTGAGGAGCAAGAAAAGGCGCCGGGCCGGTGAGAGCTTCTTCAGAACGCTCCAAACCAGAGTCTTGAAGATATTGAACGGCTGCTTCCAGGATTGCTCGAGCTTTCCTGCTCGCCCGCTTACGTCCTGCTTATACAGGCGGGAGCTTTCTGAAGCCTCCCTCTTGAATTGCCCCCAGAGTTCCTCGATTTCCAGCCCCGCGGTCAGATGGCTCCAGCCGTCTGTCGAGCGCCGCAACGCGCGTCTGGTGCGCAGTCTGAGCCAGTCGAATGCCTTTCGAGCTCTGGCAAGCCCGGAAGCCAGTGCGGTGCGACTTTCATGCAGTAGAGAATCCACGTTGTAAGTGTACGGCCAAGCGTCCGATGAGCCTTAGAAGGCGAACCGTCGGCCAGTGCGCTCCTGGAATCCGGTCCTGCAACGCGGCAATCTTCGCTATGGGGGCCACAGCCGGATCCGGTTGGGCTCCGGTTACCGAACGAACCCCGATACCTCAGACGTCCGGTAACCGAGTATGTCGGGCTATGGGTTCTTCAGTTGCTCGAACGGTCGCTTCCAGACAGTCGTTCCAGAGCGCCGTGGATCTCCGGCGGAAGTTGAACCTTCCTCAGCCAAAAGTCGTCGATGCTCCTGACGAGTTCCTCGAACGAGTCCAGTTGAACGGGCTTGCGGAGGTAGCAGCTCGCCTGCAGTTGATAGCTCATGTGAATGTCTGCTTCGGAGTCGGAAGTGGTCAGAATCACAGTCGGGATCGTCTTCAGGTTGGCATCCTGCTTGATGAGAGCCAGAACCTCGCGGCCGTCCATTCTGGGCATGTTTAAGTCGAGTAAAACCAGACTCGGGCGTGGGGCGTCGGCGAAGCGTCCCTCGTTCCTGAGAAATGCCATCGCTTCTACGCCGTCGGCAGCAACATTCAAGTGTACGGAGCTGTTGGCGTTGCGGAATGCTTCGTGCGTCAGACGGACATCGCCCGGACTATCTTCGACCAAGAGAACTTCAGTTTGCATGGCTTTTCCTCCAAAGGGCCTAGAGACGGCAGCTGCTTGCCAGAGAGAGTGTTCTAGAAGGGACTCTGATTATGATGCCTTGGCGAGCGCAGTCAAGGATCGTGAACGCCGTAGGGACAATCTCGCCAACAGGCGGGAGCCAAGAAGCCCGAGCGTTCGGGTCTCGCCTCGGAGCAAACTCCTTTAGCTCGTGCGTACTGCGGTTACTGGGCCAGATCTTGCCCGGTTCCTGATTCTGCTCGGCTGGACTTCGGGACCAACCTCCAGCGCTTGCCGTGGTCGCGCGCGTTTCGCGGATCCGGGTCCGGATCAAGCAAAAGGTTCGACACAAGACCGCGCTCACTGGCTTGGGTTGCTCTACTTATGATCGAGTGAGCCGTGGCCGTTTCCGTTGGATGGATTAAGTGCGTGTTCGATTGACCGATCCAGGTATCGCCGAGCCGCCTTCTGCAGCAACAGGTCCAAGTCCCTTGTGCCGTCGGCTGGTCCAGCGTGATGTATGGGCCCGATCTTTGGCACCGGAATTGTTGGCGAGTAGTCATACAGTTTCGAGATAAAAGCCCTGCGCGAATCGCTTTCGAGAACATCGAGGACTTTTTCCTTGAGCTGCGCGAACACGGCCCTTGGCTCGACCGACGCGTCGACGGTGTCAAACTGGTATTCGACACTTAGCCGGTCGAATTCCGCAAGTAGTGCGGTCTGGTAATTCCGAAAACTGTCGTACATGTCTTGTCCGGGAAACAGGTCGACTCCCGACTCCCAGTAATCGAATCCACGGGAATAAATGACTCGTGGGATCAGGTCGTCGATTCCCAACCGTAGATAGAAGACGGCGTCCGGCACCAGAGCCACGCCGAAGATGCTGCGAATCCAGGCGCCGTCCATTCCGCGTACGATCGCGCGCGCCATCAGCGAATAAATATATCGGTCCGTCAGCACCACAAAGCCGGCTCGCAACGCGGGGACGATTTCGTTCTCAAGCCGGTCGACAAAGTCGGTTGCGTAGAACAAGCTCTGCGTCACGCGCCCGAGATTGTTTCCTTCCTTGGCTCGCCGTATGCCTTCCCCTGCGAGCGAGGAACGCGAAATGCCCGTATCGAGCACCGCGTGACCCAGCTCTTCAAGCCACGGCTTGAGTAGATCGATCTGCGTCGTGCGCCCCGCTCCATCGGTGCCCTCGACGACAATCAATTTCCCCTGCAGATCGGAGAGCTTCATACCCGGCAACAGGTTTCCGTATGTCTTTCTCATGGTTTCACCCTCAGATTGGTTGCTCGTTCCAGATGGTTTGTTACGATCTGGCGCACCTGGGTTTGCTGGACTTCGACCGGCAGCGTCGCGTCGACTACCGTAAGGCCGAATTCAGGGATCATCTTTTCGTATTCGTCGATAATTCTCCCCTGAAACAATCGAAAACTCTCGGTGGGATCGTCGCTGAGTCCCAGGTCGAGTCCCGCTTCGTAGAACTTGAACCCGTCGCGCGCGCCGACCAGTCGCCCGATTGCGGTCTCAAGCGGCACCCGAAAGTAGAACGCGACAGCCGGCGTGGCCGCGAATCTGTAAAGGTCCCTCACCCAGGAGCGGTCCATGCCCCGCGCCACATCGCGCGCAAACGCCGTATAAACGTACCGATCACAGAGCACCACCGCGCCCGCTTTCAGCAGCGGCAAAATGCTGTGCTCGGTGCGGTCGGCAAAGTCCGTCGCGTGGATCAGCGAAAATGTCGCGGGCGTCAGCATTTTTTTCTTTTTGCCCAGCTTGGTTGTGTCTTTCACCAGTGGCGATGAATTCCACTGGCTGAAGACGACTCCGTATCCCTTCGCTTGGAGCCATTTGTGGAGCAGACTGAGTTGCGTGGACTTGCCCGAGCCGTCGATGCCTTCAACAACGAATAGTCTTCCGGGAATGTCGCCGTGAGTATTCAGTCGGATGTTAGCCAGTACCGGCTGCGTCGGATAAAAGACTGCGAAGGGGCCGATGCGGCCGAAGCCATTGTTTTCCCCGATATGCATAGTCCTCTCTCTTGTCTCGGGCCTGCGGCCTCACCTGAACTCGCCTGAGCGAGCGCAGGAAAAGGCGAAAGGGTCATCAATCTCACTATGAATGTTGAAACGAGCGGATACTGCTACCGTGCCTCGGGGTTCCTGGCGTGGGATCTTTCCCGGCGGACGCCGAACAGTATGCCTCAGGTGCAAAGTCGACGCAGCAGAAATCTTCAGTGTTTTTCCCGAGATTGTATCAGGAGAGCTCGGTCGACTATCCCGATATGGTCGGAGTGGCTAAACTCGCTGCAAGGTCCGCCAGGCACCCGACCGCCGGGGCAAGACCTGATTCCTGCTCCGTGGGCACAGTCCGTTGGGATCAACATCAAAGACTCTCGAATAACTACGACAGTAGCACTACGTTCCGCACTTTGAGGGGCATCCATTTTTTCATCGCCTCGTGACCAGGTTGTAGCAATCGAGGGCAAAAATCAGCCGGTTTGAGCAGATTTCATCTGGTTGCACCTAACCTGCGACCGGTGGGAGGAAGATCAATGTCTAAGCAGGCAGCCGAGCATCACCACAAGGCAGCAGAGCATCACGAACACGCGGCAAGGCACCACAAGGAAGCCGCAAAGCACCACGAAGCAGGAACTCACGAAACGGCAGCACATCATGCCCATCTTGCCCACGGGCACCACCAACACGCGATGCACCACGCATCGGAGGCAGCCAAGGCGCACGTCGAGCATCACGGGAAGTCTAAAACCGCTCACGCCTAGGCTGTGCCAGGGCGGGGTCCCTACCCCGCCTTATTCCCCCCGCCACTGTCTTCGTCCAGGACTCCGCAGGCGGAGTTGCGGTTGGACGAACGAGTGAATCGTCTTTGCTTCTATGACGGAGTGCGTAGCCGCTCAGCCGGCGACTGCGATTGATTAGCGGGATCGCGCGGTAGGCTGAGACACCAGTTCCGTGCTGCCGACTGTCAGATCACCCAGCCGGTCTCGGGGCAAGAAGTTCGGACTTTATGGTTGAAGCACCCACAGGTATTCAGCAATCCACGCCGGCGCGTGCATGTGGACTCCGCCACTACAACTCAGGAGTTCGAGAAAACTGGGAAGCGCCGAAGAGGGTTTTCCCCTTCGGCGCTCGCCGGTCGGTTTCAGCCTGTTCTCAGGACATGGTGTCGGTTGAAAAGGGAAAACGGCGACATCTTGCGGCATCGCCGTCTGGCCAATCAGTGACCGCCTTGAGTATTAAAGTCAAACAGCTCGAACAGGTCGCTGATCGCCGGACCGTTCAGGGGAACATAGGGGTTGAACGGTAGCGCGATCGGGTTGGGGAAATTATCCCTGCTGCGGTCGGTAACCGGAGCCAGACTCCAGTTCCTCTCGATGAATTTGAGAATGGAAACGTGATCCGAGTAGTTGTGGGTGATGTGACCGCCCTTGGAAAAAGCAGACACGACGATCAACGGAATACGGGTACCATCGCCGAAGAAGTCGAGCGGTTGGACGTAACCGGAGTCGTAGTACCCGCCGCCCTCGTCGAAGGTGATAAAGATCGCCGTATCGCCTGCGTATTGGCTGCTTTCGATGGCCTCCACGATTTCCTTCGTGAACCCTTCGAACAGATCGAGTTTCGAAGACGCCGGATGGCCGTCCACGAACGCGCTGGGTTTGACGAACGAGACAGCAGGAAGCGTACCGCCCTTGATGTCAGAGTACAGGCTCGGCGTGCCCGCCGGCGCGTTGATATCGTTGATATGCGCTTCGCGGACCGTCGGGTTGCTCATAATGGAAGTGTCATACTGAAAGGGATTGCAGATGGTGCAGTACTCGTCGGCGGCCGTAATGGTGACACCCAGCGGATTGAGCGAGCCCACCGGCCCATAGTTGATCTGGTATGGATCGGGCACATAGTTGTTCCACTGATCGCCGTAGTACTTCCAGGAAATCTTGGCGGCGATGAGGCTGTCACCGATGCTGCGCACCGACGAAGGCGGGATCGTGAAGACGGTGTTGAACAGCGACGTGTCGGTGAAGGCGTTATTTCCGTTGCCAAAGTAGCCTGGATTGTAATTATTTAGCAGATAGTAGTGGCCCACTTCGCAGCGCGGATTAACTGGCTTGGGCAGCGACTGGAGATACTTCACGATTGTAGAGACTCCGGGCTGAGTGGGGTCTGCGCAATCGCTGTAGGATCCCCCGCCATACGGGCTCGTCGTGCCGGGTGAACCCGCGCCATATCCGTCTTCGGTGTACCAGTTGTTGGTACCACCGAGGGGATTTGGATTCTCCACTTCATCCAGCTCGCCTGACGTTGTGTTGTGGGGCGGCTTCTCCGCGTGGCCGTTTCCATCGCTAAACCAGATCGCGTCACCGTGACCGAGCATGATGTGATTGGCTCCGGTGCCACCATCGACGGACTGGTGAAAGTTATCGCTCATCGAGTAGTTATCGGCGAGGCTCTTGAAGTAGGGCACATCGCCCTGCTGGACGTTGTAGAACCCCATCGCTGTCGACCCTTCGCCGGTAGTTACCGTCGGGCTGGGCGCATATTCTGTGCTGAAGTCTGCAGGCTGTGGCAGGCCATTGAGCTGGGTGGACGAGCCCGCACCGGTCGCGACCTCAACCCAGGGGAACAAACCGGCGTCGCAACCGGAAGGGTTCTCGAAGGTCGCATGTTCGCTGCTGCAGTCCAGCTGCTGCCACATCTGGTAGAAGCGATGCACAGGGCTTGCCGCGTAGTAGTCGTAGAGAAAAGTCTTGCCGTTGGTCAACTGAAACGGACCTGGAGGAAGGGAGCTAACGTTTGTAATACGTGTGTCGGGCGTCTTGGTCGTGAGAAGCGCTCCGCCAGCGACCAAATCGGGATAGTAATTCGCGGGCAAGCCGCTTTCCGACGCGATGGCCAACGCAAGACTGTTTCCGGGGATGTACGAGGCGGCGTCCTTCGGACCTCCGACAAGCGGCGCGGGCAGTACCGCCTTCGGGAACGGGACTTTGTCAGGGCTCAACAGGAACGCATCGGGTGCCTGATCGACCGCGGCCTTTTGTTCCGCCCTTTGGAAATGGGGACCGGGAGTGCCGTTGGCGTTGACGATCCCTTCCGAAAGCAGATTGAATACCTGTTGTCCTGGCTTCGGAACGTAGGTGGCAAAGACATGATCAAAGCTGCGATTTTCGCCGATGATCACGATGACGTGTTTGATGGGTGTGCGGGTAATGCCGTCCGGCGATCCTTGGTTGGGGGCGGCACCGGCCAACGAGGCGCCAACGGTGAACTGGAAAAGCGCAACGGATGCGAGTCCAATGCGCAAGCAACGCCATGTGTTTGATGCGAAACGCTTCACGGACATTCACCCTCCTCATTTTTCAAAAATAACTTCCGGGCTGAGGATCGGAGTAATAACCGGTTTCCATTGCCGGCTTATTTTTCTGGTGTGAATGGGAAAACAAAACAGGGAAATCAGAGAGTAATGCGCGGTTCACCGGATTTCATTCTGCTCTGTTGAGTGATTTTCGTCTGGAATTCATCGACTGGAAATATTCAGCAGGTCGCGATCGTAACTTGGCGTGCGGATGGACCGAGCGTTCTTGAAATGCCGGCCGAACCCGGATAAGCGTAGAGCTAATTACCGGCGGCGTGAGCTTCCGGTTGCCCGCAGAGCCGGCGCGGCGACACGCTCCGCTGAATCCGGGATGATTTCGTCTCGATTGCTTCGGTGGACCCGGCTGGCTCCACGCGAATCAGTCCCATCATTCCGCCGTCTTCATGTTCCAGGAGGTGGCAATGGTAAACGAAAGTCCCGACCGTGTTGGGATCGCGGAAATCCATGCGCAGTCTGACGCTGGGGTAGGCGAGCGTCCTCCCGTTATAGAAAGGGATGTTGACCGTATCGCGGAGAAACGGTTCATTTACAGGCGTGCCGAGATAATCGAGCAGCATGAAGTGCACCTGATGAATGTGAAAAGCGTGCAGCTCGGTCGAGCGATTCTCGATGATCCAGTCTTCGACGTCACCCTGTTTCACAACGATGTTCGGGACACCGGAACTCGGATCGAACGGCGCAGGCGCCTGACCATCGACGGTGATGTAAAAAGTAGTCGCACTGTTGGGATCGTTCGGATCAAGTAGTTTTTCAGAGAAGTACAGACGTCGCGTGCGCACCGGAGTCACGCTCCCCAGCCACGGTTCGGTGGAGGCAGGAAGCCGGTCGGGCGAAGAATCCAGCGTTGAACGCGGCTCGGTCGCATCCTCGGACGGGGTAATTGTCGCAATTGCGCGGTTGGGATCGTTCTCACCACCGGATCCCGTATCGACGGTTCGCGTCACCAGCAGCCCTGCAGTTCCTAGCGCCGGGCCCTCGACGATGAACTCCATGCGCGCCCCCGGCGGCACTCCGATATGAGTTTGCCAGTCGACGAAATCGTCTTGTCCTTTCTGGTCAATCGGTGTCCCGTCTACAGCCACGAGGCCGAGCTGTTGGGGAGTGCGGTTGAATAGAATCGCCAAATTCAGGTAGGTAATGGCCGAGGCATTCACAACTCGCCAAAGTTGTCGTTCCCCGGGCTTCATCTTTATTACCGCAGGCGGATAATCAGGATAAGGGACAGGCACGAAATTGATCGAGAGATCCTTTGCCGGCTTTCCGAAACCCGTACCGTTATTTGCGGCGTCCCCATCACGATCGATGAACATCCTGGGCACGACCGGTTCGGACTTCGAGGGTGGCGCATTCGGGTTCACCAAGTCCTGGTCGCGAATGACCAGAACTCTTTCCGGCAGGCCTGCCACTTGCTTATTTGCCCGCTCGATTCCTTCAATGATAATTGCGCCCGATGCTCCTCCGAGCACCTGCGCCTTGGTGAATCCGTGGATGTGCGGATGATACCAATACAAGCCGGGAGGTTCGTTCGCCGGTATACGAAACCGATATTCGAATGCAGGGTCGCTCGGATTGACCGAAGTACCCAGAACATCGTCCTGGTGGCAGACCGGAGGAACGGTTAAGCCATGGAAATGAAGGTTGGTGGACGTCGATGTCATCAATCCGCTTGCGCACAGGTTCGCATCCGGGCGGGAATGCATGTGTCCGCGCGACTCGTTTGGTAGAGAAGGTCGACCGGCAACATCCGCCAAACCGTTCTTCAAATGCAGAATGAGAAGGTCGCCGGGGT
>Ga0209624_10000304_pt1 | contig 44002 bp, 35 predicted proteins | sample JacPinW_OM2H0_O1_FD_188565 | JGI IMG/M metagenome (GOLD analysis project Ga0209624, IMG submission 188565) | Forest soil microbial communities from Algoma, Ontario, Canada - Jack Pine, Ontario site 1_JW_OM2H0_O1 (SPAdes) (version 2) | ecosystem: Environmental > Terrestrial > Soil > Boreal...
CACGGTTCATCGCCAAGCTCTTCGCTGTCGCTGCCTAAACTTCTCCCTCACCTTCACAACTCAACTGTGTGGGCAGCAAACTTCGCAATGAAACCGTCACTTCCATGTTGTCGCCGATAAGAGCCTTCGTGAGCCGGTGGTTTTGACGAAGATGCCGTTTCAGCGCTGGAACCACAATCGCCCCTAGCCACAGAGCGATACAGCTTCCCGGCTAATGTGGTGGACCTGGACGACCCCTTGTCGGATTTATCTCCGGAGGAGGAAAAGGCTGTCGTCGCATTCGTCGACGATCTAACAAATTGGAATCGCCCCAGCCATGATATTCATTCGTTGCCGGGGGGCCGCAGAATACTCGCGCGTCTTTCCAACCGAATGCTGCCGAAAGTCGGCGCACCCAGTAGTTCAACGTCACGCTTCGCCGATGTTTGCACGGGGTGTTCGAGAGAGGTGTTGGGTCGATACGCCGTCCAAGAGCGTCGAGGTGCCGACACGCGAATCTGTACTTTCAAGACCCTCCGCATGAAACTGGACCGCTCGTTTTCAGTAACTTGTATTTAAACGCACGCGTATTCAATTACTTTCGTTACCTCGCGCTATACCCTCGACTGTGGCATCAGACCTGCATTTACCTTGTCCGAGACAAGCCGGCAGGATTCGACGATGGCCAATTGTGTGACTGGCCGGTAGAGGTAACGGTTGGAGGTTTACGAGATGTATACCGTCGGAAGCTATTTAGCCGCAGGTCTTTCACAGATAGGCTTGAAGCATCACTTCGCAGTTGCAGGTGACTTTAACCTGGTTTTGCTTGATGAACTGTTGAAGAACAAAGAACTGGAGCAAGTCTATTGCTGCAATGAATTGAATTGCGGTTATGCCGCGGAGGGCTATGCCCGCGCGTGTGGCGCCGCCGCTGCGATTGTGACTTTCAGCGTCGGTGGGCTTTCCGCCATTAATGCTATCGGCGGTGCTTATGCTGAAAATCTGCCGGTAATCCTGGCGTCCGGTGCGCCCAACACCAACGACCGCGCCACGGAACACCTCATCCACCATACCCTCGCGACCCACGATCTTTCGTACCAGCTTGAGATAGCTAAGCGACTTACCGCTGCGGTTGTGGCCATTACATCCCCGATCGACGCACCTCACCAGATCGACCATGCAATCCGTATAGCCCTTCGCGAGAAGAAGCCGGCCTATATCGAGATCGCATGCAACATCGCCGCCGCCCCTTGTGCTGTGCCGGGGCCGGTCAGCAACGTCGTCGCAGAGGAACCAAGCGATCCAGAGTCTCTCGATGCCGCCATCGCGACAGTAGCTGAGTTTCTGCGTAGCAAACGCAAGCCGGTACTGCTGATCGGCAGTAAGTTGCGGGCGGCCGGCGCGGAGAAACAAGCAATCGAACTAGCCGAGGCGCTCGGCTGCGCGGTCACAGTCATGGCTGCGGCGAAAAGCTTCTTTCCCGAAGATCATCCCCAGTTCGCTGGTATCTACTGGGGCGAAGTGAGCACTCACCAGGCGCGGGAGATCGTCGATTGGTCTGACGCTGTCCTCTGTATTGGCACCATCTTCAATGACTATTCCACCGTCGGCTGGACCGCGATGCCCACCGGCAGCATCCTAATAGCAGATAATGAGCGCGTGTATCTGGACGGACAAGATTTCGCTCGTGTCCGTCTCCGCGATTTCCTTTCCGGACTCGCCCGCAAGACAGAAAAGCGGGAGGCAACGATGGTCGAGTACAAGCGCATCCGTTCAGAGCCGCTCCTCGAGTCCCCGGCTGCGCCTGACACGAAGCTGACTCGAACAGAAATAGTGCGGCAGATCCAGGGCCTTGTGGCCTCTGACTGCACTATTTTCGCCGAGACCGGAGACTCATGGTTCAACGGAATCAGGCTCGAGCTACCCACTGGTGCGCGATTCGAGATTGAGATGCAGTGGGGCTCGATCGGATGGTCTGTGCCGGCCACCTTCGGATACGCGGTGGGTGCACGGAATCGGCGGATCATCGCCATGTTTGGCGACGGCTCCTTTCAACTCACTGCCCAGGAAGTAGCGCAGATGATCCGTCGGAAGCTACCGGTAATTATCTTTCTGATTAACAACCACGGATACACGATCGAGGTCGAGATTCATGACGGCCCTTACAACGACATCAAGAACTGGGACTACGCAGGACTCATCCAGGCGTTCAACGCCGAGGACGGTCGAGGTCTTGGCAAGCGTGTTACCAGTGGTGGCGAGCTGGCCGACGCCATCGAGGCAGCCGTCGCCAATCACGATGGCCCAACGCTGATCGAATGCGTCATTGATCGCGATGACTGTTCGCCCGAACTCATCTCGTGGGGCCGTCTCGTAGCGCGGGCGAATGCTCGTCCGCCGAGCCCACAGTAAAAAAACAGAATGATGATAGCTAACGTTCATGCAAGCCAAGGAGAAGCAAGATGACGGACATTCGCAAGGAAACCGATAGCCTCGGCGAAGTAGATGTTCCTGCTGACAAGCTGTGGGGCGCTCAGACCCAACGTTCGCTTGAGCACTTCAGTATTGGGAAGGATTTGATTCCCCGTGAAATGATCACCGCTTATGCCACTTTGAAGAAAGCCTCCGCCAATGCCAACCATGCCGATAAGCGGCTCGACGATCAGCGTCACAAGTTGATCGTTCAAGTCTGCGACGAGATTCTCGCCGGCCAGCATCACGACATGTTTCCCCTGCATGTATGGATGACAGGAAGTGGCACGCAATTCAACATGAACGTGAATGAGGTGATCTCTAACCGTTGCTGCCAGATCGCGGGCACGGCGCTCGGGAGCAAGACGCCTGTTCACCCCAACGACCACGTCAACATGGCTCAGTCGTCCAACGACACGTTTCCCTCGGCAATGAACATCGCGGCGGCGGTCAATGTGAAGCAGCGGCTGATCCCGGCGGTGAAGTCGCTGCACGACGCAATTGCTGCGAAAGTCGAAGCATGGAACGACATCGTCAAGATCGGCCGCACGCACATGCAGGATGCAACGCCGCTCACTCTAGGGCAAGAATGGTCCGGGTATGCGGGCGTTTTGGCGGACGATCTCGAGCGGATCGAGGATGGGCTGAAAGGTGTATATCGCCTCGCGCTCGGGGGCACGGCGGTGGGCACCGGGATCAATTCGGTGCCCGGTTTCGGCGAGGCCGCTGCGGCCGAGATCGCCAAGCTCACAGACCTGCCGTTCGTCAGCGCACCGAACAAATTCACCGTGCAGGGCGCTCACGACGCTCTGGTACAGCTTTCCGGCACAATGCGGACGCTGGCCGTATCGCTCTACAAGATTGCCAACGACATCCGGCTGATGTCCTGCGGCCCGCGTGCGGGCTTCGCCGAACTGCTAATTCCGGAGAATGAACCGGGCTCGTCAATCATGCCAGGCAAGGTGAACCCAACCCAGGCCGAAGCGCTCACGATGATCGCCGTGCAGGTGATGGCAAACGACGTAGCCGTGGGCTTCGGCGGTGCGGGCGGTTACCTGGAGATGAACGTCTACAAGCCTCTCATCATCTTCAACGTGACTCATTCCATCACGATCATGGCCGACGGGTGTACGAACTTCCGCAGGTTCCTGGTCGATGGGACCAAGCCCAATTTGAAGAAGATCAACGAATATGTCGAGCGTTCGTTGATGCTTGTTACGGCGCTCTCGCCGGTGATTGGGTACGATAAGGCGTCGAAGATTGCGCACTATGCGATGGACAACGACCTCACGCTCAAGGCCGCCGCGCTCAAGCTGGGCTTCGTGACCGAAGCTGAATTCGATCGCGTCGTCGATCCGAAGAAAATGGTCAAGCCGTATGTAGCCGCGGCAGCCCAATAACCAACAGGAGAAATATCGTGACAACACGCACTTCATCCACAGACTGTCCGGATGTCATTCTTGTCGGCGCGGGCATCATGAGCGCTACGCTGGCAGTGATCCTAAAAGAACTTGATCCCGGCCTAAAAATAGAGCTCTACGAAGTCTTGGGCAGCGAGGCGCAGGAAAGCTCCAATGCATGGAACAACGCTGGCACCGGCCATGCGGCACTCTGTGAGCTGAACTACACTCCACAGGAAAGTAACGGCAGCATCGACATTTCCAAGGCTCTGCAGGTCAACACCGAGTTCGATCTTTCCCGTCAGCTCTGGGCCTATTTGGTGAAAAAGGGAGCGATCAAAGACCCTCAGTCCTTTATTCATCCCGTACCCCACTTCAGTTTTGTGCGCGGATCGGAGAATGTCGCGTTTCTTAAAAAACGCTTCGAGGCGCTCTCAGCACATCCTCTTTATCATGGGATGGAATATTCCGATGACAAGAAGGAGATGGAGAAGTGGTTCCCGCTGGTCATGGAAGGCCGTGATCAAGGCGAGCAAGTTGCAGCGACGCGAATGCTGACCGGTACTGACGTGGATTATGGTGCTCTCACCAAGGATCTTCTCGATTCCCTGCACGGTAAGGAAGGATTCTCCGTCCACTTTTTCAATCGGGTGCAGGATGTGCGCCGTGATGGGGATCTATGGAGTGTGCGGGTCAGGGACGAAAAAAGCGGTGAGCACTGGAATGTCCAGGCCAAATTCGTTTTCCTGGGGGCTGGGGGCGGGTCGCTGCCACTGCTGCAAAAATCCGGGATTCCCGAGGGGCGGGGCTACGCCGGGTTTCCGGTGAGTGGAATCTGGCTTCGCTGCGACGATCCTGAGATTTCTTCCCGCCACGATGCCAAGGTGTACGGTAAAGCCTCGGTAGGATCGCCTCCGATGTCTGTGCCCCACCTCGATACACGCCACGTAGAAGGAAAGGTTTCTCTGCTTTTCGGCCCTTATGCAGGTTTTTCTACGAAGTTTCTCAAGCATGGATCCTATCTGGATCTCTTCGGCTCCATCGATCCGGAAAATTTACTGCCAATGCTGGCCGTCGGCAGGGATAACGTGGCCCTCACCGAATACCTGATAGGCCAGGTTCTTGAGTCCCCGAAGGAGCGGTTCGCCGCGCTCCGCGAGTTCTTTCCAAATGCAAAGGAGGAGGATTGGAGGGTCGAAGTAGCGGGCCAGCGGGTGCAGATCATCAAGAAGGATCCTACACACGGCGGCATCCTTCAATTTGGCACGGAGCTTGTCAGCGCAGCCGACCGTTCCATCGTTGCGATGCTGGGTGCTTCGCCCGGTGCTTCCACTGCAGTTTGGATCATGATTCAGGTCGTTGAACTCTGCTTCGCAGACAAATTGAAGGATGCTGGATGGCTTGTCAAACTGAAGGAGATTATTCCTTCATACGGTCAATCCCTTATCGAGAATGCTGCCCTTTGCCGGCAAGTGCGGGCTGAGACGGCAGCCGTACTAAACATCAACAACATCGAGTAGGTCACACAATGATCCGAGCCTATCATCTCTATACCGGTTCTGACGGAAATTCGCATGTGGTACGTGGTAGCGTGAGTGGCGGTGAATTGGTCGAAGCGGTATCCATCCTTTTCAAGGAAACACCGGCACATTCATCTTTCGACTGGCACAACGATCCCATCCCTCAATACGTCATTACGTTGGCTGGTGTACTCGAATTCACCACCAAAGGCGGCGAGACATTCACGATCCATCCGGGTGATGTCCTGCTGGCAGTGGATCACACGGGCTCAGGCCACATGTGGCGTTTAATCAATGACGAACCATGGAAGCGGGCTTACGTGGTCTTCAAAAAAGGCGCGGATACTCAATTCATACCCGATTCTTCAGCAGCAGGTGGCAAGTAGATGCGACACCCCAACAGGTGCTCGCAAAGAATTCCCCCGTTTGATCGGCGGCGGCTTGGGCACTGAAGAACCCCGAAGGGACCGACGAACGCTGTGCGGGATGCGTGTCGCCGACACACCTCAGTAACTGAAGTGGCGTTCAAGGGCATCAGATGCCTCCACAAGGAAGACGACAATGTTCCAAACGATCCTTCAAGCTTTGGTTCCCGTGGTATTCGTCGCCGGACTGGGTTGGCTCGTTGGCCGGCTGGGAGTGCTCGACCCTCAGCGCATACGTTCCATCACCACGTTTATCGTCACCGTTGCCCTTCCGGCGGCTTTGTTCGTCGGCGTGTTCAGTTTCTCGCCAAGCCAACTTGAGAATGGCAGCTACCTTTTGACCTTCGCAGTCGCGTTGATGGGGACATGGGCCGTGGGCTTTGGGCTTGCTCGCATAGCGTTCCGCCGTACTACGCCATCCGCAGGCATGCTTGCAATGAACTCAAGCTTTCCCGACTTGGCATTCTTTGGCTTGCCCGTACTAACCGCGGTGATTGGGGCGCAAGGCTTGCTTCCGATCATCGTCGGCAATCTCGTCATCAGCGTGCTGATGGTTCCCATAACGATTGTCCTTCTCGGAGCGATGGACGGAACAAAGCACGAGTCACTCGTCGATAATCTCAAATCAACGGTAACGAAACCTCTTGTCTGGGCGCCGGTCTCAGGCGCCATTCTTGTGCTTTTCGGAGTGAAATTTGCCGCCGCTTGCGAAGGCATCGGTCAGCTTGATAGGAGAAACGGCCGGCGGCACAGCGCTCTTTGCTCTGGGCGTTATGCTGAGTGGCTTGACCCCGCGTCTTGACAAAATGGCCATCAGTGTTCTTTTACTGAAAAACTTCGTTCAGCCGGCGCTGGGACTCGCGTTCGCCCTCGCCTTCCACTTGTCGGGAGTCCTTTCGAAGGGCATTGTTCTTGCCGCCGCTTGCCCGTGCGCCACCGCGAGCGCCATGTTGGCGTTCACGTACCGCATCGATGAGCAGCCCACTACTTCGGCTGTGGTTTTGAGCAACATCGCAGGCGTCTTCACGATGGCAATGTGGATCTACGTCGCAGAGAAAATCTGGGCGTGATGTAATTCGGACTGCGTGAGACCTCATATGACCCTGGAGGAACGTTCCAACCTTGTTCTCGCCCTTGCGGGTGTTTTATACGCCAATGGTCAATCCACGGACCAGACTTTGGCTGAGGCCGAGCGGTTCGGCCGCAGCCTCGGACTGCACGTGAAGATCATCCCGCGGTGGGGAGAGCTGCAACTTCAGGCCGAGGAGGGGGAGGGCAGAATCATCTACACAGTGGCAGCCGATCCCACCGGCGTCGACATGGACCGCGTGGCTTCGATTATCCGGCTAATCGAGGACTTCGACGCCGGTCGGCTTGCGCCAGCCGCAGCAAGGGAGGCGATCAGCGCAATCTCACAGGCTCCGCCGGCGCCGACGTGGCTGTTCACGCTCGCGGCGGCGGCCGGTGCCGTGGCGTTAGCGGTTATCTTCGGTGTCCAACACCTGCCCGCGGCGGCTCTCATATTCGTGAGCGCGGGGGCCGGCGCCATTCTGCGCCGCGGCTTAGCGCACTACAGCGCAAACGTCTTCCTGCAACCATTTAGCGCATCGTTGCTCGCGGGCGTAATCGGGGCGCTGGCGGTTCGGTACGACTTGAGCTCGACACTTCGCCTTGTCGCGGTCTGCCCATGCATGGTCCTGGTGCCGGGGCCTCATATGCTCAATGGCGCGTTGGACGTCGTCAGGGGCCGCATCGGTCTCGGCGCCGCCCGCCTGATCTATGCGGGGCTCGTAGTCATGGCGATTTCGACGGGACTGCTACTTGGACTCGCCCTTCTCGGCGTCTCCTTACCGGTCGATCAGGCCGGCAGAGCTGTGCCCCTGTGGCTCGACACGATGGCCGCCGGCGTCGCTGTTTTCGCCTACAGCGTCTTCTTTTCCGCGCCGCTGAACATGCTGGCTTGGCCGGTGGCGGTCGGCATGTTGGCCCATGCGCTGAGGTGGTGGTCACTTTCCGTACTTGGCTCCGGCGCAGCAATCGGCGCCATGGTCGCTTGTTTCCTCGTCGGGCTGATCCTCACGCCCGTCGCGCGCCGCTGGCACATGCCGTTTGCAGCCATCGGCTTCGCCTCCGTTGTGTCAATGATTCCAGGCGTCTACTTGTTCAGGATGACGAGTGGCCTTGTGCAACTTGCTAGCGGCTCGCATACGACTTGGGAGCTCTTAAGTGCGACAATCGCCGACGGCATGACCGCAATCGCAATCATCCTGGCGATGAGCTTCGGCCTTATCGTTCCGAAATTGGTCATTGATTACCTGGGTGATAGATCGATGCAGGCGAGGTCTTGAAGGGCGAAGCAATATGCCGATGTCCACCACAGATTCCAGCGCAACGCATCCTTGGACCTCCCAATCGGAGGACATATCGGGGCAATCGCGGCTTTCGATTCTGCTCATGTATGGCCGACAGCTCCGGCTTCTATTTCTATGGGCGTTTGGTCTTTGTGTATTTGCACTTCCGGCCCATTCCCAAACTGAGCAAGAAGAACCGCTCCCCGGCCCGGACAGTCACGAAACGGGGCAAGGTCCACACGGCCACCTTTTCGGCGAATGGGCAGGCGAGCGGACGCGCCTGGAAGAGCGCGGTGTGAGCTTCGATTTTCAATACGTCAGCGATTCCCTCTGGAACCTCAAGAGCGTGCAGAAAGAGCGATTCGCAAGCTGGAACAGGTTCCGCTGGACGGTAGATATCGATTTTGGCAAGTTGACCGGTCACCCCGACCTGTATTTTCATGCGACGGCACTTTGGGAAGGCGGTGGCAATCTCGAAACATATCTGGGCCTGCTGACTAACCCTAGCGGGATTGCCAGCGAGAATACATGTCGCCTCGATTCATGGTGGATCGAGAAGCGATGGCGGAATGAACGTATCACTGCGCGCGTGGGTCAGTTCGCCGGTCAGGATTTCTATGGAGCGCAGCACTACGCGGCCTCCTTTATCTTCGAGCCGATGGGCTATGCGTTGGGCAATCTATTCACGACCTACGAGATGTTCGATCCTCCCTCGACGCCCGCCATGGAAATCCGCGCCGTCCCGATTCACAACCTCTATGTGAAATCAATGGTGATGGCCGCAGTCAGCTCGCCTTTTTCACAAAACCCAACTGGCCTGGTCCCGCAGTTCAATGGAACTCCATTGAGTGTTTCGGAGATCGGGTTTACACCGGGTAAAAATGCGTCGTCCATGCGAGCCTTTGATAACGTCGAAAACCGAAAGGGATACTCCGGCCTCTATCAGTTCGGCGCGGCCTACAATCCCGCTAAGTTCACGTCGCCGACAAGCACCACGCCACGGTCGGGGAACTACCTCTTGTACTGGATGGCAAGCCAGGCTCTCTGGCGAGTGGACCCGCACGAAGCAAAGGGGGTGGACGGGACATTTGCGTATGACTGGAGTCCTCCGAGCGTAAACAGCAATAACACGTTGCTCACAGTGGGGCTTCGCTTCAACGAGCCGTTGCCTGTGAAATTTCACAACACCATGTCGCTGGCCTATGTGCGAAACGGACTGAGCCCACAGTTTCTTCCGCCTGGGACGCCTGCGTGGAAGTCCGAGCAGGGCGTCGAGTTCAACGCTCTGCTGGACGTTTTACCAATGGTCCTTCTACAGCCTGTAGTCCAGTACTACGAGAACGTGGGAGGAGGGACGCAGCGCGCTGTAGTTTTCGGATTCAGAACAAAGGTGGAGTTTTAGGAGAGAGTGGCTAGTCGAGCCCGCACAGGGCGAGTACGCCAACTGTGAAAATCGAGCTTCCTGTCATTACCAACAACAGGTTGTCATACGAAGACATCGACCAGACCTCTTTCGTGTGCACCGATTAATAACAGGTTAGTTATTTTGTTGTGCATCTTTTCATAAGTTCCTCACTTGCGGTTGGTTCTGGAGGTGCTGGTCGCCGACGTAAGTGACGTGCCAGCCGGAGCGGGAGCCGTCGTCGGTAACGAACATGCTGCCGTCTTGGGTGATGGCGACGCCTGCGGGGCGGCCCCAGATCTGGCCGTCTTTGGTAATGACCGTAGTCTGTTGAAGCTGACAGGCTAGCCCGTCGTGGCTCAGTGTTTCTTACCAACGATCGAATGCTCCACTGGACCCGCATTGGCAGCAGCCTTCTTTTCCGCTTTGGTCGGATCGAGTTTCATTCCATATCTCTGACCCTCGACCCAGATCCGATCCAGATAGTCGACACTGCCATATTTTTGAAAGGTCACATCGGACTGCGTATGGGGTTGTGGAGACCGAGTGGGGAAGAAATCCACAAACGCCGAGTACTTTCCATCCGCGCTTTGGATCAACAATTCATTCACGTCGACGTCGGTTTGGGTAATCCTGTAGGAACCAGCAGGCATCTTCGCGTTTCCTGCATAGAACGGAAAAGAAACTGTGAAGTCCATTCCATTGTCGATCTGGGCCATAACCGGAAGTGCGGACCCAAGAACGAGAACTGCCGTCGCTAACGCTACCTTATAAAAGCTCTTCATCTTAGTCTCCTGAACTCGAATTCGCACTCGTACTGAATGCGTCTATCCGCGACTAAGGCAACTCGTATACCAATTTTGTCTTCGCTTATCAGTAGCTGGCTCCGCGAGCCATAAATCCCGATGTGTCATGGAGTCTGCCAGTGTTTGACTGAGAGCGATGCGGCGGATTAACGAGTACTTCCGGCTGGGCTTTGACGACCCCCCATCAGGTTGCGCCTTCATTTCGACGCAGATGTCGAGCCATCGACAACCTGCAAGACACAAGCTGTCTAAAGTGACACAAAATACGACCATATCAGTAGAGAGAAATGGTCTAGGGATTGCTTTTGTGAACGGTTAGGAGGAAACACCCATGCTACGGATACTCTCTCTGCTGCTACTCGGCATCTCATTGTTCACTGGTGCCGCTTCGCTCAACGCGCAGGTCAAGACCGATTACGACCACACCGCAAACTTTGCGACTTACAAAACCTATTCCTGGTTGAAAGTGCAAGCCGGCGACTCGCTGTGGGATGACAGGATGAAGCAGGACGTCGATGCCCAGCTTGCCGCCAAGGGATGGACTAAGGTTGATTCCAACGGCGATGCTGCGGTCAGCGCATTTCGCAGTACGCAAAATCAGCAGACCCTCAATACATTCTATGACGGTTTTGGAGGAGGGTGGCGCTGGCGCGGGTTTGGTGGCGACGGTATGGCCACCACTACAACTGAGACCACGAAGGTCGGTAATGTCGTCATCGACATCTTCGACGCCCATACTCAGAAACTCTTGTGGCGCGGCACTGACAGCCAGGATCTTTCCTCGAATGCGAATAGTAATATTCAAAAGCTAAGCAAGGACATCAACAATATGTTCAAGCACTTTCCCCCGAAGTAACCCGGAGAAAGTCATGCAGAATGCGGGTACCGTGATACAACCCACAAGGAGCCGATACTCCGGCAATAGCTGCTCGCCTGAGAGTTGGCTGCCACCACGTGAGCCGTTATCGCATCACATACGTGGACGAGGGTAGGTTCCACGGGTCCCGAAGAGTCGCAAGTAGCCTGCTGCAGAACAGCATGCGGGAGACAGGTTTATGTGGATCGTTCGCTTTGCCCTGAAAAGGCCGTATACGTTCGTCATTGTCGCGCTGCTGATCGCGATCTTCGGCGTGACCTCGATCGTCACGACGCCAACCGACATCTTGCCGGACATCGCTATTCCCATCGTTAGCGTCATCTGGAGCTACAGTGGGATGGATGCGGATGACATGTCCAAGCGCATCGTCGGAATCTTCGAGCGGGCGCTGCCGACCTCAGTCAACAATATCCAGTACACCGAGTCGCAGTCGTATAGCGGCGTCGGAGTTATCAAAGTTCATTTCCAACCGGGCGTGCAGGTGGATCTCGCGATTGCGCAGGTTACGGCGCTGGCACAGCAGATCCTGCGCCTGATGCCGCCGGGAATCCTGCCGCCGTATGTGCTCAAGTACGACGCTTCCAGCGTTCCTATCGTTCAGGTAAGCCTGGGCGGAAAGGGGCTTTCGCAAACCGAGCTCTACGACTTGGGGCAGAACTTTATTCGCGTGCAACTGGCGACCATCAAGGGCGCCGCGGTGCCACTACCCTATGGCGGCAAGCAGCGCTCGATCATGGTGGACGTAGAGCCGGTGCAGCTGGCGGCCAATCACCTGACGGCTTCGGACCTTTCACTCGCGCTGAGCAAGCAGAACCTGGTCACGCCGTCGGGCACCGAGAAGATCGGCGACCGCGAGTATCTTGTTGGAACCAACAGCAGCCCGGGCACGATCGCGGAGCTGAACGCACTGCCGATCAAGACGGTGAATGGCGCGGTGGTGCAGATGAAGGATGTGGCGTGGATTCATAACGGGTTCCAGCCGCAAACAAGCTATGTGAGCGAGGACGGGCAGGCATCGGCACTCCTGACAGTGATCAAGAGCGGAGCTTCATCGACGCTGACGATCGTAGACCAGGTGAAGGCGGCGCTTCCAAGAATCAAGGCCGGACTACCGAGCGCGCTGACGCTGACGCCGATTTTCGATCAATCGGTGCTCGTCCGTGCTTCGATCCAGGATGTGGTGCAGGAGGCGATCACGGCAGCCTTTCTGACGGCTTTGATGGTTCTGGTGTTTCTGGGCAGTTGGCGAAGCACGCTGATTGTGAGCGTATCGATTCCGCTCGCTGTTTTGTTCGCGATCACGGTCTCTTCGGCGCTGGGCGAGACGATCAATGTTATGTCGCTAGGCGGCTTGGCGCTGGCGGTCGGCATGCTGGTCGATGACGCAACGGTGGAGATCGAGAACACGCACCGAAACCTCGGGTTGGAACAAAATAAGCCGCTGGCCTCGGCGATTCTTGACAGTGCGGAGCAGGTGGCGGTGCCGGCGCTGATCTCGACGATGTCGATCTGCATCGTATTCGTGCCGGTGACCTTGCTTTCGGGATCGGCGAAATATATCTTTACGCCGCTGGCATTGAATGTGGTGCTCGCGCTGATTGCGTCTTATGGGCTCTCGCGGACTCTGGTGCCGACGATGATGCACTTCCTCCTGCCGAAAGAGGCGCCGCTGTACCAGGGTCGGGAACAGGAGTCGCCGCTCAGCCGAAGCTTCATCTGGCGATTCCATCAAAAATTCGAGCATGGATTTGACCGGTTTGCGGAGAAGTACAAAGGCGGACTGGAGTGGGCTCTGGCACACCGGGCAGTCACGCTCACCGCGTTCGCCGTTGTGGTGCTAGGCTCGTTTGCGTTGATCCCGGTAATCGGCCGGGACTTTTTTCCGTACGTGGACTCGGGGCAGATGGAGTTTCATGTACGGCCACCGGTGGGAACGCGGATCGAAACGGCTACTGAGGTGTTCAAGCAGGTTAACGAGGAGATTCGGCGCGTCATTCCGCCGGAGGAGCTCCAGATGGTTGTGAATAACATCGGGCTGCCGCCGGGGGGCGTAAACCTAGCCTACTCGGCGAGCGATACAACAAGCAATGGAGATGGGGATGTGCTGGTGCTGCTTTCGGCCAAGCACCGTCCGACACAAGAGTGGATGAAGATTCTGCGACAGGATTTCGCGCAGAAATTTCCCCAGGAGACCTTCTTTTTCGAACCGGCAGATATCACCAATCAAACGCTGAACTTCGGGCTGCCCGCACCGATCGATGTGCAGGTCCGGGGAAAGGACGCAGCGGCAACGGCACGAATAGCCGAAACGCTGCAGGAGCAAATCAAGAATGTTCCCGGTGCAGTGGACGTGTTTATGCAGCAGGCAGTCAACGCGCCGAAGCTGAACATCAAAGTGGACCGGCTGAAGGCGCAGGAGCTCGCGCTGACGACGAAAGATGTCTCTGACAACGTGCTGCTGTCGCTTTCGGGCAGCGGGCAAACCGCGCCGAATTTCTGGCTCGATCCGGCGAACGGCGTTGAATACCCGGTCATCGTGCAGGTGCCGCAATACCGCTTGGACAACCTCGATACGCTGGACCGGACGCCCGTAACGGCGATGACGACTGGGGCCAGTGACCAATTGCTGGCGAATGTATCAGAGACGCAGAGGCAGGTTTCGCCGATGACGGTTTCTCACTACAACGCACTACCCGAGATGGATGTGTTCGCGAATGTGGAGCAGCGAGACCTGGGCGGGGTGGCAAGTGACGTAGAGAAGATCGTCAAGAAGAACTCACAACACCTGCCGCCAGGGGTAGAGATTATTCTGAGCGGTCAAGTGCTGACGATGAACACGTCTTTTCAGAACCTGGAGATCGGGATCGCAGCGGCGGTAGTGTTTGTGTATCTGCTGATGGCGATGAATTTTCAGTCATGGACCATTCCCTTCATCATTCTCATGGCGCTTCCGGGGGCTTTTGCGGGGATTGTATGGATGTTGTTCCTGACACAGACGACGTTCAATGTGCCATCGCTGATGGGGGCGCTGATGACCATCGGTGTTGCGACCGCAAACAGCATCCTGGTGGTGAGCTTCGCGGGCGACTCGCGCGGCGAGGGCGAAGGGAGCAAGGATGCGAAGCAAGCGGCTCTGATCGCGGGCACGACGCGGCTGCGGCCGGTGTGCATGACGGCGTTGGCGATGATCATCGGCATGCTGCCAATGGCACTGGCACTGGGCGAGGGCGGCGAACAGAATGCGCCAATTGGACGCGCGGTGATTGGAGGCCTCTTGTTCGCGACGGCGGGAACGCTGTTAATCGTGCCGGTGATGTATTCGCTGTTTGGCAAAGAGCCGCCAGTGAACTGGGATAAGCGGATCGATGACGAGACGCATGGAGCGTACGAATGAGCGCAGAAGCCACTACACCATCTTCGGAGGAGCGGCACGATGAGCATCGGCAGCGTAGGACCGGCCGGCGGCTGCTATGGATTCTGATCGTAGTCGCCGTGCTGGCACTAGCCCTGCTGGTTGGATGGCTGCCACACCAGAAACGCAATAAGGAAGTGGATGCCAAAGCCAAGCAGCAGCAAAACTCGGTGCCGGTGGTCGAGGTGCAGGTCGTGCATGGTGCTAGCGCGGAGCAGGAGTTGACGCTGCCGGGTACGGTGACCCCACTCAAGTCCGCGCATATCTACGCGCAAGCTTCCGGGTTTCTTAAAGCGCGGTATGTGGACCTGGGGGATACGGTACGCAAAGGGCAGCTACTGGCATTGATCTCGGCGCCGGAGTTGGACGCTATGGTGGCGCAGCAGACAGCAATACTGCAACAGAGCAAGGATGGCGTGTTAACAGCGCAGGCAGCGCTGCGACTGCAGCAGGCGACATATGACAGAGTTCATCCACTGGTGCTCCACGGCATTTTGTCCAAGCAGGAGGACGATACCGCACTAGCGGCGGTGGAGTCGGCACAGTCGAACCTGGAGGCCGCGAAGAATGCGGTGAAAGCGGCGCAGGCTGCGCAGGCCCATGCGCAATCCATGGCGGATTTTGAGCAGGTACGCTCACCCATCGACGGCACCGTGACCGCACGCAACGTTGAGGTGGGCAGTTTTGTATCCGCCTCGGGGACCGCGCTGGGCACGACGCCTGTGTCTGCGGCCGGATTTACGGGAGGGCCGCCGACGGGCGGCGCGCAGGGGGGCCAGTTATTCGATGTCGTGGATCTCCGCAGCCTGGAGATCTTTGTCGCGGTGCCGGAGCAGGATGCACCTTTCGTTCAAACCGGCCAGACGGTGGATCTGATCTTTTCCGAGTTGCCGGGACAGACGTTCACGGGCAAGGTGATCCGCAGCAGCGACTCTCTCAGCCAGCAGAGCCGGACGCTGCTCGCGGAGGTGCAGGTGAGCGACGGGCAGCATCGATTGCGGCCAGGCATGTTTGCCTCGGCGCAGATGCACTACAAAGCCCCGACCCCCGGTATTTTGATCCCCGGTGACAGTCTTATTACCCTCGCGCGCGGCGAGTTTGTGCCAGTGGTGGAGAACAACGTCATCCAGATGCGGCCCGTGCATGTGGGGCGGGACTTGGGCACGCAGGTGTACATCGTCGCTGGGCTGAAAGACGGAGACCTGGTCGTTGTGAATCCTAACGATCTGGTGAAGGAGGGTGTCCGCGTGACCACGCGGCCTGCGCCAAAGGGTCAGCAGGGTGAATCAGGTTCCGGTGCGGCAGGCAGAAGCGCCGGGGAAGGCGGCCAGAATCACAGTGGCGGGGGAAGCGGATAGCAGCAAATCGCGAAGCAGCGCAAACAGAAACAGCAAGATCGATCACACAAGATTTGCTGGGAGGAGGGCCGCTCGACATGAAATGTCTTTTTCGTTTTTTCGTGGCACGACATGAAGCCGAGCAGGCTTTCAGATGGTTCATCGCGGGATCCGCGCTCGCGTGCGGGGCGGCGGCGCAGCAGCCTTCTGAAACGCTCCACAACACGGCGGGAGTTGTCGATGCGCCCCGGCCTTCCCTATCGCTCGCGCAAACCCCAGTGAGCGCGCCGACTCCGGCGAATCCGCAGGATGAGCCGCTTTACCTGAGTCTGCAGGAAGCCTTCAGAATGGCGCTAAAGAACAATCTAGACATTGAGTTTGAGCAGGTTGATCAGACAGTCGCGGACCTGAGCGTGCCGTTGACAGAAGGCGGCGGATTACCGCGGGCCATCAATTACATGGTGGCAGATACGCCGGCGGGCGAGGCGGGAGTGGCGGTGCCTCTGCTCAGCTTCTCATCCCCAGGCTTGTCACCGATGAGTGTGGACCCGATTGCTTCGACAGTGTCTTCGTCGTACAACACAAGCCGTGTGCTGGACGGGACACACTCGTTATCCCTGGGTTCGAGCCCGTACTCCGGCGGAACGCCCGTGCCCGGCTTCGATGCACAACTGCTGGGCCGGTATGGATGGTTACGGCGCAATCCAGCAGTCTCGTTTACCTCCGCGACCAGCGCCGCCCCAACGTCAGCGAACACAGCAATAACTGACAATACGCTTGGCGATACGATCCTGACCAAGGGCTTCGGCCCGGGGACCACAATCCAGCTGGGTATTAACAACTTTGTGCAGAGCTTCTACTCGGGGCGCTCCAGCCCCGTTCCCTTCTCGCACCCGAACGCTTACGCGCTGATCGCGCAGCCCCTGTGGCGCGGCGCCGGGCACGCGAACAACACTCGTTATATAGCCATTGCTAAGACAAACAGAAATATCTCGGCGGCTGTCCTCGAGCAGCAGATGATCAGCACGATCACCGGGGTTAGAAATCTTTATGTCGACCTGATAAGCCTGCAGGATTCGGTCAAAGTGCAGCAGCAGGCATTGTCAGCTGCTGAATTGCTGTTGAATAATGACCGGCAGCAGCTGGATGTGGGGCGGCTAGCGCCAATCGAGGTAGCGCGGGCGGAGTCGCTGGTGACGAGTACGCGGCTGATGCTGACACAAGTGGTCGCTCTGCGCGACCAGCAAGAAGTGATTCTTCGGACGCTGCTCGATCCGCAGTCGCTGAGAGGCGCGGATGGCAATGTGGCTGAGATCGTGGCGACAGACCCACTCGCGCCGCCGCAGGCGGAGACGGCGGCGCCTCTGACCGAACTGGTGAAACGCGCGTGGGAAACACGTCCCGATGTGCGCCAGGCAAGGTTGCAGGTGACGAATGGCGAGCGGCAGGTCGCAAGCGCGGCGAATGCGGCGAAGCCGGAAGTAGATGTTTATGGCACCTATGAGAGCCGGGGTGTGGTGATCCCGGGACTGACTGCGATTGGCGGCGATCCCTTGACCGGAAATACCCTCCTGGACCCCGTTCCGACGGGTGGTAATCGGTCATCGACTCTATATGAAGCCGGAATCCAATTCTTCCTGCCGGTACAGAACCGTGTAGCGAGAGCGAATCTAGGGGCTGATCAGGCGCTCCTGCGGCAACAACTGCTGCGGGTTACTCAGCTGGAATCACAGGTGGCAGCTGAGGTGCGAAACGCGATCACTGCGCTAAACGCCGCAAAAAATGCGTCCAGTGCGGCCACAATAGCGCGCGAGCTGCAGGCAAAGCTGCTTGATGCGGCCCAGGAGAGCTTTCGCTCGGGGTATACGACCAATATCTCCGTGATCGAGCAGCAGACTTATCTAGTGCAGGCACAAACCACAGAAATAGTGGCCAAGGCGGCATGGCTCAAGGCGGCGGGGCAATTAGACCGCGTCCTGGGGCAGACGCTGGAAAAAAGCGGCATTTCGCTAAAACGCGATCGGCCGGTGATAGAGACGCCACAATACTAACTTGTAGAGAAATACCTTTGGACCTGATCCCGCACCCTGGAAATCAACCGCATAGATCGACGGCTCCAGACGAATTATTCCCCATAATTGGGGTAGTGGGTCCTTGATGGTATTAGCTCCCATGGCCAATAAAATATTGCTCAAATGAAAGAACTCGCAACGGTAGCGCGGTTTGCCCTCTTCGCGCTGCAAAGAACCAATCAACCGATGAGGTTCGAAACACCCCTATCAAAGAGACCTTGTTAGGTCTATGGCTGCAGGCCTGCACGCATACTATTTCGCGATTCCGCTGTCGAAAAAACCTCTCCTTCCGGCCATTTTTGAATGGCTCTACTGCTTCCATGAAAAAATATCCCCCTCGGTTCAGGGCGATACGCAAGCAAACACCTTCGTAGCTTGCGGGGTTGTCCTGCTGGCGGCCGTTCTTACTTGAGGTATCCCCAAAAGGATGTTGGCTTCTCCAACTAGCTAGCTCGGTTGTCAATTCCAAGCGCCGCGACTGGAATTTCGTGATCAATAATCAAGCGCGGCGAACTCCATCAGATCGAAGACGGGCGGCGGCTGGAATGGAGGCAGCTCTGGTAGCCCTCCGATGCGCAGGACACTGCGCCCCTCACACTCCACATATACTGCCCGGTCCGTCAGGTCCGAAATCGGATCAAAGAATCCCGATTCTGGCCGGCCCGGCAGCGCAATCGAATTTAGAACCGGAAACCATGAGATCCCGAAGTCCATGGTGCACGAGACACCAGCCGTTCCGAAGACGAACCGCGTCTGACGCTCTCCTCTCGAGAACTGCATATCCTGCAGAAGCGACGCAGAAATCGTCAGCATTCCGCCCGCCGTCAGTATGTTCGTCAACAATGCGTCGACGAACCAGCTCAGACCTCCATCCACCGATACCTTCACCCCATTCGAATCGAGCACATAAATCCCATTCGGATCATACGGATCCACAAACCATCTCAGAGCAAAGTCCACCGGCGTCAGCGCAGTAAGATTCGGAACGATCTGCTTCCACGTGTTGGTACTCGAATCCAGCTTCCACACATTGCCGGTACGGTCTCCGATTTTGCCGGTACCGTCTCCGACATAAAACACCGTCGCAAAATGCCCGCCGCTCGTCTGCACAAGATCCACACCCATCGGCAACGCCGGACCCACCGCCGCAGCCTTCGTCGTGTCGAACCAATCGCTCATCTGCTTAATCGAACGGATCGAGTTCGTCCGCATCAGCGTCAGCACCCGTGTATTCAAATCCTGGTTGATGAATACATAGTCTCCGTCCGTCAGCGCTGCCTCCGTCGCCAGCGTCTTCACAATCGGACGATAGCCCCGCAGCACCCGCCCTGAAGACGCATACGGCACTAGCTTCGGCGGCGGACCCGGCGCGACGAGCTGCGTCGATGGAGGAAACGTCTTGCTACCGGTATCGCTCGCATCGGGATACTGCGACGAATCCCCGCTCACAATAACCCCGATGCATCCCCCCACGCTCGGATCATCTGGCTGGCGGTACGGCAAAAACTGAATCACTCGATTCGCCGTCGCTATGTCGCTGAACCATGTATCGCAATCTCCGCACCCCGACCCCGGATCGCCCCAATTCGCCCCGCCATTGCGGCTGAAAAAATCTTCATTGTCGCCACAGCCAAAATAAAGCGCCGGTGTATTCCCAATGCCAAACAGCCCCGCAATATTCACCGGATCGAGCGTCTCTAAACCCAGTGGCCAATTCCAGCTGTTCGCATTCTTTCCTCCATCCGCGCACCAGTGCACCCCTCCGTCATTCGCCATCCATATCGTCCCACCGATGTATTGGTCGAGAACGCTGCACTGGTTGTACGGAGAATCTACCCCCGTCGCCGGCGTAATCGTGATCTCAAAGTCAGACGTAAAAGCAATTCCGTGTGGGTCCGGATGCACGAACACAACGTTGCCGTGATGGTTCGCCTGTCTCGCCACCGAAACATCTTCGCCGTCCAGCCGATGCCATGAAGTCGCCGTCGTCGGAGTTCCCACCGACACATGCACATGGCTGCAATCCGAAAAGAACAACAGAAACCCGCTGCTCGTCTTCTTCGTCCGAACGATCGCTACGCCGCTCGGAGAAGTCGTCCCGAAGTAAACCGGCGGGCCCGGAAGCTGAACCCACTGCGCCATCGGATTCGTTGCGCTGAACTGGCTGAAGTCCCCAACCCACAGGCTCGCCTCTCCCGCCAGTCGTTCGCAGATCGTGTTGCAAATCGTTCCATCGGCCACCTTCGGATAATAAAAGCTCGGACCATTGGCCGCTCCCTCTGCCGCCATATACACTCTTGTCGGATTCCCCGGTTCAATCGCCAGAACCCTCCCACCTGGTCCGCCTAAAAACTGAATATCCGTCGAGCCGCCGAATCCTCCAAGCCCCCCGTCAGTCGGATCGCAGAACTTGCGAAAAGTACTCAAGGCGTTCCGCACAAGATTGATAGTCGAAACTCCCGCATCTTGCGTCCACGTCGTTCCACCATCCGTGGAATACGAGATGATGTTGTCTCCAACCGTGTAAATACGTCTCGTCCCATTCGCCTCCAGCGGCGCAACCGCGACATGCCACGCGTGAACGGATTTTACCGCCCACGTAGCACCCCCGGTGGAGCTCAAACCGATCCCATCGAACCCCATTGCGGCATAAGCCAGCGACCCGTCATCGGGAGCAAATGCAACATTGGAAGGGAAGGAAGTCTTGTGAACAAGCGTCCACGTCACCCCTCCGTCTGTGGTCCGGTAGATCCCATCTCTCCCATCCGCGAACTGACTGTCCAGCGCAGACACCAGCACCACGTTCGCGTCCGCAGGCGATATCGCCAGGTCGAAGACATGCGGAGCAAACAAAGCCCCCGGAATCTCACCCTGCACCGTTCCGAACGGAGGCTGCGGCCACGTCAGCTGAAACCAGTTCTGTCCGCCGTCGTCCGACCGCCACACCCCGGCAAAACTTCCCGCATACAAGCGGCTGCCATCCGCAGACGCGTCAAGACAGGTCATCCGTCCACTCGCAGAGTGGCCCGTCGAGTATCCAAACGTATTGCGCGTCGGTCCTACGTCTCTGATTGTGATCATGGATTTGCCGTCCTCATCGCCGCATAGCTACGGCAGATCCACCTGTATCCCATCCACAAGGCCGGAGTCGCTCTCGGCAAAGACATGCACCGTCAACTTCCGAAACGCCGCCTCCCTGGCCAGTGCCAGCCGTTGACTCTGAGTCACGCGATGCACTGGAGTGTCGTCGTCACGCGCATTCCACAGGTAGAACAGCCAGCTGTGATTCGTGGTCGTTTCAAGCACGGTCAGCTTACAGACGTCAAAAGCATTAACCGCGCCGGGCAAATAACTGTGCACATGGATATTGGTGATCGTTCCAATCGTCTCTGCCATCTCTCGGACTCCTTGTCAGCAAGGCGATACATACGTGGCCCTGGGGTCGGTCAGATGTTTTGTGATGTCTTTCGCCATCTCAAAATCGCCACCCACTCTCAGCTTTCCAGCCAAGAGAGCATCGTAAGGCGCAAGTAGCCCTTGTGCGATTTGGGTCCACGTCTCCGGACGCATCACCAGAATCACGTCAGGTTTATTGGATTCCTTCCGCTGCACCTTTGCATCCTTGGAGCCGGCTTTCACCTCCCAGTGCTCCACACGTTCCACTTCGTTACCCGTAACCAGACGAACGTCTAGCAGCATCGGCTTTCCAAGACCTGTCAGTGCTTGTGCCAGCTTGTTCAAACTCTTTTCAGTGTCATCCCGATCTGAAGCCAGCGGTTTCAATCGTGCGAAGGGCGATATGGGCCCGACTTCTCGCCCTCTCTTTCCACCTTGCCATGTCATAGTGGGCGCTCCGCATTTTGAATTGATTTAAGACTCTATACCGGTACCTGGGCGAAGGTCAAAAGCGGCGAACCCGGACCAACCCGCCATCTGCTCGAACTCCATAAACTGGGCAAGCGCATCTTCGCCGAGGTCAACGGCTATTTTGGAACGGCATGGCTTGGAGATCGGCACCGGACACCATCGTGGACGCGACCATTCTGCACGCACCCTCGTCGACCAAGAACAAGAACGGCCAACGGGATCCGGAAATGCCCAGGTGCGTAAGGGACGGCAGTGGTACTTCGGCAGGAATCTGTGGGGTTACTCTTCCCTTCTGCTCGCGCTGGAGGTTGCCAGCATGCGGGCCAGATCCAGCAGAATCACATCCGACCTGCCAGCATAAAAATTGGTCTGGCATACTTGCCGTCATAGCTACAGATCTTTTCTTGACGAGACAGGTGCTCTGGTCACGTAGGGTAATGCAGCGATGAAGTCGAAGCGAGAAGCGAATTCAAAAGTTGTGAAGATGATCTTGTGGCAAGACGCGACAAGGCCTAAGTCTTCGAGTACAGCTTGAGGTGGTTTCTCTTATTGTGGGGATCTGTGGGGTTGAGCGATTATGCCATACTGCCCATTCCACCACTCGTTTGGGAACCGTGGCTTTATCACTTTCTCGCGCCCGTTCCGTTGGGCCCTTACGCCCCGACCCAATGAGCAATGGAATTCCGTACTCTCTAAAAAAGAGTGGAATTGATCACGGTCCTTTGCCTCCGGTTTCGTCTCGGTGGTACGTTGAACCGGGCTATACTCATGAGGAGACGTAAGAAGGAGTGATCCTTGGCGGCGAACGACACCCACCGTGCCCTTGGCGACGCAGCAGCGCGTCAGCTAGCGAATACAACTAAAACGGCGCCCCAGCTTTCTACGATCACACCACGCTGGCTGGTTCAACTGCTATCGTGGGTGCCGGTTGAGTCTGGTACATACAGGGTTAATCAGGTCCAGAACGAGCAGGAGATCGAAGTTGTCTGCGGGTCGCGGGACGAGCGCCAACTGCCTGATACCTATGTGGATTATGTCGAGAATCCTCGCGAGTACACACTCAGTGCGATTTCGACGATCGTTGATGTCCACACGCGCGTCTCCGATCTGTATAGCCACCCGCATGACCAGATTCGTGAGCAGTTGCGATTGACGGTCGAAAAAGTTAAGGAAAAGCAGGAGTACGAGCTCATCAACAATGGCGACTACGGCCTTCTAAAGAACGTTGCGCCGGAGTTTCGCGTCGCGCCACGGAAGGGAGCACCCACTCCGGACGACCTGGATGAGTTGTTGTCAAAGATCTGGAAGGAACCGGCTTTCTTTCTTGCGCATCCACGTTCGATCGCAGCCTTTGGGCGAGAGTGCACACGCCGTGGCGTTCCTCCGCCGACCGCGACCATCTTCGGCTCGCCGTTTCTAACCTGGCGCGGCATTCCTATCGTCCCCACCGACAAACTCACGGTGGATGAAGCGGGTAAAAGCAACATCCTTCTTCTACGCACGGGTGAGAAGCGCCAAGGAGTTGTTGGCTTGTTCCAGCCTGGTCTGCCCGGAGAACAGACACCTGGACTTTCCGTGCGGTTTATGGGGATTGACCGCAGCTCGATCGCCTCATATCTGGTATCGCTGTACTGCTCAGCCGCCGTCCTGACCGAGGACGCACTGGGTGTTCTCGAGAACGTCGAAGTCGGCAAGTACCATGAATACAAATGAACACGTTGCACAATCGGATGAAGCTGCAGTCTCGACAGCCAAATCGGCGGCAAGTGCTGCTTTGCCTGATGTGGCAGCGCTTACCCAGATGGCAAACGCCTTCTTTCGTGCGTTGCCGGGGCAGGAGTTCACAGGTGCCGGATCGTCGTTGCAGTCTTCGAACCCATTGATGACCGGGGCTATACCCGCTGGAATACCCGTCTCTTCATCGCATCTCCCTCAGTTTGGAGTTGCAGCGCCGTCGCTTCCATCTCTGCCCTTGCTGGACAAGGTCGTCCCAAACGAAGCAGATCTGGCTCGACTGGCGGTTTCAAGTAGTTCTCCCGCTGAGATGAATGCACTTGGAAGTAGCCCCACACTATCGCCGCTACTATCCGCTATACCACCGGCCGCATCTCTGCCGTCACAAGGCTATGGGTTGCAGAGTCAGATTCCGTCAATACCCTCGTCCCCGTTCAGTATGCCATTGCCGGAGTTCGATCTTGCATTTCCTCGCTTCGAAGCTGCGCTGCCAAATATTCCAGAACTCCCTGCGTTGGCGAACGACGACCTCGCCCGGTTTGCGTTGACCGCCGCCCCACCGCTCTACTTCCTCGAACACGCTGGCGCTATGTCGAAGCCTATCGTGGATGCTTCTGCGTCTACGCAGCCGCGCCAGTTCGAGCCGTCTCTGCTGCCGGATCTTGGGCCGATTCGCGGCCAGTTCGATGTCGCCTCTATTCGCGCCGATTTCCCGATCCTCAACGAAAAGGTAAACGGCTATCCGATAGTCTGGCTCGACAATGCGGCAACGACTCAGAAGCCGCAAGTAGTCATCGATCGCCTGTCCTATTTCTACGAGCACGAAAACTCGAACATCCATCGTGCAGCACATGAACTCGCAGCTCGGGCTACCGACGCCTATGAGGATGCGCGAGACAAGGTTACTCACTTTCTGAACGCCTCTTCCCCGAAGGAGATCATCTTCGTGCGAGGTGCCACCGAGGCGATCAACCTGGTGGCTCAGAGCTGGGGCCGGAAGCATATTGGCAAGGATGACGAGATAATCATCAGCTGGATCGAACACCATGCAAACATTGTTCCCTGGCAGATGCTTTGCTCCGAAAAGGGCGCGAAGCTCCGTGTCATCCCCGTAGACGACACGGGGCAGATTCTGCTTGAAGAGTACGAACGACTGCTGAATTCACGAACCAAGCTGGTCTCTTTCACACAGGTCTCTAACGCTTTGGGAACCATCACGCCGGCGCAACAAATGGTACAGATGGCCCATCGTTATGGTGCGCGCGTTTTGGTCGACGGTGCACAGGCGGTGTCGCATATGCGAGTGGATGTACAGTCTCTCGACTGCGACTTCTACGTCTTCTCCGGACACAAAATATTTGCGCCGACGGGCATCGGCGTCGTCTATGGCAAGCAGGATGTGCTGGCCGATACACCCCCATGGCAGGGCGGTGGCAACATGATCGTCGACGTGACCTTCGAAAGGACGATCTACCAGGCGCCTCCTGGGAGGTTTGAAGCCGGAACCGGCACCATCGCCGATGCCGTCGGCCTCGGAGCAGCTATTGCTTATCTCGATCGCATCGGCATGGAAAATATCTCACGACACGAGCATGAACTGCTCGTCTATGCAACGCGAGAGCTTCAGCCGATTCCAGGCCTGTGCCTGATTGGTACCGCAAAGGAAAAGGCGAGCGTGATGTCGTTCGTGCTCGAAGGTTACCGAACAGAGGATGTGGGAGCCGCGCTCAACCGTGAAGGAATCGCTGTTCGCTCTGGTCACCATTGCGCGCAACCGACGCTGCGCCGCTTCGGGCAAGAGACGACAGTGCGGCCCTCACTGGCCCTATACAACAACTACGAGGACATCGACAGGATGATTGCAGCGCTGCGCCGGCTGAAAAGCTGATGGCGCGTAATCTGACTCCTGCGATGTTGTTTGCACAGCGCCTCCGTTTGCTCTGGTCTTTGGGCAAGAACATTCGGAGGCGTTTTGTTATTGCGATGTCGCGGCAGCCGTCACGCTTCGAGGAAGAATTCGACTACATGGTTGTGGAGTCAGGACATCCTCTGTGGGAATTGGGCATGGCTTGATCGTGCATACGGATTCATTGGTTGGAGTGGTTCGAGTGTAGTTGTGAAGGAAGTAGGCATCGCCTGGAACGACATAAACGATTAGATGTCTGCCGAGTGCGTATTCGTCGGTGGTAGGGATGATTCTGGTTGCGTCCGCACCGAGCCACTGGGTGAGATAGAGCTTCGTGTTGACAGCTCGATAGGCCTGCAACGTCTGTGAAGCGACTGTCTAGGCCGGTTTTGTCCTCGCCTTCGCGCTCCATGCCGTGGTCTTGATCTTCGTGGTCGTAGAGGGGGTGCGAGTTGCCGACGAGCACCAGTTTGATACCTGGGGTGTCTCTTAGTTTCTTTGCCGACTGTTCGAGGCAAGGCAGCGCGCCGTCCTCGACCCGGGCCGGCCGCCTGGAGTCCTTGTTGAAGTCGATCGAGCAGAGTTTTTCGACACTGGGAGCCAAAGGAAGTTGCTGAGCAAACGAGTATGAGGAAAACACTCCAAATGAAGGTGCCAGAGTGAGAATAGATGCGAGCGATTTGTACTGATCCATCGGTATTTCCTTTCTGTGGCTCAGGGATCGATAGCGACCCCGCGAGGTTTTACTTCGGTTGATAATCAGTTGGGATGACAGGCAGGCCCGGGATGTCATTGCCTCCAGGTATCAGGCCCTCCTGGCCCGCTTCCTCCCATAGTTCGAACTTCGCTTGTGACTCCTCGGTGGCAGGGCCGCTGGGTACGCCCCCGTCACCGCCGAAGTAGCCACGCTTTTCGTCAACAGCAAACGTCCACGGCCGCGTGTAAACAGATGGGTCGTCGAACGTTGCTTCATAGCGGAGATGATCTTGATCGCTAAACTTGAAGCGTTCGATGTAATGGACTTTATCGCTCGAAAAATCTCCTGCTCGGCTTAGTCGCCCCTTCGCATTGTTGCTGGTGGTATCCACCACGAGCGTGGTTCCTTCCCAATGGCCACGCGAATCGCCGAACCAGAGTTTGAGATTGTTGCCAATGTGCGGGCGATTGTCGAGATAGACGATACGGTACTGTTCTGCGCCACCGAAGGGTTGATGACCTCCTTCTGCCCGGTGTGGCTGGTCAGAATCTCCTGGTTGTTGTTGTCGACTCCATCAAGTAGAAATGCTACTTGCGCCCCCTGTTGACCGCCTATGCTTATACCTCCGCTGGTACCGACTGCGGGCGTCGTTCCAGCCGAAGTATTGCCAACTGGAGATAGTCGACCGTTGCTGCCGCCATTGAGTGGCAACTCTTCAAACTGCTCATTCGTGATGGCGGTTCCTACAGTCGAATCAGATTTCTGTAGTAGCTCCTGCGTGGTGGTCTGCACCTCGACCGCGTCCACAACCTGACCCGGCGGCAACTCCGCATTGATCTGGCAGCAACTCGGCATTGATCTGCCGGCCGATATCAAGCATGACGCCGGATTCTCTGTATCGTCTGAAGCCATTGCTTTCGATAGACACGGTATAAGCGCCAATCTTGAGTGGAGGAGTCCGATATTGGCCAAGACTATTTGTCGTAGTCCTGGTCTCGACGCTAGTGGCCACGCTCGTAATGTTGACATCGGCGCCTTCAATTGCAGTCTGGGTGGAATCCGTCACCGTTCCGTAATAACTGCGTCCGTAGCGACCTGCGCTATCGCAGGACGTACAAAAAGTGTCGCCGCTGCCGCCGGAGTACCATCGGCCAGCGCCGAGTGCAGCCGGTGTTGGTTGTAGTCCCGTCGCCACAGATGCAGCTTTCGTCGGGCATCGGTGAGGGTGAAGAACACCTCCACGTTCAGGCACTCGTCGCGCAGCTTGCCGTTGAACGATTCGATATAGCCGTTCTCGACCGGCTTGCCAGGGCGGGTGAAGTCCAGAGGAACACCTTCTTGTAGGCCCAGTGATCCAGCGCCTTGCTGGTGAACTCGCTCCCGTTGTCGACCGTGATCGACTCCGGCGCACCGCGCAGGGCGACGACCTTATCGAGAGCGTTTGCCACCTTCTCTCCGCTCAAGGTGTTGTCCGCGCAGAGGGTCAGGCACTCTCGCGTGAACTGATCGACGACCGTCAACACTCGTATCCAGCGTCCGTCCGGCATCCGCTGCGCGACGAAATCCATCGACCACTTCTGGTTCGACCGTATAGCCGCCCCCTGCGCCACGCGTTGCCGCCGCGCCCGCTCCTTGCGTTTCTTCGTGCGCACGATCAAGCCCTCCTCGATGTACAGCCAATAGATGCGCTTCGCGTTCACCTCCCAGCCTTCACGCTTCAACAGCACGGTCAGCCGACGGTAGCCGTAGCGCACGCGGCTGCCGGCCAGTTCACGTAGCCGGATCCGCAAGGCCTCCTGCGGGTCGCGATGGTGCTCGTAGCGCAACCTCATCCGCTCGACCGGAATCAGCCTCGCCACACGCCGCTGGCTCATCCGATGAACAGCTTGCGCCCACTCCGCCAACTCGCGCCGCGCACGAGGCCTTACATTTTTTTTGCGACGATCTCCTGCAACACGTGCCGGTCCAGGCTCAGGTCAGCCACCAGCCGCTTCAACTTCGCGTTCTCCTCGCGCAACTGCCGCAACTCGCGCAACTCGTTCAACCCAAGCCCGCATACTTCTTCTTCCATAAGTAAAACGTCTGCTGACTGATCCCATGCTTGCGGCAGAGTTCCACCACCGTGTCTCCGGACTCCGCCTCCCGCAATACCCGCAGAATCTCCTCTTCGCTGTGTCTACGCTTGCCCATATCAGGGGCTCCTCTCGTCCTTCCAGAGAACCACCACAAACTAAATTCCTCAACTTCAACGCGGCTTAGTTTTTGCGTTTTGGGTCAGTCCTGTGCAACTGATCGGGGAAGCTCATCACCAGGTAATAGAGAGTCTGAATACCGAGCGTAACTATTACAGATGTTGCCACGGTGGAAAAATCGGCCATGATTATCACAGTTTAGCCTCGACACTAATCCCACCATGTTGTTCGCTTTTAATTCGCCTCCCTACAGGGTTCTGACTTATCCTCCACTCATCTTCGATCCCAACGCCCAAATGCCGCGAATCAATCGCTGAATGGTGTACTTCGCTGCCTGCCTCATTGCGGGATACGGCTGGCCCGGGAAGGCACACGTAAATCATCGCGCGCATGAAATCTACAATCGGGTGTTTCGCAAGGTGCCGGAAAAGATGATGGAGAAGTGACCTTTCACTGTTCGTATTTCTTCGGGGACAGTGGGTCTGTATACGAGCGTGTCTATATATAATCCGCAGTTGTGTACAGACGATCACACTATCAGGCTTAGCGGAGTCTGCACGTTGCGGATTTACATGCACATAGAGTGTCCGCAAGGATGGCAATCAACTTGCTTTCCGCAGCTATGTATAGCGGGGGAGGAGACGGGGAGGTCTAATCTCCCACTATACGCAAGAAGGCCGGAGGCGAAGTGTGCCTCCGGCGAATAACCGTAGATCTCGCGCATGAGGTTTTTGGGAGGGTTGTTTCACAAGGCCGCCACATAGAAACTACAAGAGAAATAAGGGTCTAAGAATGCGATGTTGACTCACGCACAGACTGCAAAGAGTTTCGGTGACAAAACAAACGACGATCTGTCGGCTGGCTACGTGCCCAGTGAGGCGCATATCAAGGCGCAAAACGAGATCGCCGAACATATCTTAGGAGTGGTGGCTAGACGGGACGGTGAACCTATGGACGAAACAAGGAGCCTTGCATGGCAGCGAGGTTGGGCCGAGGCGCGAGGATAACGTATTCGGTCGGACGGCCATTTGCGAATTCTGTTTCGTCTTAAATCGTGTCGCGCGGGAGGGTCCGCGAATCTCCGATCCTAGTGCTTGCAAGTCGGGTTTCTATGAGCAGATCACTCACGTCAAGGGGTTTTCTGTTTTTCTTTCCTAGCGTTTTAGTCTCTCCTGTTGTTCTGTTGTAGTTGGGTCCGCAGCCTCTTGGACTGGGCTGAGGGATAACAGTTCTTTGTTCTCACCGCCGCCCATGCTGACTGACAAGCCATCCGGCGTAACCATGGGCTGCCTCTGCGGCTCTTGCCGCTGAACCGTTTGACTGATCGTCCGTGTCCACCCACGACCTATAAGCCGGCTAGCTCGATTGTGCAGCGAAGCAGATTCCGATCATTTCGCTCTGATTCGGGCTTCGCCTGGAAATCGGAACCTGTCGCTGGCACGGAGTTCTGTCACGTGGCGCACGATATCATTCCCTTTTTCTGCATCGAGGTCCGCGTCTCTTGATAGGTATGTCAATCGCGTGGCCGCCACAAACCGAGTACCGGCGGGCCTCCACAATTTCAGCTATCTTCAGTTTGGCAATAAGGCCAGTCCATCCGGCCCTGGTGGCTGGGCTCCCAAATGGATATTACGTTTGTTCACGAATCACTCTTCACAAAAGTTCTTCGAACGGTACTCCTATTGGGGCTTGCCCAGCCAGGAATACTGCCACGCAGCTGAAACATTTTGGTAGTTGCCGCCGTACCTGATGTAGGTGCCATTGCTGTAGCTGAATTTCAGAGACTGATGCTTGGTAATGGGGACCGAAACGGTGCCTCCTATACGAGAGTTGCTCTGCTCGCTGAGTGGGTTTAGTACGCCGCCTGCGCTTGTTTTCCCGCCGAACCAATAATTACCGTCAAGCGATGCCCAGAGCCGTGGTTTGAAGTCGTAGCTCAGGTGCCCTTCAAACGAGCCGATGGGCTCCTGAGTTTGAGACCTGGTACCCGAATAATAGATATTGCGCGACCAGAAATCTGAGTTCGTGGTGAAGAGCCACACTCCTGCGTACCCGTCGAGCACCCATTTCTTCCAGCGTTGCGAATAGCCAAACTCGGGCTTGAAAGACCACCGGTTGGTGCCCCAGTTGATTAGTTTGGTCGGATCGTACTGCCCGGTCGGAGCGATGACCTTGAGGCTGGCGCCCAGCAGGACCTTCTGATTCCACTTCATATACCTCTGCACAGGCATGGCTGGACCACCCTTCAGGTTGACCGAGAAGCGAAAGACCGAATCCACAAGACCCGAACGGTAAAGGTTGTCTCCAGCGCCGTTTATGGTCCCCTGAAAGTTTCCTACTCCGTAAGGCAACGATGCGACGACGTTGGCTGAGCGGCCAAAGAGGTCGAACGAGTGGTAGTAGCTCAAGATCGGCACGTTATACGTCCCAGTGGCGTCGGAAACAGGTAGGGCCCCATTGAAGTTGATACTGCCGTCATAGAAGGACCCAGTTAACGTGACTGCATTGGAATGCAGGGGAGTGATGACGTAGGTGCGCGGCGAAAGGTCCTGGGCATTAAGCATCTGTAGGGGCCCAACTGCGATAGAAGCCGATAGCACGAGCTTGAAGAAATGTTGCATCCTCGACTAAGAGCCCCGTTCTCATGACCTACTGATCCGAAATTTCGCTATTGCAGGAACTCCAAGCCTGCTTCTCTGCTGGCTGCGTCCGCAGGCACGGAACGAATTAGCCCGGCTGAGAGCACCTTGCAGCGTCTGGATTTGTTCTCATTTCGTGCGTATCGCTCGCCTAGGGTCTTTATTTCTAAAAAATTTGAGGGAATCTTGTTAGGGCATCTTTGGGCTCAATAATAATTCGTTAGAAGAATCGTCTCACTTCCAGATCCAAAGGATCGTCCTTGACGGTGCTAGAAAAGACTAGCCGCTCGGCCACACCCAAGCAACTAACAGAACTAATAGTGCCGCGTCTTTTTTCTGAGGACGGCTGAACCACGCGCTATCCGGAAATGATAGAGGGCTATCTCCGGCGATGCTTCTGTCTCGGGAGACCAGCAACTACATGAAGAGATCTCGGCCCGATGAATCTGTCCGCACAACTGACGCTTCAACGAGATTAGGTCAATCGGGTGACGGGCAACAATCAGTGCGCCTCTAGCTACTGATCTCCTCTGATCGCATCAGTACGAGCGAAACTTATCTCAAATTTCCCCGTCTATTCGGATGAGAAGAACCGCTAACTACGCGGGACACCTCAGAAGCCGCAAGGACGCGAAGTAAGTTAGGCGATTGCGGGGTCTATAGAAATCGGAGAATGCTCATCCATGCGAAAACAACCACTTACCCTTGCATGCGGAGTGATGCTCATGCTCGGAATGAGCGGCGCTGCCGTGGCTCAGGATAGCGCAGTACAGTCGACTTCGGCGCGCCAGGAACTTCAGGCGATCCACACCCCGCGGTCGATCGATCAGGAACTAGATCATCTGACGAAGGATCTGGAATTGACCCGCGCGCAGCAGAAACGGGTCAGGCCTCTGCTTGAGGAACACCACAACAATATCCAGGCGCTGCTGGATAAGAATCCGACTGCCTCCCGCCAGGCTCTCGGTCCGCAGATTCATGCGATCAGCGATGAGACGCACCACGAGATCCATGCCCTTCTCGACGATCACCAGAGGCAGTTGGAAAAGGCAATGCAGCAACGCGAGCGCATCGGTGGCGAAAGCAGGCGACCGGCTCCTCCGGCCGCAACGTCGTCTCCAGCGCCATCTCCTTCGGCCCCTTGATCCATCCGAGTCGGGCACAGAGCCGTGCGCTTGCAGAGGGGTACCTTGCCTTGCTTCCCATCCGAACCGCTCCGGTAGACGTGACAGGCCGGTAAGGATCGAGAGGCACCTTATATTTGTGACACTCTCTCCCGTCCTTAGACTTCCCATCATTGTTTTGTTCGTCATTGATTTTCTCAACCTTTCCATTTTCCGCGCAACATCGACTAGGGTGATGCTCGGACCAGAGAGATAAACCAATGCGATTACCGTGCAGCATACGATTACGGCCAGGGTCGCTATGGCCGCAGCTATAAGGTGACTTCTCCGCTAAAACGTTTTCAAGGGCTTGAAACCTCAGACACACCATAAGGTGCTCCTCTGAGCATCCAAAAGACGACCTCGCCTCCCGGCATGCACCCATAAACCAGGTCAGCGCCTCTTCGAAACGAGCAGAGGATGATCGTCGGCGATACGAGGCGCTCGTGCAGACACATGGCATTTGCGGTGCATCATCGGTCAGTCCAAGGAACGCGCGGAACCTGTCGTGTCAATCTTCGGCATGGAGTGAGCAACGTGCTCAGACCATAACAAAGTTGTCCTTAGTGAGCAATACAGCACAGCCACTGCCGAGAGTTAGGGAGAAGATTGAGTAGGTACGTTCGGGGCCGACTTTGTCAGCCGAACTCACCTGGAAGCGATATCTCATTTAGGTTGAAGCGAGACGATGACCAAAACTTGCTAGCAGCGATGAACGAGCTCAAGCAGGCGGAAGAGGTACTCCTCAAGGCGGGCGCTCTGCAGCGCGCGATCTTCAACAGCGCCAATTTCTCAAGTATCGCAACTGACTCCCGCGGCGTTATCCAGATCTTCAACGTCGGCGCCGAGCGAATGCTGGGCTACACCGCCACCGAAGTGTTGAACAAGATCACCCCGGCAGACATCTCCGATCCGCAGGAGATAATCGCTCGCGCCACGGCACTGAGTCTCGAACTCGGAACAGAGATTACGCCAGGCTTCGAGGCATTGGTGTTCAAGGCCTCGCGTGGAATCGAGGACATCTACGAATTGACCTACGTCCGCAAGGATGGGAGTCGTCTCCCGGCAGTGGTCTCCGTCACGGCACTGCGAGACGCGCGAGACGCAGTCATCGGCTATCTCTTGATTGGCACCGATAACACCGCGCGCAAGCAGGCGGAAGAGGCGCTGCTCAAGGCAGGCGCCTTGCAGCGCGCGATCTTCAACAGCGCCAATTTCTCAAGCATAGCCACGGACGCGCATGGCGTCATTCAAATCTTCAACGTCGGAGCCGAGCGGATGCTGGGCTACACAGCCGCCGAAGTGATAAACAAGGTCACACCGGCTGACATCTCTGATGCCCAAGAGGTGATAGCGCGCGCCGAAGCGTTGAGCCTGGAATTCGGAACCCCTATTACTCCAGGCTTTGAAGCATTGGTGTTCAAGGCCTCGCGCGGGATCGAAGACATCTACGAGCTCACCTACTGCCGTAAGGATAGTAGCCGGTTTCCTGCTGTGGTGTCGGTCACGGCGCTGCGCGATGCCCAAGACGCCATCATTGGCTACCTGTTGATTGGCACTGACAACAGTGCGCGCAAGCAGGCAGAAGAAGCGCTGCTCCGGAGTGAAATGTTGGCGAGTGCGGGGCGGATGGCGGCAAGCATCGCGCACGAGATCAACAATCCGCTCGAGGCGATAATGAACACATTGTATCTCCTGAGAACGGTCCCGAATGTTCCCCTGGAAGCTCTCGAGTATCTGGATATCGCAGATGGGGAGCTGATGCGAATCGCCCATATCGCTCGGCAGACTCTGGGATTCTATCGTGAGTTTTCCGCAGCCACGAGCAACTCTGCGTGCGGTTTGATTGGCTCAGTCGTCCATCTGTTACAGGCGAAGATCAGGGCCAACGGAGCCAACGTTGAACAACAGTGCGAGGAAACGTTACAGGTAATGGGAATCGCAGGAGAGTTGCGGCAGGTGTTGGCAAACCTGCTAGCAAACAGTCTGGACGCGATTGGCCAGGACGGCAGGATTGTGCTGCGCGCGTCTGCCTCCATCGATCCGAACGATGGTGCACGGCGCGTCCGAATCGCAGTGGCCGACTGTGGGAGCGGCATGGCGCTGGCAACAATGAAGAATATCTTCGACCCTTTCTTTACAACCAAGGGCACGGTCGGAACCGGTCTTGGGCTCTGGGTCTGTAAGCAGCTTGTTGAGAAAAATGGCGGCTCCATCAGAGTTCGGTCTACGACGAGAGGACAGCGGCGAGGAACGACGTTTTCCGTCTTGCTCCCGCGCGACGCTGGGACTTCAATCACCGCGGTATAGGGCCGCCCGATCGCCAAACTGGAAGCAATCCCACTTCCGCAAAGATAGATGCTGAGGAGTCGGCATGTGGGAAGCGCCCTAGCAGTCGAGAGACTGCCTGGCGTAGCCTGCAACAGCCATTCGCAAAGCAAGTCGTTTGAAGGCTTCGTCGCTTACAGGGTGGACGCCGCTGGCGGAGATCCAACGGTTGTAGAAGTTGAAGAGAGCGCAGGCGGAGATAGCGTAGAAGATGGAGGCGTCGTCCCAGCCGGCCTGGTTGAGGGACTGGGTGTCGGCTGCGGTGATTGAGGCTGGGGTTAGGGTAACTTTGTGGACGAAGCGGAGGAGGGACTTGTCCTTTTCGTCGAGGGCAGAGGTTTCGAGGTTGCGGATGACGCTCCAGACGAGTGGCTCGTCGCCGAGTAGTTCGGCGGCGACGGCGGCGTGGGCCTTCATGCAGAACTCGCAGTTGTTGAGGGAAGAAGTGTAAGCCGCTATGAGTTCGCGCAGGCCGGCGCCGAGGGGGCTGGGTTTGTGCATGAGGGTGTGGGAGAGCGCGGCGAGGTGGTGCGCGGCCTCGGGATCAAAGGCGAGGAGGTGCCAGATCTGCCAGTAGTCGCCGCCGGAGGCCTTGGCGTTCTCGATGAGGTCGCGGTAGCTGCTGGGCTTGGGGTTGTCTTCGACTCCGCGAAGAAACATTGGTTCCTGTGCGACTTTCAGTGTGCTCATCGGATCTCCTTCGAGTGGGTCGGGGCGAGGTCAAGGTCGAGGTGGTGTTGCGAGGGCAGGCCAAAGGTGTTGACTACGCGATTGAAGAAGGCGAAGAGCGCAGTGATATGCGTGGCCTCGGCGATCTGTTGTTGCTCCCAACCGGCGTCGTTTAGTTGTCGTATGTCTTCAGTAGCCACTTTGTAAGACTCGTTCGTGACTTTGCGTACAAAGGTGAGTAGCTGACGGTCTTTGGTGGTGAGCGATGGGGCTTCGAGGTTCCCGTTGGCGAGTGCGGATAGCAGATCGTCGGATCCACCCTGGGTGCGGAGGAAGGAGGCGTGGCTATCGAGGCAGTAGGGGCAGGCGTTGAGTGCCGAGACATAGGTTGCGATCATCTCTTTAGTTCGGCGCGTGAGATGTCCTTCGGTGAAGAGCAGGCTGGAGGCCAGGTCGATGATCTGCTGAAGGAGCGGCGGATGAGTTGCGAAGCACTTCAGGATGCCGGGTACGTCTGGGCGGCCGAAGCGTTCGCGGTAGTCGGCGTAGGACCGGGCCACCGCGCCGGTTGCCGTGGCTTCTTCCACGATAGGTAATGTGGTGGGAAGATCTTGTTTTGGTAGCGCGCCGTCTTGCGTTGTGTTCACAAGGTTCCTCCATCTGGCTGATCGCGCGGCAGTCGCCCGGTTTGAGCGGCTGCCGCGATTTTACGGGAGATCAGAAGGCCAGACGAGCGGCGAACTGGAAGGCTCTGGGTCCGCCGGAGCCGAAGAAGCCGCCAGCTGTTGTAACTGCAGAGTAGAAGTTCGACTGCACTGTTTGTGCGGGCTGACCGTTCTGCGCCGGCTGGAAGGGGCTGATGGAGATGTTTCGACCAGGATAGTTGTTGTTGGATGTGCCGCGAATGTTGGTCTCATTGAGGATGTTGAATGCTTCGCCGATCAGGCTGAGCGTGACGCGCTCTTTGAAGAGGAAGTCCTTCTTGAGTCTGAAATCAAGAGAGCTGAACGGGCTGGAGAAGTTGATGTTTGCGGGCACGTTTTGAAGAGTTCCACCGGCAAGACAAGGGAAAGCTGCGGGGCAGGCGGGCAGGGCGTTCCATTGATTGATGAGGTTGTTGAGCTGGTTGCTGTTTTTGATCTCGCGGCCAAGAGCGTTGCGTGAGGTGATGGGAAGGCGCGAACCGCTTGCGCCGTTGATGGCGGTGCCGGGCAGGAAGGTGTCGGCAGGAACGCCCGATCCGTAGGTGTAGATGGGCGCGAAGGAGATCTTCCAGGGAAACTGTGCCTCCCCGTAGAGTGTGAGGCGGTTCAACTCATCGGTGACGGCGTAACCCTTCTCAAGACGCGGTTGATCGATTCCCTCGACGAGATTTACCTGCTCGTTGGCGTTGTTGTTGGTGAGTTGATCGTCGTCGGAGTAGTCGAGGGTCTTGGAGAGTGTGTAACTTACGTTGTACTGGTAGCCAATGGGACCGAGCTTTCCCGGGCTATGGGCGAGGCTGACGATGAGCCCACTGTACCAGGACTTGGCCTTTGATTCGATGATGGTGATGTTGTCCGAGATGTTATTCAAAGGATCGGTCAATGTGCAGGGCACGTTGTCGCCCGGGCAACTGACGTAGGGCGACGTGGAGTCCGTGCTGCGAAGGAGGTGCCCGTTTAGCTGGCGGTAGGCGAAGACGTAGAGACCGTCGGCGGAGAGGATCCAGTTGCTGCCGAACTGCTGCTGAAGGCCAAGGGAGAACTGTTGAAAGAGTGGGTGGTGCGCATCAGGACCCATGGCAATCATGCCTACGCCGCCAGTCTGATGCGGACCACTGAATGGCAAGGCGAGAGTGGGACTACCGGTGCCGAAGCTCGAGAGCGGAGCGAAGCAAGCACCGAGGCTCGGGGGTCCGGGAACATATGGCGAGACACAGTATGACCCTGCGAACTGCGTTACGGTGAGGGCGCGATCGTTCTGGACGAGCTCTTCCGCGCCTGTTTCGAGGATGATGCGGTCGTAGTAGATTCCGTAGCCACCGCGAAAGACAGTCTTGCCGGTGCCGTAGGGGTCGTAGGCAAAGCCGATGCGGGGACTGAAGTCCTTCTTGTCTGTCGACTTTTTGAGGTCAATGACATTTGCCATCCAGGTGCATGGATTCGACGGCTGCGAGGTCAGGTTCGGGCACGGTTGGTGAGCGCTGGAGGTTCCGGTGAGGTTGGAGTCGTACTCCCAGCGTAGACCGAGGTTGAGAGTGAGACCGGGGAGGACACGCCAGTCATCCTGCACGTAGCCGGCGAGGTAGCTGTTGAAGACGGTCGGGATTGGCACAGGAACCACGGGCGCGCTGCTCTTGATGGCGACAGCGAGGGGAATATCGAGGTCGTTTACCTGGCCATCTCCGTTGAGGTCGGCGAACGGGAAGTCAGCGGTGAGGATGACTGTCCCGGTGCCGAAGACGTTGATCTCGCCGTGCGCGGTGTAGTGCTGAAATTCGCCGCCAAGGTGGAGGGTATGACGGCCCAGGCTCCATGTGTAGGCATCGCGGAACTGATAGCGGTTGAGGAAGGTGGCCTGGGGCAGGTTGAAGTTCGCTCCGTCGGCGAGGTCGGGGAAGATGAGTTCGTTGGTGAGGCCGAGTTGCGGATTTGTGGTCGGCCCGTTGTCGGGGAATGGAGGAATGTTGTTGTAGAAGTTGTCGTAGTGGAAGGAGAAGTTGTTGACGCGTGTGGGCGATAGAACGGTGGTTAGGCCGGCCTGAAGTGAGTTGAAGCGATTGAGAGAGTTCTGGCGCTCGGCTGAAGTGAAGGAGGGAGTGGTCTGCGAGGGTGTGGCTTCGCCGGTGTCGGTGGACCGGTTGAAAGAGTATCGCACCATGAGGCTGTTGTTGGTGCTGAGTTGCTGATCGTAGCGGGTCGACCATAGGGCATCGCGGAGAGGCGCTGGAGCGGAGGTGTGCTGAATTTGTTGGGTCGCAAAGTCGCGCGCCCCTGTCTGGAGGGCCGCGTTCTGATCACGGTACTCGACTGAGGAGAAGAACCAGGCCTTGTCCTTGCGGATTGGGCCGCCGATCGAACCTCCGTACTGTTCGCGGTCGAAGGGGGGTGTGGGGAGACTGCGGTCGAATGTGGCTGGGAGGGCCTGCAGGTTGCGGTTGCGCTCAAAGAAGAATAGTGCGCCGTGGAAGCTGTTGGTTCCGGTCTTGGTGACGATGTTGACGATGCTGTTGCCGGAGCGACCGACCTCGGAGGTGAATCTTGCCGTGGCGATTTGGAACTCCTTGACGGAGTCTGCCGGGAAGTTGGAGAGCGTACCGCCGACGACTTCGTCGTTGTTGTCTCCGCCATCGACGGTGATGTTGCCGCCTCGGCCGAAGCCCCCTGCGGAGCTGACTTCCAGGGTGTTCGTCTTGGTTGGATCGAAAGTAGGCGCGGGGCGGTTTCCTGGGACGAGATAGGCGAGTTCAAGGAAATTTCTGCCGTTCAGGGGAATGCTCTCGATAGTCTTCGAATTGATTCTTCCCTGAATCATGGACTGGGAGAGATTGACCGTGTCGTTGACTTCGCTCACGTTGACGACTGCATTTGCACTGGCTGGATGAAGACTGACGTCTATAGTTTGTATTCTGCCGACCTCGAGAGTGATACCGTGGGTTTCGGTAACGGCAAAGCTGGGGCTTTCGACCTTCAGATCATAGGTGCCAACTTCGAGGGAGGGGAAGACGTAGATGCCTTCTGCATTGGTCAGGGTTTCGCGTGAACTGCCCCGGGCATTGTTGGTGATGGTCACCCGGGCAGATACAACTCGGGCTCCTTGAAGGTCAGTTACTCTACCGTTCATTGTGCTGCTTGGAAGCTGACTATAGGCCAGACCGGTTACAGTGATCCAAATAAGTACCGCAAACGCCTTATGCATGTTCTCTCCGAACCTGATATTCGACCAATGGGATCGCGCACTGAGTCAAACTCCTCGTGTGCGTATGACTTTTTCGTAAGTAGTTGTTGTTGCACCGCCAACTCTAGCGGTCCAAGCGAATCTTGTCGTGGTCCGTAAGATTGACTCTTGACTACACCCTTTGATTGGACTCATGCGGACGCAGGCTACGCCCCGTCTGGCGCGCGTGCTGCCGGGGACTGAATTGGAGCCCTGTTTTCCTGTGTTTAGAGGCGTATAACCGAGGGATGGATGGTAAGGATCTGCTGCCGATCGAGATTGCTACGGCACTCGAGCGGGGCGCGACGGTGGTGACGGGAAATCAGCGGGCGGCGCGGACGCTGCGGCGTGAATTTGACAGGAGACAGCGCAGACTCGGGTTGGGGAGCTGGCGGCCACCGGCGGTGCTGGCGTGGGACACTTGGACGGCAGGGTTGTGGCGTCAACTGTTGGTGGATGGAAACGCCTCGCTCCTGCTGCTGAACCGGACGCAGGAGCATGCGGTGTGGCGTACGGTGCTTGAAGCCGATGAGGAGTTGGCGAGTCTGCGGTCAGTCGATTCGCTGGCGGAGATGGCGGCGGAAGCGTGGCGTCTGCTATGCAGCTACGACGGGCAGGCGCGTCTGCCGCGTGCGGCCATGAGTGTGGATACGAGAGCGTTTCAGCGCTGGGCGCAGATGTTGGAACGGACCTGCAAAGCGGAAGGTTTTCTGACGCAGGCAGAGTTGGAGAAGACGCTGTGTGGGGCGGTGGAGGCTGGGCGCTTGGAGTATGGCGCGGGTGGGGTCGCGCTGGTGGGATTCGATGCCCTGACTCCAGCGCAAATGGGGCTGGTGGAGGCTTTGCGCGCGGCGGAAGTGGACGTCGAGGATCTGAGGCTGGAGGTACAGCGGGAGAGCCAGGCGCTGGTAGCGACGGCGGATGAGGCGGAGGAGCTAAAGGTTGCGGCGCGGTGGATACGAACGTTTCTGGAAGAGCAGTCCGACGCTCGCGTAGCAGTGATTGTGCCGGGATTGGAGATGCAAAAGGCGGAGATTGACCGCGTTTTTCGCGAGATACTGGCGCCGGAACTAGAGGATATCGAGGCCGAAAGTGTGGGGCCGTATGAGTTTTCGCTGGGTGTGGCGCTGGCGGAGGCTCCCTTGGCGGCGGTGGCGCTGGAGCTGCTGCACTGGGCGGTAGAGCCATTGGCGGTGGAGAGAGTGAGCGGGCTGCTGCTGTCGCCTTACTTCTGCGGCTCGCGGGAGGAGCGGGGAGCGCGAGCGGAGTTCGACGCATTCGAGCTGCGCAGGGCAAGAATGCTACGGCCGGAGATATCGCTCGAGTGGCTGAGTAAAACTGTGGACCGGTCGAAGCGGAGAGCGAAGCTGGGACGTCTGCCAGAGGCGTTGCGGGCGACGCGTCGTGTCGTCGCGGCTCGGCTGAACTCTGCTGACCGACGCAGCCACGCCGAGTGGGCGGAGAGGATGCAGGAACTCCTTGAGGCCGCCGGCTGGGGCGCAAGCGAGGCTGAGGACAGCGTCGAGTTTCAGACGCGTCGCAGGTGGGAGGGCACGCTTGATGAGTTGGCAACGCTGGACTTCGATGGGCAACGGGTGGGGTTTGCCCAGGCACTGGAGGGGCTGATGCGGATCGCAAGACAAACCGTCTTTGCCCCGGAATCGCGCGAAGCTCCAGTACAGGTGATGGGGCCGTTGGAGGCAGCAGGTAGCAGCTTCGACGCGGTGTGGTTTCTACGCGGCGGCGATTTGGGCTGGCCGGTGGCAACGGGGAGCAATCCTCTGTTGCCTTGGCAGATGCAGCGAGAGTTGGCGATGCCGGGAACGGACGTGGCGCGAGACGACGAAGCGGCTCAGCGAATGACGAAGCGGATTGCGGAGAGTGCGGGGACCGTTGTCTTCAGCTATGCGAAGGAGTCGATTGAGGGAAAGCAGCGCGCTTCGACCGCACTTGCAGGACTGGGGCTGGAAGAGGTTGAGGCTTTGGAGATAGGGGGGCCGGCGCCGACGCGGAGCAGGGTGGAGATCGAGGAGATTGAGGATACGGCACGGGTGCAGGCGCTGCCCGACCGGGTGATTCACGGGGGCGCACGAGTTCTGGAACTTCAGGCGGCGTGCGGGTTTCGCGCGTTTGCAGAGCAGCGGCTGTGGTCGACCGAGGTGGAGACGGCAGAGCTGGGGATGGATGCGCTGGAGAACGGCACGGTGGTGCATCGGGCGCTCGAGTATTTCTGGGATGAGGTGAAGACGCAAAGTGCGTTGCGCGCGATGACAACAGTGGAGCGGGCAGAGCGGCTGGAGTCGTGCATCGTGCGTGCGCTGTCGAGGACCGCGGAGTTGAGTGAGACCGCGTGGGATGACGCGTATGTGGCGATGCAGCGCGAGAGGCTGCGCAGACTGCTGGGTGCATGGCTGGAGTTGGAGTTGGAGCGCAGTCCGTTTGAAGTAAAGCTGAGTGAGAAGGAGTTTGACGATGTTCGCGTGGGGCCCCTGCGGCTGAGTGTGCGGATGGACCGAGTGGACATGGTCGAGGGCGGCGAGGTGGTCATCGACTACAAGACGGGGTTGACTTCGCCGAGCGACTGGCTGACGGATCGGCCGAATGCGCCGCAGCTTCCTCTGTACGCAATCCTGTCTGATCCAGACCAGCTACAGGGCGTTGCGGTGGGGCTGGTGCGGGCAGGAGAAGGCATGGAGTTGAAAGGATACGCCACGGGCAAGGGCGTGTTACCGAAGCTGGTCAAAATGAAGACAGCGAGCCTCGCAGAACAGGTGGACGACTGGCGTCGCGTGCTGGAAAGGCTGGCGGAGAATTTTGCTGCGGGCGATGCGCGAGTCGCACCAAATAAATATCCGAAGACGTGTGAGCGGTGCGGGCAGAGGATTCTGTGCCGGTTGGATGTATCGCTGCTTGATGAGGATGAGGAAGATGCAGGGCCGGGCACGGAGGAGAATCGTGGCTGATCTGTTTGTTGTGCCGACGCTGACAGGTTCACCGAAGTTTACAGGTGAGGTACGGCCCCCGGATTGGGAGGAGCGCGAGAAGGCGCTCGATGTTGACCAGTCGTGGATTGTCGAGGCGCCGGCCGGCTCGGGCAAGACCGGCCTGCTGATTCAGCGTTACCTGAAGCTGCTGGCGCACGAAAGCGTGGAGGAACCGGAGCAGGTGCTGGCCATCACCTTTACCGTGAAGGCTACAGCGGAGATTCGCGAGCGCGTGGTGACGCAGTTGGAGAGGGCGGCGCGTGGCGAGGCGCTCAAGAGCGACAGTGATTTCGAGAGAGAAACACGCACACTGGCGGAAGCTGTGCTTCGACGCGATGAGTTGCTTGGCTGGCAACTGCTGGAGCATCCGCATCGGTTGAACATGCGCACGATCGATTCGGTGTGCGCGGAGATTGCGCGTTCGCTGCCGGTGCTGTCGGGTGGCGGCGGTGGGCAGTCACCGGTGCTCGACGCGGCGCTGCTATACCGCGAGGCGGCGCGGCAGACGCTGATGCAGCTCGGCGGCGACTCCTCCGCACTGAACGAAGCACTCTGCACGGTACTACTGCATCGCGACGGCAATCTGGGGGATTGCGAACGGCTGATCGCGGAGATGCTCGAAGTGCGAGACCAATGGGGTGAGTTGGTTTTTCCGTTGGGCCCGCGAGAGTTGGATGATGCGTATCTCGACAGCACGGTGTTGCCACGGCTGGAACGCGCGCTCGAGCAGGCGGTGTGTGCGGGGCTGATCGAGCTCAACCAAAGCCTTCCGGCTGACATTCTGGAGGAGCTATCAAGGCTCGCTAGCGAATTGGGCCATGCAGAAGGGTACAAAGGTGCGCCTTCGCCAATTGCGATTTTGGCAGGGCTGGACAACACTCCGGGCGAGACAGCGGAAGATCTGGAACATTGGCAGGCCTTGATTCACTTGTTGACGAAGGCGAGTGGCGAGTGGCGTTCGGGCTTTCGTAGCGACTGGTTGAAGTTCGATCTGGAGAAGACGAACGCCGCGCGTCTGAAGAGCCTCGTAGAAGATCTGCGCGACCGAGACGACGTGCTCGACGCAATCAAGCGGGTGAACAGTCTGCCACCGCGAAAGTATCCACGGGAGCAATGGCAAGTGGCGAAGGCGCTGTTTCGTGTGCTAAGCCGCGCGCTCGCGGAGCTGCAGATCGTCTTCGCACAACGCGGGGAGTGCGACTTCGCCGAGCTAGGGCTGCTGGCGAGGACGGCGCTCTCACGCGAAGGCGGCGTTCGCGATCTCTCGGAGGCGCTGGGTCGCGAGTTGCGGCACCTGCTGGTGGACGAGATGCAGGACACCTCGACAAGCCAGTATGACTTGATTCAACTGCTGACGCAGAGCTGGGATGGACACGGCCAGACTGTGTTTCTGGTAGGCGATCCGAAGCAGTCGATCTATCTCTTCCGGCAGGCGCGCGTCGAACGGTTTGTGCGGACGATGCAGACCGAGATGTTGGGCGATCTGCCGCTGGGCCGTCTGCAGCTGACAGCGAATTTTCGTTCGCAAAGTGAGTTGGTCGACGAGTTCAACGCGGATTTTTCGCTCCTGCTTCCGCGCGAGGTGAGCGCGGCGAATCCCGAGGACGTGGCGTACGTTGCTGCGGAGGCGGTGAACGGGCCGTCGCGCAATGATGGGCTTGGAGTGGTCTGGCATACGGACGTGCTTCCCGCAGGACTGGCGACGGATGAATGCAAGCGTGCCAAGCGACGGCAAGCCAAAGAGAATGCACAACAGGTGCGGGCAATTGCGCAGCAGTGGAGGGCGCGGGCGTTGCCGGAGGGCCGGAGTGAACCGTGGAAGATCGCTGTTCTGGTGCGAAGCCGTGGGCAT
>Ga0209624_10000305_pt1 | contig 43962 bp, 34 predicted proteins | sample JacPinW_OM2H0_O1_FD_188565 | JGI IMG/M metagenome (GOLD analysis project Ga0209624, IMG submission 188565) | Forest soil microbial communities from Algoma, Ontario, Canada - Jack Pine, Ontario site 1_JW_OM2H0_O1 (SPAdes) (version 2) | ecosystem: Environmental > Terrestrial > Soil > Boreal...
GCTGAGCGATCTCGCCGCCATCTCCGCGATTTGTCGCCGCAAGAAAGTTCTGCTTGTCGTCGACAACACGTTCATGTCGCCATATTTCCAGCAGCCGCTTGCGCTAGGTGCCGACATGGTTGTGCATTCGACTACCAAATTTCTGAACGGTCATAGCGACGGTTTAGGAGGAGTAGTCGTCTGCGCCCAGCAAGAGCACGCCGACCAGTTGGCGTTTCTGCAGAAGGCCGCTGGCGCGATTCTTTCGCCTTTCGAATGCTTCCTCGTCTTACGCGGAGTGAAGACGCTAGCCGCGCGCATGGAGATTCATGATCGCAGCGGACGCATAGTGGCTGACTTCCTCTCGAAGCACAAAAAAGTGAAGAGAGTTTTCTACCCGGGATTGCCAGACCATCCGCAGCATCAGTTGGCGAAGCGTCAGATGACCGGCTTCGGATCGATGATCACCTTCGAAACCGGTTCGCTCAAGAATGCCAACAAGATGCTGAAAAAATGCCGCATCTGTTCGCTCGGCGAGTCGCTCGGCGGAGTGGAAACATTGATCTCGCATCCCGCGACCATGACTCACGCCGCGCTGGGTGTGAAGGGACGCAAAGCGATCGGTATCACCGACGGTCTCGTTCGCATCTCGGTGGGCATTGAGGATGTCGATGATATTCTCGACGACCTCGATCAGGCGTTGAATGCGATCTAAACCTGGCCACGGACTCCCACGGATATTCGCGGATACAGAAGAAGAAGAATAGGATCTCCAGCGTTTCTTTGAATAATCAAAAACAATCCGCTACTCGTGAGTGGAATTCCGCGGTTTACCATCGTCTCTCCGGACCGCAAGTCAGTTGGGGCAAGAAAGTCCTGTCGCGGCTTCAATTGCGCGGAGACGAAGTTGTCCTCGATGCAGGCTGCGGCACTGGACGTCTGACCGCGGAACTGCTCGAAGCTTTACCCAACGGCCGCGTCGTCGGCATCGATCTCTCGCAGAACATGTTGCACTCCGCATGCGAGCATCTCGGTTCGAACTTCGGCTCGCGTGTCGGCCTGGTTGCCTGTGATTTTCTCCATCTGCCGTTCGTCGCAGCATTCAACGTCATTGTGAGCACCGCGGCATTCCATTGGGTGCGCGATCACGACACGCTGTTCGCGAATCTGCATCGAGCGCTCATCTCCGGAGGCTGGTTGGAGGCTCAATGCGGAGGCGGTCCGAATGTTGCGGGCCTTCGCGATCGCGCGAATGTTCTCGCCGCCACGCCGAAGTTCGCGTCATACTTCCAAGGCTTCCACGAGCCCTGGCTCTTTGAAGACGCAGAAAGCGGAGCAGCGACGCTGAAACGCGCGGGTTTTGTCGACGTCGAAACATCAGTCGAGGCAGCGCCAACCGTCCTCGACAATGCCGATCACTACAGCGAGTTCGTGCGCAACATCATTTTTCGTCAGCACCTGACAAACTTGCCAACCGAAGAGTTGCGTTCGGAGTTCATGGCTGCGCTAACCGAGCAGGCTGCGGCCGACGATCCGCCGTTCTGTCTCGACTACTGGCGGCTAAACCTGCGGGGACGCGCCGCCTGACGCTACTTCACCGACTCCGCGATCCACTCCAAGTAGCCAGAACTGCCCTCTTCGATGGCGATGGCAACGCATTCGGGCAGCTCATAAGAATGCAACTCGCGCAGCGCGTCGCGTACGGCCGGAAATCGTTCCGCCGTGGTCTTAATCAGCAGCAACCATTCGCTTGCTTCTTCCACCTTACCTTGCCAGCGATAGATGGACTCGATCTGAGGAACAATATTCACGCACGCCGCAAGTTGCCGGTCAACCATGTGTCGTGCGATCTTGCGGGCTTCCTCTTCCGAGCCAGCCGTCGTCAGGACGATTCGCTTGTCAGTCATATAAAATCAGCAGTCCGCTTCCAGCCGAACACTTTCGGCGGGCTGACGGAGAGATTAGCATTTCGTGCAATCCAGTGAGGTCGACATGCTAACGCAAATCAAGTTCGGGACGTCGGGTTGGCGCGCAGTCATGGCCGACGAATTCACCATGGCCAACGTGCGCCGCGCGGTTGGCGGCATTGCTCGCTACGTCGCTTCGCAGAAGCCCAAAGGCGCGCGAATCATCGTAGGCCGTGATCCCCGCTTTCTGGGAGAGACCTTCTGCTCAATGGCCGCGGAAATTCTGTCCGCGCAAGGAATTACTCCGCTGGTCGTCGCCGAGCCCGCTCCAACCCCAGCTTTCGCCCACGCAGTTGTTCACAACAAGGCAGATGGCGTTATCAACTTTACCGCCTCGCATAATCCTCCGGAATACAACGGCATCAAGTTCTCGACGCCCGACGGCTGTCCCGCATTGCCCGAGGTCACGAAGAAGATCGAGGCAGAGATCGTGGCGGCAGACAACGCTCCATCAGCAAAGGCCGCGGGCATCGCCTCGCCCGCGACTGAATCGCTCGATCCCAAGCCCGCTTATCTGAAACGCCTCGGCGAAATTATTGACCTTGACGGAATTCGCAAGGCTGGATTGAAAGTAGCATTCGATCCCATGTGGGGATCGGCGCGCGGCTACTCGGATGAACTGCTGCGCAACGCAGGTGTTCAGGTTGCGACCGTGCACGATTATCGCGACGTCCTCTTTGGCGGACACGCTCCCGAGCCCGACGATCACTTGCTCGAAGACCTGCGCAAGAAGATGCGTGAGACCGGAGCGCAGATCGGCATCGCGACCGATGGTGACGCGGACCGCTTCGGCGTCATCGACGCCGACGGAACCTTTCTGCAGCCCAACTACATAATCGCGCTGCTGTTCGATTATCTGGTCGAGAGCCGCGGGTGGAAGAACGGAGTCGCGAAGTCGGTGGCCACAACGAACCTAATCAATGCGCTCGCGCAAGCCCACGGCGTGGAACTGCACGAAACTCCGGTGGGATTCAAGTTCATCGGCGAGCTGATCATGCAGGACAAGATTGCGATCGGCGGTGAAGAGAGTGCCGGACTCTCGATCCGTCATCATGTACCGGAGAAAGACGGGCTGCTCGCCGGCCTGCTCTGCTGCGAGGCGGTGGCGAAGCGAGGGAAGTCTCTCGGCGAGCAACTAAAGGTCATCAGTAACCAGGTTGGTTCCTTTTATCCCGAGCGGCAGAACTTCCGATTGACGCCGGAGGTGAAGGCGAAGTTCACTGAGAAGTTGAAGTCTGATCCGCGCGAGTTCTGTGGCCATACCGTAAGCGAGGTCAACCGCAAGGACGGGCTGAAACTTGTGTTCTCCGACGGATCGTGGGTCTGCTACCGTTTGTCGGGGACGGAACCGGTGGTCCGCGTCTACACCGAGGCTCGCAGTGAGCGCGGTCTGGAGAAGCTAAGCACCGCAGCGAAGAATTGGATTTTTGAGTAAAGGATCATTTGAAGAATTTGCCCAGAATCGCGCGCTTCCCACGTCCTGAAGATGGTTTTCGCGCCGTCGTCGACCGCGCCCCGCAGGCGGAAGCTTTCGCGGCCTCTTGGATCGAGCGGGTGCGTCCAATGGCGTCGCTCATCTATGGGCTCCGGCGGCGGATTGCAACAGTCGCCGTAGCTGTGCTCGCCGGGTCGCTGTTTGTCCACGTTATGTTTGGCGCGAATGGGATGGTCGTTTACAAGCAGAAGCGTGCCGAGTACGAATCACTACGCAAACAAATCGTGCAAGAGCAGCAGGAGAACGACCGCTATACGCAGCAGATCCAAGGTCTGAAGAGCGATCGGACTGCGATCGAAAAAGAGGCCCGCGAGCAGCTCGGCTATGCTAAGCCGGGAGAGTACGTGTACGTCCCACCCACACCCGCAAAGCCCGCTGTGCCGTCGAATCACACCGCGAAAAAATAGCGGACAGAATTTTCCCTGTGCTCAAAGCGCCATTCTCAGCTGCTCCCGCTGACAATTGCTTTGTTTTCCTGTGGTATATTCACCGTGCCTCATTCCAGTTCAGCCGGGATTTGTTGCCCAAGCGACGACATTGTTCCCGACGCACGGTAAGTTGCGGTGTGGGGCCGCAATCCGAATTTCACAAAGGAGAACAACCGGCCATGAGAAAGGTTCTAGCGAGTTGTCTGGCAGTATGCTTCGTGTTTGCTTTGTCCGCAATGGCATTTGATGACATGGGCAAGAGCGCAACCGTCAAGGGATGGGTGAGCGACGACAAGTGCGGCGCAAAGGGCGCAAACGCGGGCGCGGAAGCCTGCACCAAAAAGTGCCTCGCTGCCGGCGCGAAGATGGTGGTCGTGACCGATGGCGATTCGAAAGTGTTGGCCGTCGAGAATCCGGATGCCCTGAAGGGGCACGAAGGACATCACGTCGCAGTCACCGGAACCGTGGGGAAAGACTCGATCAAGGTCGACAGTGTGAAAATGCTGTAGGTAGAGAGAGTCTGATTGAAATTTGAAGGGCGGCCTTTTGGCCGCCCTTTTATTTTTCTCAGCGGACTACGCCTTCGAGCGGCGAGCTTGCCGTTGCGTACAACTTCTTCGGCATGCGCCCTGAGAGATAGGCTTGGCGTCCGGCAATCACGGCGTTTCGCATCGCTTCGGCCATCAATACTGGATCCTGCGCGTTGGCAATGCCCGTGTTCATCAGTACCGCATCCGCACCGAGTTCCATGGCGATGGCCGCGTCCGATGCTGTTCCGACGCCTGCATCGACGATCAGGGGAACGCCAGTGATCATCTCCCGCAGGATGCGGATGTGAGCCTGATTCTGAATTCCCATGCCGCTGCCGATCGGTGCTCCCAACGGCATAATAGTCGCCGCTCCGGCGTCAATCAAACGCTTGGCGAAGACGATGTCATCTGACGTGTAAGGAAGCACAGTGAAGCCTTCCTTGACCAGCACACGCGTGGCCTCGAGCGTTGCCTGCACGTCGGGATAGAGCGTAGCTTGATCGCCGATCACTTCTAGCTTCACCCAATCCGACAATCCAACTTCGCGGCCCAGGCGCGCTGCACGGATGGCTTCGTCGGCGGTGTAGCAGCCGGCGGTGTTAGGGAGCAAGAAGTATTTCTTGGGATCGATGTAGTCGAGCAGCGATTCCTTGCTGCGATCAAGATTGACGCGGCGCACCGCGACCGTGACCATCTCTGCGCCACTGGCTTCGAGGGCGCGCGCCGTTTCCTGGAAGGATTTATATTTTCCCGTGCCAACAATCAGCCGGGAACGGAAAGAACGTCCGGCAATAATCAATGAGTCCGACATGGAATCATTGTAATGAAAGTGAGTCGGACAAGTGAAACTTCGAGCTTCGCTCGACGGACAGCCGAGGGCGGCTGTCCCCACATTTCAAGATACGGTTGCCGCTTCTGCTTGGGCGTAGAGGTCGTCGATCTGCTGGCGGTAGCGATCTTCGATGACGCGGCGCCGGAGCTTCATAGTTGGCGTCAGGGCGCCGTTGTCGGCCGTGAATTCGTCGGCGACCAGCATGACGCGCTTAAGTTTTTCGAAGCGAGCCAGATTCTGATTGATGCCTTCCACGATCTCGTCGTATAGGCTTTGCACCTTGGGACTCGCGACGAGTTCGACACGCGAGGTGAAGGGAACTCCGTTGGTGCGGGCCCATTCTTCCAACAGCGGAAAATTCGGCGACACAATCACCGCAGGAAACTTGCGTCGGTCGCCGAGGATGGCGGCGATTCCAACAAGCGGATTGAGCTTGAGCGAATTCTCGATCGGCTGAGGCGCGATAAATTTTCCACCCGACGTCTTGATTAGATCTTTCTTGCGATCGGTCACCGAGAGATAGCCATCGGCGTCGACATTGCCAATGTCGCCAGTTTTGAACCAGTCTCCCGTGAATGCAGCGTGAGTCTCGTCCGGACGATTCCAATAGCCTTTGAAAATAGATGGACCGCGCACGAGGATTTCGCCATCCTCAGCGATGCGGACCTCGAGATTCGGCATGATCTTGCCGACGGTGCCGATACGGTGATTGTTGGGCGTGTTGAGCGCGATGACGGGCGAGGTCTCGGTGAGGCCGTAGCCTTCGTGGATGCGGATACCGACAGCGGCATACCATTCAGCGAGTTCGCGGCCGAGCGGAGCGCCACCGGAGATGAATGTCTCAACCTTGCCGCCCATGCCTTCGCGAATCTTGGAGAATACGAGTTTGTTGGCGAGTTTCCATGCCGGTGACTTCGGAGTGCGTCCGGCGAGGATTTCGGGTTTGTTCCGGCGTCCGACCGAGAGCGCCCAGTTAAAGATGGCGCGCTTGGGAAATCCTTTGGCCTTCTGCTCGGCTTGCGCGTAGATCTTTTCGTAGACGCGAGGGACGGCGACGAACAAAGAAGGGCGAACTTCCTGCAAGGCCTCGGGCAGGCGCTCGATGAACGGGCAATAGGCCAGCGTCACGCCGTGGTAAATCATCGCGAAATCCAAATGGCGCGCGGTGATATGGCAGAGCGGGAGAAATGAGATGCTGACCAGGCCCGGCTGCATATCGAAGCCGAGCAGGGAGCAGAGGATGTTGGAAGCGATGTTGCCATGCGTCAGCTTGGCGCCCTTAGAAGTGCCGGTGGTGCCCGAGGTGTAAACGATGGTGGCAAGATCGTCCGGGGAAATAGATCGGGCGCGCGATTCGATCTGCGGGCCGAGAATGTCAGGGCCGTCGCGTCCAATGCGATCGAGGGTTACACAGCGGTTGGCGAAGGGCGCGAGATCCCCGGCAAATTCGATCGAGTCCATGACGATGATGCGTTCAATCTTTGTCTGCGGCAGGATGGAAAGCAGTTTGTGCAACTGCTGGTCCGAGGAGAGAAAAATCACACGGCAGCCGGAATCGTTGAGCACGAAGGCGGTCTGTTCCGGCGTGAGCGTGGTGTAGAGCGGCACGGTCACGCCGCCGATGAGGAGCGTAGCCATATCGGCCATCGGCCATTCGGGCCGATTCTCGCTGAGAATGGCGACCCGGTCGCCGGGTTGGATTGCCCAAGACCGAAGCGTGTGGCTGATGCAGGCGACGCGCTGGCCGAATTCGCGTGATGAGATCGGCAGCCATTTTCCTGCTTCGCGGTAAAGCAACATGCGATCGAGATTGCGCTCGAGGGCGGTGAAGAAGATGTCGTTCAGCGTGGCGATACTCATGGCGTCGGTCTGGCCCAAGCTCCGCTCGGTCGCGGAAAACTGCGTTGCATGAAATGTACTGTCTCCGCATCGGTTTGAGCAATGTGAAACAGAGTACGAGAGGTTACCGACAGGCATCCTGATTTACGGCAAAAGCGCGGTGAGGGTATGCTGGTTTCATACTCCGTGGGAGGGGTTCAAATGCAGAAACGACAATCGAGGCTGCTGGCGGCGGCACTGCTGTTGACCAGCACGCTCAGCGTGAGTTCGTCGGGATTTGCCCAAGCCAAAACCGAGGGATCGATGCCCAAGGTTGGGGACATGGCTCCCGACTTCACTTTGAAGTATTTCGATGGCACTAACCGTAAAGATGTGAAACTCAGTGACTACCGGGGCAAGAAGAATGTGGTACTGGCATTCTTCGTCTTCGCATTCACCGGTGGTTGAACGCAGCAAATGAAAAATTTCCAGCAGCATTTGAAAGAGCTGGAAGCTACCGACACCCAGGTCCTGGGTGTGAGCATGGATAGTCCCTTCGCCAACAAAGCCTTCGCCGACCAAATTGGAGTTACCTTCCCGCTACTCAGCGATTGGGGCGGCAAAACCACACGAGAATACGGAATCTATAAAGACGAGTATCAGGCAGCGCGCCGCGTGAACTTCCTCATCACCAAAGATGGGAAGATTGCGGAAGTGCAAGTCGACAAGGACGCCATCGATCCCACGAAGATTGTCGATACTTGCCAGAGGCCAAAGCTCAACAACTGAAACTTTTAAGCAAACCACAAAATCAAAATCCCACACTAGCGGCAATAACCGCCGCTAGTGCGGGCAACCTTCGACTTTCTCATCTCGCCAAGTTCATCTTCTGCAGACACTTCGCGGCGGCAGGAAACTAAAGCGTCTCTATCGTGTTTACAGAGAATGAAGGTAAGATCGACACGCATAGACTCTTTTCACGCTTGGGGCGACATTTATGAAAACACGCAAGTTGTGGTTTTGGATGGTCTTACTCGCGAGCGTTATGTTCGCTGTGCAATTTTCCACTCCTGCTAAAGCGCAAGATCAACAAGATCAGGATCAGGATGAACAGAACGATCAGGCGGCGGATCCTCCGGCGCGAGTCGGGCGTTTAGACTTTTCGCAGGGCTCGGTTTCGTTTCGTCCCGCAGGAGAAGATGACTGGGTGAACTCGGTTCCGAACCGGCCGATGGTGACGGGTGACGATCTTTGGGCAGACGAGAATTCGCGCGCCGAAGTGCATGTCGGATCGACGGCGCTGCGACTGGGCGCGAAGACCGGGATTACGTTCCTGGGACTCGACGATCACACCACACAGATTCGACTAGCGCAGGGCTCGTTGATTCTGCGCGTGCGGCACGTGGATGACGACGACAGTTATGAAGTCGATACGCCGAATCTTGCCTTCAGCCTGCTACAACCTGGAACGTACCGCCTCGACGTGAGCGAAGATGGAAGCCAGACGATCACGACCGTCTGGCACGGACGCGGGCGCGTGACGGGCGGGGGATTGACCTATACCGTCGTTGCGGGCCAGACAGCGACCTTCACTGGCAACGAGCAGCATCTGGATTACGATCTGCAGCAGCTCGGGAATCAGGACGATTTTGATAGCTGGGCGTTCGATCGCGATGGCCGCGAAGATAGCGCCGACTCGGCCAATTATGTGTCCCGCGAAATGACGGGCTACGAAGATCTCGATGACAATGGCGACTGGAGCTATGTGGCCGGCTACGGCGAGTGCTGGCGCCCGCGGGCAGTGGTCGTGGGATGGGCTCCGTACCACTACGGGCACTGGGCCTTCATAGGTCCGTGGGGCTGGACTTGGGTGGAAGATGAGCCGTGGGGCTTTGCACCGTTCCATTACGGACGTTGGGCGTTCGTAAACAGCGGATGGTTCTGGGTGCCGGGACCGGTGGTTGTGCGTCCGGTATGGGCGCCGGCGATGGTGGCTTTTGTCGGCGGTGGACCGGGCTTTCATTTCTCGGCTGGCGTTGGCGTGGGATGGTTCCCGCTGGCTCCGGGAGAAGTCTACGTGCCTGGATATCACGTGAGCCGTGCCTACGTGAACAATGTGAACATTACCAATACATCCGTGAATGTGACGCGGGTGACGAACGTATACAACACGGTGATCGTCAACCGGAGCACAACGATCAACAACATCACCTACGTCAACCAGCGCGTGAACAACGGCGTGACGGTTGTCTCGCATGACACGTTTGTGAATGCGCGACCGGTGGCGCAGAACGTGATGCGAGTGGATCAACGCGAAATACTGGCAGCACCCGTGAGCCGTGCAGCGTCGGTCGAACCGGTGCATGGCAGTGTGGTCGGCGCGGGACGCCCGGTGTCGGTGCGGCCTCCGGCAGCAGTGATCAACCGTCCGGTCGTTGCGGTGAGAACTCCTCCGGAGCCGCAGCGTTCGATTGATCAACGGCAGGTGCAAGCCGGAGGACATCTGAATGAGCAGTCGCTGGTGCATCCAGCCGGACCGGCGCGGCCTGCACAGATGAATCAAGGGTCGCAGCCGAACCAGCAAGGCTTCCGGTCGTTCAGCCAGCCCACGAACAATAACAATGGCGGCAACAACCAGGTTCGCCAGATGCCGCAAACTCAGCCCCGAACGTTCGAGCAGCAGGGAAGTTCGGAGACGGAAAACCGGAACGCGCAGACTCCGCAGAATCGGATGCAGCTAACCAACCGCGATTTCAGGGAGTCACAGCAAACGGCGACTCCGCAGGAATCGCATCCGTTGGTGAGGCCGACGCCTCCGGTGCAAGAGAGGACGCCACAACAGGAGCAGCAGCAGGCGCAAAAGTTCAATCAATGGCAGCAGCAGCGGCCAGCTTCTCCGCCGGCGCAATCGAGGCCGCAGCCACAACCGCGGGCTCCGGAGCCGAAACAGGAGAAGCCGAAAAAGTAGGCCGTTGACGCTGGTGCCTCACAGTATGGTAGGGTTCGCATGAGATGTCGTTGCGAACGAGCGATTGAGAACGACAACGCCGGGAGCGGCACAACCACTCCCGGCTTCACTTTTTATAGCCGTTTCCTGGCGGAGCGATGAGCGAGACGAAGCGTCCGAACATTAACTGGATGGATATCCTGTGGCTTGTGCTTCTGGCCGCGCTGGCAGTGCTGCCGCCACAAAGGGAAATCCACAAGCAGCTCATCCTGCTTGCCTTCGGAATAATCCAGTTGGGCGAGAGCTGGATCATTAGCCGGCTGCCGAGCCGAGGGCCAGCGTATCTAGTTCTGCTAAAGATTGCCCTGGCTACGATGCTGGTCGACCATACGGGCGAGCTGGCCATCAATAGTTACTACTATCCGATTTATTTTGTGCCTGCGGTGACAGCGGCTGAATATTTCGGGCCGTGGGCTACGTTGCTGTGGACATCTTTGGCATCCGCTGCCTACTGTTCCTATCTTTATCCGGCACTGCAGGAATTTGAAATTACGGAAGAGGATTATGGACGGCTGGCGATCCGCATTCTGTTCTTCTACCTCGCCGCCATGGTGGTGAACAGGTTCGTTGTGGAAAGCCGACGCCAGACGCAGAGATATCAAGAACTGGCAGAAACGCTGGCAGAAGCGAATCGCCGCCTGGAGCAGGCGCAGGCCGAGGCAAGGCGCTCGGAGCGTCTGGCAGCTTTAGGACAGCTCTCGGCCGGGCTCGCGCACGAGATTCGCAATCCGTTGGGCGTGATCAAAGGTTCGGCGGAGATGTTGACGCAGAAGCTTGCGGCTTCGAATCCTTTGGCCACGGAACTAGCTGGATACATTTTGACCGAGACAAATCGGCTGAGCGCTCTGGTGACCCGATTTTTGGATTTCGCGCGGCCGCTCCATGCTGATCTATCGCCGCGAGATATTCCTTCGGTGCTTGATCGGGCGCTCAACGATGTGGCGCAATTCTGGAAGGGAGCGCCGGTACGAGTTGAGAAGCAGTACCAGGCGAATCTGCCCGAAGTGCCACTGGATGAAAGTTTAGCGGAACAGGCCTTTGTGAACATCATTCAAAACGCCTACGATGCCATGAACACCTCCGGCGGAGTGCTGCGGGTTACAGCGGAACGCAGCCGTCAAAATACTCGCGATGGGCATAGCGTCGAGGGAGTCGAAGTCCGAATCGCGGACAGCGGGCCGGGGATTTCCCATGAACTACAGGAACAGATTTTCAATCCGTTTGTGACCACGAAAAAGACGGGCGTGGGATTGGGCTTGTCGATCGTCTCGAAGATTATTGACGGGCATCATGGATCGATCCGCATTGAGAATGCCAAAAATGGCGTCCCCGCCGCCAGTGAAGGACCGGGCGCATGCTTCGTGATATTTTTTCCTGCCGTGAGGGAGAACAGTCCCGCGGGCGGCACCGCTCATCTAGTGATCTCGTGAGAACCGAAGAATTTAGGACGACGAATTCATGCCGGCTATTTTGATTGTCGAAGACGAAGCCAAAATGCGCCGCCTGCTCGAGCTGAACCTTGGGGAGGACGGATTCGCGACGCACTCAGCCGGCGATGCGGAATCAGGCCTCAAGCTGTTGCGCGAAAACCCCATCGATCTCGTGTTGACCGACCTGAAGCTCCCGGGCATGAATGGCCTGGAATTTCTGCAAACCATCAAGCGACAAAATGCCGCTCTACCGGTGGTAGTGATGACCGCATTCGGAAGCGTTGAAACTGCTGTCGAAGCGATGAAGGCCGGCGCCAGCGATTATGTTCTGAAGCCTTTCTCTCTGACCGAAATGCGGATGGTCATCCACAAGGAGCTGGATGTCCGCAATCTGCGCGAGGAGAACCGGTCGCTGCGCGAGGCGTTAGGAAAGCGCTATTCGCATCCCAACGTGGTAGCACGGAGTCCGAAGATGCAAGAAGTGCTGGCGACGGTAGAGCGCGTGGCGCCGACGAATGCGACGGTGTTGTTGGGTGGCGAAAGTGGCGTCGGCAAGGACTTGGTTGCCCGCGCAATTCACGAGAAGTCGCGGCGCGCGACGGGACCCTTCCTGAAGATCAACAGCACCGCGATTCCGGAGAATCTGCTGGAAAGCGAGCTGTTCGGCTTCGAAAAAGGAGCCTTCACCGGGGCTGTGGCCAGCAAGCCGGGAAAATTCGAACTGGCTGACAAGGGAACGTTGTTTCTCGACGAGATCGGCGATGTGCCTCCGGTGACGCAGGTGAAATTGCTGCGAGTGCTACAGGAGCGAGAATTCGAGCGGTTGGGCGGAACGAAGACGGTCAAGGTGGATGTCCGGCTCATTGCGGCGACCAATCGTGACCTGCGCGAGGCGCTCGAGCAAGGCACATTCCGTGAAGATCTTTATTACCGGTTGAACGTTGTACCGATTGACATCGCGCCGCTGCGCGAGCGCAAGGAAGATATCCCCGATCTCGCCAATTTATTTATTGCGCGTTTCGCGGGAGATTCCGGCAAGGTGATCGAAGGCATCTCGCCGGAAGCCATGCAGATGCTGGTGAATTATCACTGGCCGGGAAACGTTCGCGAGCTGCAGAACGTGATTGAACGTGCGTGCGCTCTGTCTAAAGGGAATGTACTGGAAGTTGCCGATATTCATCTCGACATTCGTCCGTCGAAGGCCGGAAACGGAGCGCCGGGATTTCTTCCTGATGGCATGACGCTCGAGCAGTGGGAAGACGAAATGGTACAGGAAGCGCTACGCCGCGCGAATGGAAACAAGAGCCAGGCCGCGCGCTTGCTGGGTCTTTCTCGCAACGCGTTGCGCTACCGGCTTTCGAAAATTGGCATCGCCGACGAGAGCGAAAAGGAATCTTAGCCGGGCTATTCCGATTTCAGTAGCATGCAGGTGACGTCGTCGTGCTGCGGAGTATTGCCGACGAAGAGGTCAACCTCCGCCATCAGTCGCTTGAGCATTTCGCTGGGCTCGGCCGAGCGATTCGCGTCGATGGCCGCCAAGAGGCGAGTTTCGCCGTATTCATCCTGACGCGCGTTTTCCGCTTCCACCAATCCATCGGTAAAGATAATCAGCCAGTCACCGGGCGCGAGCGTGACCTTAGCGGATTCGTACTTGGCGTCGGGAAGAATGCCGAACGGTAAGCCGCCGATATCAAGACGCTCAATCAGTCCGCTGGCGCGGCGCAAGATGGGATTGTTGTGCCCAGCGTTGATGTACTCCAGCGTGCGCTGCGCAGGATCGTACTCCGCCAGGAACGCGGTGGTGAAACGCAGCCCGCCTTGACTGTTGGTGCAGGCATAGCGGTTCATGTTTGATGCCAGCTCCGGTAGAGCCACTTGCGCGGTCGAAAGTGTTTTCAGGCTGGCCTGGAATGTGGCCATCAGCATGGCGGCAGGGATGCTCTTACCGGCGACGTCGGCGACCGCGAGCACAACGCGATTCTCTTCATTCGTCTTGCCCGGCCGCGGGAAAACATCGTAATAGTCGCCAGCCACCGTGTTGGCGGGCCGCGTGGTATACGCGAGCGCGAGACCGGGAATCAGCGGAGGAGCACCGGGCAGAAGCCACGTCTGGATCTCCTTCGCGATCTGCAGATCGCGTTTCATCACGACGCGATCTGCGATTTCAAGCATGAGCAGCAATAACAAAACGAGTGCCGCCCAGAAGTGGAGATCGAACTCCACCGCGTAGACTTTTCCGGCTTCCCCCTTGTATTCGAATCCGCCGTGAGGAATCACGATTAAAATCAGCGCGAACAGCAAAAGCACGCGGCGCGCCGGAGAGAGTTTTTCAAAGACAGCCCAGAAGAATTCCTTTACGACGTGCAGGTGGCGGCCACGATCGGTTAGTCCTTCGGGGGTCTTAGCGGCCACGTCCTTCGAATACAGGCGGTAACTCGCGCGGGCGTCGGACTCGAACTGAGACCATAGCTGGCTGACTTCGAGGCCTTCGGTGACCCGGCGCCAGAAGTTTTGCACTCGCACGCCGAAAGGCAGATGCTGAGCGGCAGGCTGTCCGGTGGGTGGGGAGGCGGTGGCCATCAGGTCAGATCGATTATAGAAGATTGTCTTCCGTAGAAGATTGTCTTCCACCACCGAGACCGCAGAGATAGCCGAGAAAAAATGGGACGAGCCCAACTCGCAGCAGCGTAACAGAAAAGAGCGGGGATACTCGGCGTAGTCAGTGTTGAACAAGTCAGAACAGCTTTAATTGCTCATCGAACGCTTGCACCGGCCATTTGGTCGCGAAGGAAGAACGCTCGCGGCGATGGGCCCGGGTGAGCTTGTACTTCTCGCGAAGACGTGCGACCAACTGGGACAGTCGTTTTCCATACGCAGCGGGAAGGAATGCTCGATCCCGATACCGCTGGCGGTAGTTCTCCGCCAAATGCGGGAAGTTCTGCTCAAGGAACGGAAGAAAGACAGCCGCCGAGCAGGGCTTGAGGAATAGCGGATTCGCGAACACATAATCTGCTCCAGCATCGGCAGCAGTTTGGATCAAGGACTCGAGGTCTTTCGGCGAATCGGTGATGCCGGGGATCACGGGCGAGCAGCTGATCCCGACGCGCAAACCTGCTTTCACGAGAGCGCGAACGGCGTCCATGCGCAGGTCGGGGCGGGGCGCGCGAGGCTCCAGAATCCGAGCGAGGTCGGTGTTGAGCGTAGTGATCGTTACATGGACCGAAAGCCGGTTCGATTGCGCGACTTGTTGAAGCAGCTCGAGGTCACGCTCGATCAAGTTGGACTTGGTGACGATGCCGAGTTCGTAGCCGCGATGGCGGGCAAACTCCTCAAGAATTCCTCTTGTGATCTCGTATCGGCGTTCGGCTGGCTGGTAGGGGTCGGTCGCAGTTCCCAGCGCTATGGATTCGTGTGGTTTGACCCGGCGGAGCTCGTTGCGCAATAATCCGCCGGCATGTTGCTTGACGTAGATCTTCTGCTCGAACTCCATGCCATCGCGCATTTCCATAAATTCGTGGGTGTAGCGCGCATAGCAGTAACGGCAGCCGAATTCGCATCCGCGATAGGGATTGATGGTCCAGGTGAAAGGCATAGCGCGCTTGCTGACGCAGCGGTTGAGCAGGGATTTCGCGGTTAGGGTGAAATATTCGACATTGTGGCCTTCGCGCAGCGACTCGCCCTCGGATGCCAATCGCGCAATTCCGACGAGGGAGGACTTTTGCGGGAAAATAGGGAGCGGCGGGGAAGTCATTTTAATTCGCCTTTTGTTCGCCTATGGTATCGCCGAAAATAAGAATTGGTCAAGCACGATCGAGGCTTTACAATCCCGGGCGGTAGGCGCAGAATCCTAACGTCTGCCATATCGATTTTCTTTGGACAGACGACTCCAATCCCGGCACAAGGGTCTCGCAGCGTGATTCTCTCCAGGCTCCTTCCTCTTCCGTCGGCTCGTCTTGCAGCGTTCATTCTGCTGATTCCGTTTTGCTTCAGCCAGAGCGACGCGCCGAAAACGAACCCTGATCAGACTACCGTCGTGAACGTGAACGAAGTCTCGATGAATCTTGTGGTGCGGACGAAGAAGGGAAAGCTGGTTCCGGACCTTAAGCCAGAGGACATTGCCGTCACGGATGGGGGAGTGCCCGTCAAGATTTCTACGTTGCGTCTGGTGACTGGAGACAGCGGAGAGCATTTGCTGACATTGGTGTTCGATCGACTGGATTCATCGTCGGGACACAATGCACGGGATATTGCGGGAAAGATTCTGAAGATGGTTCCGCAGAACCGGTTTTCATTCTGCGTGATGAAGGCGCAAGGACGCCTGATGCTGTATCACGATTTCACATCGGATCGTGCGCAACTGACCAACGCGATCGCTCAGGCAACCGACGACGAACAATCGATCGGAGCGAAGGGCTCGGAAGAAGCGGAGAAGCGGCTTCTCGCGATTGCAAAGACAGGAAACGATGAAAGCGGCACGCAGGCCTCGGCTAAGGATCGCGCCTCGGCGCAAGTCGTACTGACGGAACTGCAGGAGTCGCAGCGCGTGATGCAAGAGTTGCACACACAGCCGGGGCTGGCCGGGCTGTTGGCGTTAGCGCGAACTGAGCAGAGACTGCCGGGGCGAAAGACTGTTCTTTATTTTGCGCAGGGGCTGCAGTCGGATGCAAGTTCAGAAGACCGGCTGCGCGACATAGTGGGCGCCGCAAATCGAGCGGGCGTGAGCATCTACGTCATTGACGCGAACGCTCTCACCGCGCAGGCGGACCAGAGCATGGTCGCGATGATGGCCATTGGAAACGCCAAATCCGCGTCGGCCCAGGCAGGTCCGGCGGCCACTACGTCGACGGGCACGAACGGCTTGCCGCAATCGCTTGCGCAGCCGCCGCCGGGGCTGGCCCCGATGGTGAGCAATCAGTTTGATCGCTACGAGACGGCGGATCCCAATGCGAACAAAAGTCCTCTGATCGGGCTGGCTGAGAGTACCGGCGGTGCATACGTCGCCTCGGGCGAGGACATCAAGAAGCCGTTGCGCCGGCTGATTGAAGATATGACGACCTATTACGAGGCGTCGTATGCGCCTCCCATCGAAAACTTCGATGGCCAGTTTCGTCCGATTGCAGTGAAGTCATTGCGGGATGGACTGAAGATCAGCTCGCGGGCCGGCTATTTCGCGTTGCCAGCGGATTCGGGACACACGATCCGTCCGTTCGAAGCGCCTCTGCTGAAGACGCTGAGTGAAGCGCAATTGCCCACCGACGTTGGGTTTCAAGCGAGGGTGCTGCGGCTCGGCGAACTACCCAGCGGAAACGAAAATACGTTGGTGGTGGAAGTTCCACTGAACTCGATAGAGACGCGGAACGATCCGAACGCGAATCTGTATTCCCTGCATGTGACAGTCGTTGCCGAAGTGAAAAACAAAGCGGGTCAGGTAATCGCGCACTTTGCAGAAGACATTCCGCGACACGGGTCGCTGAGTTCGAAGGACTCGCAACCTGAATGCATTACCATGCAGCGGCACTTCACGGCCGAACCCGGCGCCTACGTGCTCGAAACAGCAGTCCTCGACCACACCAGCGGAAAAGCTGGTGCACAGCGCACCGAATTTCAGATTTCCCGCCAAGGCGACGAGCCGTTCCTGAGCGATCTGGCGATGGTTCACCGCATCGATCCGGTGCCCGAAGAAGCCGATCCCGACGAGCCCATGCGATACGGAAACGGAAAAGTCGTGCCGAACGTTTCGGACAATGTGGCGAAGGGAACCAAAGATTTGTCGTTTTTCTTTGTAGTGCATCCCGATGGTTCGGCGGAGCAACCGAAGCTCGAGATGGAGGTGTTGAAGAGCGGCGAGCCGATCGCGCAGGTACCGCTCAGGCTCTCGAAAACCGAAGGCGCGGTTATGGTCCCGTACCTCGCAACCATTCAAGCGGGAGGCCTGCCCGGCGGAGACTATCAGGTCATCGAGCGGTTGACGCAGGGGGGAAAGACTGCAGAGCGTCAGCTTGCCTTTCGGATCGAAGGAAACGACTCGGCTGCGTCTGCGGCGGGCGGGATGGGAGAGGCTAAGGACGAAGCGGATGCGGTTGCCGCTTCTGGATTGCAGCTTCCCGAAACTGATGGGGACAGCAGGCATCGGCTGGTGATCACAACGTTGCCCACAGATGCTGTTCCACCTCCAACAGCGGAGCAGCTGCAGGAGATGATCGGGGCGGCGAGAAAGCGCGCTGTGGACTACAGCAAGACGCTGCCAAATTTTCTCTGCATCGAAGTTACGAACCGTTCGGTCGACGCTTCCGGGAACGGCAAGTGGAAACACAGAGACTCGATCGCCGAACTGCTCAGCTATCGCGACAATGCAGAGAGCCGCACCACTCTCGAAGTCAATGGTAAGCGCAGCCGCTTGAAGCGGGCGGACATGGATTCAAGCTGGCCGCTTTCAGTCGGAGAGTTTGGAGCCATGCTCAACCTGGTGTTTCAGCCGTCGTCGAAGACTGCGTTTGAGTGGAAGGAGGCAGCCAGCCTGGGAGACGGGAGCGCGGCGGTGCAGGTGCTGAGTTACCGTGTGGATCGTGCCAATGCAAACATTGTGCTCCGACAGAGCAATGACGAAGCTGCGGTGGGGTTTCACGGCTTGGTTTATATCGATGCTGCGACCAATGGCGTGCGGAGAATTACGCTCCATGCGGATGGATTGCCGCACTCGTTTGCTGTTCGGGCTGCTTCGATGACGGTGGATTATGATTACGTGGCGATTTCCGGGCGCGATTATCTCCTTCCGGTACGATCGAGCGTGAGCCTGGAAAAGACGCACCGCAAGATTGAGTTGAACGAGATTACCTTCCGGAACTACCGGCGCTATGCGTCACGAGCCAAGATTAAGATGGTGCAATAACGTCCGGCTGCCCTCGCGCCTATTTCAGCAAGCCATAAACCTCTACTTCGCCTCGAGTGGCGAAGTAGACGCGTCCGTTCACTACCATTGGGATCACGAAACGGGTGGCGCTAGCGGCTCGATCGCGTGTTGCATTTTGTTCTGACGTGTAGATTGGAGCGCCCAGCTTCGTTGCATCGAAGGCATAGAGGACGGCTGGCCTGTTGTCGGCGCCGTTCCAGACTTTTGTCGTAAGCGCCCAGACGATCGCGTTCTTTGTTCCATCAGCCGAGATGGAGGGCGTCGCTCCCGGATTCTCGAACTTCATGCTGGACGCCGCACTGAGCACAAGCTTTCCATTCTTGATGGCGTAGTCGCGAAGCGTGTCGTCGCTGGCTGCGAAGAACGCATGGCCATTCCAGTACGCCATGGCGCCATAGCCACCACCGGCCACGGTCACGATCTGCACCAGCGCGTCGCTGTCGCGGTGATACTTACCCATATTGTCGCGGTCGATGACGTAGATCGTCGAGTCCTTCGTGGGCTGCAGCAGCAGATGCCGGTGCGGTCCGGGCTGGTCGGGGAGAAGCGTTGGTCCGCTCGATCCGACATCGGAGTCGGCATTGCTAATGCGCTCCTGATCGTGCGGAGTGAAATAGTCACCGATCGCGAGCGATGTACCATCAAGCTTGAGAACGGAGTCCCCGTAGTCTCGGCCTCCGGAGCCGGCGTCGAACGTTCCATTGCCCGTAGGAACGAAGAGATTGCCAGCGGCATCGGCGGCAGGTCCTGTGTCGCTCAACCAGATGCCGGCCTCGCCGCCGTCAGGGTTCACGTTAAGCACAGCCTTCTGAGCTAGCGTCTGAGAATCGTAGGCCATCACCCAGCCGTGGTAGGGATCAACGTCGCATGAGGAAGCCCACTCGATGTAGACCGTGTTGTTCGCAATCGTGAGAGCGGCCCGCGGATTTTCTTTCAAAGGATCAAACGCAACTTGCCCGTTCGCTGTGCCGGCACCCTTCCCGGCAACAGAAGCCGTGATCAACTTCGGGCCTCCGAATTTTTCAACTCCCGTGGTGATGGCGAGCGCGTGCAGGTGCTGGAAATATTCGTCGGCGGTAGCGCGATGTCGAATCTTCGTGCGTGCCAAAACATACAGAGTGCCGGTTGGAATGTCGATGACGGGCGTGGAAGTAACGCCGATCTCAGGCCGGATGAACGGACATTGGGCGTCGTCTTCGGAGAGAGTGGTCACGCCGCTTGCTTTGTCGACGAAGCTCACTTGCCACAGAGGAGCGTCCCCGGGGTGATCGGCGTCGAAGGCGTAGACGCTGTCGTGCTCGGTGGCGATAAAGATGACGTCGTGCGTGCCCATACCCGGAACCTCTACACCGGGGAGATAGAGCGGCTGGGCATACACTGCCCCGTCAACTTTGAACGCGCCTACCTTGCCGAACTGTCTGGCATTCACATTCCGGGGATTGAGAATCTTCTCGTGGAGCGTTGCGCCCGTTCGGGTGTTGTCGTATTGCGAGGTTGTGACCTGCCCGAGAGAGGGGATGGCGGCAAGAGCAATGAGAAATGCAGCGCGGCACAGTCGATTCATAAGAATCCTTTGACTGCGGTGTGAGCAGGGCCCTGGACGAGTTAGATCATCATACGACGATCGCAGTTGCACGCTTCACGACTGAATTGTGGGCAGCAGCCTATTGAGGCTGCGTTGCCGATGTCTCCGCGGGCTTTTGGAATAGCTTAGGATCGAGCTGCGGGTTGAGTTCGATCTTCTTAAATTCCGCCACGCTCGTTTGCTCACCGTTTTGTTTATTGGCGTGTTTGTAGGGCATGGTCAAGCCGTCAGCCGTACGCCAGTCGGATAGATCGCTCTCCCCGTCGAATGGACCAGACTGCCCCGTGGCTTTGTATTTTTCACGGAGGATGTATCCGGTCTTTGGGTCGACATACCAGCGCACCCAGGGAACCGCTCCTCCAACGTCGATGATCCCTGCCTCGACATCGCCGATTTTCTCGGTACCGGCGCCGGTAAAGGTGAAGGCAGGGTCGTCGACATGCTGTGCGATGTAGACGAGGTCATGGTGCATCTGAGACATCATCTCGGTCTTCTGCGCCGGAGGCATGCTGCGCGAGCCCATGCCAGGCAGCGACATGAAAGCGGCGTCGGGCGATGCCACGATGGTCAGTGTTCCCTGAGGAATCTGCATGTCCACATGCATGCTGTCCGGAAATTGCAGGTACACATCAACGGGAGACGGCGGTCCGCCAGCATCGCTTTCGGCAATATTGACGTGCACGGACTTGATTGATTGAAGTTTTGGCTTGCCTCCCATCGCGGCGACAACCTTCGCGGCAAGAGCTTTGCCTTCCGGATTTGACGACGAAGGCTTGGTTTCGTCTTTCTCCGCGGGCGGCGCCGGAATGGTGATATCGATATTTTTCACTGCGCCGAGCGACGACAGCGGCTTGTCAAAATCCTTCGTATTTCCGACGACCAGTACCGCCAGTTGGTCCTTGTGTAGATACTTCGAGGCGACACGGTTCACATCGGCGGCCGTGACCTTCTTGATTTCTGTCTGATACTTGTCGAGCCAGTCGGGCGGATATCCGTAGTACTCGTACGTCATGCGTTCGCCGAGAATCTTGTCGGGCGAATCGAGACGGAAGATGAAGGCGTTAAGAATCGCGTCCTTGGCGCGCTGGATTTCGTCGTCGGTAATGGGGTCTTTTGAAAGATTATCGATGTCTTCACGCACAGCTTGAATTGCTTCAATCGTGCTCTGGCTCTTGGTGCCCATCGACACCTGCAGAACACCGGGGTGCCCAAAGTTGGCTCCGATACCTCCGCCCACGCCGTAAGCCAGGCCGCGCTTCGTCCGGATATCGTTGAACAGCCGGGAAGAGAATCCGCCACCGAAGGCTTCGTTGAAGACGCTGATCGCGTAATAGTCGGGATTGTCTCGCGTCGTGCCGAGAGCAACCATGCGGATATTGCTCTGGTTCACATCCTCTTTCGGGATGAGATAGTACCCAGGTTTAGCGGGATCGTAGTGAACGTCGTTCTTGGGAAGCGCCGGTCCCTTCGGCCATGAATCGAAGGTGGCGCGAAGGCGAGACTCCATCGCGGCGGAATCGAAGTCTCCGCTAATCCCGAGAATAATGTTATTGGGATGAACGTATTTGCCGTGCCAATCGATCAAGTCCTGACGGGTGATGGCCGCTATTGTGGCGTATTCGGGTTGGCGAGCATAAGGGTTATTGAGTCCGTATGCGAGTTTGACCGCTTCGCGGTGAGCAATCTCGCTGACTTCGTCGTTGCGGCGCGAGATGCCATCGTCCTCTCCCTTTTGCGCGATCTCGATCTTCTCGGCCCGGAACTCGGGATTCTGCAGCACGTCGACGAACGCTTTGAAGACGTCGTCGAGATCGCCTTTGAGGCAAGAGAAGCTGATAGTCGTGGAATCAGGGCCACCGCCGGTTTCAACCTTGGCTGCGCGCACCTCGAGAAAGTCATCCAGTTGATCACCGGTGCGAGTCTTCGTGCCGCCCGTGCGCCACACTTCTCCGTAAATGTCGGTCAGTCCAGTTTTGTTGTTCGGTTCGTTGACCGATCCACCCCGAATGCGTGCCGTGCCATCAATCAGCGGCAGTTCGTGATCTTCTTGAAGGAAGATCACCAGGCCGTTCGACAGTTCGAGCCGTTTCGGCTGCTGCGGTTTGAAGACCGGCAACTGCGGAATGGGAATCTGCTTCCAGCTTTGAGTTTGCGCGGGCGAAAGCCCAGGAACAAAAAGAGAGGTAGCGATCAGCAAAAGCAGGGATGCGCGTTTCATTGTCCACCCCCTTGACTGCTTGAGTCACCTGCGGATTGACCGCCTTCGCCGGGTGAAGCGCCGCCACCGGTTTCGATGATGCCCACCGTGCGATTCGTATCGACGAACACTTCGTTGGCCACACGGCGAATGTCGGCCTTCGTGACTTGATCGATGCGGTCGACCGAGCGAAATAACTCGCGCCAATCGCCGTAGCGAGTCTCATAGGTGGCAAGCTGGGTGGCCAGACCTTCATTGTCGGCCAAGCCGCGAATGAGATTCGCCTTACTGCGAGTCTTGATCATTTTCAATTCTTCGTCGCTTATGTCTTCATTCTTCAGGCGGTCGATTTCGACATGGATGGCGTCCGCCATTTCCTCCGGCTTATGTCCGGGTAAAGGCACGGCAAGGAACGCGAAGAGATGCGGATACTTGATTCCGGGATATCCAGTCAGCCCTTCGGAGAAGGACGCGATTTTCTTGTCACGCACCAGGGCGCGGTAAAGGCGTGAGGTGCGGCCTTCGGACATCAGATCACTGATAGCATCGAAGACCGCGTCATCTTTACTGCGATAGTCGGGACGATGGTACCCCTCGATATAAATCGGCTGCGAAGTCTCTTTGAGAACGACTCGCCGCTCGGAATTCTGCGGAGGCTCGACGGTCGTGATCTCGTCCGGATGCGGATGCGTGGGGATGCGTCCGAAATATTTCTCCAGGATAGGCATGGCTTGCGCGGTCTTGATGTCGCCCGCAACGGCCACAACCATGTTCGAAGGAACGTAGTACTTGTCGAAGAAAACTTGCGCGTCGGTGGCGGAAAAGTGATTCAGGTCCGACATCCAACCAACCGTGGGACGATGATAAGGATGGGCCGCGAAAGCCTCTTCCGTGAACTGCTCGAGCAGCCGTCCGAAAGGATTGCTGTCGGTGCGCATGCGGCGTTCTTCGATCACGACGTTGCGCTCTTTATAGAACTCACGCATAACGGGATGAAGGAAACGTTCGGATTCGAGATAGGCCCAAAGCTCGAGACGATTCTCCGGCAGGGAATAGTGATACCCGGTCTCGTCGTAGCTGGTGAAGGCGTTCAGGTCTTCACCGCCGTTTTGCTCGATGATCTTGCCAAATTCGTTGGGCACGACGTATTTGTCGGCCTCGGCGATCGCATCTTTCCAGGCTTTTTCCAGCTCTTTCAGCTTTGCCGGGTCCTGTCCAACCGTTTTGTCGCGTTCAGACAGATAGGCGGCATAGGTGACTTCAACCTTCGCAAGCGCGGGCCTTTCTGCCGCGTAGTCCTTGGTGCCGATCGTATCGGTACCCTTGAACGCCATGTGCTCGAACATGTGGGCGAGGCCCGTGGCGAGCATGGGATCTTGCGCGGAGCCGGCGTCCACCAGCGTGAAGAAGGAGAATACGGGAGCCTCGGGGCGCTCGCAGATCAGGATGGTTAGTCCGTTGGGAAGCTTCTTAACGGTGACGCGCTTCTCAAACGAAGCCACATCCTGGGCTAAGGCAAATGCTGAAAGAATTAGAAAAAGGCAGGTAATTTTCAAAGTGCGGTGTTTCATCGAACCTCCAGCGGCTGGGCGCACATCTTCGTCAACACCTAGATTGGACGAACCAGCAGGGCAGAAGTTTGAAAGTACGTGGGAGGACACGGCATTGTCAAACGACCCAAAGGGGATTCAAGCAATGGTTTAAGAGCAATGCTGTATTTTGCACTCAGTTCAGATTCAGGCACAATGACAGGGCGGAGAGCTTGTGACTGACGCGGCCATCGAAATTCAGGGCAGAAACCTAAAGCTGTCGAATCTGCAGAAGGTTCTCTACCCCGCCACCGGATTTACCAAAAAAGACGTGATCGATTACTACGTCCGAATCGCGCCTGCCATCCTGCCGCATCTCTCGGGACGGGCTCTAACCCGGAAACGCTATCCCGACGGAGTCGATGGCGAACCTTTTTTCGAAAAGAATGCGCCCATGCACAAGCCGGACTGGGTGAAGACCGCTCCGATCTGGAGCGGACGAAACCGGCGCACTGTGCATTATGTATTGGCGAACGATCTGGCGACCCTTGTCTGGCTGGCCAATCTTGCCGCGCTGGAACTGCACCCGTCGCTGGCATTGTCGGAAGACATTGAATGCCCGACCGAGATGGTGTTTGATCTCGATCCGGGGCCCCCCGCAAATATCGTGCAGTGTTGCCAGGTTGCGTTGTGGCTTCGAGAGATCTTCGATCATTTCAAGCTGCAAAGTTTCCCGAAGACTTCCGGGTCCAAGGGCCTGCAGATTTACATCCCGCTCAATACGCCGACTAATTTTGAAGCCACAAAGATGTTTTCCCACGCTCTCGCGCAGTTGCTGGAGCATGATCATCCGGATCTGGTTCTGTCGGATATGAAGAGGAATCTGCGCGCAGGGAAGGTGTTCGTGGACTGGAGCCAGAATGACGAGCACAAGACGACCATCGCGGTGTATTCGCTGCGAGCGCGGGAGCATCCCACAGTCTCGACTCCGGTGACTTGGGACGAAGTGCAGCGCACGCTGAAGAAGAAGGACGCGAGCTTACTTGTATTTGAGGCAAAGCAGGCCGTGGCGCGATTCGAGAAAATGGGCGACTTGTTTGAGCCAGTGTTGGAATTGAAGCAGAAACTGCCGGACCTGAAGGCCACCGGGGCGGCGGCTCGTGAGCCGGAACGCATCGAGATTGCCGCGCAGGCAGAAGAAGAGAAATCCTCGAAAAAGCAGGGTAAGAAGAGTGCTCGGAAAGGCGCGGTGGACAAGAAAAAAAGCAAGGTATAATCGCGGTCGCATAGCCGCGGCTGCCTTGATTTCGAATCGAGTTTTCGAATCCTTCTCGAATCATGCCGGAACTATTTGCAGGAACGTCAGGATGGGCGTACCCGAGCTGGAAGCCCGATTTCTATCCGCAGAAGCTGGCTCAGAAAAAGCTCCTTGGCCATTATGCGACCCACCTGAATACCGTCGAAGTGAATTTCACCTTCCGGCAGTTAGTAAAAGAAACGACGATCCAGAACTGGCTGCAAGACACACCGTCCCACTTTCGCTTTGGCGTTAAGGCGCACCAGGTCATCACGCACATTAAACGGCTCAAGGGGACTGAGGATTTTGTGCCGCGGTTTCTGGCGACGATCGAGCCTCTCGCGGCCGCCGGCAAACTCGGGCCTGTGTTGTTTCAACTTCCCCCGAATCTGAAGTGTGACGTCGCGCTGCTGAAAGATTTTCTCGCTATCCTGCCGCGCACGGTTCCGGCAGCATTCGAGTTTCGCCATGCGTCCTGGTTCAGCGATAGTACATGGGATCTGCTGAAGTCGAGCAATGTGGCCCTTTGCGTGGCTGAGACCGAGACGATGACCACGCCCGATGTAGTGACCGCCGGATTCGTCTACTACCGTTTTCGCAAGCCGAGTTACACGGGCGAAGAGCGGCAATCAATGATCGATCGCATTCGACAGCACATGTCCGAGGGGCGCAACGCATTTGCATACTTCAAACATGAAGAGACGCCAGAGGGAGCGTTGTATGCGGTGGAACTGCTGAGGGAAGTGACCGGCGCGGAGCGATCGTGAAAGGCTGTTGTGTTTCGGCCTTGCTCATCGCCTCTTTGGGGTTGTTAGTTTGCGGACGGGTTTGGGCCCAAGTGTCCGACATGCGGGTTGTGCATGTCTTCGTGGCTCTGGCCGACAATGAACATCAGGGAATTGTTCCAGTGTCGCCGAAACTGGGCAACGGGGAAGATGCGGAGCGTAATCTTTATTGGGGTTCGGCGTATGGCGTGAAGACGTTCTTCAGTCGAGCGACCGACTGGCAGCGCATCATCTGTGGGCTGAAGCCGAAAAGCGAAATTCTCGAGCGTTGCGTTTTCAAGTATCGTGCGGCGAACGTCTATCTGGTCGCCGACGCGTATCGCGGAATGGAAATCCGGCAGGCGATTCTCGATTTTCTGGATTCGGCTGCCGGAGACGGCGAGGATACGATTCGGATCCCAAGCGAGTCGGGCACGGTGAAGCTACCGACCCGCGGAGGCGCAAATGTTGTCGTTTACATCGGCCATGACGGGTTGATGGATTTCCAGTTGGTGCGTTTCCCCGTCCAGAAAAATAGAGCTCACCGCGAAGCAATTGTGTTGGCCTGCGCCAGCAAGCAGTTCTTCGCGAATCCGGTTCGGGCTTCCGGGGCCTTTCCGCTGCTGTGGACGACCGGTCTGATGGCTCCCGAGGCGTACACGCTCAAAAGCGCACTTGATGGCTGGATTGCGGGTGAGGGCAACGAACTGATTCGCGATCGGGCGGCTGGGGCCTACGATAAGTACCAGAATTGCGGGATTCGCGCCGCTCATCGGTTGCTGGTCAGCGGCTGGTGATTGTGAGAGGCATAGCAACGTTCTGCGAATGCTTCGGCATCCTCCTCATCACTTCTTCTTACGTCCGATAACGCGCATAATACTTCCTCCTCATTGTCTATGGCCTCCGAAGCCAATTCGGCCGTCCTCTCCGGTTTTCTCGATTATTTGCGAATCGAGAAGGGACTTGCGAAGCTTTCGATCAGTGCTTACACGACCGATATTCTACAATTTTCCGAATTCCTGGAAAAACGCAAGCGTCTTCTGATGAATGCCCCGCGCTCGGATGTCAGGGAATTTCTGCAGCAGCTCTTCTCGAATCAGGTTGACGGGCGCAGCGTTGGCCGGAAGCTTTCAGCTCTTCGTCATTTGTACCGTTATCTTCTGCTGGACAAGAGAATCGAGCACGATCCGACGTTGAATATCGAGTCGCCGCGACAATGGAAAGTCTTGCCGAAGTCGCTGGCGCAGGATGAGATCGAAGCGACACTCAAAGCTCCGATTGCAGCGTTGGAAGGGAAGCGCGGTGAGACGAAAGACGCCGGGGCGCTTGCAAGTCGCGATCGCGCCATGTTGGAACTGCTTTACGCCGGCGCGTTGCGGGTTTCAGAGTTAGCCGGTGCCGGCCTCGAAGACTTGAAGCTGGAAACTGGCTACATGCTGGTTCGCGGCAAGGGAGACAAAGAGCGGATCGTCCCGCTGGGAAAACCCGCGCAGGACGCATTGACCGAATATCTTGCGAAGGCGCGCCCCGTGCTTGCCTCTGGACGGGAGTCGAAATCGAAGACCCGCGCAAATGCAAGCTCGGCGAGAACATCTCCTTTGCTTTTCATTGCGCGCGGCGGACGTAAGCTGACTCGGCAGAGGATCTGGCAAATGGTCGGCGAAGCGTCGGCGGCGTCGGGAAGGCACGCATCGCCTCATATGCTGCGGCATTCCTGCGCTACGCACATGGTCGAAAATGGCGCGGACCTGCGTACGGTGCAGACAATCCTGGGGCACTCGGACATCTCTACCACCCAGGTTTACACACACTTGGCATTGGATCGATTGAGGACGGTATATCAGAAGCATCACCCACGAGCGAAAGCGAAGTAGAAGAGCAGCGGTGCCGTTCTGGAATCAACGATCAATATGACGAAAGAAAATACAACCGTCGGCAAGGCAGTCTCCGATTTCCTGCATCACCTCCGCGAGCGAAATGCCTCGCCGCATACGATCAAAGCCTATACCGGCGATCTAGCCAATTTTTCTGCGTACATCGGTTCACGCGGCTGGAAGCAGATCGATCACATCGCGATTCGCGGATTCCTTTCGCAGCTTTACGAGAAGGGATTGGGCAAGACATCCGTGGCACGATCGCTCGCGGCTGTACGGTCGTTGTATCGCTGGCTAGCGCGCGAAGGCGTCGTCGAGCAGAATCCCGCCAAGCTGGTGGCGACTCCGAAGTTGCCGAAGAAACTGCCACGCGTTCCGACCATCGAGGAGATGAACTCCGTGCTCGACGGAACGATGCCCGAGACCGCTGCTTTTCCCGAACGAGATCGGCTCATGCTCGAACTCCTCTACGGATGTGGAATCCGGAACTCTGAGCTAACCGGAATTAATCTCGATGACATCCGCTTAAGTGCGGAAGCAATATTGATTCGTGGCAAAGGGAAGAAAGAGCGTTACGTTCCTTTCGGTGGAGCCATCAAGGGCGCTCTGTCAATATATCTTCCCGCAAGGCAAGCTCTTCTGGCGGAAACGAAGAAAAATTCAGCGGCGCTTTTGCTCAACCAGCGAGGGGGGCGCCTCACTACTCGCAGCGTCGGACGCATCATCAAGAAGATTGCGGTTGCCAAAGGCCTGTCGCCTGACGTTCATCCTCACACCCTGAGGCACGCGTTCGGTACGCACATGCTGGAAGAAGGCGCGGATTTGCGCGCTATTCAGGAATTGCTAGGGCACGAGCGGCTCGCGACAACGCAGCGCTACACACAGCTATCGATGAAGCATGTTCTACAGGTCTACGATCAAACCCATCCACGCGCGAAGTAAGCGTACTGGGCTAAGTCTTTTTTAGTTCTTCCCACATCGCAACGATCCGCGCTTTAAGGTCCGCAGTGAGTTTTTCATAAGCCGCTTCCGACGCTTCTGATTCTGGCGGAGGTAGGATCGGATCTCCTATCGTCATCTTCAGCGGCGCAAATTTCTGAAACGATTTGTTCCGCGGCCATGCGTCGTAAAATCCTTCGATCGCCACAGGCACGATCGGAACCTGCAGGTGAATCGAGAGGATGGCCGCACCCTTCTTGAAGATTCTTGGCGTGCCGTCAATCGACCGCTCACCCTCGGGATAGAGAATTAACGCAAGTCCTTGCCGCAATCCAAACGCGCCTGCGCGCATGGCGGGCATCAAGTTCGCGTCTGGATCGACGACCACGACCTTGAGCGAACGTGCCACGCGGCGCATGAATCCTGTACCAAAAATCTCGCTGGTGCCAACGGCGAAAGTTCGACGGAAGAGTTCTTCCGGCAGCACTGACGCCAGGATCAGCGGGTCGAGATAGCTCTGATGATTCGACGACAGAATGAACGGGCCAGTCTTCGGGAGGTTTTCAAGACCGGTCACTTTCAAATCAAACCGGTCGAGCGCGAAGACTTGAGCCAGCCGCGAGAATAGATACCAGAACGTGTCGTTGAGGCGACTGGGGTGAGCCAAAGCGAGAACGTCGGGGTCGTCAGGATCTTCCGCCAGAATAGCCTTCCACCCCGCAAATGCGGCGCGCGGTGCGACGGCCCCGCTCGCCGCACTCTGCAGCACGGCGTCCAGCAGATCGCGAACCGTGTAAATCTCCGCCAGATGGGACTCCTCGACATTGCCGCCGAGTTCTTCTTCCAACCGGCTCAGCACTTCGACACGCTGCATGGAATCGAGACCTAAATCGAGTTCCAGGTTCAGCGTCGGACGTAAAGTGGCCGGAGCTGAGCGCGCGGATTCACGGATGATCTTTAATCCGCGCTGCACGTCCGGTTGATCGAGCCATGCAGCTTCCTCGTCGGTAAGAGGCTTCTCTGCGGGCAGATCTGAATTGTCGTCGAGCTTGCGGGACTGATTGGCCTTCACGCGCTTCTCGACTTCGAAGCGCTTGATCTTGCGTGTCGTGGTGCGAGGCAGGTCATCCTGCCAGATTTCGTAGCTACCGATGCGCTTTGTGGAGGCGATTTGCTGTGAGAGGCCTTCGATATCGAAGCGGATCACTTCCTTGGCATTGACGACTTTGCGCTGCCGCAGGACATCAAAGTTTGGAACGATCACGCCGTGCAAGCGATCTCCGCCCTCGCCCGGTTTGCCTTCGAGCCCGAGTACCGCGATTTCCTTGATGAAAGGCGACTTAAGATAGTGTGTCTCGATTTCTTCGGGATAAACGTTCTTCCCGTTGCTGAGTACAATCACTTCTTTCTTGCGACCGGTCAGAAACAGGTGTCCGTGCGAATCGAAGTACCCAAGATCGCCGGTCAGAAACCACCCCTCGCGAAGGACCGCGGCCGTTGCGTCGGGTCGGTTCCAGTAACCCTTCATCACCAACGCACCACGCAGAGCGACCTCACCGACAGGCGGACCTTCTTCCTGCGGCTGCGGGTCGATGATTTTTCCCTCGACGCCTTTCAGGGCTCTGCCAACCGAACCAATCTCGTTGTCATGGGGCGAATTCGCATACACCGCGGCGGTGGTTTCTGTGAGGCCGTAGGCCTGCAACACGTCGATCCCAAGATCATAAAAGGCGTGCGCGATGGCGGGATCGAAACGCGACCCGCCGGTGACGAGATAGCGCATCTTCGGGCCCAGCGTGTCATGCACTTTGCGGAACAGAATTGGGCCGGCGTTGATTCCAACCTTCCGTAGCGTCCGGTTCAGTGCCACCATGGCGCCAAAGACTTTCTGCGTAAGCGCGCCCCGCTTGGAGATCTCCTGCATGACGCGTTCATGAATCAGATAGAAAAACTGCGGCACGACGGCAAAAGCGGTAATGTTTCGCTCGGTCAACGCCCGTAACAACTCCGTCGTGTTCAGAGTTTCCAGGTAGACAACGCGGGCGCCTTTGACCAGCGGGAGCAGCAGATTCGCCATCTGCGCCAGCACGTGAAACAGAGGCAGAATGCCAAGCAGAGCGTCACTCGGTCCGAGCTCCACCCAGTTGAAGACGGCTTCCACCTCGCCGAGGAAGTTGGCGTGCGTCAGCATCACGCCTTTGGGATCCGCAGTAGTACCCGATGTGTAGAGCAGGGAAGCAAGGTCATCGTTATTGGCCTCCGCTGGTTTGAAACTTCCGGGGCCCTTTTCGACGATCGCGGGCAACTCTCCCAGCCATTTTTCGGGTGTCGAGCCCGGCGGCATGCGGTCGGGGTCCATCAGAATCATGCCGACCTTTAATTCACTGGCGGCTGGACGTGCAACCGGGAGATGTTTTGCGTCGCAGAAGATTGCGGATGCACCGCTGTCTTTCAGTAACTTCGTTACCTGGTCCGCGTGAAGCGCGGTATCGAGCGGCACGACCGCGCATCCGGAGGCGATCGTTCCCAGATAACAGGCTACCCAGCGTGGCTGATTGTCAGCCAGAATGGCAAGACGGGCGCCGCGAGGGAACTTGGTTTCATTGATCCACCGGCCCACCGATTGGGCCATCCGATGGAGCTCCGCATAAGTGCAGCTTTCAATATGGTCATGACGCTGGAGCTCGAGCGCCACATTGTTGGGCCAGCGCTCGGAACATTCGACAAAGCGGTCGTAGAACGTGGGCATGGGTCGTGGGGAATATACACGAAACCGGCTGCCATTAGCAGGTCACATCTGGGTGCAGGTAGCGTGGAGAAAGTGGGACACGGCCCCGATTTTCTGGGTACTGGACCGTTATACTAGGGAGGTCCCTTGCGTCGATCGAGACGTGCGGCTGCATCTAATATGCTAGGCTTTTAGGGACAGTGTTCGAGCGGATTCTGCTCGCTGAAGGACTTCCGGTTTGATTAACACATTGCTGGGTAAGGTTTTCGGCACCAAGAACGAGCGCGTCATCAAGGCGCTGATGCCGAAGGTGCAAGCCATTAATGCTCTTGAGCCGCAGATTCAGAAGCTTACAGACGCCGAACTGCGCGCGAAGACGGATGAATTCCGCCAGCGCATTCAGGAGCGTCTGAGCCGGGTCGCGAAGAGTCCGCAGATTGAGTCCACGGCTCCGGAAGGTGAAGATCAGTCCGATTTTGACGAGCAGAAAGAGTTCGAAAAGCGCGAATACGAAGCGCTGAAGGAAGTTTTGGACGACATTCTGGTCGAAGCTTTCGCTGTGGTCCGCGAGGCCGGCCGCCGCGTGCTCAACATGCGCCACTTCGATGTACAGCTCATCGGCGGCATGGTTCTACACAGCGGCACGATCGCAGAAATGAAGACTGGCGAAGGTAAAACGCTGGTCGCAACGCTTCCGGTCTATCTCAATGCGCTTAGCGGACGTGGAGTTCATGTAGTCACCGTCAATGACTACCTGGCCAAGCGCGATTCCGAGTGGATGGGCCGCCTCTACCGATTCCTAGGGCTCACTGTCGGCGTAATTGTGCACGATCTGGACGACGAGGAACGCCGGGCAGCGTACGCAGCCGATGTTACCTACGGCACCAACAACGAGTTCGGTTTCGACTATCTCCGCGACAACATGAAGTTCGACATCAAGGACTGTGTACAGCGGGGGCATAATTTTGCGATTGTCGACGAAGTGGATTCCATCCTGATCGACGAGGCTCGGACGCCGCTGATCATTTCCGGAGCCAGCGAAGAATCCACCGACAAGTATTACAAAGTCAACCGCATCATTCCGAAGCTGGAAAAAGGCGAGGAACTCGAAGTCGCTCCGGGCGAGCCTGCGCAGCTTACTGGCGATTTCGTGATCGACGAAAAGCATCGCAACATTACTGTCACGGACGAAGGCTGGGAGAAAGTTGAAGGACTGCTCGGTATCGGCAACATTGCCGATCCGGAAAACTGGCCACTGAAACATCATGTCGAGACTGCGATCAAGGCTCACGCGCTTTACCGGCGCGACGTGGAATACGTCATTAAAGACGGGGAAGTCATCATCGTTGACGAATTTACCGGCCGCATGATGCCTGGAAGGCGATGGTCCGACGGCCTGCATCAGGCGATCGAAGCCAAAGAGGGCGTCAAGATTGAGCGCGAGAACCAGACGCTCGCGACGATCACCTTTCAAAATTATTTCCGCATGTTCAAGAAGTTGGCTGGTATGACCGGCACAGCGGAAACGGAAGCCACTGAGTTCGACAAGATCTACAAGCTCGAAGTCGTAGTTATTCCGACGAACAAGCAGATGCTGCGCGTCGAGAATCCCGACGTCGTCTATCGGACCGAGAAAGAGAAATACTTCGCCGCTGCGGACGAAATCCAGAAACTCGCCGAGAACGGACAGCCGGTCCTGGTCGGCACGACGTCAGTTGAGAAGTCCGAACGGCTTTCGGATCTGCTGAAGAAGAAAGGAATCAAGCACGTCGTCCTCAACGCCAAGTTTCACGAGCGTGAAGCCGAAATTGTCGCCCAAGCTGGTCGCAAAGGCATGGTCACGATTGCGACCAACATGGCGGGCCGAGGCACCGACATCCTCCTGGGCGGAAATCCTGAATTCATGGCCAAGCAGGAGTTGGTGAAGAAGGGAATCGCGCAGCAGCTTCGTGTGGCGCAGGGAAAAATCGAAGGTCCGCAGGAAGACGGCCAGACGTCGATTTTCTATTACAACGGAAACGAATATACCGTTCCGACCGACAAATGGGCCGAAGCGTTGACCCGGTACAAGGCACAAACTGACGTCGAGCATGATGAGGTTACTGCGGTCGGAGGCCTGCATATTCTGGGCACCGAGCGTCACGAGTCACGGCGCATTGACAACCAACTTCGCGGGCGCGCCGGCCGTCAGGGTGATCCCGGCTCTTCGCGCTTTTATCTGGCGCTCGAAGATGACTTGATGCGCATCTTCGCCAAAGAGTGGGTGTCGACGCTGCTACAACGGCTCGGCATGGAAGAAGGGGTGCCGATCGAGTCCAAGATGATTACCCGTCGCATCGAGACGGCGCAGAAAGCAGTAGAAGGCCAGCACTTCGAGTCGCGCAAACACTTGCTTGAATATGACGACGTCATGAACAAGCAGCGCGAGGCGGTCTATGGCCTGCGTAGGCGACTGCTCGAAGGCACTGATCAAAAGGATCTGATTCTTGAAGATTATGTTTCAGGCAGTCTGGCGGACCAGTTGGAGCAGTATTGTCCGCCCAAGGCGCACGCCGATGACTGGAACATTAAGGGACTGAAAGATGCGATCTTCACCCGCTTTGGCGTTGATTTTCTCGCCGAGGGCGTGAAGCCTGAAACCCTGAATCGCCAGGAACTCGGCGACGCAATTTTCGAGAAGCTCAAAGAGCGCTACGACGCGAAAGAGAAACTCATCGGTCCCGACGCCATGCGCCATCACGAGCGCATGATCATGCTGAGCGTCATCGACCAGCAGTGGAAAGACCACTTGCTGAGCATGGATCACCTGAAGGAAGGCATCGGGCTGCGCGGCTACGGTCAGCATGATCCTCTGGTCGAGTACAAGAAAGAATCGTTCGAGATGTTCGAAGCGATGATGCAGCGCTTCCAGGAAGACACAGTTCGCTATCTCTACCTGATGCAGATCCTCGAGCGACCGGAACGTCCGCCGGACACCGGTACTGGAGGGCCGCCGCCGGGAGGACCTGGTGGACAAGGACCGGACTCCGGCCCATCGCGTCACGATGGGGATGGCAACGGGCGTCGTCCGCCGAAGATGGTTTCTACGTCCGCCGATGAACTGGAAGAAGCCTTCATGCGCCGGAAGCGCCGCGAACTAGAACAAGCTCGCATGGCCGGAGGCGGCGAAGCGCCGCAGGTGCAGCAGGTAGTTCGTGGCCAGGAGAAGGTGGGACGCAACGATCCCTGTCCATGCGGGTCAGGCAAGAAATACAAGAAGTGCCACGGTTCTTAACTCCTACGGGACCGAATACCAAACACTAACGAATCGCCGCGAACGTCATTTCCCGCGCGTTACTCTTGGTCTCGCGCTTCCAATCGAGAAACAGCGTCGCGTAGTTTTTCGTAATGTAATCCTCGGGCTGCACTCCCAGTTTCGTTGCGACCGCGTCGATCCAGCGCGGCGGACCTTCGATCTCACAGAAATTACCGATGGGTGTTTCATCGACAACCACTTTGCCTTTGCTATCGGTCCACTCAGCGCGGAATTTCTCGTAGCGGAAGGTTGGTGCGTATCCCAGGGCGCGCAGAATCGCATCCATGATCTTGCCGTCTCCAACCTGCGTTTCCAACTCGACGCGGCTGCTATGGCGGCCTCGCTTGGTGCCACTCTTGTGCGTCATAGTCCACTCTGGGCCGTATTTCCGGATTCTGAGCAGTTCTCTTCGATTCCGCAATACGTCTCCAGGAAGATCGTAGAGCGTATTCATCTCGTGTGTCCGCTTGGTGACCAGCCGAAATCCTGCGTCATGCAGCTTCCGCGTCAACGCGCGCGAGTCAGCGACGCGAAACTTGATTTCGATTTCCTGCGCCATGCAACGAGTGTATTACGGCTAAGACGATTGGGGAGTTGCAGATGAAGCAATCGCGATCGAACTCGGCCCCAAATGTGCCCATCGTACTTCTTCGATCGGCCCGATCATAACCGTCCATGCGAAGGCACCGAGCCACGCGACCCCGGCGGTAATGAAAAACGGCCAGTCAAAAAGACCTGTTTTATCGAGAAGGTATCCCGTCAGCGCGGGTGCAACCGCTCCGGCAAAGTTCCCGATGAAGTTCTGCATTCCAGTCCAGCGTCCGACCATCTCTGGCCCCGCAAGTGTCTGCGGAATCGCCCAAGTAGCGCAGCAACTGATGCCCAATAACATTCCCGTCGGGACCAGCATCCACGTAAATAGCGGTTCGGGAGCGATCGCCAGCAAGGCCACAGAGATGCCAAACCCCGTGCATCCCACTGCCATCGAGCCCTTGCGTACAAGTGTCACCGACGAGCCAGCACGCAGCCAGCGATCCGAAAGCCTTCCCCATACACTCGACGCGATCGCACACATGAGGAAAAGCACTCCGCCATCCGTGGCCATCGTATTCATAGAAAGGTGTCGGCCTCTGACCAAGTAAGAGGGAAACCAGGTCACCAGAAAATAAAGGTAGTAATTCACGCAGAATTGACCCAGGCAAGTGCCCCACGCCGATCGTTGACGAGCAAGCGGAAGCAATCCCGACCACGGAGACGGTGGCAGGTATGAAGGTTTCGGTCGTGGCGGCATCCATTTCACCCAAGGAGCCAGCCAAAACAATCCCGCCAGACCCAGCACGAGAAAGAACGGACGCCAGCCAAACCGTCCAACTGCGCGTCCCCCGACCAGCATGCCAATGGCGGGCCCAAGCGACAATCCCGCAATGATCATCGCGTTCGCAAAGCCTCGACGTGCCTCACGGAAATGCGTGCAGAGGATCTTGCTGTAAGACGGAAACGCGACGGACTCTCCAATGCCGAGGATCACGCGAATGAGCAGCAGCGCTACGAATCCATGGAGTAAGCCTGTAACTGCGGTCGCCGACGACCAGACGAAAAATCCTGCGGCGAACACCCACTTCACATCGAATCGGTCGACCAGCCATCCGGTGAGCGATTGCATGAGAGCGTAGGTCCAGAAGAATGCCGACAGCAACGTGCCCAGCTGGGTGTTCGAGATGCCTAGCTCATTTTGCAGAAGCGGAGCCGCGATCGAGAGGTTACTGCGGTCGATGTAGTTGATGAGCACGGAAAGACTCATCAGAAAAAGGACGCCGTTCATCCCGCTGCTTCGTGTCGTGTCCTTTGTGGTCGTGGCAGTCATCGTCGGAAGCCGGACCATGCTACACCATCCCCAACCGTTCGTCTGGAATTCATCGTGGAGGCAACTGCCCGCTCAGTTGGTGCTATCATTTTCGGCAATCCACACCGGAACGGGGCGTGATGAAAAATCTATTTGAGCGAGAATCTGTCGACGAAGTGATTGCGCGCTTCGACACGCTGCAGCCCGACTCCCAGCGGCAATGGGGAAAGATGGACGTGGCTCAGATGCTAGCCCATTGTGCCGCGGCCATGGATATGGCTTCTGGAAAGATCAATCCGCAGCGGATGCTCATTGGCCGGTTGCTTGGTCCGCTGGTCAAGCCGATCTATACCAATGAAAAGCCCTTCTCGCAGAATAATCCGACGGACAAGAAACTATTAATCGCGGATCCGCGCGATTTTCAGCGCGAACGGGAGCGCCTCAAGGTCTGCGTGCGAGAATTTCATGAGGGCGGGGAAGCGAAGTGCACTCGGCATCCGCATCCATTTTTTGGACACCTTTCGCCACAGGATTGGAGCCGGGGAATGTACAAGCACCTCGATCATCACTTACGACAATTCGGCGCCTGAACTGAATTTAGTAGAAGCCGCAGGCTACCGCAGCGGAGACGGCGCCCTCCAATAACCGTTCAACAATCCCCAGTCATAGCGGTTCTGCTTCCAATCGATGGCCGAATTGTCTCCCGAGTAAATCGACCCGTAGTCCGATTGTTCGGCCTCTACCTGCTTTCGATTCGGACGAAACAACGCATCGCGGCTGTTGAATGACCGAACTCCGCCTCCGGAGTGGCACGCGGCGCAAGCCTGTAAAACAGGGAGCTGACCTTTCCTTAGGTCCGGATTCTGGTCCATTTCTTCGATCTCGTCCTGCCCCTGCTGCTGAAAGGTCGGCAACTCGGTTTCATCCCGCCGGGTCGCTCGCAGGCCGCCGTTTCGATTTGAGAAAAGCAAAGAGCGGGTGAGCTTGATCTCATAGAATTCCTGGCCGCTGTTCCTGACCACGTCGGCCCAATTGCCACTGAAATAGCGCTCGAGGGTCGACGTGATCTCACGGTAGACGCGAATCTGTACACTCTCTGTGATTGGAGTCGTGACAAGATTCCCCTTATTGTCGAAAAGGTTCATCCTGCGTACGAGAGCCATTTCCGTTCCTGCCGGGAACGACGGCAGATCGGGATTCGACGTTACCTGATCTTCTCCCGGATGCGGCACGGGAACCCACGGCTCGGTGAAGTTCCACAACGTTTGGAAATAATCCATGGTGGCTTTGTGCCCGCCCGGTAGTCGAACGAAAACCAGGAAACTGGACCGTCCCGAAACGTTGAACGTATGCATCTTGGCCACACCCAGATCCTCAAAATCCGGGCTCGGCGTGATGCCCGCCCATGAACCATGCGGATCAAAAAAATCCGGCGGCAGAAAGGGCTGTTCTCGGTGGGTTGGATCATATTCCGTTGCGAATGTGGCCGATGTAATCCCTTGCTTGTAATTGTCGGGTAGTGACTTGATTTCATCAGGGGTAAGGGACAATCGACGCATCATCTCTGCCAGCCGTGTCTGCAGGGCCAGTTTCTCCGTCGCATAGTCGGGATCGCCCAAGTGCTCAGTCGATTGTTGTACCGTCCAGTCAAACACCGCCCAGAGATCATGCTGCAACATCGCCCTTTTCAGAGGATCGCCGATCTGTTTTTCCGCATGCGTTTGTAAGAACTCGTCGAGCACATGAACAGCGCGGTCGTGAGACTCCGATTCGAGCAAATGCCGCGAATGGATCCACAGCACCGGATCCAGGGAATCGTCGCCATAGATGGTTCCGCGTTGGTCTTCGCGAACGAACAACGCGGCGTAAAGACGATTCCAGAGGTGCTGTGGATTGGGATCATAGAGCGTGACAGCGATGGAGTGAGCCTCGTGACCCTCCACGTTGCGGATGAATGTCAGAATTGTCGCGATGGGGACGAGAAGTAAAACGATGGCCAAGAGGGCGATCTGCCGCATCAGCACCTCCACGATCTACGAGAGAACGTTAACTTCGCACTGCAGTTGAGGTCAAGACGGCACTCCTTGGCGGGAGTGCTATGAAAAAGTCGGCAGCTTCACCAAATCGTCTTTTGGGATAGACTCCAACGCTCCCCCGGCTTTGCGCCAGGCAGTGAGCCCGCCGACGATCACGAACGTGATGAATCCTCTTTCCCGCAGTAGATGCGCCACCCGGGCGCTAGTCGCTTCGCGTGCTCAAGTACAGTACAGATAAATGTCCTTGTCTTTGGGGAGATTCTTGATCTCCTCGTCCAGATTGTTGGGCTCAATGCGAATCGAGCCGTGGATCCGCTCCGCGCCGATATCGTAATAGCCGTGGCTGCGAACATCCACGATCAGGAGTCGGTCCGATTCTCCCGCCGCTAAACGGGCGGCCAGTTCCTGCACTTGGACGCGAGGCACAATGTTGTACTCGCGATATTTGAAAGCCTGCGCAATACGATAACCTGCATATACGATCACCACCGCCGTCAGTACGACTTCGAGGACACGGCTCGCGGCGTGAAAGCTATCAAGCGTCGCTGCCAGGAAATCACGCGAGAGAAATCCAACCATCAGGTAGGTCGTCGAGTAAAGCAAAGCGCCGACGAAGTCCAGCCGCAGGAATTGTCCAAAACGCATCTTCATGCTACCCGCTAGGGGAGCGGCCATGGTGTTAATCCCGGGAATAAACTTGGCGATCACCAGCGTCAGCTTCCCGCGCTTATAAAACGATTCGGCGGAACGCAGCATGCAGGTCTCAGGATTCATTGACAGACGGCAAAGGAATCCAAGGAGAGCCCATCCCGAATAGCGACCCAACCAGAATTGCGCAGTATCTCCGATCATCAGCCCGACCATCGCAGACAGTAGAACGCCAGTCGCCCACAAGGTGTGCGAAGCGATCCCGGCTCCGGCTGCGACCAACGCGACGGCGGCGGGAAACGGAACGCCCACTGCCTCGGCGAACAACAGCCCAAAGATCAGGACATAGCCGTGGCGGGCCATGATGGAAAGCAATCCATGCATAAAGAAAAACTCTAAGGTAAGGAAATTTGATCCGCTGTAACAGGAAAGGGTTCAGTATATACAAAGCCGGGCGTGTCCGATGGAACACGCCCGGTTTCTGCGAGGAGCGAGTCTCTCAGGAGGATTCCTCGACAGGGTGAGCAAGACGGCGGCTTCCACTCGAAACCTCTCCGACCCTGTCCGGGCCGGCGCGTCGGAAAACCTAGGCGCCTTTCGTCTAAGCTTCGACTGAATCCGCCATCATGTGGTCGACGGTAGCTCCGAGGCGGTTAAGAAGGGACCTCGACGACCTGCCTTTCTCAGATGCCAAGGTGAGAGAGATGGGGTACGTCGCCGCGCCCCACCGCATGCCAGTGCGTCTCGTTAGCCTTCCGCTCCGGCGGATACTCCCATCAACTTCGCTGATTCTCCAACGGTTTCACCCGAGAAATCTGTGGTCATGATCACCGTCGAAAGTGACGGTAATCAATCCGAAGCATGAGAGGATTCTGTGTTCGAACGCACAATGGCAGAGAGGAGAAGATAGGGAACCGGGAGAAGGAGCACGGCTACTGAAGGCGGCTACTTCTCTCGCGCGACGACGAACTCGGGTGCCCAGAGCAATGCGCGCTTGATCTCCGAATCGGGGAATGTGCAGATCGCTTTCTGAGCAGACTCCGCGTACTGGACCGCTCGGTTGGTGGCCGCCTCGAGAGATCCGTACCGTCGCAGAACATCGAGGATATGCGCGTGGGTTACGCCGTTAAACGCCCGGTCGCGCAGAATCGTCTCGATCTTTGATCGCTCTTCCGGAGTGCAACGCTCGAGCGCGTGAATCACCGCCATCGTGACTTTCCCTTCGCGCAAATCGCTCGCGACCGGTTTGCCCAGCACATCCTCTGAAGCGGTCAGATCGAGAACATCGTCCACAATCTGAAACGCCATTCCAAGGTCGCGGCCATATTTGCCGAGCGCAGCTTCCTGCTCCGGAGTGGCCCCGGCAAGGATGGCCCCGAGCCGCATGCAAACCGAGAACAGGCATGCCGTCTTGCGGAAGATCAGGTCGAAATGCTCGTCCAGCGTGATCAGCTTGCCGAGCTTTTCCATTTGCAGCAACTCACCTTCGACCATCGCCTGCGTGAGCTCGATTAGTGTGTCGAGGATGCGGAAGTTGCGCTCCTGCACCGCGATTTTGAACGCCTGCATGTAGAGCCAGTCTCCCGCGAGGACGCACTTCGAATTCCCCCACTGGGTATTGGCCGCAGGACGTCCGCGCCGCGTCTTCGCTTCGTCGATGATGTCGTCATGGACGAGCGTTGCCGTATGGATGATCTCGACTACGGCGCCAAGCCGAACCGCGCCCTGGCCCTCATAGTTCAGAAGTTTTGCAGAGAGCAATAGGAGCGCCGGACGGATTCGCTTCCCCCCGCCAGCGCGAAGATATTCGCCAATCTCGGTGATTGCTCCAACATTCGAGACAGTATCGCGGCCGAATTCGTTCTCCAGCGCGACGAGGTCGTCCCTCAGCAGGTCGAAGACTTCTTTTCCGTTAATCGTGGCGGGCGCGCTCAATGAAAACAATCTCTAGTTCGATCGGTAGTTCGTGAACTGCAAATCAATTCCGAAGTCGTGTCCTCGCAGCAGGGCGATGGTTTCCTGCAACGTATCGCGGTCTTTGCTGCTTATGCGCACCAGGTCTCCCTGAATCGAGGCCTGTGCCTTCTTCTTCGAATCCTTCACCAGCTTCACGATTTCCCTGGCTTTTTCGATGGCGATGCCTTGCTGCATTGTGACCTTGCGTTTCGCCGTTCCTCCCGCCGCTGGTTCCACCGGGCCATAGGTCAGCCCTTTGAGCGAGACGCCACGTTTTACCAACTTCTGCTGTAGGACGTCGTTCACCGCTTTCAGTTTGTACTCGTCGGCAGAGTGGAGCATGATTGCGTCTTTTTCCAACTCGACATTCGACTTCGAATCCTTCAGGTCGAAACGTGTGTGGATCTCCTTTAATGCCTGCTGGATGGCGTTCGATACCTCGGTCAGATCGATCTTGCTGACGACATCGAAACTGTTATCGGGCATACATTTCTAATCTTTCTGAAATAAAGGAATCTTTACGAAAGGTTAACAGAACTCGCCGTTTAGCGGGATGTAACTTTGCTTTCAGCCGTTTCAGATATTTTGAAAAATTTGTAGAAATTGCGGGAAGTCTGCTCGCCGATCTCTTCCACAGGCAGTCCACGCAGTTCCCCCAATTTTCGGGCGGTTTCTTTCACGTAAGACGGTTCGTTGCGCTTGCCCCGATGGGGAACGGGCGCCAGATAGGGCGAGTCCGTTTCAATCAACATGCGATCCAGCGGAACTTCCAGGGCGGCATCACGAATCTGCTGCGCTTTGGGAAAGGTTAAATTACCGGCAAAAGAAATAACGAATCCCATATCGAGCGCCCGTTTCGCGTGCGCCCAGGTCCCAGTAAAGCAGTGCAGGATGCCCCCGATACCCTTGGGAGCCCACTGATCCTGCATCAACTGCAAACAGTCCTCCCACGCGTCATCGCTACTATCGGAGGGACGGCAGTGAATTACAATCGGCAACTTCGCTTCCGCCGCAAGCTCCATTTGCCGCACGAAAACCTGTTTCTGCATGTCCCTCGGAGAATGATCGTAAAAATAATCGAGCCCGATTTCGCCCCACGCGATCACTTTGGGATTCTGCGCCAGCCGTTCCATCTCCGCATAGGCATCATCCGAGGCCAGCCTTGCCTCGTGCGGATGAATCCCGATTGTGGCATACATAAATGGATATTTCTCGGCGAGTCGAATTCCAGCATCCAGCACCGGGGGACCATCGCCGTTTCCAATGGCAACGATCGTGTTGACTCCAGCCTCACAGGCGCGCGCAATCACCGTCTCGCGATCAGAATCGAACTGCGTGCCATCCAGATGTGCGTGCGAATCGACGAACATGCTCCCAAATATCCCCCTCATCCATTGTAAGGGCAGGACTGCGCATCGCTCATGTTCGAAGAAAAACCTTACTCTGGATTCCGCGCCAGATGGCCGATCAGCGTAGGAAGTCTTACTTCGTTTTCATTTCCTTCAGCTTGGCGAGTTGCTCGTGCAATCGTTCCTCTGAATTAGTGGCTGTTCCCAAATCGGCGAAATACTCAAGGACGTTTTGTTTCAAGCCGGCAGGAACGATTCGCTCAGGTCTTGCCGTCAGGCGATCAAGTAAACTCGAGTACGCTTGATCGGCCAGTGGATACTCTCCCCGTTTTACGCTATCTCCCGTGTCCAGATCGAGGTTTGACAGCGCGACGGGCGTCGCACCGTCTGCCTGCAGTTTCTGCAGCGTTTCGTGGAATGCACCCACCGTGCGGTTCACGCTGCGGAGGTACTTCTCTTCGGTCTCGGGCGTCGGGATTTTTATGGCCAGATCAGAGGCGGTTCCAATCTTCGGGATAACGAAAATAAGAACAGCCACTAGATGTGCCTTGAATCCCGGTCCCCGGTACGTGTGCTTCCATCGCCGGTCATAGTTCGTGCGGGCGACGCGCTCTTTGAATTCGCGAAAGGCCTCGTCATCAGGATGTGCAAGGAAGTGATGCCTATGCAGCACGACTTCGGCCTCAGCGAAAAGGGGAATGAAGGTGCGAACGCTCGTTCCATAGCTGCGCAGAGCGGGGTGGGCGCGTCCCACGATCTCATGAATGTCAAAGCCGTATGTGTGCGCGAAAGCTTGCTCCAGATATTTCCTAGGTACCTTGAATCCGATGAAATGCAAATACGCCGGAGGTGCAAAGGCCGCGTCAGTCAGCTCATCGATGTCAAATGCAAACTCCGTTCGAATGTGGCCATGAGGGCTCTCGCCGTAAGTCACGGAGGCGCCAAACTTGTCCTTCAACTTCGGAAAGTTGACGGCTGTCGACGGATTGATCGCCTCCGAATGACCGATCGAATCTCCTAGGTAGTGAGACAGTGCTCCGACCGCGAATGCCAGTTCATCCACGTTGTGCGCATTCTGCAGCATCCACGCAATGAAATCGCCGGTGCGGACATAATGAGTGAGGTTGCTGAAGAATGGTTTGCCGAACGGGTAGTAGCCCATGTCCTGGATCGCGCACCCGCCATAGGCATAGGCATGCGCCTCGACGAGTTGCGGTTCCGTTGAGTCCGGGAACCGTGCCAGCAGAAACGGCCGAATGGAGTCATTCCATGCCAGGTCGATCAGCTCTTCGTGGGTGAGAACTGAGTAGGCAGGACTGTTGTCCGCGCACAAGAGAATAGCCAACAGCAAACTGACTGCGCGACCACTTCTGCGCAGCAGTCCTTTCATGATTGGCATCGGCAGGAGATCACGTGCAAGGAGGAAGTTGTCTGGACGACGCGCATCGGACTGGCCGCCCTCCACGCCTCAATTAGACTCAAACCACAAAGGCTAGAACCCAGAACGGCCTGCCATCCATCCATGA